>ERZ1370068.9981-contig-8718_pt1 | contig 32006 bp, 57 predicted proteins | sample MGYA00561227_ERZ1370068 | MGnify/ENA primary metagenome ERZ1370068 (study PRJEB38410, sample SAMEA6850437) | metagenome | study: Metagenomic assessment of the ecological functions of the soil: analysis of the soil microbiota associated with the...
CCAGTTACGTATTGCTCTCGAGATGCCCGCATGGATGGATTCAAGGTGATGGAGGGCCTGAAGGAAATCGAGACCGGACGGCTACCTGCCGGTGCTCGCCGTCACACGCCCACGCCGGTTCACAAGTTATTGCGCGCTGCAGGGCCGGCGTCGGCGGGATTTACATCAGCAAACCGCTCGATCTGGCCGAGTTGAGCTGGTCGCGGAGTTCGTGCAACATGCTTGGAAGTCCGCCTGCTGCACGAGGCGGCGCTGCAATCACGGCAAGATGCCGGGGTCCCTCTGGCGCTGAAGGACCCGCTGACGGGGCTCGCGAACGGACGGCTTCTCGCCGACCAGAATGTCGATGGCCATAGTCCATGCGCGCAAGGAACAAGAGCGCCATGGCGGTGGTGTATCTGGATCTGGACGGATTCAAGCAGATCAACGACACGCTTGGGGCACGGCGCCGGGGACGCTTCTCCTCAAAATGGTCGCGGGGCGGCTGGTGGCAACGGTTGCGCGAAGAGGATACCGTGGCGCGCCTGGGCGGCGACGAATCTACACTATCGCTGTGGCAGGTCAGCGGTACCGACAATGCGGCACGCGCGGTGGCGTCAAAGGTGATCGCGGCGCAGTGTCGCAACCCTGGCAGCGATCGAGGGCCATACCGTTCAGCATAACCACGAGCGCAGGCGTCGGCATCTATCCTGTCCATGGGGAGGAGCGTGGACACACTGATAAAAGCCGCGACCTGGGCCTGTACGAGGCGAAGCGTGCGGGCAAGAACGCCTATCGGATCTCGAACGTGCAGACCTGCCGGCGGTCGCGCGCGGTCAGGGTGGCCCGCCCGCATTCAGCACGCCGTTGCCGGATGCGTCGGAGAAAATGAAGGAGGATCGATGAATGCTTAATCCATCCGATATTCTTGACGCCAAAATTCTGATCGTCGACGATCTGGAAGCCAATGTCCGCCTGCTCGATCGCATTGCTGCGCGAGGCCGGCTATACTCGCGTCGCGTCTACGATGGATCCGCGCGAGGTCTGCGGGCTGCATCGCAACAACCGCTACGACCTGATCCTGCTCGATCTCGAGATGCCCGGCATGGACGGATTCCAGGTGATGGAAGGCCTCAAGGAAATCGAAACGGGACGGCTACCTGCCGATCCTCGTAATCACCGCCCAGCCGGCTCACAAGTTACGCGCGCTGCAGGCCGGCGCGAAGGATTTCATCAGCAAACCGTTCGATCTGGTCGAAGTACGAACGCGCATCCACAACATGCTGCAAGTACGGCTGTTGTACAAACAAGTCGAGAATTACAGCAAGGTGCTGGAACAGACGGTGCAGGAGCGGACCGCCGAACTGCGGGAAAGCGAAGCGCGCTATCGCAGCCTGACGGAACTGGCGTCCGATTGGTACTGGGAGCAGGACGAGAACCTGCGTTTCACCAGGGTTTCCGGCCCGGTTCTCGAGATGCTCGGAATCCAGGCTGACATCTTGGCAGGGCGAAACGAAGGACGTTCAAGGGGCCGGCTGGAATGAAGCCGAGCGGGAGATACTTAAAGCGAAGATGGCGCTCAGACAGCCGTTCCTGGATTTCGTCTACAGCCGGATCAATCCCGATGGTTCCCATAAGTATTTTCAGGTGAGCGGGGAGCCGATGTTCGACCTGTCCGGTCGCTTTACCGGCTATCGGGGAATCGGCATGGAGGTTACCGCACGCATGCGCCCCGATAAAGCAGCCGGCTGATATCAAGGTCAGTATGGCAGCTGGAATTCGCTGAAGGCGCGAGCCTCGGTCCCAGAGACCGGGCAAAAAAGGACCCGCGAGGGTCCTTTTAAAACAACTGGATCTAAAACATCAGCGGCTTACTTGTTACTGCCCGATGACGCTGGTGGTAGTCAAGGTCACGGCGACGTTCGCCAAGGCCCGACCGACCAGGGTTCCACCGGTAAAGGTGATGGATCCAGCGACGGCGTCACCCGCGAGGATGATGCCTTGGATCACCGAAGTCGTCATGGTCGTGCCGGCACTCGGTGCCCAGAACACGTTGGCTGGCTGTGCGCCGCCCGCCATGACTACCGAGAAGTTGGTGCCAGTGAGCGCGCCATCGACGAGGAAAACCCAGACCCCGTTCGAGGGACCCGTCAGCGTCAGCGTGCCTGTCTTGGCTACCGCGTTGGTGCAGTAGACACCGGGTGCAAGAAACTGGGCCGAAAGGTCGCCCGGCATCTGGATGCAAGACTGGAACCGGATCGCAGCGTAGGCGTTGAGGAAGTCCGCATGCGCCGAAGCTGCAGCGCGCGTTGGTCGCAGGGGCGTCGCGCCCGCAATCGTACAGCCGGTATTGGTGTACGAAGCAGTGATGCCGGGGAGATACCCACGTTTCCGACCACGGAGCCGGCGGTACAGGTTACAGCCGTGCCACCAAGGACCGAGAAGTCCGACGCCGCACCCAGTGACACCTGGGCAAAGACCGGTGGAAGCGCCGCCAAGAAGCGCGGCAATCGCAAGCAAACACTTGGAAAGATGTTTCTGATGATATTTCATGGTGAATTCGCTCTTTAAGTGGGTTTAAGAGTGGGTTTAGAAACAGTCCCGATAGTCCTCCTTCGCCCTGGGCGAACTGTCCGCTGGGATACATGGGACGGACAATATTTTTGGGCGATCATCGCCGTCAGTGCGACAGCCAGCTCGAGTTGCCGGCGCAAACTAGAGGTGACTAAGCTTTAATTCCACACCTTCGAAAGGAGGTGATCCCGCGAGAGACCAACAAGGCAGGACCGGACTACCGACCTCGAACAGCGGATCAATCCGCAGACCTGGGATTTCCGCCAGCCGTTAGGCCGGCGTGCCTTACAGCAGCACGACGCCCCGGGGAGAAATCTTCGGGCGTTTCGTTTCGAAGGAGGACTTATGAGAATCGCAGCGCTGATCGTAGTTGTGCTTGCCGGCTGTGCCGCCCCGGGCGGCGAGCTCGCCGATGCACGGGGCAGCTGGGACGGCGCCACTTACGACGAGGTGGTGTTGCGCTGGGGCGCACCCGCGCGCGCAGCAGCATCTTGGCGATTGCTTCTGTTGATGTATCTGCCGTTCGATCGATCGCCACAAGCAATGAAGGGTTGGCGTAGCTGGCCTCGACTGGCACGCTGCCGGGGGCTGGGGCCAGTCGGTTCTCTAGTCATCAACCCGGAACACGCGCCGGGCGGGGATACATAGCCGTCGCGCCGTATGTGCGAAGGCGCACGTGGAAACCGATGCCCGTTCGATACAAGCTATCCGCTTGATCGTCTGTGGAAAAATACAATGAGCGGAGCGCGGACTACGGGCCCGGGGACTATCTCATCTATCGCGACACTTGCCTTTCTTGTCACGCTTTCGTCTTGTTCAGGCGACGGCGCATCGCCTGAAACGACAGCGGCATCGCGCCAGATCGCCACGTGGGGAGACAGCAGCACCTCCGGCGTCGGCGCATTCGCCGACCTCAGTTATCCCGCACAGCTGCAGTCACTGACGGGGCGCAGCACATTTAACGGCGGTGTTTCAGGGCAAACCAGCGATCAGATCGCAGCGCGCCAGGGCGGCGCACCGGCTCTATTGACCTTTCCGAGTAACACCCTCCCTGCTGCGGGCCCGGTCGTTCTCAGAGTTCGAGTCGACCTTCCCGATAACCGCTGAAGGACCCGGTCCCATCACCGGAACCATCGGCGGATCTCACGGCACGCTGAGTTACCAAACCGACGGCAACGGCAATCCGCAGCTGGCATTCACCCGCGATGACCCGGGGATGCCGAAATTCATTCCTGCGCTGAGTCCTTTTCATCCCGATACCTTCGGTCGGGAAGCTCAAATCAACGTGTTCTGGATGGGAAATAATTTTTCGACCCACAGGGACTGGAGTCCGACATCGCCAAGAGCGCAGCGTTTCTTTCCACGCGCAGGTTTATCGTGATGAACCTGAATAACGCGGGCGATCAAGGCATCGGGACTGACGCATACGATCAGCTGGCGCAGATCAACGCCGATCTTGCGCAAGCGTATCCGGGGAATTTTCTCGATATCCGCAGGATTCTGGTCGACAACTACGATCCGGCCGATCCACAGGATGTGCGGGACCACGACGACGATGTCCCACCCACGTCGCTGCGCAGCGACAACGTGCACCTGAACGACAAGGGCTACCGGATCGTGGCCCGGCAGATTGCGGCCTTCATCGCGGCCAAGAGCTGGTAGTTCATGAGGCGCTTCGACAAGCTCTGCGCGAACGACTCGGGGTCATGCGGTGACGGCCGCTCCCTGCTTGATTCCCGCGTCTGCGGCGAGCGCCATCGCCTTGTCGGTCGCTTCCCAGGTGAACTCGGGCTCGTCGCGGCCGAAGTGCCCGTAGGCGGCGGTCTTCTCGTAGATCGGCCGCAGCAGGTCGAGCATCTGGATGATGCCTTTCGGGCGCAGGTCGAAATGCTTCAGCACCAGCTCCGAGAGCTTTTCGTCGGAAATCTTTCCGGTGCCATAGGTGGTGACCATCACGCTGGTCGGTTTGCGCGACGCCGATGGCGTAGGACACCTGCACCAGGCATTTCGTCGGCGAGGCCCGCGGCGACGACGTTCTTGGCGACGTAGCGCGCCGCGTAGGCGGCCGAGCGGTCGACCTTGGACGGGTCCTTGCCGGAGAACGCGCCGCCGCCGTGCGGCGCCGAACCGCCGTAGGTGTCGACGATGATCTTGCGGCCGGTGAGCCCGCAGTCGCCCTTGGGTCCGCCGATCTCGAAGCTGCCGGTCGGATTGACGAGGTACTTGATCTGGCCCTTGATGAGGTTTTTCGGCAGCACCGGCTTGATGATCTGTTCGATCACCGCTTCCTCGATCTGCTTGTGGGTGAGGCCCGGTTGGTGCTGGGTGGACAGCACCACCGTCTCGATCGCATCGGGCTTGTTGTCCACATACTTGATGGTGACCTGGGACTTGGCGTCCGGGCGCAGCCAGGACAGGCGGCCGTCGCGGCGGATCTCCGACTGGCGCTCGACCAGCCGATGCGGCGAGATAGATCGGGAGCGGCATGAGCTGCGGCGTCTCGTCGCAGGCGTAGCCGAACATCAGGCCCTGGTCGCCCGCGCCCTGGTCGAGGTCGAGGCCCCTGCCTTCGTCGACGCCCTGCGCGATGTCCTGGCGACTGCTCGCCGTAGGCCACGATCACCGTGCAGGTGTGGGTATCGAAGCCGATGGTCGGATCGTTGTAGCCGATGCGCTTGATGGTCTTGCGCACCACTTCGGAGAAATTGACCCGCGCGCCGGTGGTGATTTCGCCGGCGAGCACCACCATATTGTCCTTGACCAGGGTCTCGGCGGCGACTCGGGAGGTTTTGTCCTGCGCTAGAATGGCGTCGAGAACGGCATCGGAAATCTGGTCGGCGACCTTGTCCGGATGCCCTTCGGACACCGATTCGGACGTGAAAAGATAGCTGCTCATGCTGGCGATTTTCCCTGCGAAAAAGGTTTGCCAGTCTAGCACAGCGATCCTGCTCACCCAACCCACGCCGCTCCCACTTTCGTCCCACATCCATGCAAGTCCTGCTGCGGCTGGTGGCGCGTCTTCCCCTGCCGCTGCTGCACGCGATCGGCGCGGTCCTCGGCTGGGTGGTCTATCTGCTGTCTCCCCGCTATCGGAAGCATGATCGGACGCAATCTCGACATCGCGGGGCTCGGCACGATGCGCCTGCGCGCGGCGGTTGTTTGCGAAACCGGCAAGGGCGCCCTGGAGATTCCCGCGATATGGCTGCGGCCGCACGATCGCGTCGCGCGGCTCGTGGTCGAGGCGAGCGGCTGGGAACACGTCGAGACCGCCGCAAAGGCGGGCCGGGGGCTCATCTTCCTGACTCCGCACCTGGGCTGCTTCGAGATGACGGGGCAGTACATCGCGAGCCGCATGCCGATCACCGTGATGTACAGCCCGCCGAATATCAAGGCGCTCGAGCCGCTTGATGCGGGCGGGCCGCGATCGCGGCGCCGCGATGAACAGCGTTCCGGCCGACATGCGCGGCGTGCGCGCGATGCTCAAGGCGCTCAGGCGCGGCGAGGCGATCGGGATCCTTCCCGACCAGGTTCCCGGAGTCGGTGAAGGGAGAGTGGGTGGAGTTCTTCGGCCGGCCGGCCTACACCATGACGCTGGTCGGCGCGTCTCGCCGAGCAGACGGGCGCGCCGGTGCTGTTGTGCTACGTCGAGGCGTCTCCCGTGGGGCCGCGGCTACCGCTTCGAGATCGAGCCGCCGCTCGCGCCGCGTCCTCCGGAATCGCCGGTGCGCGCGCTCAATCGCTCGCTCGAGCAGCTCATCCGCCGCTGCCCGGAGCAGTACCTGTGGAGCTACAACCGCTACAAGGTTCCCGCGGGCGTGCGGCCGCCGGGCGGATGACACGAATGCGAGAGCCCGCGCCGTGCTGACCCGCATCGCCGTCGGAATCGCCTGGCTGCTGCATTTCCTTCCGCTGCCGATCTTCGCCCGGATCGGATCGGGCCTGGGCGGATTTCTCTACCATCTTCGCGCGCGAGCGCCGCAAGGTGTGTCTGATCAATCTCGCCCGCTGCTTTCCGCAGATGCCGGAGCAGGAGCGAGTCGCCATCGCCAAGGCGCACTTCCGCGCTTTCGGCCGCACCGTCCTCGAGCGCTCGATTCTGTGGTGGGCGTCGCGGGAGCAGAGTCACGCGCCTGGTGCGCGTCGTCGGCCTGGAGCGGATTCTCGCGCTCAAGGGACAGCCCCTCATCCTGCTCGTGCCGCACTTCGTGGGGCTCGACGCCGGCTGCACGCGGCTCACCTGCGAGATCGACATGGCGGGCATCTACGCGAGACAGAAGCACCCGCTGATCGACAGGCTGCTCCTCTCGCGGACGCACGCGCTTCGGGCATCAGCGTCGCCATTCCGAGGCAGGAAGGCGTGCGTCCCGCGATCGCCGCGGTGAAGGAGGGCATCCCGTTCTACTATCTGCCGGACCAGGACTACGGCGCCCGCGAATCCATCTTCGTGCCCTTCTTCGCGTGCCTGCCGCGACCGTCACCGGACTGTCGCGGATGGCACGGCTCACCGGCGCGCGCGTGCTGCCCTGTCGTGACCCGCATGTTCCCGGGCGGGGCAGGATACGAGGTGCATTGCTATCCCGCGTGGGAGAACTTTCCGAGCGGCGACGACGCCGCGGACGCGCGCCGCATGAACGAATTCATCGAGGAGCGCGTGCGCGAAATGCCCGAGCAGTATTTCTGGACGCACAAGCGCTTCAAGACGCGGCCTCCGGGAGAGGCCAAATGGTATTAGTCCTTCGCGATCTAGCCCGCGCGCGCAGCGCTCATTATGTGCGAAAGCGTACAGTCCCGGCGGACGATTCGGCGTAGGTTTGCTTCTTACCATGAGTGCCAGTCTTGCTTCGAGGATCGATGCGGATCGAGGGGATCCGGATAGCGGGACACTGCGCATTTCGCACCACCTGTCGATAGACCCGGTCGCGTTCGCCCGCGACTTCGACAAGCGACCGTTTTACCTGCAACACGATCTGCAAGCGCACCCGCTCCTCGAGCTGTCATCGATGGCGGCGCTCTCCGGGCGCCTCCATCCAGCCTTGGTCGAGTGGAACTCCGGCCATGCCGGCGCTTACGGGAAACCCGATCAAATCAGGCCGCCGACGCTACCGTGCAAAGAGACCATCCTTGCCGTGGGAGAGCGGCCCGCCTGGGTGCTGCTGCGGCAGATCGAGCATGATCCACTTTACAAGGCGCTTGTCGACGAGCTCCTGGACGAGATAAAGCCGCTCTCGGAGCAGATGCGGCCGGGCATGGTCCAGCGCGAGGCGTTTCTGTTCATCAGCTCGCACGAGGCGGTGACGCCCTTCCATTTCGATCCCGAGCACAATTTTCTCTTGCAGGTGCGGGGAAGGAAGACGGTGCATATGTGGGACCCGGGCAACCGCCTGGTGCTGCCGGAGAGGGCGCTCGACGACTACTACGCCAACGTGCGCAGCAACCGCGACCAGCCCTACCGCGACGATTTCCTGGCGAGCGCGTGGGTCCTGCCGTTGAACCCGGGCCAAGGCGTGCACTTCCCGCTGCACGCGCCCCACTGGGTCAGGACCGAGAGCGACGTGTCCATCTCGCTGAGCATTACTTTTCGCAGTCGGCTGTCCAGGTCTTGCGCGGCCGTGCACACCGCAATGGGCACGTCCGCAGGTCTGGGCGTCGAACCTCCGGCGCCAGGCGCCTCGCGCCTGTGGGATATTGCCGCGCACTTCGGCTATGTTGGCGACCGCGGGCTACGCGGGATCTACCACGTGCTGGGCAGGGCGCGCAGGTTTGCGTCCCGAGCCCGGGCTCGTTTCAGCGGCTTCTAGATCACCGGACCCAAACTGCGAGCATGTATAGTGGAAGCAATCAGTTGGAACCACTATGCGGCTCAAATTCACGAAGATGCAGGGCGCGGGCAACGACTTCGTCGTCGTGGACGGCGTCAGCCGGAGCATCGAGATCACGCCGGAGCGGGCGAAGCGGATCGCCGACCGCCACTTCGGCGTCGGCTGCGACCAGATCCTGCTGGTCGAGAAATCGCGGCGGGCCGACGCCGATTTCCGCTACCGCATCTGGAACGCCGACGGCGGCGAGGTCGAGCAGTGCGGCAACGGCGCGCGCTGCTTCGTGCGTTTCGTTCACGACAAGGGACTCACGACAAAGACCGAGATCCGCGTCGAGACGCTTTCCGGCGTGATCGCCCCGCGCCTCGAGCCCGATGGACAGGTGAGCGTCGACATGGGCGCGCCCGTCCTCGAGCCCGAGCTCGTGCCGTTCGAGGCGCACGGGCTGCATCCGGTGCATGGCGGCAGGCGCTGGCCGCTGCAGGTCGCGGGTCGCTCGATCGAGGTCGCGGTCCTCTCGATGGGAAATCCCCACGCGGTTCAGACGGTCGCGGACGTCGATGCGGCGCCGGTGAAGGAAGAGGGCCCCTTGATCGAGCGCCACCCCGGTTCCCGAAACGGACGAACGCGGGCTACATGCAGGTCGTGGACCGCTCGAGCGTGCGCCTGCGCGTGTGGGAGCGCGGCGCTGGCGAAACGCTCGCTTGTGGCACGGGCGCCTGCGCGGCGGTGGTGACGGGGATCAGAGAGGGCTTGCTCGACGACACCGTGCGTGTCGCGACGCGCGGCGGCCAATTGACGATACGCTGGGCTGGCGGTGAAAATGATCCCAACCGCTCCGTGTGGATGACGGGGCCCGCCGTAACCGTGTTCGAAGGGGAGATAGAGATTGAAAGCTGACGATGTCGCGCGCTACCTGCGCGAGAACCCGACGTTCTTCGAGACCCACGCCGACATGCTCGCCGAGATCAGCATTCCCCATCCCCACGGCGGCCGCGCGATCCCCTCTCCGACCGGCAGCTGCTGACACTGCGAGAAAGAGCAGGGCGCTCGAGTCGCGCCTCACCGAGCTCCTCCAGATCGGCGAGGAGAACGACGCGATCGGCGAGAAAATGCACCGCCTCTCCTCGCGCTCCTCGCCGCGCCCGACTGGGAGAGCCTGCTGAACGTCTTGTACTTTCACTTGCGGGAGGATTTCGCTGTGCCCCACGCGGCGCTCCGGATCTGGGGCGCGGAGCGCGGCGCACCGGAGGGGCGGCCGGTTCGCCGGAGTTTCGCGGCGTGGGCGACCAGCTCGAAGCGCTACGCCGCGTCGCTGTCGCAGCCGTTCTGCGGTCCCAGCAGCGACGCGGAAGCGGCCGCCTGGTTCGGCGAGAGCGCGTCGCACGTGCGATCGGTGGCGCACATGGCCCTGCGTGACAGAGATTGCTTCGGCATGCTCGCGCTGGGGAGCGAGGACGTTCTGCGCTTCTACCCCGAGATGGGCACGCTGTATCTCAAGCGCATGGGCGATCTGGCGAGCGCGGCGCTGCTGAGATTTCTCTAGCGGCGGCCGGCGGAATGACGCGCGACCCCGCCAGAGTCTGCTCGAAGAATTCCTCGATCAGCTCGCGCATCAACGGCGGCTCTCCGCCGGGACCGCGCGCAACTATCGGCGTGCCGTCGAGGAGCTCTTTGCCCTGAACTCCGGCGTCGCTCTGGACAAGCTCGATGCTCAGCAGCTGCGCCGCACCGTGTCCGCAGCTGCACGCGCGCGGCGTGTCGGGCCGGACCATCGCCACCATGATCTCCGGCTGGCGCGGCTTTTCGCCTGGCTCATCAAGCACCGCGGCTTCTCGCACAACCCTGCGTCGGCCTGCGCGCCCCGAAAGCCCGAAGGCCTGCCCAAGGCGCTCTCGCCCGATCTCATGGCGCGGCTCCTGGAAGGTCCGGCGAACGCGCCCCTGGAATGGCGCGACAAGGCGATGTTCGAGCTGTTTTACTCCTCAGGGCTGCGCCTTGCCGAGCTGGTCGGTCTCGATCTCGCCGACGCCGAAGGCGCATCTGCGGCAAGCCGAGGTCACGGTCACCGGAAAGGGCGCGAAGACGCGCACCGTACCGGTGGGGAGCAAGGCGCGCGGCGGCGCTCGAGATCTGGCTCGGGAAGCGGACCGAGCTTGCGCGCGCCCGAGGAGCGCGCCCTTTTCGTCGGCGCGCGCGGCAGCCGCATCGCCGCGAGCTCGGTGCGCTACGCTCTTCTCGACTGGGCGCTGCGCCTCGGCCTGCCGCAGCACGTGCATCCGCATATGCTGCGGCATTCCTTCGCGACCCACGTGCTGCAGTCTTCCGGAGACTTGCGCGCGGTGCAGGAGATGCTCGGGCACTCGAGCATCTCCACGACGCAGGTCTACACGCATCTGGACTTCCAGCACCTCGCCAAGGCGTACGACGCGGCCCATCCGAGGGCGCGGAAGAAGGCGCCGGCGACGGAGAAGAAGCCTTGAGCGAGGTGCGTCCGAGCGTCGCCGAGCTGTTTCTGCGATTCACACAGGTAGGCGTTTCGGGCTTCGGCGGCGTGATGCCCTGGGCGCGCAGAATGCTGGTCGAGGAGCGCCGCTGGCTGAGCGCCGAAGAATTCAACGAGGCGCTGGGTCTCGTGCCAGCTGCTTCCCGGTCCCAACATCGTGAACATGGCCGTGTGCGTCGGCACGCGTTTTCGCGGCGCCCGCGGGGCGTTTGCCGCGTTCATCGGGTCTGATGTGCGCCCCGTTCGCGATTGTGCTCGTGCTCGGCGCGCTGCTTTACCCAGTACGGCGATGTCCCGGCGATAGCGTCGGCGTTCCGCGGTATTTCGCGCGGCCGCGGCGGTCTGATCGTCGCCATGGGGCTCAAGATGGCGGCGAGCCCGCGGCTGCGCTCCGTCATGGCGGTGTTCGCGCTTGCCGCGTTCGTAGGCATCGCGCTGGTGCGCTTGCCGCTGGGCGTGTTCCTGCTGGCGGCGGCGCCAGCGAGCATTGCCGCGGCGGCGTGGAGGCAGCAGATGAGCGAGGCGCTGACGCAGCTCGCGATCGATTTCTCGCTGCTCGTCGCTGATCACGGTCGGCGGCGGTGATCACCGTGCTGCCGAGATGCACCGCAGCGTCGTCGAGGTCCACGGCTGGATGAGCGGCGCGGAGTTCGCGCAGCTGTTCGCGCTCGCGCAGGCCGCTCCGGCCCGAACATCCTGGTCGTCAGCCTGATCGGCTGGAAAGTGTCGGGCGCTCGCGGGCGCGGCGGTCGCGACTGCGGCGGTCTGCGCGCCCTCCAGCGTTCCTGACCTACGCGGTATCGCAGATCTGGCAGCGCTTTCGCGGCGCCCGCTGGCGAGAGCTCGTCGAGGAAGGCCTGGTTCCGGTGACGGTCGGTCTGATGCTCGCCGGCGGTTATCTCATCACGCTCGCGGCCGATCACTCCGTTGCGTGGCGTTCGCGATCACCGCGGCGACGGCGGCCGATCGTTCTGGCGACCAGGATCCATCCGCTCTGGCTGCTCGGCGGCGGCCGGACTGCTCGGCCTTGCCGGCTGGGTCTGACCAGACACGCTCTTCCCGTGAGCGCCACGCCGCAGCTGAGGCTGAAGTCCGGACGCGAGCGCTCGGTGCTGCGGCGCCATCCCTGGATTTTCTCCGGCGCGAGTCGAAGGCGATCGTCGGTTCTCCCCAGACCGGCGACACGGTGCAGTGTGACGTCGCCGCGGACGGAGCGGTTCCTCGCCTGGGCGGCGTACAGCCCGCGCCTCCCAGATCCGGGCCCGCGCATGGAGTTTCGACGAGGCGGAGGTTCCGGGACCGGAACTGTTCGAACAGAAGATCGAAACGCGCGCTCGCGCCGGCGGCGCGGAAATCCCGGCCGAGGCCACCAACGCGCTGCGGCTGGTGCACGGCGAGTCGGACGGGCTTCCCGGGCTCGATCGCCGACCGCTACGGCGACGCGCTGGTGGTTCAGTTCCTCGCCGCGGGCTGCGAGAGCTGGCGCGAGACGCTGCTTGGCAATTCTTCGCGAGACGCAGCGGCTGCCTCAGGATCTACGAGCGCTCCGATACCGATGCGCCGCGAGCTCGAAGGCCTGCCCGCGAGCATCAGGCTGGATCTTCCGGACCGGCCGCTGAGCGACGCGCCGCTCAGGATCGTCGAGCACGGCGTCGAGTACGAGGTCGACGTCGGCTCCGGCCAGAAGACCGGCTTCTACCTCGATCAGCGCGGACAACCGCAGGCAGTTGGGGCAGCTCGCCGACGGGCCGGGAAGTGCTCGACTGTTTTTGTTATACAGGCGGCTTCACGCTTTCCGCTCTGGCGGGCGGCGCGCGTTCGGTGCTTGTCGATCGATTCTTCGGCGCAGGCGCTGGCACAGGCGAAGCGCAATCTCGAGCTGAACCGCATCGCGGCCGGACCGCGCGCAGTGGCTCGACGCGGACGTGTTCCAGGCCTTGCGCCGGCCTGCAGCGCGACGAGCGCCGAGTTCGACCTCGTCGTGCTCGATCCTCCGAAGTTCGCGCCGACTTCGAAGGACGCCGCCCGCGCCGCGCGCGGATACAAGGACATCAACCTCAACGCGCTCGAAGCTGCTTGCGGCCCGGGCGGGCTGCTGGCGACTTTCTCCTGCTCCGGAGGCGTTTCGCCCGAGCTGTTCCAGAAGATCATCGCGGGCGCCGCCGCGGATGCGGGCGCGACCCTGCTGCTGCGCGAGCGGTATCGGTCCGCGCCGGACCATCCGGTGAGGATCGAGTTCCCGGAAGGCGAATACCTGAAGGGCTTGTTGCTCGAGAGGACTTAGGGCTCGAAGCCCATACCGCGCGAACGGTTGCTTTGTCATCCGGGGCGTGCTGTAATGCGCCCTTTTTGGGCGGCCCGCGCCTCAGCGGGGGACGCCTCAGCCGCAAACTTTTTCCCCGCGGCATGCTCAAATAGTGTTGCTCGATCGGCTCCGGCGAACCCGCCGGGCCGGTCCGGAACGCGCTAGGAGATCGAATTGGCGGTACAGGAAAACATGGTTCCCGTGACCATCCTCACCGGCTTTCTGGGAAGCGGCAAGACCACGCTCGTCAACCGCATCCTCAAGGAACAGCACGGCCACCGCATCGCCGTGATCGAGAACGAATTCGGCGAGGCCGGCGTGGACAACGAAATCCTCCTGAACGAGACCGGCGGCGAGCAGATCATCGAGATGAACAACGGCTGCGTGTGCTGCACCGTGCGCGGCGACCTGATCCGCATCCTGGGCGAGCTCAAGGAGCGGCGCGACTCGGGCAAGCTCGACTTCGAGCGCGTCATCATCGAGACGACGGGAATGGCGGACCCGGGACCGGTGGCGCAGAGCTTCTTCATCGACGAGAAGATCGGCAACTACTACCTCCTGGACAGCGTCATCACCATGGTCGACGCGAAGCACGCGTCGAAGACCCTCGACGAGTTCCGCGAGGCGCAGGAGCAGGTCGGGCTTCGCCGGACCGCATCCTGCTGTCGAAGACCGACCTCGTCTCGGAGGACGAGCAGGAGACGCTGAGGAAGCGCCTCGTCAAAATGAATCCGCGCGCGCCGATCAAGAAGGTCCATTTCGGAAACGCGCCGATCGGCGAGATCCTCGATATCCGCGGTTTCAACCTCAACGCCGTCCTCGAGCTCGACCCGGAGTTCCTGGACGACGCCGAGCACGAGCACGACGAGCACGTGCAGCTCCTTCGTGTTCCGCTCGAACAAGCCGTTCGATAGCGCGAAGCTCGAGGAGTTTCTTTCCGGAGTCGTTCAGATCTACGGCCCGGACTTGCTGCGCTACAAGGGAGTGCTGTAGCATGAAGGGCAACACCCACCGTGTCGTGTTTCAGGGCGTGCACATGCTCATGGGCGGCGATCTGGGCCGCCCCTGGGGCAAGGGCGAGAAGCGCTCGAGCACGATGGTTTTCATCGGCAAGAATCTGCCGCAGGAGCTATTCATCAAGGGACTCGAACAATGTTTGGTCGAAAAGCAGTAAAGAAGCCGGCGCCCAAAGCGGCGAAGGCGCCGGAGACGAAGGCGGTTGCCGCGGCTACGGTCGAGGAGAAGCAGGAGAAACCGGCAAAACGGAACGGCTTGACCGAAGCCGAATTGATGCGCGCGCCCGCGTCGCAGTACATGAGCGCTGAGCAACTCGCGTTCTTTCGCGAGCGCCTGCGTCGAAACGCAAAAGGAGCTGCTGGAAAAGGCGAACGTCACCTCGGAGCATCTGCGCGAGCACGAGCTCGAGGCCGATCCGACCGACCAGGCGACGATCGAGGAAGAATACGCGCTCGAGCTGCGCGCCCGCGACCGCGAAAGAAAGCTCCTCAAGAAAATCGACGAGGCGTTGCGCCGCATCGAAGAAGGCAGCTACGGCTACTGCGAGGAGACCGGCGAGCCCATCGGCATCGCCAGGCTGATCGCGCGGCCGACGGCGACGCTTTCGGTCGAGGCGCAGACCCGGCGGGAGCAGAAGCAGAGACTCTACGGCGAGTAGCGCGCTGGCGAGTTTGGAGTACACTAGGGCCCGGTTGGTCCGTGCCATGAACCGTACCGTACGCCATCTCTTCGTCGCCGCCGCGCTGGTATTCACCCAGCAGGCCGCGCAGCTGCACGCGCTGTCGCACGTACAGCACGATCTCGCGAAGGCCGAGCGTAGCGGCAAGTGCGTCCCGCCCGTCAGTCATCCCGCCGAGCAGTGTATTGCGTTTCACGCGGTCGACAGCGCGCTGCCGATGTTCGCGCTTGCGATCGAGCCGCCGCGAATCGCGTTACCGGCCATAGCGTCCGGTTGAGCTTCCTCTTCCCTTCGCGCCGCGGATCGAGATTCGATTCGCGCGCTCCTCCGCTCTCTCCTAGTTCTGCAGCTAGCAGTTCCGCTTCGCTTGCGCGAAGCGACCGTGTTCGCGAACGCCTCCCGAGGCACACCGCGATCGCATGAACTTGGAGAGACAACATGTACAGAAAGGAACCATGGCGCTCGCCGTCGCGGCGGCGCTGGGTCTGTCCCACGAAGTCGTGGGCGCAGACGCAAGACGAGCTGAAGGCTTTGCGCGAGCAGGTCAGAGCAGCTCGATAAGCGCGTGCAGGACGCGGAAGCCACCGCACAGGAGGCGGCGATTCAGACTTCCAGCCGTCCCGCCAGTGAAAACGCGATGAACCCGGCGGTTTCGTTGATCCTGAACGGCATCTATTCGAATCTTTCGCAGGACCCCAACACCTACAAGATCAACGGTTTCGTTCCGTCGAACGGCGACGTCGGGCCGCCGCGTGCGCGGCCTGAGCCTGGGTGAATCGGAGCTCGCGATCGCGGCCAACGTCGACCACATGTTCCGCGGCACCGGGATCTTCTCGATATCGTCCGAGAACGAGATCGAAGTCGAGGAAGCGTACATCCAGACGCTCGCGCTGTCCTACGGCTTCACGATCAAGGCCGGGCGGTTTTTCTCCGCGCGTCGGCTACCAGAACCAGATCCACGCGCACGCCTGGGACTTCACCGACGCACCGCTCGCCAACAAGGCGTTTCTCGGCAACCAGCTGAGCGACGACGGCATCCAGTTGAAATGGGTGGCGCCGACGCCGCTCTATTTCGACCTCGGCGTGGAGGCGGGGCGCGGCGACAGCTTTCCGGCCGGACCCGACGGCGGGCGCAACAAGAACGGCTTCGGCTCGGGCAACTTCTTCACCCACCTCGGCGGCGATTTCGGAACCGGCACCGCCTGGCAGGTCGGGGCCTCGTATCTCACGACCTCGCCGCAGGATCGCATCTACGACGACGTCGATTCGACCGGCACGGCCGTCACCAACAGCTTCACCGGCAAGACGCAAGTTGTGGGTGCTCGACGGGATCCTGAAGTGGGCGCCGAACTTCAACCCGACCGAGATGTACTTCAAGCTGCAGGGCGAGTACTTCCGGCGCAAGGAGAACGGCGATCTCACGTTCGACACTGCGACGCCGTCGGCATCGTCGGACCGCAGACCGGAGGATACAGCTCGACGCAGTCGGGCTGGTACCTGCAGGGCGTCTATCAATTCGTCCCGATGTGGCGCGTCGGTTATCGCTACGACCGGCTGAACGCCGGGCACGACGAGCATCGGCCTGGTCGACTCGGGCGCGCTCACCGCCGCGGATTTTCCGATCCTCGCGGCGTACAACCCGACGCGCCAGACCGTCGATGGTCGACTGGAGCCCGAGCGAGTTCAGCCGCGTCCGGCTCCAGTACGCACAGGACAAGGCGCGCTCGGATGCGACCGGACAACCAGGTCTTCCTCCAGTACATCGTGAGTCTGGGCGCGCACGGCGCCCACAAATTCTGAAGGTGCAAACATGAGAATCGATTCTGAAATTTGCTCGCTTGCTGCTATGCTTGGCCATTGCTGCGCTGCCGGCGGCGGCGGCGCTCAACGTCTTTGCCTGCGAGCCCGAATGGGGCGCTCTGGCGCAGGAGCTGGGCGGAGACAAGGTGTCGGTCTATTCGGCGACGACCGCGCTGCAGGACCCGCACCGGATCGAGGCGCGCCCGAGCCTGATCGCGCGCATCCGCTCCGCCGGATCTGCTGATCTGCTCCGGCTCGGAGCTGGAGATCGGCTGGCTTCCGCTCCTGCTCACGCAGAGCGGGAACACCAGGATCCAGCTCGGTAGTCCGGGATTATCTCGAGGCCTCGCAGTACGTCGTCAAGCTCGAGATCCCGAAGGTCGTCGACCGTGCGCTGGGCGACATCCATCCGGGCGGCAATCCGCACATCCACACGGATCCCGCGCAACATCGCCAAGGTCGCGCAGCGTGCTCGAGGAGCGCCTGGCGCAGACTCGATCCAGCGAATGCCGAGACGCTACCGCTCGCGCGGCCAAATCGTTCCTCGAGCGCTGGCAGGCGGCGATCGCGCGCTGGGAACAGCAGGCGGCGCCGCTCAAGGGCGTGCCGATCGTCGTGTACCATAAGGACTTCTCGTATTTCATCAACTGGACGGGGATGCGCGAAGCGGGAGCCTCGAGCCGAAGCCCGGCATTCCCCCGACGCCCTCGCATCTCGCCGAGCTGCTGGATCAGATGAAGCAGCCAGCCCGCGCAAGGTGATCGTGTATTCGTCCTACAACAGCCCTCAGGCCGCGCGAGTTCCTTTCGAGCGGGCCAAGATTCCGCACGGTGATGCTGCCCTTCACGGTCGGCGGGACGGACAAGGCGAAGGACCTGTTCGGATTGTTCGACGACACGATCGAGCCGGCTGCTCGCGACGGTGAAATGACGCTCGACGCGGCGAGCTTCGGCATCCTGTGGCCGGCGTTCATCGCCGGCCTGCTGGTCACGCGCGACCCACGTGCCGCTCGGCATGCAGGTGCTCGAGCGGGGCATCGTGTTCATCGATCTCGCCGTGGCGCAGATCGCGGGTGTCGGCGTGATCCTCGCGCGACTACCTCGGCTGGGAGCCGACGGGCGCGGCGGTGCAGATCGCGGCGCTCGCCGCGGCGCTCGCCTGCGCCATGATGCCTGACCTGGACCGAGCGCCGCTGGCCCGAGGTGCAGGAAGCCATCATCGGCGTGGTGTTCGTGCTCGCGATCGAGCGCGGCGATCCTGCTGCTCGCGCACGACCCGCACGGCGGCGAGAACCTGAAGGAGCTGCTGGTCGGGCAGATCCTGTGGGTCGACCGAGCACCTCCGCTGCTGACCGTCGCGATCGTATGCCGCGGTCGTGCTGGCACTCTGGTTCGGCCTGCGCGAGCGGCTCGGGCGGATCGGCTTCTACGTGCTGTTCGGCTGCGTGGTGACTGTTTCGGTGCAGCTGGTCGGCCTGTATCCTCGTGTTCACCACGCTCGTCGTGCCGGCTCTGTCCACGTTCTATACGACGGCGCTAGCGGCTATCTCGAAGGCCTACGCCGGTCGGCGTCCTCGGGCTATGCTGCCGGCTTGCTCGCGTCGCTATGGCTCGATCTCCCTCGGGCTCGATGATCGTTTGCGCCATCGTCGCAGCCGGCGTGCTGGTCGCGCTTCCTGGCCGCTCGCCTCGCGCCGGCATAGGGGCGCGATGCTAAGCTAGTCCGTACAGGCTGATCTGAGCACGTGGGCTTGATCGGCGGCACTCCGACCCCATCTTGCGCTGACGCATGGAACAATTCCACGGAACGACCATCGTCTCGGCGCGCCGCGACGGCAAGGTCGCGCTCGGCGGCGACGGGCAGGTCACGCTGGGCAACATCGTCGTGAAGGCGAGCGCGCGCAAGGTGCGGCGCCTCTACCACGACCGCATCCTCGCGGGTTTCGCCGGCGGGACCGCCGATGCGTTCACCCTGTTCGAGCGCTTCGAGTCCAAGCTCGACAAGCACCAGGGCAACCTGATGCGCTCGGCCGTCGAGCTCGCCAAGGACTGGCGCACCGACCGGATGCTGCGGCGCCTTGAAGCGATGCTGGCCGTGGCCGATCGCGAGACCTCGCTTGATCATCACCGGCATGGGCGACGTCATCGAGCCGGAGTCGGGATTGATCGCGATCGGCTCGGGCGGCCCGTACGCGCAGGCCGCCGCGCGCGCGCTGCTCGGAGAACAGCCAGCTCGACGCCGAGAGCGTCGTCCGCAAGGCGCTGGCCGATCGCCGCGGACCTCTGCATCTATACCAACCACCAGATCGTCGTCGAGACGCTGGACTAGCGCGGCCGGGCTTCGCATGTCGTCGATGACGCCTCAGGAAATCGTCCACGAGCTCGACAAGCACATCGTCGGGCAGGCGCGCGCGAAGCGCGCGGTGGCGATCGCGCTCAGGAATCGCTGGCGCCGGCAGCAGGTGGCCGAGCCGCTGCGCCAGGAGATCACGCCCAAGAACATCCTCATGATCGGGCCCACCGGCGTGGGCAAGACCGAGATCGCGCGGCGCCTGGCGCGGCTCGCCGACGCGCCGTTCATCAAGGTCGAGGCGACGCAAGTTCACCGAGGTCGGCTACGTCGGCCGCGACGTCGATACCATCGTCCGCGACCTGGTCGAGATCGCGATCAAGCGACACGCGCGAGGCGGCGATGAAGAAAGTGCGCAGCCGCGCCGAGGACTCGGCCGAGGAGCGCGTGCTCGACGTACTGCTGCCCGCGGCGCGCAGACGCGAGCCCCTTCGGCGCGGATGAGGCCCGGCGACGGGCAAACCCGCCGGCGACGAGGAGTCGGCGACGCGCCAGAAATTCCGCAAGAAACTGCGCGAGGGCGAGCTCGACGACAAGGACATCGATATCGAGATGTCGCGCGCCGCAGGCGCAAATGGAGATCTTCGCACCGCCCGGCATGGAAGAGCTGACGCAGCAGATCCAGGGGATGTTCCAGAACCTCGGCGGCGGCAGGAGAAAGCTGCGGCGCATGAAGATCCGCGAGGCGATGCGGATGCTCACCGACGAGGAAGCCGCGCGCCTGGTGAACGACGAGGACCTGCGCGCCAAGGCGCTCGCCAACGTCGAGCAGAACGGCATCGTGTTCCTCGACGAGATCGACAAGATCACGAGCCGCGGAGAAATCGATCGGGGCCGACGTGTCGCGCCAGGGCGTGCAGCGGGACTCTGCTGCCGCTCGTGGAGGGCACGACCGATCTCGACCAAGTACGGCATGGTCAAGACCGATCACATCCTGTTCATCGCGAGCGGCGCGTTCCATCTGTCCAAGCCTTCGGATCTGATCCCCGAGCTGCAGGGGCGCTTTCCGATCCGCGTCGAGCTCGATTCGCTGTCGGTCGAGGATTTCGAGAGAATTCTCACCGCGACCGACGCGTGCCTCACGCGCCAGTATCAGGCGCTGCTCGCGACGGAAGACGTCGACGTGAAGTTCCTGCCCGACGGCATCCGGCGGCTGGCGGAGATCGCCTGGTCGGTGAACGAGAAGACCGAGAACATCGGTGCGCGGCGCCTGCACACGGTGATGGAAAGGCTGCTCGAGGAGATCTCGTTCGACGCGGGCAGGCGCGGCAAGGAAAGCTTCAGGATCGACGCCGCCTTCGTCGACGCGAAGCTCAAGGAGCTCGCTCAGAGCGAGGACCTGGCTCGCTACGTACTTTGAGCTCGAGGCAGCGCGGGCAGTAGCACGACGAAACCGGCATCGGGCTCCGCGCAGCGGCGGGAAGATACTTCGCACCAGCAGTGCTCGCGCCCAGCCAGCATCCCGCACTCGAACTCGCCGCCGCAGCCCGGGCAGCGGCTCGTGCTAGCGCGCTTCGGGATCATCGGGGCCCGGGAAGGCCTTCATGGCGCGCCGCAGGAACGTCGACCTGCGAGGTGAAGCGCGTGCACGCGTCGCAGATGCGCACGTGCAGGCGCAGCCTGATCCGCTCGGAGACGGACAGGCGTCGGTCCATGCCCTGCGAGATCAGTCTGCTCGCTTCCTTGCAGCGAAAGGCGGAAGGCTCACCGCGATCGACTCCTTTACCCGGACCTGGTCGAGCCCGCCAGGAACCAGGTCCGTTCCAGGCAGGCGCGCAGGCTCATCCGGGCGCGATAGAGCATCACCCAGCAGTTGGACGTGGAAATCCGCAGTTCCTTACAGATCTCCGTCGGTCTCGAGGCCCATCAGCTTCGCGCATGGTGAAGGCGCTGGCGGTGTTCTTGGGCAGAGACTGCAGGCAGCGCTCGAGCGCCTCGAAGAAGCGGCTCTCCTCGAGCGAGCGGTCCGGGCTCGCCCACTGCTCGGGCGCCTCGGCGAAATGGCCGTCGCCGGCAGAAGAAGGCGTCCAGGTCGCTCGGCGCCGTCTTCCGCCGCGCGCATTCGAGCGGCTGCTCACGCGAGCGTCTTGCGGATGCTGTCGACGATCTTGTGCTTGAGGATGCCGACCAGCCAGGTGCGCACCGACGACTTGCCGGCGAAGCGTGACGCGCCCTGGATCGCGGCGAGCAAGCGCGTCCTGCACGGCATCTTCGGCCGCGCTGCGGTCGCGCAGCTGCAGGAGCGCGAAGCGCAGTAGATAGGGGCGGTGCCGCTCCAGTTCAAGCGACGTCGGCGCGGACGACTCGGGAGACATGAGCGCGGAGGCCGGGAGGGGCGCTCAAATCTATCGTTTCCGGCGCGGCGATCGCAAGCGTCCTTGAAATCGCGATCCCGTGGCCCCAGACTTGTGAGGCACGGGCATTACGCTCGAAACACATTCTGAAAGGACAGACATCATGGCAAACATCACGCGTTACGATCCCTTCGGGGATTTGGTCGACGATTTTTTCCGCGGTTTCGTCGTACGGCCGGTCGGCTTGGTGCAGAAGTACCGGTACGCAGCATGAAGGTCGACGTCGCCGAGCAAAACGGCGACTACAAAGTCGTGGCCGAGCTTCCCGGAGTCAGGAAGGAAGACATCAAGGTGAACATCGACGGCGACGAAGTGTCGATCACCGCCGAAACCCGCGCCGAGAAGGAAGCGAAAGACGGCGAGCGCCTGCTGCACAGCGAGCGCTACGTCGGCAAAGTCTCGCGCGCCTTCAGGCTCGCCCAGGAAATCGACGAGTCACGGGCGAGCGCGAAGTACTCCGACGGCGTGCTCGAGCTGACGCTGCCCAAGAAAGCGGCCGCCGCGGCGAAGCAGCTGGCGATCCAGTAATACGCGGTCAAGGCGGCTCGACGCCGCCGAGCGCAGCGAAAGGCGGCCATGTCGGCCGCCTTTTTTTGCGCCGAAGGTACAATCGGCGCTCATGATGCGCGCGCCGATGAGCGATCCCGTCCCGACAGCCGGTCCACAAGGCCAAGGTTCTGTCCGAAGCGCTTCCGTACATCCGGCGCTTCCACGGCAAGACCATCGTCGTGAAGTACGGCGGCAACGCGATGACCGACGACGCCTCAAGCGCAGCTTCGCGCACGACGTCGTGCTGCTCAAGCTGGTCGGCATGAATCCGGTGATCGTGCACGGCGGCGGCCCGCAGATCGACGAGCAGCTGGCGCGCCTGGGCAAGAAGGGCGAGTTCGTCCAGGGCATGCGCGTCACCGACGCCGAGACCATGGACGTGGTCGAGATGGTGCTCGGCGGCCAGGTCAACAAGGAAGTCGTCACGCTCATCAACCAGGCGGGCGGCAAGGCGGTCGGCCTCACCGGTCAGGACGGCGCGTTCGTCCGCGCCAGGAAATTGCTTCTGTCCGACAAGAACAACGGCGACGACAAGATCGACATCGGCCAGGTCGGCGAGATCGCCTCGATCGACCCGAAGGTGATCTGGGCGCTTCAGGAAGGCGGCTTCATTCCCGTGGTCGCGCCCATCGGCGTCGGGGAGGACGGGCAGTCCTACAACATCAACGCGGATCTGGTTGCGGGCAAGCTCGCCGAAGTGCTCCGCGCCGAGAAGCTCGTGGTGCTCACCAATACGCCCGGCGTGCTCGACAAGAGCGGAAAGCTCCTGACCGGGCTTGACCCCGAAGAAGATCGACGCGCTCGTTGCCGACGGCACGCTCTCCGGCGGCATGCTGCCCAAGATCAGCTCGGCGCTCGACGCCGCAAAGGCCGGCGTGAAGAGCGTGCACATCATCGACGGCCGCGTCGAGCACGCGGTGCTGCTCGAAATTCTGACCGACGAAGGCGTAGGCACGCTGATCCGCTCGAAGTGATCGCCTAGGCGATCTGCTTGCCCTGCTTCGTCCCAGAGCCCCGCGACGTAACCTTCCTTCGTCGTCGTAGATGGTCAGGATGCGACGCCGCGGCGCGTCGCCGAAGGACAGATGCACCCAGCGGCCGTATTCCAGAATGCACTGGTCGAACGGCAAGCCCGATCCCTGGATCGCGTCGCGCGACCTCGAGGGGTGTCCCGAAGCCGGGACAGGCGAAATCGACGGCGAGCCCGAGCAGGTGCTGCGAAGCGCCGGAGCCTCCCACCGCCTCGTTCAGCGCCGCGCAGCGGTAGCCGCTCGAGATCTCGAGCGGCGCGCCGAGCAGCGCCCGCACCGTCTCGAGCCCGGCGGCGAGGCGTTTGAGGTTTTCCACGATTTCCGGGGGCGGCGTGTTGTCGATGCCGTTCGTTCTTCCGCGGTCTCCGAACGGACGAGCTCGCTCAGAGTAAAATGTGGGCGATAGCTGCATGGCCGCATTGTAGAAGGGGAGCGACCGGACGCGACAGACGTCGCTAAATAGCCCAAATAGGTGGCAGCAAGCGCTCACCCGGAGTCATACAATAAAGGCCTGCCCACGTCTGGGAGAACGCCCATGCCCGCCGTCAAACCCGGTGCCCGCCGTCTGCAGATCCTGCAGGTGCTGGCACGGATGCTCGAAAATCCGAAGGGCGAGAAGGTCACCACGGCGGCCTTGGCCAAGGAATTGGACGTTTCCGAAGCGGCCCTGTACCGGCACTTCGCGAGCAAGGCCCAGATGTTCGAGGGCCTGATCGAGTTCATCGAAGCAGTCGCTCTTCGGCCTGGTCAACAAGATCGCCGCGGAGGAAGACGACGGCTTGAAACAAATTCAGACGATCCTCTCCTCGCTGCTGGGCTTCGCGGAGAAGAACCCGGGAATGACGCGCGTGCTGATAGGCGACTCGCTGGTCAACGAAGACGAACGGCTTCAGGTCCGCATCAATCAGCTGCACGATCGGCTCGAGGCGACCCTGAAACAGTGCCTGCGCGTTGCGGCCACGCAGGGCGGGGAAACCGCAGGGTCCGATCCGGCGCTCGATCCCGGGCCGCGCGCGAACCTGCTTCTTTGCTACGTGATCGGACGGTGGCAGCAATACGCAAAGAGCGGCTTCAAGCGCACTGCCATCCGAGCTGTGGGAGAAACAATGGCCGCTGCTCGCATAACGTTAGACGCAGGCTAGGCCTCTAGACCGTAACGCGAGGCGCACACCGGGCAAGCCGGATCCTTGGCGAGCTTGATCGTCCGCCACTGCATGGTGAGCGCGTCCACGATCGCGAGCCGCCCCTTCAGAGTTTCGCCGATGCCGGCGAGCAGCTTGAGCGCCTCGGCGGCCTGCATGGTGCCGATGATTCCCGTGAGCGGAGCAAAGACGCCCATCACCGCGCAGCGCGTCTCCTCGAGCTCCGCGTTCTCCGGGAACAGGCAGTGATAGCAGGGGGCTGAGCATCGTCTCTCAGGTCGAAAACGCGTCACCTGCCCGTCGAAGCGCACGGCCGCGCCCGGACACCAGCGGCTTGCGGTGTCGGCACGCAGGCGCGATTCACCGAGTGACGGGTGGCGAAGTTGTCCGAGCAGTCGGGCACGACGTCGCTCGACGCGACCAGCGGCTCGAGCGTCTCGTCGCGCAGACGCTGCCGAACGGGCACGACTGTTTACCTGCGGGTTGATCCTCGCGAGCGCCTCGCGCCCCGACTCGGCCTTGGATTCCCCCAGCGATTCCGTGGTGTGCAGGATCTGGCGCTGAAGGTTGGTGAGATCGACGTCGTCACCGTCGGCGAGCGTGACCGTGCCCACGCCCGCCGCGGCGAGATACAGCGCCGCCGGCGAGCCCAGCCCTCCTGCGCCGATCACCAAGGCCGACGCCGACAGCAGCTTCTCCTGCCCTTCGACGCCTACCTCGGGCAGCAGGATGTGCCGCGAATAGCGAAGCAGCTGTTCGTCGGTCATGGGTCTGGAATCCGCCGAAAAGAACTGCGCTCGTGCAGTTCATTCTGCGGAAATCGAGCGGCGCCGCATGGCAGCCGTCTTGATCAGTTCTTTGCGTGTGCCGCGGGCGGCGCGCTTTGCGCGGTGGCGAGCGGCACGCCTTTCAGGAACTTGACCGCCTGCTGGAACTGGAAGTCCTTGTCCGAGGCGAATTCGAGCGGCGCCGGCGGCTTCTCTTCGGCCTCCGTCGACGGCTTGTGCATTGGTCTTCTGCGCCTTTTCCGCCTGCGTGCTCTTGTTCCTGCTCGTTCAGAAGATGCTTCTCCAGGTCGGCTTCGCGCAAGCCTCCGACGGTCGGCGAGGTCGGGTCCTCGACGACGATATCGGGCGTGATGCCCTTCGCCTGGATCGAACGGCCGCTCGGCGTGTAGTAGCGCGCCGTGGTGAGCTTGATCGCGGTGTTGTTGCCGAGCGGCAGTGATGGTCTGCACCGAACCCTTGCCGAAAGTCTGCGTGCCGATGACGCGTCGCGCGCTTGTGGTCCTGCAAGCGCGCCCGCGACGATCTCCGAAGCGGAGGCCGAGCCGCCGTTGACCAGCACCACCATCGGCACGGTCTTCACCGCCGCGGGCAGGTTCTTCGAGGTAGTCGTCGCGGTTGCCGCGGAGGTAGTCCTCGGGAGCGGCGATGAACTTGCGCTTCGCGTCCTCGGTGCGGCCGTCGGTGGAAACCACCAGCGCGCTTGCGGCGGCAGGAACGCGGAGGAAATCCCGACGGCGCCGTTGAGCAGCCCGCCGGGATCGTTGCGCAGGTCGAGGATCAGGCCTTTCAGCGGCCCGCTGCTTGTAGAGCGCCGTCGATGTGCTTGCACCAGGTTCTCGCCGGTGTGCTCCTGGAACTGCGACACGCGGACCCAGCCGTAGCCGGGCTCGATCAGCTTGGACTTCACGCTCTGCACGCGGATGACGTCGCGCGATCAGCGTGACCTCGAAGGGCTTGGCCTCGCCCTTGCGCAGGATCGTGAGCCGGATGCTGGTCGTTCGGGCTTGCCGCGCATGCGCTTCACCGCGTCGTTCAGCGTCATGCCCTTCACCGAGCGCGTCGTCGATCTTGATGATGAAGTCGCCGGGCTTGACGCCCGCGCGAAACGCCGGCGTGTCCTCGATCGGGGAGACCACCTTCACGAAGCCTTCCTCCATCCCGACTTCGATGCCGAGGCCGCCGAATTCGCCCTGCGTGCCGACCTGGAGTTCGCTGAAGGCGTCCTGGTCGAGGTACGCCGAATGCGGGTCGAGCCCGGTGAGCATTCCGCTGATGGCCTCGGTGATGAGCTTCTTGTCCTCGACCGGCTCGACGTAGTTCGCCTTGATCGCGCCGAACACCTCGGCGAAGGCGCGCAGCTCGTCGACCGGGAGCGGCAGCGCGCGGCCTCGCGCTGCGCCACCGCGGAGAAATTGAGGCTGAGCAGAACGCCCGCCAGCACACCCGACCAGCACCAGGCTGGCTTGCTTGAATTTCGTCATCATGATTTTGGCCCTAGGCTATGCGCCGACGCGGCTCCCTGATCATTTCAAGGACACCCAGCGCATGGGATCGAACGCTTTTCCTTCGTGCCGAATCTCAAAGTATAAACCCGATTCCATGTTGCCGCCGCTCGCTCCTACGGTTGCGACCGCGTCCCCGGTGCTCACCGCCTCGCCCACCTGTTTGAGCACCGACTCGTTGTTCCCGTAGATGGTGAGATAGCTCTTGCCGTGGTCGATGATCAGCAGGTTTCCGAAGCCCCGAAGCCAGTCGGCGAATACCACCCGTCCCGCCGCGACCGCCCGGACCTCCTGCCCGGCCGGCGAACGGATGAACAAGCCCTTCCACGATGGGCCGCCGTCCGAGCGTTGGGCACCGAATCGGTTCGCGAGTTCACCCTTGATCGGCAGGCGCAGCCCTGGCTTGAGCCCGGCGAGGGCGCTGCCGGCTCCGCCGGGCTCCGGGAACCTTGTCGTTCCGGAGGCGCGCGACGGCGCGGAGGCGAGCAGCTTGCGCAGCTCCTCGACCAGGCGCGACAGGCGCGACTCGTCGCGCTCGAGGTGCTTCACCTGGCGGCGCTGCTCGCTGCAGCTGGCTCGAGACCCGGGCGAGTACCTTGCGGTGCTCCGGCTTGCTGCCGCATGAGCGCGGCGCGCTCGGCGCGGCGCGCCGATTCGATCGCGGCGATCTCGGCGTTCCTTCCCGGGTGCCTGCTTCGAGCTGCTTTGAGCGCGCGCGAGCGTTGAGCGCAGCTCGCTGATGAAGTCCGCCTGGGCGCGGGACACGTAGCTGTAGTAGTGCAGCTCGCGCGCAATGCGGCCGGGCTCCTCGCCCGAGAACAGCAGCTTCACGCCGCTCTGCTCGCCGTTGAGGTAGCGCAGCGTGAGCAGCCTTCCCAGGGTCTCCCGGCGCGAGGCGATTTCGGCTTCGAGCGCCTGGCTTCGCCTGGAGAGCGACCTGAGCTCTTCCTCGGCCGCCGCGCGTCTGGCCGCGAGAGTGCGCAGCGCACCGGTTGGCCTCGAAATCGCGCGCTCGGAGTCGCGCAGCTGGTCGCGGACCTCGGTGCGGCTTTCCTCGGACTCCGCGATCTTCGCGCGCAGCCCCTCGATTCGCGATCGGAGCGCCTCGAGCTTCTCCGCCTCGCTCTGCGCAAGCGCCAGCGCCGGGAACCAGAACAGGACGAGCCCCAGCCCGATCCGGCGCGCGAGCGTCACGTTCTGGCCTTGCCCTGGTCGGCGACGGCGCGGGCGCGGCTTCGGCCTCGGCCGGGTCTCCGAGGTAGTAGTGCCGCAGCGGCCGCAACTCGGAGTCCAGCTCGTAGACGAGGGGAAGTCCGGTGGGAATATTCAGCTCGACGATCTCGCTGTCGCTGACGCGCGTCCAGGTATTTCACCAGGGCGCGCAGGCTGTTGCCGTGGGCGACGATGAGGACCCTGCGACCCGCGCGCACGGCCGGAGCGATGGTCTCGTTCCAATACGGGAGGAACCGCGCGACCGTATCCTTCAGGCATTCTGTGAGCGGCAGCTCGGACTCGCGCGATGTCCGGCATAGCGCGGGTCGTCCGCGCGAGTCGCGCGGATCGCCGCGCTCCAGGGCCGGTGGCGGGTACGTCGTAGCTGCGCCTCCAGATCAGCACCTGCTTCTCGCCGAATTTCGCCGCCGTCTCGGCCTTGTTCAGCCCCTGCAGCGCGCCGTAGTGGCGCTCGTTCAGGCGCCAGGAGTGGTGCACCGGAATCCACATCAGGTCCATCGCCTCGAGAGCGAGCCAGAGCGTCTTGATGGCGCGCTTCGAGCACCGAGGTATAGGCCGAATCGAAGACGAAGCCGGCCTGCTTTCAGCGTCTCGCCGGCGCGTTTCGCCTCGCTCACGCCGCGTGGGGTGAGGTCGACGTCGGTCCAGCCGGTGAAGCGGTTCTCCATGTTCCAAACCGATTCGCCGTGGCGCGAGCAGGACGATCCTGTGCACGGCGCATGCTCGAAGTCCGTCATTGCGCCGCAATATCGCCGCCGCAGGAAAGCATTTTATAATGAGCGGTCATGGAAATTCGAGAGCAGCGGAACCCGCGCCAGCCTCGGGACATCTTCGAGCTGATCGGCCGGCGGGAGCAGATCGAGCGCATGGCGCATGCCATGCGGGCGATCGCCCATCCCCTGCGGCTGAAGATCCTTTGCGTCCTGGGCGAGCAGGAGTCGAGCGTGCAGGACATCGTCGACGCCGTGGGAACCTCGCAGAGCAACGTGTCGCAGCACCTGGCGATCCTGCGGGATAAGGGCATTCTCGGTACGAGGAGGAGCGCCAACCACGTTTACTACTCCGTGAGGGATCAGCGCACGCTGCAGCTCATCGCCACCATGCGCGAAGTTCTGTGCGGGCCCCGCCCGAAATCCTGACATGGGCGAGCTCAATCGTCCTGAAGTTCATCACCGATGGCCACTACGTTCTCGTGGCCCTCGCCGTCAGCGAGCGGCGGCATGCTGATCTGGCCCACCTTGCGCCGCAGCGCGGGCGGTCCGTCGATCTCGACCCTTCAGGCGACTCTGCTGATCAATCAGCAGAACGCGCTCGTGCTGGACGTCCGGGATGGGGCGGAGTACGAAAAGGGCCACGTGCTGAATGCGCGGCATCTCGCGGTGGGCGAGCTCGCCGCGCGCTCGGCTGAGATTGAAAAATACAAGACCAAGCCCGTGATCGTCGTGTGCGACAGCGGCAATCGCTCGGACAAGGCGGTGGCGATCCTGCGCAAGCTCGGCTTCGGGCAGGTGTTTTCCCTGAGCGGCGGAATCGGGGCGTGGCAGCAGGCGGGCCTCCCCGTGGAGAAGTGAGTGGCGAGAATCCGGCTGTATTCTGCCTTCGAACACCCCGGGAACCCCGAATCCCTGCTCCGGGTCTAGCTTTTCAATCGCTGTAAACCTCTAAACGTAAGGGCGCCACGATGAGCGATGCACCGCAGCCGATATTCAGCATCGAGAAGATCTACGTGAAGGATCTGTCGCTCGAGGTTCCGGGCGGCCCCCAGTCCGTTCATGCAGCCGGAGCAGCCGCAGCTCGAGGTGCAGATCACGCAGCAGTCGCAGCGCGTCAACGAGGTGCTCTTCGAGGTGACGCTGGTGGTCACCGTCACCGCGAAATCCGGGGACAAGGTGCTGTTTCTGGCGGAAGCGTCGCAGGCGGGCGTGTTCCAGATTCGCAACATCGCTGAAGCGGACCTTCCGCCCGTGCTCGGGATCGTCTGCCCGAACGTGCTGTTTCCCTACGCGCGCGAGACCATCTCGGACCTCATCAACCGCGCCGGCTTTCCGCCGATACTCCTCGCGCCGGTGAATTTCGGAGACGATCTATCAGCAGCGCCGCCGCCGCGGCGAAGCCCGAAGAGCCGCGGATCGAGGTGACGCACTGATGCGAGGCTCGCAGCGCTGACCCTGCTCGCCCTCGCGCCGTCCGCCGTTGCCGGGGAGTTCCGATCGATAGCGGAAAACGGCACGCCGATGTACGACGCGCCCTCGGTGCGCGCGAAGAAGCTGTTCGTCGCGAGCCGCTACTATCCGGTCGGAGATCGTCATCACACATCGACGCCTGGGTGAAGGTTCGCGATCAATCGGGCGACCTGACCTGGGTCGAGAAAAAGGGGCTCTCGGACAAGCGCACCGTGCTGATCACAGCTCGCGTACGCGGACGTGAGGCAGGCGCCGAACGAGCAGGCCGCGCTGGTGTTCCAGGCGCAGCAGGGCGTCGCGCTGGATGTCGTGGAGCCCCAGACCGGCGGCTGGCTGAAGGTCCGCCACGCCGACGGGCAGGTCGGCTTCCTCAAGATCGCTCAGGTCTGGGGTCTCTGATCCCGGGCGCGGCAGGCTCGCCGGGATGAAGATCGCCATTCTCGGTGCCGGAGCCTGGGGCAGCGCGCTCGCGATCGCGCTCTCCGAACAGCACCACGTCACCCTGTGGGCGCGGGATCGCGCCGCTCGGCGTCCGCGATCTGCCGCGGCGAAGCGCAACACGCGCTATCTTCCCGAAGTCGCGCTTCCGGACCGGGTGTCCGTTACGGCGGAGCTCGAAACCGCGTTGTCGAATGCGGGACCTGGCGCTGGTCGCGACTCCGACCGCGGGGCTGCGCCAGGTGCTGGAGAGCGATCCGCGCGGCCGGGCTTCGACGGGCCGGTCGTCTGGGCGTGCAAGGGCTTCGAGCAGGCGAGCGGCAAAGCTCCCTCACCAGGTCGCGGCCGAGGCTGCTCGGAGCGCGCGCCGCGTGCGGTGCCCTGTCCGGGCCCGAGCTTCGCGCTGGAGGTCGCCCGCGGCCTGCCGACCGCGCTCACGCTCGCCTCGCGGGATGCGGATTTCGCGAAACGCTTCGCGCGCGAGCTGCATCAGCCGACGCTCAGGGTCTACTACAGCACCGACGTCGTCGGGCGTCGAGATCAGCGGCGCGGTGAAAAACGTTCTCGCGATCGCGGCCGGCATCGGTGACGGCCTCGGCCTGGGCCTGAACGCGCGCGCGGCGCTGATCACTCGGGGCCTCGGCCGAGCTCGCCCGGCTCGGAGCCGCGCTCGGCGGAAGAGCCGAGACCTTCATGGGCCTCGCGGGAGCCGGCGATCTCATCCTGACCTGCACCGGCGAGCTGTCGCGCAACCGGCGCGTGGGCCTGCTGCTCGCCAAGGGCGAGCCGCTCGACGCGGTGCTGAGGCGGCTCGGTCACGTCGCCGAAGGAGTGTTCTCCGCGCGCGCGGTCGAATCGCTCGCGGCCGAGAAGAGCGTCGACATGCCGATTACCCGTGCGGTCTGCGCCGTGTCTTTTCCGCGGCGCTTCGCGCCGCAGATGCCGCCCGGCACTTGCTCGCGCGCGATCCGCGGGAAGAGAGCTGAGCGCGTCGTCAGCGCCGCACCGAGCGGGCGATCACCAGGTTGTCGCACGCTCGGCCGCGCCCGCGGCGCTTCGAGAGCCCTGCGCAGCTCGTTCAGCGTTGCACCGGTCGTCATCACGTCGTCGACCACTGCGACCGCTTTGCCGGAGAAGTCGAGGTCGACCGGCGAACGCCCCGCTGATGTTTCTCGACCGCTCGTCGTAGGGCAGCTCGGTCTGCGGGATCGTATTGCTGGATGCGCCGCGCTCCGCGTGGCTCGAAGCGTCAGCCGCCTGCGCAGCGCCAGCTGCGCGCGCGATCTCGACGCGCCTGGTTGAAGCCCGCGGTGCGCGAGCCGGTCCGGGTGGAGGGCATCGGGACGACCAGGTCGACGGCGGGGAGCGGCCCGCGACGCCAAGGCCTGCGCGCGAAGAACGAGGCGAGCGCCAGCCGGGCTCGATACTTGAGCGCCTGCACCAGCCGATCGCACGGAAATTCGTAGAGCCACAAGGCCGTCGTCGCGTCGAAGCGTGGAGGGTCGGCCAGGCAGCTCCGCACATCGTTCCGCCTGGGGCGGGCAGGGCGCACCGCGGGCAGCGCTCGGGCAGCGCGGGCAGGCTCGTGGAGCAGGCGAGCACAGCAGCTCCGGGCCGCCGCGCGCCCCGCAGAGCGGGCAATCGTGTCCGAGCCAGCTCAGTACCGCCTGCGCGCAGCGCGCAAGCCGGGGTCGGCGATTTGACATGGATGCGCCTTGCCGCGATGATTTGGCAGAAGTCGTCCCGAACATTTCAGCGCTC
>ERZ1370068.6993-contig-5939_pt1 | contig 32001 bp, 31 predicted proteins | sample MGYA00561227_ERZ1370068 | MGnify/ENA primary metagenome ERZ1370068 (study PRJEB38410, sample SAMEA6850437) | metagenome | study: Metagenomic assessment of the ecological functions of the soil: analysis of the soil microbiota associated with the...
AATTTGTACTTCGTTCAGTTACGTATTGCTACCGAGACGCCGAAGAGGTAGTCCGGGTACTCGTCGACCTTCGGCCGCTGGCGCTTCGAGAGCACGTCCTCGAGGTCGAGCGGATGCCAGCCGAAGCGCTCGGCGAGCATTCCCGCCTTCACTCCATGGTCGGCGCGTCGAAAGATGGATCCAGGTCAGGCGCTGCGAAAGTCCGGGATTCTGCGAGGCGCGGCTCAAGGCCGAAGCGGTGACGCATCCACACCCGCACCGCGTGCGGTCTCGGCCGCTCGATGCGAGGAAGGCTTGGCACCGGGACTGAGGGTCGTCGAGAATCGCTGGTCGGGGTTATCGCCATAGTACCCGGAAAGCCTTGTTTCCAACCGGCTTTGCGCCGGGAGTTCTCACGGCCTCGGAGGGCAACCGGGGCTCGAAGCCAGGAGGAAGCCGATCGGCCGCGACGGCACAGGCTCCGGCGCACACGCCAGCCAGAGGGCGGTGGGCGATCCGGCAGGCAACAGGCTTCCGAGCGCGGGACCGACCAGGAAGCCGAGCTGCCACAGGCGGAGGTACGGAGCGCGCCATCGTAGCGGCCCATCAGGTGCTCCGGGCGCGAGATCGGCGATGAGCGGATTGTTGACGGCGCCGTGGACGCACTCGCCGAGGCTGAAGACGACGATCGCGCCGCAGAGAAGCGCGACCGCGGTCGCGTTCTCGAACCACGAAGCCGGCGAACAGCACGAGCGGGCACGTGGCGCTGAAGTCGCGCCGGTGAGGCGAGCGCCCGCATGCGCCTGTGCCCTCCCAAGGCCTTTGCGATCCGGCAGCTGGGCGAGCACGAGCACGACCGTGTTAGACGAAGAAGATGACGCCGATCCCGGCTGCAGCTCGCCGACGGCGTTGTCCTTCACGACGGAGCGGGGCGTCGTCGAGATCTGCCGCGTACGCGGCCGCGGCCAGCACGGCGGTGTCGGTGCGAGGCAACCAGACGAAAGGTGCTGTCGTTGAGGACTTCTAGGTGGCGGCGCGTGCAGCGGCGCAGGGCGAGGCGGCGGTGCAGGGCTGAACGAACGGCAGGCGCATTTGAAGGCGAGGAAGGTGCCCGCGTCCACACACGGCGAAGAGCGCACGATCGAAGCTCTCCGGCACCTGTGTCGTCGCGATGAGGCCGCCGACAGCCACCGTCCAGCCGAGGTTGTCGGTCACGCGCGCGCGTGAGGGTACGCGGCGATTCGCTGCTCACGTGAGGTGAGCGCCGCGAGCAGGCTTTCAGTGGCTCGGTGCAAAACCGGCGTTACCGGCGCGCGATCCAGCGCGAGGCCGAAGGCCTGCACCACAGGTGGCGCACGAACGGGAAACGCCGCCGTACCCGCGGCGAGCAGCGCCAGCGAGGCCATCAGCGTGGTGCGCCCACGCGGTCGACACCCCGACCGGCTAGGGGCTTCGGGCCGGGCCGATGCCACCGAGGCGGCACGCGACCACGAACCCCAGGTGCGAGGCCAAAGTGGCACGTCGTGCAGGTAAGATGATCAGGAACGGGATGCGATCCGTTCCCGAGCGAGTTGGCGACTCCATCAAACTCGAGCAGCCAGACGGGCCTTAGGAGCTGTGGTCTCAGCCGCTGAATGCCGACGACGGCGTTCAGCTGCCAGAGGAGTAACGCGGAACCTCATCCGTCTGCCTAACCACTGCGTGCCGCCAGAAGCTGAACCGCTGCCACACCGCGCGAGGCAAACTGCTCTGAGGCGGGCGAACGCTGGGGCGCGCAGCAATGCGGAGAGGACGAGGGCCAACTAGAACCCGCCGAGAACCGGGGAAGTTGGACACCGCAGCTGACTGGCGCCGCCCAGAGCAGTGGCGCGGATAAAGGAGGCCGCTGGGCGGAACCCGGACGAGCCTCGCCTCTTCACACGGGCGTTCAGTTTGGGGCTGGGGATATCAACCTGGCGCGGCTACTTCGCCCTGTGGCTCACTGATCACTGTTGGATCAGATGCGCCACGGCGGGTCGAACCCGCGCAGGAATTTTCAATCAGTCCGATGCTGTCGCTGGTACGGCGATCTCTCGCAGCGCAGCACTTCGTTAGACGCCCGCGAGAATTTGGGCAGTCGCGCGCCAGCCCTGCTGTATGGGAGCACCCATATGCCACCGCCGGGCATGCTGCCTTGCCTGGCGCGGGTAGAGGCATTCGTAGCCCAGGCGACGTATCCGTCAGGGCGGATCAGGTTTGCTTGTACCGTCTCCCCACCCTGCGAGGTCAGGTCAACCAGTCGAGCAGGGACGACGTGAAGTTGATCTACGGAGGCCTCGGCAAGGGACTCCGTCGGTGAGGACGAGGAAGACGAAGCGTGCGGCGCGGGGCAGAGATCTCACTTCGCTCGTGAACCTACGAGCTGAGGTCGGGCACACGTCCACCGACCAGTGGGTGGTCATCGCTCCATGAGTGTCCGTACGTCGTCGCGATTACGCGGTCGGAGGAGCAAAATTTCGCGGTTCACCGAGGCACGCACCGGGATGTCGTCTGCGAAATGCTTTCGAAGTGCTCGGCCTTCTGCGTCGCGTTCACGCGACGAGCGCCATCTGCACGCGAGGGTGTCAGCCACAACTACCGGCGCCAACCGGTCGCGCTCCGCGTAGTAGCTATCAAGTAGCGCCTCCGGCGCCCAGCGCACAGTACGACGGCGGCGAGCTTCGAAGCGAATTCGTCAGCGTCCTGCTCCAGGTTGAGCCGCGCATCCCCCGAGAGAAGGCGGGAAGGGTGAGCCATCACCGGCAATCAGCAAGCGCTTCTCACGCGGTATCGGCTTTCGGCCTGCAGCGCCGCGGTTCCACATATCGCGACGTGATCAGAGGGGCGGTGCGCATCCGATAGATCTGGTTCCCGCAGCCGCGTCACCCGCCGCCCCGGAGCGTTTCCAAGCGTTAGGCGGCTCGCCTCGAGGCAGCGTCGTGCATCGTCACTCGCGTATGAACGCGGCGCCATGCGGAAAACCTTCTCGCCGAAGGCGCGCCATGAAAAAGGCACCCGCGTCGCCGTCTTCGCGCAGCGTGACCGTCGGCAGGTCAGGCGGATCGTCCAGGACGACGTCGCCGAGGACGAAGTGGAGGTTCGACCCGCTTCCCCGGCAAGGTTCTGATCGCGAGCGCTCTTTCCGGATCGGGCTCGATCCGCCCTCGCCTCCGACGGCTGTACAGGGCTCGACGCTTGGCCGGGCCGGGGGCGTCTCTACGGCAACCGTCACCCGCTGGTCGTCCTGAACCCGCTCCGGTGACGGTGTGCTCGCGCCAGCAGAGGCACTCCGAGCGCTCACACGCGCATGCTCCTCGAGTAGTGCCGTGGTCACGAGCGCGGGAGGAAGAGGCACGAACGGTGGCGCAAGTCTCGAGGGATGGGGTGAAGCGACGGCGTGTGTTCATCCGGGGCGAAGTTGGGACGACGGCACCGGGACCACCGGTCTCGAGCCAGCGGTCGGCGATCGTCCGCGCATCGCGAAAAGCTCGAGCGTCCACGCACGGCAGCAGGGTGAGCGCCTTGGGTGCGTGTCACGCTCGGCCGGCTTCTGGCGAGCTGACGTCGACGTCGAGCCTTCTTCACCTCGGCGGCGAGCCAGCAACCCACCGACCCGCCGTAAACAGCCCACGCAGCCTCGCAGTCGGCGGCCCGGCGCATCACGCCTCGCGCGCGCAGCTTAAACGCCGCCTCGTGGCGGCACAAGCACGGTACGGCAGCGACTCTGGCTGGGCGTATCAATCGCTTCCACGCGGAACGGCGTGCGGTCGCAGTCTTGTGCCGATCGGACGAGTGTCAGCTGTTGGCGAAGCTTCCGCTCGGGCGAGGCACCAGCCAGGCGCGCGCCGATGTTCCACGACGCCAGTGCACCGCCTGGCCGCTTGCGGACCAGAAGAGCTGGAGGCTGCGGGGATCGAACCCTACTGCGGAAGGTTCCTGCCAGGCGGTGGCGCCTGGCCGGAGTGGTGTGGCCCGATGGTGTCGCCCCAGAACGCCGACGACCGAGCAGGCGCATCCCCGCGCTGAGGGGCAGTGCGTGGCGTCTTCTCGCACTCGGCTCGACGAAATGTAGTTCCGGCAGTTGCGCCAGCGGCGTTTTCCCGGCATCCTCGAGGGCAGGGGTTTGCGCCTGCGCAGCTGAGATTTCCGGGCGCCTGTGGATCGTTTTCCGTACACCGAAAGGAGCTCCTCGATGAGAAAACTCGTTGTTACATCTGCATGACTGCGGCCCTGGCGCTCCCCGCCTTCGCCGTAGCGGGGACGCCCTAACCCCGCCAATCAGGCTGCGGCCGTCCAAGCAATGCTTGACTGAGCGGACGGCGATGAAGAGTGCTTAGGCGTTCAAGCTGCTCCTACGGCACGAACGCCAACCGCTCGAACGCCTTCGGCAAGTGCGTCGCAGAAGCTGGCGCAGCAGAATGCGAGAAGAACACAGTCAGGCCGCGGCCTCGCAGTGCCGGTCGGGCCGCACCGCAGACGCGGCTGCGTTCGCGGCCGGCGTACGGCACCGGCAAGCACGCACAACGCGCCTTCACGGCAACGTGCGTCTGGCAGATCGCCAATGCGGCGGCGAAGCAGCTTAGCAGCGGGCGACGACCAACGCCGCCAAGGCGTGCTGGACCGAGCGCGCAGCCCGGCCCGGCGCCGCCTTCAAGGCCAGAGTACGGGACGAACGCGGGCAAGTCCAACGCGTTCGGCAAGTGCGCGTCTCCGGCAAGGATCAAAGCACACGCCGTGGGCGGGTTTCGGACGAGTGCGGGCGGAGGCCTCAGGGGGTCTCCGCACCGCCTCCCAGAAGGTCTCGGGTCGGGTTCAAGCGCAACGCAAGGATGGGCTGGCAGCGACATCTGCCGCGACGAGGGCGCCAGGTGCGCGCTCCACGCCGCTGCCGGCTCGACAGAGGGGAGGGAACTCCATGACTCAGAAGACCGCGGTGGTCGTGATCGCCCATCGCCTCGCTCGCAGCGGGGCTCCTGGCTTGGTCACGCGGCAAGCCCGGGATCAGCCGGAGGCAGTCCGGACACCGATGCATACAGAACGTGAGGGCTCGCGTCCGCTTCACGGCCGACGGGAGTAGGTTCCGCTGTTCGGGCACCCTGATCTCGCCGACGGTCGTGCTCACCGCTGGTCACTGCACCGCGGGCGACGACCTACGTTTACGTCTCGTTCGGCAGACGCCTTGCGGCCGACCCTCTGCACGGGGCGGGGATCAGCCCCTGCGGGCGGGTTGCCCGCGGGCCCACTACATCACTGGGCACCGCTAAACATCCCGATCCGGGCTGGACTGGCGAGCTCAGTCTCTCCCAGCAGCACGATCAAGGCGTCGTCGTGCTGAGCGCCGTAGGCGACGAGCAAGAGTGGCCAACCATCACTCCAGCTCCCCTGCCCCCAGTTGGCTGCTTGGACGGCAGCCAGGGTCAGCTCAAGAACCAGACCTACGCTCGTCGGTTATGGGGTCGACATCGGCGACCGAGAGGACCCAGATCGTCGTCCGGCAGCGCCGCTCGACGGCCTCCTGCCTGCAGAACGTCCGAGTGAGAGTCGTCGTCGCTTCCAGATCCCAGCGACGGCGACTCGAAGGCGGGCGGGGGGTCGTGAACTGCGGCGACTCCAGGGGCGGCGTCTTCTCAGCGGCGTTGCGTGCTCGGCGACTCGCCTCCTGCGTGAACTCGCTGACCTGCAACACGCGACCGGCACGGCTACCAACGGGACGACGGCCTACTCGAGGCCTTCCTGGGGACCTGGATCCGTGGCAGAGCCGGGTGGCTTTCAGACGGGGAGCTTCCCCGAGCGAAGCCCCTCGTCGATTCCAGGCACCGGCGCGCCTCATCAGAGCGCGATCAGTTCGAGGCGTCTCGGGCGACCGGTCCGAGAAGCTTCTCGGTCGTGCGTCGATCTCGACGACCGGTGCACATCTAGAACCGATTGGGAAATCGACCAGCTCGCGGACACCCTCCCGGGATGCTCGAGGAAGGCCTAAGGTGAGATCGTTCCGCTGCCAGCGGTTGCGGATTTCCGCTCAACGGCTAGCGCGGTATGCGCCTGGCCGGAATCGAACCTGCCTGCTAATCGGCATCTTTTCGCCTGATGAAGGTTCGTCTGGAGCCAGCATGCGGAGATGTCGCCCCGTAGAAGCGTCATCGGCAGCGTAGCGAAAGCTCGCGCGCCAGATTTGTCCGGCAGATCCACCGTCGTTGCGAGACAGTCGCGCCCGAGATTGACACCCACGGTTCTATGCATAGCATAGTGAGGTATGCGAGGCGAGAATCCTTAGGGGCCACCTGAGCTGCTCGTCTTGTCGGGCACCCGTTCCGCAGGCTGCGCACGGCTACGCGATCATCAAGACGATCCGCGAGCGCAGCGCGGGCGAAATCGACCTCCTCGAAGGGTCACTCTATCCAGCACTCCACCGGCTCGAGGAGCGCGGCTACGTTGCTCTAGCCGCTGGTCGACGACACAGGGGCGAAAGCGGCGGGTGTACGAACTTACGCGAAAGGGCGGTCGTGCGCTCGCTGAGTACAAACGTGAGTGGGGCGGTTCAGCGCCACGATGAAGGTCGTAGCTCGGCAAGGCATGAGCACGATCGACGAGTATCTCGGAGAGCTGCGCGCACGCTCCGCCTCTGCCGGGCTCCCGGCAAGCGCTTGGTCCCGGAGGTCGAGGATCACCTACGCGAGGCGACTGCAGAGGCTGTCGCTGTTGGCGTGCCGCCGTTGTGGCCGAACAACAGGCGGTCAAGCGCTTTGGCGATGCCGCCCACGTCGCAGGGCGTTTCGCGGAGGCTGCGGCCCTAACCGTGGCGAAACGTTCGCTCGCGGCCGCGGCACTCGCCGTGGTTGCCTATGCAGGGTGGCGGCCGCGTTCGAGGTCGCGGCGCGTCCCCGCTCATGCGTGACTTCCTCAAGGCGCGCCGACGCTTCTTCGGTCTGCAGTTGGCGCTTGTAGCTCGGGGCAGCCTGGGCTCGCGTGTTGTCTTGGGAGTCGAGGCTCGCCATGCCTGCGACAAGAATTCCGCGTCGTCACGCGTTCTACGAGCATTGCGACAAGCCTCGGTTCTGTGTGCAGCCGTGCTCGAGGCCGCGCTGGCCTGGCGCGGCAAGCTGGGTTCATCGCTTGGTCGAAGCACCGGCGCTTGTTGTCGCCGTCGGCTGCACATTCGTATTGGCAGCCGCCAGCGCCATCGTCGCGACGCGGGCATCCGCGCGCGGTGACATGCTCTCGACCCGCGCTCCCGCACGGTCGTCGCCGCAAGTCAGCGGAGCAGCCGCGCGACCACGGTCGTGGCGCGCGGCAGCTGCGGCCATTCTTTCTACCGTGCAGCGCTCGACGCGTGGACGGCGGCCATCACGGCAGCGATGTTCGCGCTCGCGCTAGTCGCGGCGATGAACGCTTGCGCGGCAAGCAAGCGCGCGCATCGCGCTTCGATCCTCAGCGGAGCCGTCGCGGCGGGCTCGGTCGAGGCCGGAGCGATCATCGTCGGATTCGCCGCATTCAGCCGCATGCTCACGGCTTGCGCGAGACCCGGACGATTTCGGCGCCGCCGCGCTAGGGCGCCAACGGCCGCATGCTCGTCGCGGGCGGTGGCAGCAGCTCCCGAGCGGACTCACTCGCGGAAGCTCTTGGAGGCTCACGTCGGGCCGGGTCGTGGGAAGCGTCCTTCTAGGCGTTCGGCTCGCCGCCCGGCTCTGTTTGGCTGCTTTACCCGCGCCTTGTCGCCGGAGAGCTCGAGTTCGGCTTCTTCAGTCATGGCTGGCTGAGCCTAGCCCCGGCCGGCGAGCAGCACATCTCGCAGGTGTAGCACCAAGGTAGGCACCACATGCGCATTCCCTGGCCTCCCGGCACACCTGACTTGCACTCAACCATGCGGCTTCCGCGGGGCTATGCCACTCGAAATGCGCCTGGCAGGAATCGAACCTGCGACCTCGCGCTCCGGAGGCGCGCGCTCTATCCCCTGAGCTACAGGCGCTCGGGGGCCAAGTCTAGCGGCGGGGTGAGCGGCGTCACCGGCGACGGGCTCCGGCTTCGGCGTCCGTCGGACGCGCTCGGGAAGCCGCCGCTCGAGGCGCAGGCACGCCGGCTCGCCGCGAGCGACGCAGACCGCCGGCGGCGATCGGCCAGACCGCGAGCGGGTGCCAGCCGAGCAGCGCGCCGCCGACCGCAGGCCCGAGGATCGAGCCCGCGCTCCAGGACATCGCGCTCAGCGCGAAGTAGCGCCCGCGCAGGTGTTCAGGCGCGAGGTCGGCCACGAGCGGCGCCTGGGTCGGGCCCTGCAGCGTCTCGCCGACCGCGAAGACCATCGTCGCCGGTCATGAAGACGAGCGCCGCCGACGTCGCTGTTCAGCAGCCCTGCCGCCGGCGAGCACGATCAGCGAGGCGGCGCGCCCAGGAGCACGTTCATCAGCGCGAGCGCGACCATGCGCCGCCGGCCCTCGAGGCGCCTTCGAGACCGGCAGCTGGATCAGGACGATCAAGCAGCGTGTTCGCGAGCCAGATGAACGCCGACCCAGCGCTCGCTCACGCCGGCGTAGTTCTTGGCGAAGGGCGGGAGCAGGCGCGAAGACCTCGTAGCCGACCGCCACGAAGAGCACGTTCAGGCCCAGTGAGCGCGAGGAAGTTCCGGTCGCGCAGGACCGCCCGGTAGCCGCACGCTCTCCTCGCATGCTCCTCGCGCGTCGGTGGCGGGCGGCTCCCTGACCGGCTCAGAAGCACGGCCGCGAAGACGAGGAAGGTCACCGCATCGAGCAGGAACATCCGGGTGAAGCTGCCCGGATCGGCGGTCGTCGCGATCAGGCCGCCGATCACGGCGCCGAGGCCCGATGCCGAGGTTCATGCTGATCCGCTGGAGCGCGTACGCCGAGTGCCGGTCGTCGGGCGGCGTCAGCCGGGCGAGCAGCGTCGGACTGGCCGGGCCAGAAGCAGCGCGGTGCCCGACGCCCTCGAGCGCCGAGCAGCGCAAGCGCGTGCCACGGCTCCCGGATCAGCGGGAAGAGCGTGAACGCGCCACGGCCTGCAGCATCAATCCGAGCACGAGCGTGTTGCGGCCCGCCGATGCGGTCGACGAGTCGAGCCCGCCACGCCAGCCCGTCGCCAGCGCGGCGACGCCGCCGAACGCGAGCGCGAGCCCGGCCTCGCGCGAACGAGATCCCACGCACGTTGTGCAGGTAGATGACGATGAACGGGAGCACGATCCCGTTTCCGAGCGAGTTGACGACGCCGCCTACCTGGACGAGCCAGACCTGGCGCGGCAGGTGCGGATCGAGCCCGCGCGGAGGTACGCCAGCCGATGCATCTCGGGATTCTAAGGTATCGACGTGGAGCTCGACGGCCCGGATCGCGACCTTGCGGATGGCCGGAGACCTTCGTCATCTCGCGCGGAGCCTCGGACGAGGCCGAGGTGGTGTTCGTCGAGATCCGCCACGACGGCATCAGCGGCTTCGGCGAGGCGGCGCCGATCGAGCGCTACGACGAGTCGGCGGAGTCGGCGCTCGCGTTCGTCGAGGACGCGGGCGAGCTGCTGGGCGACGATCCGTTCGCGCTCGAGGCGATCGAGGCGCGGCTGCGCGAGCGGCCGGGCGAGCAGGCGGCGAAGTCGGCGCATCGACGCGGCGCTGCACGACCTCTGCGGCAAGCTCGTCGGCCTGCCCGTCTGGCGGCTGCTCGGGCTCGAGCGCCGGGGCCGCCGACCTCGTGGACGATCTGGCTCGGCGACCCCGACGACATGGCCCGACGCGCCGAGCGCGTGCAGCGGCGCGGTTCAAGCGCCTGAAGCTCAAGCTCGGCGGCGGCGACGGGCTCGACGTCGAGCGCGTGCGCGCCGTGCGCGGCGTCGTCCGACGTGCCGCTGCAGGTCGACGTGAACGAGTGCGTGGTCGCTCGACGAGGCGCTCGAGGCGCTGCCGCAGCTCGCCGAGCTCGGCGTCGAGTACTGCGAGCAGCCGCTGCCCGGCCGGCGATCGCGGACGGGCCGGAGCTGAAGCGCCGCTCGCCGCTCCCGATCTACGTCGACGAGGACTGCCACACGCTCGCCGACGTGCGCCGCCTGCGCCGAGCGCGCGCACGGGCTCGACGGTCAAGCTCGCGAAGTCCGGCGGCATCCGCGAGGCGGTCCGCATGGCGCACGCCGCGCCGGGCGCTCGGGCTCGGCGTGATGCTCGGCTGCATGATCGAGTCGGGCCTCGGCGTCGCCGCCGGCGCGCAGGTCGCGAGCCTGTTCGACCACGTCGACCTCGACGGCAACCTGCTGCTCGCCGAGGACCCGTGGCCGGGCGTCGAGCTCGTCGACGGCGTCCAGCTTCCCGCCGACGCAGCCCGGGACTCGGTGTCCGCGAAGCGGTACCTGATCCTCGCTGAGGGCCGCTCCGGCGACCCGCACTACGGCAAGACGGCGCGCGGGGTCGCTCCGCTACGCGCCCGATCCGACGTCGTCGCGATCCTCGACTCGACGCGCGCCGGCGAGACGCACGGACGGGATCCCGATCGTCGCCACCGTCGGACGACGCGCTCGCGCTTCGAGCCGACGACCGCGCTCGTCGGCGTCGCGACGCAGGGCGGCCGCTTCCCGCCGGCCTGGCGCGAGCTGCTCGAAGCAGCTGCATCGCGAACGGCCTCGACGTCGAGAACGGCCTGCACGAGTTCGTCTGCCGACGACCCGGAGCTCGTCGAGCTCGCGCGCGCGCCACGGCGTCGAGCTGCGCGACCTGCGCAGGCCGCCGCGCCGACCTCGAACGTCCCGACCGGCGAGAACCTCGAGCTCCCGGCGCAGATCGTCGCTGACCGTCGGCTCGGACTGCGCGATCGGGAAGATGACGGTCGCGCTCGAGCTCGACCTCGAGGCGCGCGCGGCGCGGCCTGCGAGTCGGTCTTCGTCCCGACCGGCCAGACCGGGATCGCGATCGCGGGCTGGGGGATCGCCGTCGACGCGGTCGTCTCCGACTTCCTCGCGGGCGCGGCCGAGCGGCTCGTCGTCGAGGGCGCACCGCGCGTGGCGGCGAGCTGCTCTTCGTCGAGGGCCAGGGCTCGCTCGTCCATCCGGCGTACTCCGGCGTCACGCTCGGGCTGATCCACGGCGCGGCGCCGCACGTCTTCGTGCTCTGCCACCGGGCGGGCGCGACCGAGATCGAGGGCTATCCCGGGCCATCCGCTGCCGAGCCTGCCCGAGCTCGATCGAGCTGCACGAGCGGATCGCGCTTCCGCCGCCGGCCTGCGCGCGTTGCCTGCGTCGCGCTCAACACGGCCGACCTGCTCGACGAGAACGCCGCGCGGGCCGCGATCGAGCAGCCGCCGAGGAGACCGGCCTCCCGGCCGACGACCCGGTTCGGTTACGGTGCCGGCCGGCTGCTCGATTCCGTGATCGCCACGTTCGAGGCTCAAGCATCTCGCAGTCTCGGCCGATCACTAAGATCGAGGAGCCGCCACGCACGTTCGACGAAGAACGTGGATCCAGTAGATGGGTCGACCCCAGGAGAGGCCAATGCGACTGACGGACGATGCTCGGCCTGTGCAGCTGCGCCGTGCTGGCGTGACGCTGGCCGCAGCCGCGCGCGGGCGAGCCTGGACGTGGGCGTGACCGAGGATGCAGGCAAGATCGGCCGACAGCGGCGCCAGCCTTCTTCGCCGCGATGACCGACGCTCGGGCTGAAGGTCAACCGCGTCTCGATCTCGTGGGACCCGGCGAACCCGACCACGATCGGCAGAGCCAGGACCGAGATCGCCGCCTGGCTGCCGCAGGCTCAGGCTGGCCGGCACGCGGATCATCTTCGCAGTCTCGCCGCTCGAAGGCAACACAGACGCTCACGGCTTCGCCCGACGGTGCCGACGAATTCGTCGCGTTCGTGACAGCAGCTGGCACAGACCTTCCCGATCGGTCAAGGACTACGTGATCGGCAACGAGCCGAACCAGCCGCGCTTCTGGATGCCGCAGTATCGACGCGCCGGCAAGCCGCTCGCGGCCGCCGCCGTACCTGCGCGGTGCTCGCGCCCGTCGTACGACGCGCTCAAGGCCGTCGACCCGACGATCAACGTGATCGGCATCGGGCTCTCGCCGCGCGGCAACGACCAGCCGCTCGGCGACGAGCAACTCGCTCGCGCTCGCCGGTGCGCTTCCTGCACGACCTCGGCGTCGCCTACCGGGCGAGCCATCGCGCCGAAGCCGCTGATGGACGAGCTCGCCTTCCACCCGTATCCCGAGCCGCAGACGGCGACTCGCCCGACGTCGCGCTACGTCGTGGCCGAACGCCGGCCTCGCCGAACCTCGACCGGATCAAGCAGGCGGTCTGGGACGCCTTCCACGGAACCGCGCAGCCGACGTTCGCGGAGTCCGGCGGGTGACGACGTTCACGAAGCCGCTCAAGTTCGAGGCTCGACGAGGTCGGCTGGCAGGTCGCGCTGCCGCCGACCTGGCGTCGCTCTACACTCGGCATCGAGACCTCGCGGTCGAACTGGTCAACGAGCAGACGCAGGCTGCAGTACTACACGCGACGCGATCGATCTCGCTGGCGCTGCGATCGCGCCGTGCGGATCGCTCAGCTTCTTCCACCTGATGGACGAGCCCGACCTCGACCGCTGGCAGAGCGGCCTCGAGCGTGTCGACGGCTGACGCACCGGCCGTCCTACGAGGCCGTCAAGCGAGGCCGTCAGGACACCGGCGGCAACTGCCAGACGAACGCCGGTCAAGTGGCGCCACACGACCACCGTCGTGAACCCGCGCGCGGTCGTTCGGGCTCCGTCAAGCCGCGCCGCCGACGCTGGAACGCGCTGGAGCTTCACCGCCGGCGCAGCGCGAGCAGGCGGACCTTCCGCGCCGGGATCTTCCCGGTCACCGTCGGCAAGAAGGCGATCGGCAAGCGCCTCGCCGCCGGGCCGACCGCGCCGCTGCTCTGCAAGCAAGGGGTACGATCGCGGCGAGAACGCGGCGTCGTCGCGTTCCGCGGCGCCGGCCTCAAGCCCGGCCGCTACGTTTACGCGATCCGGATGAGTCGCGCGACGATGAACACCCAGCGGCCGAGCGTCTTCGTCAGCCGAGCCGTTCCGCGTCGGGGCGGCGACGAAGCCCACGAAGAAGCGCGCGATGCACCCCGATCCGAGGACCCCCGCGTGCCCGGCTCGGCGAGCTGATCGTCTCGTACTCGCTCGGGCTCAGAAGGGGCAGATCCTCAGGGTCGACGTGCCGCCCGTGGGTGCGCCGCTCGCGGTCGAGCTCTACCGCGCCGCGCTCGCGGCCGGCGGCGCATCCGTACGCGAACGTCGAGCCCGAGCAGCTGCCGGAGATGCTGCTCGTCGAAGAGGCAGCGACGAGCAGCTCGAGGTTCTCTCTCCGATCGCGACGGCGGAGGTCGAGTTCGTCGACGCGATCGTGACCATCTGGTCGGAGTCCAACACGCGTGCGCTCAGCCGCGCCGCCGGAGCGCCACCAGCGCCTGATCGCGTCGCGCGCGCAAGCTGGCCAAGCGGCGCTGGGAGCGGATCGTCCGCCGGCGAGCTGCGCTGGTGCGGCGTCGTCTTCCCGACCGCACGCGCACGCGCAGGACGCGCGAGATGTCGCTCGACGAGTACGAGCGCTTCGTCTTCCGCGCCTGCCACGTGGAGGGCGCCGAGGATCCGGTCGGCGCACTGGAACGGCGTGCGCGCGCGGAGCTGCGCCGCCGCGCGGATGCGCTCAGCGAGGCGCGCGAGCTCCGCATCGTCGGGCCCGGACACCGACCTCCAGCTCGGCGTCGAGGGCCGGACGTGGCAGCCGCGGACGGCCGCTACAACATGCCCGACGGCGAGGTCTACACGAGCCCGCTCGAGACCGTGACCGAGGGCGAGATCCGCTTCACGCTTCCCCGCGCTCTTCCGCGGCCGCGAGGTCGAGGACATCCGGCTGCGCTTCGAGGGCGGCGCAGGTCGTCGCGGCCGAGGCTGCGCGCGGGCTCGAGTACCTCGACGCGCTGCTCGGACGATGGACGAGGGCGCCCGCAGGCTCGGCGAGGTCGCGTTCGGGCTCAACTACGAGATCGACCGCTTCACGAGCAACACGCTCTTCGACGAGAAGATCGGCGGCACGATGCACGTCGCGCTCGGCTCGGCCTTCAGGAGCTCGGCGGCCAGAACGACCTCCGCGCTGCACTGGGACCTCGTCTGCGACCTGCGCGCCGACGGCGAGGTCTACGCCGACGGCGAGCTCGTCTGGCGGGCGGGGCACTTCCTCGAGCAGCCCGAGCCGGCGATCGCAGCGTGTCTGACTCGCGCCTGCGACGCCTCGCCGACGTCCTCGTCGGCTACTCGGCCGGGGTGAAGCCCGGCGAGCTGCGTTGCTGCTCGAGGCGCCGGTGATCGTCGAGCCGCTGATGGAGGAGCTCTACCGGGCGGTCCTCGAGGCCGGCGGCCAGCCCGCGACCCGGATCGACGCTCGACGCTCGGCGGAGGTCCTGCTACCGCGAGGGCAGCGACGACCAGATCGCGTGGGTGAACCCTGCGCGACGGGAGGACATCGAGCTCGCCGACGTGCGGATCGTGATCGAGGCGACCACGAACACGCAAGGCGCTCACGAGCGTCGAGCCCGTCGCGTCAGGCGCTGGTCGAGCGCTCGCGCTCGGGAGCTGCGCGACGCGCTACCTGGAGCGGGCGATGAGCGGCGAGCTGCGCTGGGTGCTGACGCGCCTACCCGACGCAACGCGGCGGCCCAGGACGCGGAGATGTCGCTGCGCGAGTACGAGGACTTCGTCTACGGCGCGGGCGTTGCTCGACGACGGCGATCCGGTCGCCCGCTGGCGCGACTTCGCGGACGGCTGCGCGAAGTCGCCGAGTCCCTGAGCGGCGAAGCGAGGAGCTGCGGATCGTCGCCGAGGACACCGACCTGACGCTGAGCGTCGGCGGGCCGCACGTGGATCGCGGCCGACGGGCACGAGAACTTCCCGGACGGCGAGGTCTTCACGGCGCCGCTCGAGACGAGCGCCGAGGGCGAGATCCGCTTCACGTTCCCGGCGGTCTTCCGCGGCCGCGAGGTCGACGACGTCCGGCTCCGGTTCGCGCAAGGGCGAGGTCGTCGAGGCCTCGGCGGCGCGGCGGCAGGACTTCCTCGAGGAGATGATCGGCGTCGACGAGGGCGCGCGGCGGATCGGCGAGTTCGCCTTCGGCCTCAACGAGGCCGTCGAGCGTCTTCACCCGCAACATCCTCTTCGACGAGAAGATCGGCGGCACCGATGCACCTCGCGCTCGGCACGGCCTATCCCGACTGCGGCGGCACGAACCGCTCGGCGCTGCACTGGGACATGATCTGCGACCTCCGCTCGGGCAGCGAGGTCTACGCGGACGGCGAGCTCGTCTACCGCGACGGCCGGTTCCTGAACGGCGCCTGAGGCGAGGGTTTTCGCCGCCAGGCGCATCCATTCGGTGTGGAGCGTTCGAACCGGAGACCACGGGCGATCCCGAGCACGCCCGACGCCGGGCCGAGGAGCAGAAGGAGGCCGAGGCGCGGCGTCGTCACGTGCTCGGGACGGTGCTTCGGACGCTCAGCGGGAAGCCGACGCAGAGTTCTTGACACGAACACGCGTTCGCGTTAGCATGGCGTAACCATGTTCGGGAAGATCTCTTCTGATCTCGGCTCTGGCGCTGATCGCCTGGGCGGTCGCTGGCCCGCGGCCTCACACGGCGCAGGGCCGGAGGTGCGGTACACACGGTGAAGCCGCGGCGACACGCTCTGGGCGATCGCCGCGACGCACTACGCGGGCGACCCGCGCGACGCGATCTACCGCATCGACCGCCGCAACCACCTGGCCGGGAGCCTGCTCGTTCCCGGCCAGCGCCTCATCCTGCCCTCAGCCCAGGTAGCGGCAGGCCCGCGGTGTAGACGCGCTCGCCGCCGAAGAGGCGGCGCTCAGCGTCCCAGGGAAGAAGATCGTCACCTTCCAGGCAAGGCGCTCGCCCGTGGGCGGGATGCCGAGCCATTCGCCCTGGTGCGTGCCGGTCACGTCGGCCTCCTCGCACGACTCCCTGCGGGCCGATCACGATGCCGGTCAGCCGGAAGTCGATGTCGGGGAAGCGCGGCCGAGCAGGCCGCGCGTAGAAGCGCGCCGCGCCCTCGTGCCCTCCCAGCGGTGGCCCGTCTGGACGAGCTCGTAGACGCAGTCCTCGGTGAGCGTGGAGATGAGGCCCGGAAGATCGCGCGCGTCCTCGGCGCTCGAGTGCCGCTTCCAGAGCTCGCGGATCTCGTCGTGCTCGTCCGCGTCGGGATCGCGCCGGATGAGGTCGAGGACGTCCGTCTTGAAGTCGGCTCACGGCGGAGGCAACCCTACAATCGGACCGTGGATCTCGACCTCGTCTTCTTCGGGACCTCGGGCTCGGTGCCGACCGCCGCAGCGCGCGCCCTCGGCGCTGCTGCGTGCGGCGCGGCGGCGAGCGGCTGCTGTTCGACTGTGGCGAGGGCACGCAGCGCCAGCTGCTGCGCTCGACGCGTCGGCCTGATCGAGCTGCGGGAGGTCTTCGTCTCGCACTTCCACGCCGACCACTACCTGGGCCTGCCCGGGATGCTGAAGACGTTCGCGCTCCGCGGCCGCGAGCTGCCGCTGACGATCTACGGCCCGCCCGGGCCTGGAGCGATCTCTTCGGCTCGCTGCGGCGCGATCTTCGGCAAGCTGACGTACGACGCTCCGAGCTGGTCGAGCTCGAGCCCGGGCGACGTGCTCGAGCGCGGCGACTACAACCTCGTCACGTTCGCCGTCGCCCACGGCGTCCAGTCGCTCGGCTTCGCGCTCGTCGAGCACGCCGCGGCCGGGCCGCTTCGACGTCGAGGCCGCCGATCGCGCTCGGCGTCCCGCCCGGGCCGGAGCGCGGGCTGCTCCAGGCGCGGCGAGTCGGTGACGCCTGCCGGACGAGCGGGTGATCACGCCCGACGAGGTGCTCGGGCCCGCCGCGCCCGGGCCGGAAGGTCGTCCTCAGCGGCGACACGGCGCCGGCCGCGACCGTGCTCGGAGCGCGCGCGGCGCGGAGGTGCTCGTCCACGAGGCGACCTTCCTCGACGAGGAGCGCGAGCCGCGCCCAGGAGACCGCGCACTCGACCGCCCTCGAGGCCGCCGAGATCGCGCGCGACGCGGAGGTCGGCCTGCTGGCGCTGACACATCTCTCGAATCGCTACTTCGGCCCCGAGGTGGCCCGCGAGGCGCGTACGATCTTCCCCGAGACCGTGGTGCCCGAGGACTTCGACGTCATCGACGTGCCGTTCCCCGAGCGGGGCGCGCCGCGCCTCGCTCAAGGGTGGCGTCGCGCATCGTCGCGAGAGCCCGAGCCGATCGGTCAGAGCCGGAGGCGGTCTCGTGAGCGGGCTGGTCCAGGTCGCGCCTCGCCGAGAACGTGGCCGAGGCGGAAGAGCTGCAGGAGATCCTGCGCGCGGCGGGGATCGAGGTCGAGCTCGAGACGGCGGTCGAGCACCACCCGCGCGAGACCGAGGACGCCCCGCAGAAGGTGCTCGTGCCCGGAGTCGGAGCTCGAGGCCGCCCAGCACGCGATCGAGTCGCTGAGCGACCCTGACGATCTCATCGCCGACGCCTGACTTCGGTCGGCGCGCCGCCGACTACGACCGGCTCCGTCCCGCAGACGCGAATTGGCGTGAGGTCTCCGAGCTGCTGGTCAGCGAGGGCGACCTGACCGGCAGGCGCGTGCTCGAAGTGGGCTCCGGCACGGGGCGCTTCCTCGCCGCCCTCGCAGGGCGCGCGAGAGCGTGGGGAGTCGACCCGGCTCCGGAGATGCTCGAGGTGGCGCGCGGCCGCGCCCACGCCGCCGGCTGCAAGCTCGGAACGGCCGAGGAGCTGCCCTTCAAGGACGGCTGGTTCGAGCGGGCCGTCATGTGGCTCGTCGTCCACCTCGCTCGACCGCCCACGGGCATTCGCGGAGCTCCACCAGGTGCTCGCGCCGGACGGGCGTCTCGCGATCGCCACCTTCGATCCGTCGTACTTCAGCGCGCTTCTGGCTGAACGACTACTTCCCCTCGATGGAAGAGGCGGACCGGGCGCGCTTCCCGACCGCGGAGGAGCCGCGAGGCCGAGCTTCCTGCGGCGGGCTTCCGACGGCCCCAGGCTCGTGCGCCTCAGCCAGAGCGGCTCGGCTCGAGCGCGCTGAGCGCGCTGAACCGGATCCGCGGCAAGCACATCGGCACGTTCGACCTCATCACCGAGGAGGAGTATGCGGTCGGCCTCGAGCGGGCCGAGCGAGAGCTCCCGGAGCACCTCGACTACGCGCGTCGAGTGGCTTATCGCGGTCGCCGTCCGGCCGACCCTCTAGAGTCCCGCACCGATCCGCACCCCTTTAACCCGGTCCCGTGAGGCCGAGAAGGAGTCGAAGTGAGAACAGCCCTGAGCGCGCCGTGAGCGCGCAGACCTCCGCAGCGACAACCGGTCCTCGACGCCGAGCGCGATCGAGAGGACGCTGACGCGCATCGCGCACGAGATCGTCGAGGGCAATCGCCGACCTCGCACGCGTCGCGCTCGTCGGCATCCACACGCGCGGCGTGCCGCTCGCGCAGCGGCTGCGCCGCCGGATCGAGCGAGCTCGAGCGGCGACCGAGGTCGCGCTCGGCCAGCTCGACATCACCTTCCACCGCGACGACGTCCACGTGCGCGGCGGCGAGGCGCCGCGGCACCCGCAGCCGCTCGTCCGCTCGACGACGCTCGACTTCCCGCTCGAGGGAATGACGTGCGTCCTCGTCGACGACGTCCTCTACACCGGCCGGACGATCCGCGCGGCGATCGACGCGCTCTTCGACTACGGCCGGCCCGAGCGCGTCCAGCTGGCCGTGCTCGCCGACCGCGGCCACCGCGAGCTGCCGATCCGCCCGGACTACGTCGGCAAGAACCTGCCCGACCGCCCGCGACGAGCGCATCCAGGTCGAGCTCGTCGAGGTGGACGAGGTCGACCGCGTCCTGCTCGTCCACCGAAGGAGATCCGATGGGTGAGATCCACGTCATGCGGGAGGAGCTCCTCCCGCCGAAGCCGCCGCCGCGCCGGCACCTGATCTCGATCGGCGACCTCGACGCGCGACGACGTCGAGCGGCTGCTCGCGACCGCGCGCAGCTTCGCGCGTCGCTCGAGCGCGAGGTGAAGAAGCTGCCGACGCTGCGCGGCCGCACCGTCGTCAACGTCTTCTACGAGTCCTCGACGCGCACCTCGTCGAGCTTCGAGCTGGCCGCGAAGCGGCTCTCCGCGGACACGATGTCGATCAAGGCGGCGGGCTCGTCGGTCGACAAGGGCGAGTCGCTCAAGGACACGGCGCTCACGCTCGGCGCCTACGACCCGGACGTGATCGTGATCCGGCACCCGCAGATCGGCGCGCCGCAGCTCGTCGCGCGCTACACCGACGCGCACGTCGTCAACGCCGGCGACGGCAAGCACCAGCACCCGACGCAGGCGCTGCTCGACCTCTACACGATCCAGGAGCGAGCTCGGCCGGATCGAGGGCGTCCACGTCGCGATCGTCGGCGACGTCCTGCACTCGCGCGTCGCGCGCTCGAACATCCAGGCGCTCGCGCTGATGGGCGCGAAGGTGACGCTCGTCGGGCCGCCGACGCTGATCCCGCGCGGGATCGAGGCGATGGGCTGCGAGGTCTCGCACGAGATCGAGGCGATCGACGACTGCGGACGTCGTCTACGTCCTGCGCATGCAGCGCGAGCGGATGGCAGGAGGGCGCGAACTACGTGCCTCGCTGCGCGAGTACACCGCGCGCTGGGGCGTGACGCCGGAGCGGATCCGGCCGCGGCCAGAAGGTGATGCACCCGGGCCCGATGAACCGCGGCGTCGAGATCGACCCGCGCGTCGCCGACGCGGCCGACGCGCTGATCGAGACGCAGGTGCGCGCGGGCCTCGTCGTGCGGATGGCGGTGCTCTACGACCTGCTCACGACCGGGCCCGGTGCCGGTCGAGCGCGGCCCGAGCCGCTGGAGGTGGCGTGATGCTCGTGCGTGCAAGAACGGCGCGGAGCTGACGACCTCGTCGTCCGCGGCGCGCGCGTGCTCGACCCGGTCGAGCGGCATCGACGCGGTGCTGCGACGTGCGCGTCGACAACGGCGTCGATCGCCGCAGATCGGCGACGGACCTCGACGACGAACGGCCACCGCGTGGTCGACGGCGCGGGCCTCGTGCTCGCGCCCGCGTTCGTCGACCCGCACGTGCACCTGCGCGTGCCGGGCGGGGAGGACGAGGAGACGATCGCCTCCGGCACCGCAGCGGCCGCGGCAGGCGGCTACTGCGCGATCCTCGCGATGCCGAACACCGACCCGGTCGTCGACTCGGCCGCGGTGCTCGGCTCGCTGATCGAGGACGGCGAAGGCGCGAGGCCGCGATCCCGGTCGGCTTCCTCGCCGCGATCACGCGCGGCCAGGAGGGCGCGGAGCTGACCGAGATGGCCGAGCTCGCCGAGCAGGGCGCGGCCGGCTTCAGCGACGACGGCCGGCCGGTCGTCGCGCCGGCGCTGATGCGGCGCGCGCTCCAGTACCACGGCATCACCGGGCCGGCGGCTCGCGCTCCACTGCGAGGAGCCGACGCTCTCGCGCGGCGGCCAGATGCACGAGGGAGCGGTCTCGGCCGAGCTCGGCTTCACCGGCTACCCGTCGGTGGCCGAGAGCGTGATGGTCGGAGCGCGACCTGTCGCTCGCCGCCTACGAGGAGCAGCCGCTGCACCTGCTGCACCTCTCGGCGCGCGAGTCGGTCGGACGCGCTGCCGCGCCGCGCAGGCGAAGGGCGTGCGCGGCGACGGCCGAGGTCACGCCGCACCACCTCTGCCTGACCGACGAGGCGGTGCGGTCGCTCGACTCGAACCTGAAGATGAACCCGCCGCTCCGCTCGGCCGACGACCGCGCCGCGCTGATCGAGGGCCTGCGCGACGGCACGATCGCCTGCGTCGCCACCGATCACGCGCCGCACGCGCGGCACGAGAAGGAGGTGCCGTTCGAGGCGGCGCCGTTCGGCGTCACGGGCCTCGAGACCGCGTTCGCGGCGCGTCTACACGCACCTCGTCGAGCCGGGCCTGTTGCCGCTCGGAGACGCTGCTCGAGCGCATGTCGGCGGGCCCGCGCGCGCGTACGGCCTCGAGCCGCCGCGGATCGCAGCCGGCGCGCCAGCGAACCTCGTCCTGCTCGACACGGAGCGAGCGTGGCGGGTGCGAGGAGGACGGCTTCCGCTCCGCGCTCGGCCAACTCCGTGGCTGCTCGGGCAGACGCTGCGCGGGCAGGTGCGGCTGACGCGTGGCCGCAGGACGGACGGCGTTCGCCGCATGACCGTGGCCGAGGCGCAGCTCGAGACGGCACAGTACGCACGCGAGGTGCGTCGGGAGCGCTCGAGGTCGTCGCGCCGAGTGGCGCGAGCGTTCGTGCTCGGCTCGGCCGCTCGTCGGCGGCTTCGATCCCGGCCACGAGCGACCTCGACCTGTGTGGTCGTGGTCGAGCCTCGCTGGCGAGCAGCGGCGAGGCCGCCCTCGCGGAGCTCGACGAGCTGCCTCGAGCCGCGTCCGGAAGCCTCGAGCTCGTCGTCTACGCGGCCGGCGCCGAAGCCGCCCGCACTACGAGCTGAACTACCACGGACGGCGACGAGCGAGCCGGAGACTTCTGGTTCGTGCTCGACGCGGCGCTCGCGCAGGAGCATCGTCTGCGCTGGAGTGGCTGGACGAGCTGCTGCAGCCGGTGTCCGGACGGACCGAGACGCGATGCCGCGGCCGACGAGCTGCTGCGCTGGGCCGGAGAACGCGCGACGAGCGTGCACGCGCGCCCGGGCGCGGCACTACCTCAGAGCACGGCGAGTGGATCACGAAGGAGGAGGCGCAGGCATGACCGGGTTCCTGGCACTCGAGGACGGCACCGTCTTCCGCGGCGAGTCGGTCGGGCGCCGAGGGTTCGCGTTCGGCGAGGCGGTCTTCACGACCGCGATGACCGGCTACCAGGAGATCGTCACCGACCCCAGCTACGCGGAGCAGATCGTTCGCTTCACCGCGCCGATGGTCGGCAACTACGGCGTCGAGCCGCGACCGCTGCGAGTCGCGGCGGCCGCACGCGCGGCGCGGTCGTGATGCGCGAGGCGCGCGGGCCGGCACTGGACGGACTGGCTGCACGGGCACGGCCTGGTCGCGCTCTCCGGGATCGACACGCGCTCGCTCGTGCTGCACCTGCGCGACGCGCGGCGCGATGCGCGCGATCGCCGTCGCCGGCGAGGCGCTCGGTCGAGGAGGCGCTCGCGGCGGTCAGCGAGCAGCCGGCGATGACGGGCCGCGCGCTGGCGGCGCGGCGTCTCGACGCCGGAGCCGTACGTCTACTCGGACGCGGGCACGGCGCGGATCGCAGTCGTCGACTACGGCTGCAAGCGCTCGATCCTCGACCGGCTCGCCTGGGCCGGCGCGGCGGTGACGGTCTACCCGCACGACGCCGACCCGGACGAGCTCGCGCGCTTCGACGGCGTCCTGCTCTCGAACGGCCCGGCGACCCGGAGCCGCTCGCGGCCGAGGTCGAGACGGTCGCGCGCTGCTCGGCCGCGTGCCGGTGCTCGGGATCTGCCTCGGCCACCAGCTGCTCGCGCTCGCGACCGGCCACGAGACGTTCAAGCTCCCGTTCGGCCACCGCGGCGCGAACCACCCGGTGCTCGAGAAGCGCACGAACCGCGTGCTCGTCACGAGCCAGAACCACGGCTTCGCGGTCGCGCCGCTCGACGACGCCCGAGGTCGACGCACGTCTCGCTCTACGACGGCACGGTCGAGGGCCTCGACTTCCCGGAGCTCGCGCGCGCGCTCGGTGCAGTTCCACCCGGAGGCGCGGCCCGGCCCGCACGACGCGTGGCCGCTGCTCGACGAGCTGGGTCGAGGAGGTGCGCCTTGCCGAGGCGGCGTGATCTCCGCTCGATCTGCCTGATCGGCTCGGGGCCGATCGTGATCGGCCAGGCCTGCGAGTTCGACTACGCGGGCTGCCAGGCGCTGAAGGTGCTGCGCGAGGACGGCTTCCGCACGATCGTCGTCAACTCGAACCCGGCGACGATCATGACCGACCCCGGCTTCGCCGACCGCACCGTACCTCGAGCCGCTCGACGTCGAGGCGGTCGCGGACGTGCTCGGGCGCGAGCGGCCCGACGCGCTCCTGCCGACGATGGGCGGCCAGACGGCGCTCAACATCGGCGCTCGAGCTCGCCGAGGCAGGCGTGCTCGAGGCGCTCGGGATCGAGCTGATCGGCGCGCCGTCGAGGTGATCCGCCGCGCCGAGGACCGCGAGCTCTTCCGCGAGACCGTTCGCGAGGCCGGCCTGAAGGTGCCGGAGTCGCTGGTCGTGACCACGCTCGACGAGCTGCCACGCGACCTGCCGTTCCCGGTCATCCTGCGCCGGCGTTCACGCTCGGCGGCCACGGCGGCGGCATCGCCGACACCGCGCGAGCGAGCTCGAGGCGCTGCTCGAGCGAGGGCCTGCGCGAGAGCCCGGTCGGCCAGGTGCTCGTCGAGGAGATCCGTCACCGGCTGGGACGAGTTCGAGCTCGAGGTGATCCGCGACCGCAACGACAACGTCGTCGTCGTCTGCTCGATCGAGAACCTCGACCCGATGGGCGTGCACACCGGCGACTCGGTCACCGTCGCGCCGCAGATGACGCTCTCCGACGAGGCCTACCAGGAGCTGCGCGACGCGGCGCGTCGCGGTGATCCGCGCGGTCGGCGTCGAGACGCGGCGGCTCGAACATCCAGTTCGCGCGCGACCGCGAGACGCGGCGAGCTGCGCGTGATCGAGATGAACCCGCGCGTCTCGCGCTCGTCGGCGCTCGCGTCGAAGGCGACGGGCTACCCGATCGCGAAGGTCGCCGCGAAGCTCGCGGTCGGCTACACGCTCGACGAGATCCCGAACGACCTCACCGGGACGACGCCGGCGAGCTTCGAGCCGACGCTCGACTACGTCGTCGTCAAGGTGCCGCGCTTCGCGTTCGAGAAGTTCCCGGCGCCGACACGACGCTCGGCACGCAGATGAAGTCGGTCGGCGAGGCGATGGGCATCGGGCGCACGTTCACGGAGGCGCTCGCTGAAGGCGCTGCGCTCGCGCGAGCTCGACGGCGGCGCGCGTGACGCCGTGGCGCTCGCTCGACGAGCTGCCCGAAGGGCGTGCACCCGTGGTTCCGCGCCGAGCTCGAGCGGCTGCGGCTCGGCTCGCATGAACGTCTGCGACCTGGTCGCCGACGACTGGCTGCGGCTGAAGCGGTCGGCCACTCGGACGCGGCGGTCGCGCGCGTGCGAGCGTGACCGAGGAGACGCGCGCGCGGCGCGCCGGCGTGGGGGTGCGGCCGCGTACCGGCGCGTCGACTCGTGCGCGGCCGAGGTCGAGGCCGCCTCGAACTACTTCTACTCGACCTGGGGCGAGGCCGATGAGCGAAGCCGCCCGCGACGGGCGGCTCGCGTCGTCATCCTCGGCTCGGGCCCGAACCGGATCGGGCAGGGGATCGAGTTCGACTACTGCTGCGTCCACGCGGCGCAGAGCTTCCGCGCGCTCGGCTACGAGGCGGTGATGGTCAACTGCAACCCGGAGACCGTCTCGACCGACTACGACACCTCCGACCGCCTCTACTTCGAGCCGCTCGGCGTCGAGGAGGTGCTCGGCGATCTGCGAGCGCGAGCAGCCGGACGGCGTCGTGATCCAGTTCGGCGGCCAGACGCCGCTCAAGCTCGCGCGGGCGATCGAGGCCGCGGGCTTCCGGATCCTCGGCACGCCGCTTCGAGGCGGTCGACCTCGCCGAGGACCGCGAGCGCTTCGCGGCGCTGCTGCGACGAGCTCGGGATCGCGGTGCCCGCCGTGGGGATCGCCGACGAGCGCGGACGAGGCGGTCGAGGTCGCGGAGCGGGTCGGCTATCCCGGTGCTCGTGCGGCCGTCGCTACGTGCTCGGCGGGCGCAGCGATGCGGGTCTGCTACGACGCCGAGGCGGTGCGCGAGGCCGCACGCGTACCGGCGGGCGGCTGCTCGTCGACCGCTTCCTCGAGAACGCGATCGAGATCGACGTCGACGCGCTCTGCGACGGGAGCGAGACCTTCGTCGCCGCGGTCATGCAGCACGTCGAGGAGGCGGGCGTCCACTCGGGCGACTCCGAGCTGCGTGCTGCCGGCGCCGTCGCTGACGCGCGCGAGCGCGCGCGCAGGTCGCGCACGCCGTGCGCCGGCTCGGGCCGGCGCTCGGCGTCGGTCGGGCTCGCTCAACGTCCAGCTCGCGCTCGCCGACGGCGAGCTCTACGTGCTCGAGGCGAACCCGCGCGCCTCGCGCACGGTGCCGTTCGCGAGCAAGGCGACCGGGCGTCAACCTCGTCGCAGGCCGCCTGCCGGCTCGCGGCGGGCGCGACGCTCGCCGACCTCGAGCTCGACCGCACGCGACGCGTCCGGACCAGGTCTCGCGTCAAGGCGGCGGTGCTGCCCGTTCGCCCGCTTCCCGGGCGCCGACCCGGTGCTCGGGCCGGAGATGCGCTCGACCGGCGAGGTGATGGCGAGCGCCTCCGACCTGCCGACCGCGTTCGCCAAGGCCGAGCGCGCGGCCGGGCGGCGGCTGCCCGCGAGCGGGCACGGCGTTCCTCTCGGTGCGCGACGAGGACAAGGCGCGTGGTCGTGCCCGGTCGCCGCAGGCGCTCGCCGGGCTCGGCTTCCAGCTCGCTCGCGACCGCGGGCACCGCCCGCACGCTCGCCGCACGCCGGGCTCGCGGTCGAGTACGTGCGCAAGGTGACCGAGGACGGCGAGGGCCCGACCGTCGTCGACCTCGTCCGCCGCGGGCGCTGCGACCTCGTCGATCAACACGCCGCAGGGCTCGGGCGCGCGCACCGACGGCTACCGGATCCGCGAGGCGGCGCTCGTCGCGCGAGTCCCGTGCATCACGACGATCTCGGGCGCGGCCGCGGCCGTCGAGGCGATCGCCCACGCGCGCGACGAGATCGCGCTGAGCCTGCAGGAGCGGATCGATGCTCAGGCGCGAACGGCGTAGCGTCGTCGCGCACCGAGGCGCGTCGGGCCCTACACGCTCCTGCGCGTCGAGCGCGGCGCGGCTCGACGCCGGGCACGCCCGGGCCAGTTCTTCATGCTCGAGGCGCCGGGCCGGCTGCTGCCGCGGCCGATGAGCGCTCGCGCTCGCCCCGCCCGGCGAGCTCGCGTTCCTGATCGACCCGATCGGCCCCGGGACGCGCGCGCTCTGCGTGCTCTCGACGCCGGCGACCGGATCGGCGTCGCTCGGCCCGCTCGGCAACGGCTTCCGGCCTCGAGGTCGAGCGGCCGCTGCTCGTCGGCGGCGGGATCGGCGTCGCGCCGTTGCCGTACCTCTCCGAGCGGCTCGGCGGCCCGCCGGCGCGTGCTCGGCTTCCGCACGAGCTGGCACGCCGAGGCCGCGGCGCTCGTGCCGAACGCCGAGGTCGTGCTCGAGCCGACCTACGTGACCGAGGCGATGCCGCGCCGGCCACGACGTCCTCGCCTGCGGCCCGGAGCCGATGCTCGAGGCCGTCCGCCGGCTCGACGCCGCGCGCGCAGCTCGCCTGGGAGGCGCCGATGGCCTGCGGCTACGGCGCCTGCTACGGCTGCGTGGTCGAGATCGACGGCGAGCTGCAAGCGGCTCTGCGTGGAAGGGCCGGTCCTTGCGGCTGCTTAACGCCAGCGGCTGCCTGGACGCGCTGACCGCGCCGCGAGGTCGCGCGGAGCTCGACGCCTTCGTGACCAAGACGGTCACGCCGCTCCCGCGCGAGGGGCAACGCGCCGGTGCGGATCGCCGAGACCGAGCTCGGGATGCTGAACGCGATCGGCCTCGCCAACCCCGGGATCGACGCCTTCCTGAGCTGAGCACCTGCCGCAGCTCGGCCGAGCTCGGCGTGCCGCTCTGGGTCTCGGTCGGCGGCTTCTCGCGTGCGAGGACTACGTGCACGGTCGCGCGAGCGGCTCGGCGGCGCGCGACGAGGTCGAGGCGCTCGAGCTGAACCTCTCCTGCCCGAACGTGGACGAGGTGCCGGAGAACGTCGGCGAGGTCGTCGCGGCCGTGCGGGCGGTCGACCGACAAGCCGCTCTACGCGAAGCTCTCCGCCGCGGTCGCCGACCTCGGTGCCACGGCGCGCGCCGCGGAGGCCGCGGGCGCCGACGGCCTCAGCCTCGTCAACACTGGTCACGGGCCTCGCCCTCGACGAGCGCGACGCTGCAGCCGGTGCTCGCCCGCGGCGACGGGCGGGCTCTCCGGTCCGGCGCTGCGGCCGGTCGCGCTCGCGGCTGTCCACACGCTGCTTCCGCGAGACGCGCCTGCCGATCGTCGGGATGGGCGGCGTCGCGCCGCGGCCGGCACGCGCTCGAGCTGCTCGCGGCCGGGCGCGAACGACGTCGCGGTCGGCACCGCGCTCTTCGCCGACCCCGGCGCGGCGACCGCGATCCGGTCCGAGCTGCGAGGCCGAGCTGGCGGCGCTCGGCTTCGCCAATCCTGACAACGCCGTCGGTGTCGCGCACGCCTCCGGCCGACGTCGACCCTCGACCCGAGGTCGAGACTAGAGTCGACAAAAATCCCTGCATATTGACCGCAAACATGGTGGGTTGACCGAGGCGGCGAGCTTGTTAGTATCCCCCGCCGTGGCCGCGCTCAAGACTCAGGCCCAGGCGCCACTCCGCTCACTCGACCAACGGATGGAAGCGCTCAAGCGGGCGAACGACATCCGCGTGCGACGCGCGCAGCTGAAGAAGGACCTCAAGTCCGGGGCCGCGCAGATCGAGGAAATCCTGAGCAATCCGCCGGAGTACGTCTCGACCGCGAAGGTGTTCGACATGCTGATGGCGGTGCCGAAGTTCGGCCGCGTGAAGGCGGCCGCGGTTCCTCAACCAGTGCAGGATCAGCCAGTCGAAGACCGTCGGCGGCCTCTCCGACCGCCAGCGGGCGGAGCTGATTGGCCTCTTCAACCGCTGAGACGCGCTCACGGCCCGTCTTCGTCCTGACGGGGACGTCGGGCGAAGGCAAGAGCACGCTCGCGCAAGCGCTCGTGGAACGCGTTCCGCGAGCTCGAGCTCGCCGTCTCCGCGACGACGCGCCCGCGCCGGCCCGGACGAGGAGCACGGCCGCGACTACTGGTTCCTGAGCGACGAGGAGTTCGACCGCAAGCTCGAGCGGAGGGCGACTTCCTCGAGTGGGTCGAGCTGCCCTGGGGCGAGGGCTACCGCTCGGGAACGCTCTGGTCCGAGCTCGACCGGATCGTCGCCGAGGGCCGCTCGCCGGTGCTCGAGATCGAGACCGGCGGCGCGCTCGCCGTGCGCGACCAGCGATCCCGGCGGCGGTCACGATCTTCGTCACCGCGCCGAGCCGCGAGGAGCGCGGAGCGGCGGCTGCGGCTGCGGGCGACCGAGAGCGAGGGCGAGATCGACGAGCGGCTCGACATCGCCGAGCGCCAGCTCGGGCTCGCGCCGGAGTTCGACCACACGGTCGTGAACGACGACCGCGAGCGCGCCGTCGACGAGCTCGAGGGCATCGTCCGCGAGCGCACTGACGGCGCAGGTACCATGCCCGCCCATGATCCATCCCCGCATTGACGAACTGCTCGACAACGTCGATTCCCGCTATCGCGCTGGTGATCGTCGCCGCGAAGCGCGCGCGTCAGATCAACAACTACCACCACCAGCTCGGCGAGGGCACCTTCGACCAGTTCCTGCCCCCGCTGGTCGAGTCGCGCTCGAAGAACTACTTGACGATGTCCTTCGAGGAAATCTCCGAGGGCAAGATCAAGTACACGCTACCCGAAGTAGCGGAGGCCGCCGCCCGCTGGCGGCCCTCGTCGGCGGTATTACTTCGCGACCTTGAAGTCGCCGTGCATCTGGGCTTCGTGGTTCGAGCAGTAGAAGCTCCAGCTGCCGGGCTTGAGCGTCATCTCGACCGTCTTCGTGCCCGTGAAGGCGGTACCGGTGAGGTGTTTCTCGAGCTTCGGCTTCGACGGCTTCTCCCGCTCGACCGTGAAGTTGTGGTACGTCGAGCGGTCGCGTGATCACGAACTTGTACGTGCCGGCCTTCAGCGACTCGATCTTCTTGCCGCCCTTGGTGAGCTTGATCGAGTAGCCGGGCCCGACGACGCCTTTCAGCGTCGGCGTGGAGCTGTCGTGGCTGAACGCGCTTCCGGCCGCCGTCAGGGCGACGACGGCGAGGAACGCGAGCGCCACGAAGCGACTTCTTCCTCATGCGTCTCCCTTCGTTGACGCCCTGACTACGGTCGCGCGGATTCGCGGTTTGGGCCGCGGTGGGCACAATGTGCCGATGGCTCGGGTCTTCTCGGCGTGACCGGTGGAATCGCGGCCTACAAGGCCTGCGAGCTCGCGCGCCTGCTCGTGCGGGCGGGTCACGACGTGACGCCGATCCTGACGCCCGAGGCCGAGAGCTTCGTCGCGGCCAAGACCTTCGAGGCGCTCGCCCGCCGCGAGGCGCCGCGCGAGCTCTACCCGCACCTGATCGAGGCCGACCTGCTGCGTGGTCGCGCCGCTCTCGGCGAACACGCTGGCCAAGCTCGCGCACGGGCTCGCCGACAACGTGCTCACCGCAGACCGCGCTCGCGCTTCGAGGGCCCGGTCGTCGCCGCGCCGGCGATGAACCCGCGCATGTGGGCGCAGCCCGGCGACGCAGGCGAACGCGCGAGCTGCTCGCGGCCCGCGGCGTCGAGCTGGTCGGGCCCGACGAGGGCGAGCACGGCCGAGGGCGAGATCGGCGTGGGGCGGATGAGCCGAGCCGGAGGCGATCTTCGAGCGCGTCGCCGCGAGCTCGAGCGGCGACGAGCAGCTCGCGCGGCCGGCGGGTGCTCGTGACCGCGGGCGGGACGCGGGAGCCGCTCGACGCGGTCCGCTTCCTCGGCAACCGCTCGTCGGGCCGGATGGGCGTCGCGCTCGCCGCCGAGGCGCGGCGGCGCGGCGCGGACGTGACGCTCGTCGCGTCGAACCTCGCGGTGCCGGCGCCCGTAGGAGTAGACGTGGTGCAGACGCCGACCGCCGCAGGACGTCGCGCCGCGAGACGCTCGCGCGCGGCGACGCGCGACGTCGTCGTGATGGCCGCCGCGGTCGCCGACTACCGGCCCGCCGAGGCGCGACGAGGGCAAGCGCCCGAAGGACGACGAGCCGCTGGACGGTGACGCTCGAGCCGACCGACCGACGTCCTCGCGCGAGCTGGGCTCGCGGCGCACGAACGGCCAGCTGCTCGTCGGCTTCGCGGCCGACCGCGGCGAGCGCGGCCTCGAGCGCGCACGCGAGAAGCTCGGCAACAAGCGGGCCGACCTGATCGTCTTCAACGACGTGGCGCGCGACGACATCGGCTTCGACGTCGGCCGACAACGAGGTCGTCGCTGGTCTCGGCCGACGGCGAGCGGCGGATCGCGAAGGCGCGCGAAGGAGCGCGATCGCGGCGGCGATCCTCGACGAGGTGGCGGCCAGCTCTAGGAGACGCGATGGACGAGGCGGTAGGCGGCGAGCGGTCGACACCGCGGCCGCCGGACGCGATCCGAGCGCGATCGTCGCGAACCTGCGCCGCGTCGTGCACGCGCCGAGCGAGACGCTGCGCCTCGTCGTGCCTCTGCCTCGTCGCCGAGGGGCACCTGATCATCGAGGACTTCCCGGGCGTCGGGAAGACGATGCTCGCGAAGGCGCTCGCGCGCTCGCTCGACTGCTCGTTCTCGCGGCTCCAGTTCACGCCCGACCTGCTGCCCGTCGGACGTGACCGGCGTGAACGTCTTCAACCAGCGGACGAACGAGTTCGAGTTCCGGCCCGGGCCCGTGTTCGCGAACCTCCTGCTCGTCGACGAGATCAACCGCGCCTCGCCGAAGACGCAGGCCGCGCTGCTCGAGTGCGATGCAGGAGAGCCAGGTCACCGTCGACGGCGTCAGCGTACGCGCTCGCGCGCGCCGTTCATGGTGATCGCGACGCAGAACCCGATCGAGTACGAGGGCACGTACCCGCTGCCCGAGGCCCAGCTCGACCGCTTCACGCTGCGGATCGCGATCGGCTACCCGCCGCTCGCCGGACGAGGCGCGGATGCTCGACCGAGCAGACGAGCGACCCGCCGCTCGACGTCGCTCGCAGCCGGTCGCGACGCGCCGCGGAGGTGCTCGCGCGCGATCGACGGCCGCGCGCGAGGTCTTCGTCGAGGAGAGCGTCAACCGCTACGTCGTCGCGCTGCTGCGCCAGCACGCGCGCCGACGCGCGCCTCTACCTCGGCGCGAGCCCGCGCGCCGGGATCGCGCTCGCTGCGCGTCGCCAAGGCGCGCGCGCTCGCGGACGGCCGCGCGTTCGTCTCGCCTGACGACGTCAAGGCCGCCGCCGAGCCCGTGCTCGCGCAATCGCCTGATCGTCGCGCCCGAGGCGCGCGCGGCCGGGCCTGACGGGCGGCCAGACCTCGTCCGCGAGACGCTCGAGCAATCACCGGTTCCGGTCATGACGCCGGCGCGGCACGTGCTGCGCGCTCGTGCCCTGGCGCGCTGACGAACCTACCTGGCCGCACTGGGCGTTCGGCTCGGACGATCCTCTGCCCGGTCGGGATCCCGGCCGCGGGTCGGCGCGTACTGCTCGGCGCTGGCTGCTGGGACCGGCGCTGGCGAATCCGGCCGCTAGCGAGGCTCCGCGCCCGGACGCTGCCTCGCCGGCGAGCGGCTCGAGGGCGAGGACGTCGAGGTCACGGTCGGACCCGCACTCGCAGCGCCGGCTCGTGCCCGCGCGCTGGACGCTGCGCGAGGCGGATCGGGAAGCTCGGCGAGATCGTCACGCCCCGTCGGGCACCGGGTATGCCCGCTACGTGCTCGAACCGGCTCAGCGCGCGGCCGCTACAGGTTCGAGGGCTCGTCGCGGTGATCGAAGGATCCGTTCGGGGCTCGAGCGGGTCGAGCAGCCGCCCCGAGCCGCCGGGAGCGCTGCTCGCGTCTACCGCGTCTGGTCGAGCTCACGCCCGTCTCTCGGAGTGGCGGCACCCGCTCGCACGACGGTCGGCGGCTGCTGCGTGCAACGGCCTCCGGCTTCGACCTGCACAGCGTGCGCGATTACGAGCATCGGCGACTCGCCCGCAAGGTGCACTGG
>ERZ1370068.3118-contig-224_pt1 | contig 31984 bp, 53 predicted proteins | sample MGYA00561227_ERZ1370068 | MGnify/ENA primary metagenome ERZ1370068 (study PRJEB38410, sample SAMEA6850437) | metagenome | study: Metagenomic assessment of the ecological functions of the soil: analysis of the soil microbiota associated with the...
AAGTTACGTATTGCTATTTGCCGGTCACCCCAACTAACCAGCGTATCTCGCGAGATGAATGCCAAAGGAATGAAAAACCTGACGTTTATACTACCTCAGGAGGCTCAGGAAGCCTTTCGTGGCGACCACCCCGCCCAGCGGTCTGGCGGGCATCGCCCCCACAAGAACGAGCCCACAAGGCCGAATGAGCGACAGGGAAATCGACCAGCAGCTGGTCGAGCGAGCGCAGCGCGGGGACAAGAAGGCCTTCGAGATGCTGGTGGTCAAATACCAGCGCAAGCTCGAGCGGCTGCTTTCGCGCGTGATCCGCGATCCCGTCGGAGATCGAGGACGTGGCGCAGGAGGCCTTCATCAAGGCCTACCGCGCGCTGCCCAACTTCCGCGGCGACAGCGCGTTCTACACCTGGCTGTACCGCATCGGCATCAACACCGCCAAGAACTACCTGATCGCCCTGGGGCGCCGCGCGCCGACCTCGACCGAGTTCGACAGCGAAGAGGCCGAGGGCTTCGAGGACGCCGCCGGGGCTGCGCGACATCAACACCCCGGAGAGCGAGCTCGCCTCCAAGCAGATCGCGCAGACGGTCAACGACGCGATCGCGGCGCTGCCCGAGGAGCTGCGCACGGCGATCACGCTGCGCGAGCTCGACGGCTTGTCGTACGAGGAGATCGCGCAGATCATGAGTTGCCCGATAGGCACGGTTCGGTCGAGAATCTTCCGGGCGCGGGAGGCGGTGGCCGAAAGGCTCCGTCCGCAGCTGGGGACGAACAAGGATCAAACGCTGGTAATAACGAATCACGGGGCCGCAGACCCCATAAAGTAAGGCCGGCGCCAAGAATCGCCGGCCGATCGACAGGAGCACAGGACATGACCCAGGAAATTTCCTCGCTGATGGATGGCGAGCTCGACCCCCAGGATGGCGAGCGCGTAATCCGATCGTGTTGCAGCAATGGCGAGGCCGCCGAGGAAGTGGCACGTCTACAACCTCATCGGCGACGCCATGCGCGACGAAGTGCGGCGTCCCAGCCGCACGCTCGACCGGCGTGCGCGAGGCGCTCGTTGCCGAGCCCGCGATGATCGCGCGGCCCAAGCGCATCTACGAAACCACCCTCGGGCGCATCGCGTTCGCGGCCGCCGCTTCCGTGGCGACCATCGGGGTGGTGGGCTGGATCGGCAACCAGGGGGCAGCGGTGCCCTCCGGCGCGAGTCGTTGCACGCGCCCCAGGCGCGGTGCAGCCGGCCGTGATCCCGGCCGCCGACATCCAGGACTACTTCGCAGCCCATCGACAGCTTCCCTCTGCAGAGACTCTATCGCCCGGTGGTAAATAGCCGAGGCGCGCCGGCCGCCCCGGCTCGATGAGCCACAGAGCAATGCCGGGCGTGCGCCGGTGCTCTCCGGCCCTCGCCCTCGGGCTGGCGTGCTCCGCGCACGCCGACCCGGTCGATCCCGTCTCAATGCTGCAGCGCGCCGCCCAGGCCTCGCGCCAGGTTACGTACGAAGGCATCTACGTGCACGCCAACGGCGACCGCACGTCGACGGTTCGCGTGACGCACCTCAACCACGAACGGCGAGGAGCACGAGCGCATCGAGCCGCTCGACGGCTCCAACCCGATCGAGATCGTGCGTCACAACGACGAGATGTTCTGCCGCTTCCCGGACGCGAAGACGGTGCCGGCTCGATCCGCGCATCACCAATCGGTTCTTCCCCGCGATCCTGTCGGCGAGCGCCGAGACGATCGCGGTGAGCTACGAAGTGAACCTCGGCAAGACCGAGCGCGTGCTCGGGTTCGAATGCCAGTGGATCAAGCCTCGATCCGCGCGACAACATGCGCTTCGCCCAGCGCCTGTGCTCGGAGATCGGCCACGGGCCTGATCCTGCGCGCCAAGGTCCTGAACGACCAGAAGCACGTGATCGAGCAATACACGTTCACGGAGCTCAAGCTCGGCGCCGCAGGTCGCCGCGCGGCGACCTGAAGGCGATCTTCAAGGCGCGCGCAGCCGCCAGTGGATCTCCGACGGCCAGCCGCGCGATCGCGCCACCGAACGCCGAATCCGGGCTGGATGGTCGGCAAGAGCGCCAGTCCGGATTCCAGAAGGTCGCGGAGCTCAAGCGCACGCTGCCTGGCCGCCCGCAGCCGGTGACGCAGATCGTGCTCACCGACGGCGTTGCCAGCCTTTCGGTCTTCGTCGAGCCGCAGTCCCAGCCGGGGCGCGCCGCTGGAAGCGTCCTCGGAGGACGGCACGACGACGCTTCTATGCCCGCCCGATGGGCGAGCTGATGGTTTCAGTGTTGGGAGAAGTGCCGCTCGCGACGGCACAACAGGTCGGGCGCAGCGTCGTCCGCGCGACAAAACGCAAGCACAGTGATCAACCAAATGAATCGATTCGACGCACGCCTCCTGGCGATCGCGCTGCTGGCCTTTGGCCTCGGCGCGCAGTGCCCAGCTCGTACCCGCGCAGGGACCGAAGCAGAACGCTGCCTGCGGGCGCGCCGGCGCAGGTCCTTCCGGATTTCGCCGACCTGGTCGAGAAGTACGGCCCGGCCGTGGTCAACATCAACACCCGCACGCGCGCGGCGCGCCAGCAGGGCGGCCTGCCGGGTCTCGACGAGAACGATCCGTTCTACGAATTCTTCCGCCGCTTCATGCCCGACCAGCAGCGCCCGCCCGGCGCGGCGCATCCGCGCGGCACGCGCAACGCGCCGCCCGACGCGCGCCAAGGCGCCGCTGCGCCCGTTCGGCCTGGGCTCCGGGCTTCGTCGTCTCCCCAGGACGGCTACATCGTCACCAACGCCCACGTGGTCGAGAACGCCGACGAGATCACCGTGCGCTTCACCGACAAGCGTGAGCTCACGGCGAAGGTCATCGGCGCCGACACGCGCAGCGACGTCGCGGTGATCAAGGTCGATGCGACCGGCCTGCCGGTGGTGAAGATCGCCGATGCCAGCGCAAGCTGCGCGTGGGCGAATGGGTGATCGCGATCGGCTCGCCCTTCGGCTTCCAGAACACCGTGACCGCGGGCATCGTCTCGGCGACCAGCCGCGACAACCTCTCGGGCGATCCGAACCTCGACGCCGTGCCCTTCATCCAGACCGACGTCGCGGTGAACCCGGGCAACTCCGGCGGCCCGCTGCTCAACATGCGCGGCGAGGTGATCGGCATCAACTCGCAGATCTTCTCGCGCACCGGCAGCTTCGCCGGCATCTCGTTCGCGATCCCGATCGACTACGCGTTCAACGTCGCCGACCAGCTGATGAAGACCGGCCACGTGACGCGCGGGCGCATCGGCGTGGGCATCACCAACGTGACCAAGGACCTGGCCGAGAGCCTGGGCCTGGGCAAGGCCAGGGCGCGGCCGTGAGCAACGTGGAGGACGGCTCGCCCGGCCGCCAAGGCGGGGCTCGAGGTGGGCGACGTCATCCTCAAGATCGACGGGCGCACCGTCGAAGGCTCGGCCGACCTCTCGCGCACCATCCGCGCGCTCAAGCCCGGCACGCAAGGTCACCCTCGGCGTGTGGCGCGGCGGGCAAGGCCCGCGACCTCGCCGTGACCGTGGCCGAATTCAAGGACGACGAGGCCACCAAGACTGCCGCGAACGCGAGAGGGCAAGAAGCCGAAGCCAAGCCCGGCAAGCTGGGCGTCGCGGTGATCGAGCTCACGGCCGAGCAGAAGAAGGCGCTCAAGGTCACCACGCGGCGTCGTGGTGGAAGCCGTCCGACGGTCGCGGCGCTCGCGGCGGGCATCGGCCCGGGCGACGTGATCCTGCGCGTCAACAACGCCGACGTTCACCAACGTGAAGGCCTTCAACGAGATCGTCGGCGAAGCTCGACGCCGAAGAAGCCCGTGGCGCTGCTGGTCCGCGACGAGAACGGCACGCGCTTCATCACGCTTCCGCCCGGACGGCGATTGAAGCCGACGCTCACGGTCCTTTCACGCGAGTACTGCCACCTTTGCGAGGACCTCATCAGCGGGCCTGAAGCAGTTCCAGGGCCGCTACGACTTCGAGATCGAGGTGGTGGACGTGGACCGGCACCCCAGCTCGAGGAGAAGTGGGGCGACAAGGTCCCGGTACTGCTCGACGGCGAGCGCGAGATCTGCCACTACTTCCTCGACATCGAGGCCGTGGATGCGCGCCTCGCCCGAATGAAGTAAAATGTTGCACCGCAAAAGGCCACGTCCGCGTGGCCTTTTGTCTTTCATGGACCACATCCGCAACTTCTCGATCATCGCGCACATCGACCACGGCAAGTCGACGCTCGCCGACCGGCTGATCGAGCGCACCGGCGGCCTGTCAGACGCGCGAGATGGAAGCGCAGGTGCTCGACTCCATGGACCTCGAGCGCGAGCGCGGCATCACCATCAAGGCGCAGACCGCGGCGCTGCAAGCTACAGCGCGCGCGACGGCCGCGAGTACGACCTGAACCTGATCGACACGCCCGGGCCACGTGGACTTCTCCTACGAGGTCTCGCGCTCGCTCTCGGCGTGCGAGGGCGCGCTGCTCGTGGTCGACGCCTCGCAGGGCGTGGAGGCGCAGACCGTCGCCAACTGCTACACCGCGACCGAGCTCGGCGTGGACGTGGTGCCGGTGCTCAACAAGATCGACCTGCCGATCGGCGCAGCCCGAGCGCGTGATCCAGGAGATCGAGGACGTGATCGGCATCCACGCCCACGACGCCGATCCGCTGCAGCGCCAAGACGGGCGAGGGCATCGACGACGTGCTCGAAGCCGTGATCGCGCGCATCCCGCCGCCGAAGGGCGATCCCGAGGCGCCGCTCAAGGCGCTCGTCATCGACTCGTGGTTCGACAACTACGTGGGCGTGGTGATGCTGGTGCGCGTGGTCGACGGCGTGATCGCGCCCAAGGACCGCATCAAGCTCATGGCGACCGGCGCGCTGCACCTGGTCGAGCAGGTCGGCGTGTTCACGCCCAAGTCGGTCGCGCGCGAGAGCCTCTCGGCGGGCGGCGTGGGTTTCGTCATCGCGGGCATCAAGGACCTGAAGGACGCGAAGGTCGGCGACACCGTGACCATCGCCGACAATCCCGCGGCCGAAGCCGCTGCCGGGGTTCAAGGAGATCCAGCCGCAGGTGTTCGCGGGCCTCTACCCGGTGGAATCGAACCAGCTACGAGGCGCTGCGCGACGCGCTCGCGAAGCTGCAGCTGAACGACTCGAGCCTGCGCTACGAGCCCGAGACCTCGCACGGCGCTGGGCTTCGGCTTCCGCTGCGGCTTCCTCGGCCTCCTGCACATGGACATCGTGCAGGAGCGCCTCGAGCGCGAGTACGACATGGAGCTCATCACCACGGCGCCCACGGTGGTCTACCAGGTCGCTCAGCGCGACGGCACCGTGATCGAGATCGACAATCCGTCGAAGCTGCCGGATCCGTCGCAAGATCGAGGAGATCCGCGAGCCGATCATCCGCGCCACGATCATCATGCCGCAGGAGTACGTGGGCCCGGTGATCACCGCTGTGCGAGCAGAAGCGCGGCACGCAGGTGAACATGCACGTACGTCGGCCGCCAGGTGATCCTCACCTACGACATGCCGCTGAACGAAATCGTGATGGACTTCTTCGACAAGCTGAAGAGCAACTCGCGCGGCTACGCTCTCGCTCGACTACGAATTCAAGGAGTTCCGCGCCGGCGACCCGGTGCGCCTGGACATCCTCATCAACGGCGACAAGCGTCGACGCGCTCTCGCTCATCGTGCACCGCGAGACCGCGACGCTACCGCGGCCGCGACCTCGTCACGCGCATGCGCAGCCTCATCCCGCGCCAGATGTTCGACGTCGCGGTGCAGGCGGCGATCGGCGCCGACGTCGTGGCGCGCGAGAACATCAAGGCGCTGCGCAAGAACGTGCTCGCCAAGTGCTACGGCGGCGACATCACGCGCAAGAGGAAGCTGCTCGAGAAGCAGAAGGCGGGCAAGAAGCGCATGAAGCAGGTCGGGCAACGTGGAGATTCCGCAGGAAGCGTTCCTGGCGATCCTGCAGGTCGAGAAGCAAGTGAAGCAAGGACACGAGAAACGAACGAAAGATGCGACCGATGCAGGGTGGACTCTGACTGGGAAATGATCGCGATGGTGGCCGCGGTCGGGAGCGCGCGCGATCATCGGCTGGGACTGGCTCGCGATCGCGACGGGGCGGCCGCGCTCGGAACGCGCAAGGGCATCCTCGAGGTGGCGTGGCCGGTGCTCTTCATCGCCGCGATGGGGCTGCTGCTCAAGTTCACCGACTTCGCGGCGGTGCTGCTGCTCGCGGCGGTGATCACCGGCCTCATCTGGCTCGTGCGACGCGAAGTGTGCGCGCGCGCGCCGCACGCGCCGATGCGCCCGAGCCGATCGTCGTGGACATGGCGCGCGCGTTCTTCCCGGTGATCGTCGTGGTGTTCCTGATCCGCTCGTTCTGGGTCGAGCCCTTCAAGATCCCGTCGGGCTCGATGAAGCCCACGCTGCTCGTGGGCGACTTCATCCTCGTGAACAAGTACACCTACGGCATCCGCATCCCGGTCATGAACAAGAAGGTGATCGAGGTGAACCCGATCCGCGCGCGGCGACGTGGTGGTGTTCCGCTATCCCGCGCGATCCCGCGCGTGGACTACATCAAGCGCGTGGTGGGCACCCCGGGCGACAAGGTCGTCTACCGCGGCAAGCGCCTCACCGTGAACGGCGAGGCGGTCGCGGTGCAGCGCACGCGGCTTCTACACCGACGCGGAGCTCAACTACCTGCGCCTGCCCACCTTCATCGAGAAGCTCGGCGGCAAGAACCACCAGATGATGATCGTCCCGGCGCAGCCGCCGGTGGATCTCGCGCAGGTCGCGGCAGTTCGCCCACCGCGAGAATTGCGAATACAATGACGACGGTTTCAGCTGCACGGTACCCGCGGGCCACTACTTCATGATGGGCGACAACCGCGACCAGAGCAGCGACAGCCGCTACTGGGGGTTCGTCCCCGACGACCACATCAAGGGCCGCGCATTCCTCGGTGTGGATGAATTTCGGCGACTTCAAGCGCATCGGCAACGGCATCGAGTAGACGGAAGGCGATGAGTCAATGCGTAAGCAGCGCGGCGTCTGCGTTGTCGGGCTGATCATCATCGCTCGCGGTCCTCGGATTCGTCGGGCGTGATGGCGGCGAAGCTGCATGCCGGCTACCTCGAGTATCTTGTCGGTGAAGAAGATGTTCGCCGACGATGGAGTCAGCGGGCGACACTCAAGGGCACCGTGCGCGACATCCGCAAGGCGTTCGACAAGCGCAACGACGATCGAGGACGTGAAGAGCGTGAAGGGCGACGACCTCGAGATCACCAAGGAAGGCGGCGGAGACGGTGCGTTACCGCCACCTGGTCGGCGCGCGTCCCGATGGTCTACAACGTCAGCGCGTGCCTCGACTTCTATGTGACGACGGCCAAGTGACGCCGCAGGACGGCGCGCCGCGCGGGGAATCTCCGAGGGCTCGCCGAGCTCGAGCGCCAGCTCGGCCACACGTTCGCCAATCCCGATCTCGCGCGCCAGGCGCTCACCCACCGCAGCTTCGGCACGCCGCACAACGAACGCCTCGAATTCCTCGGCGACGCGCTGCTCAACTGCGCGGTCGCGACACTCCTCTACGAACGCTTCGCGCAGCTGCCCGAAGGCGACCTCTCGCGCTTGCGCGCGGCGCTCGTGAACCAGGCGTCGCTCTCCGAGCGTCGCGTCGGAGCTGGGGCTGGGCGAGCGCCTGCGGCCTGGGCGAGGGCGAGCTGAAGAGCGGCGGCTTCCGCCGCCCCTCGATCCTCGCCGACGCGCTCGAGGCGCTGCTGGGCGCGGTCTATCTCGACGGCGGGTTTCGAGCGCGGTGCGCGAGCGCCGTCGAGCACCTGCTCGGCGAGCGGCTCGAGCGCCGCGAGGGCTGCCCGTGGACAAGGATCCGAAGACCGCGCTGCAGGAGCACCTGCAGGGGCGCAGGCTCGCGCTGCCCGCGCTACTCGGTGCAGCACACCGAGGGCGAGGCGCACGACCAGACCTTCATCGTCGAGTGCCGCGTCGACGACCTCGGCGCTGCGTCGCGAGCGGCAGCGGCGCGAGCCGGCGCGCGGCCGGAGCAGGCGGCCGCCGAGGCGTGCTTGCGCAGCTCGAGAACGCCGCAAGAAAGGCACAAGCGCACGGCATGAGCCAGCAAGCCTTCCAGCACCGGCACCGTGGCCATCGTCGGCCGGCCCAACGTCGGCAAGTCGCACGCTGCTGAACAAGCTCGTCGGGTGCGCACGTCGCGATCACCTCGCGCAAGGCGCAGACCACGCGCCATCGCATCCTCGGCATCCTCACCGACGAGCGCGCGCAGTTCATCTTCGTCGATACGCCGGGCTACCAGACGCAGCACCGCGAACGCGCTCAACCGCGAGATGAACCGCACGGTGGGACAGGTCGCGTCCGAAGTCGACGTGGTCGTGCTGCGTGATCGACGCGTCGGGCTGGGACGAGCGCGACGATGCCGGTGCTCGGCCGATCCTGCCGAGCGAGGCGCCGCGTGATCCTCGCGCTGAACAAGGTCGACCAGCTGCGCCGACAAGGCGCTGGTCGCCCGCCGCGCTCGCAGGACGCCGGGAAGCGCGAGCTTCGCCGCGCTCGTGCCGCGTGAGCGCCGACGAAGGGCACGCAGCTGCGCGCGCTGCTGGCGAGATCCGCACGCACCTGCCCGGAGCAGCCCGCGATCTACGAGGCCGACGAGATCACCGACCGCCCCGAGCGCTTCCTCGCCGCCGAGCTCGTGCGCGAGCGCATCTTCCGGCTCCTGGGCGACGAGCTGCCGTACTCGATCGCGGTGGACGTGCGAGAACTTCGAGGTGGAGGGCACCTGCGGCGCATCGCCGCGATCGATCTACGTGGACAAGGCGAGCCACAAGGCGCATCGTGATCGGCGAGAAGGGCGCGCACGCTCAAGCGCATCGGCACCGAGGCGCGCCACGCGATGGAGGCGCTCTTCGGCGGCAAGGTGCTACCTCGAGACTGCGGGTGAAGGTGAAGAGCGGCTGGGCCGACAGCGACGCGGCGCTGCGCACGGGTACTCGTGGCCGATACGGAGCACCATGGACCGGGGCTACGTCCTCCACATCGTACCCGTACCGCGAGACCAGCCTGATCCTGCAGGTCTGGACCGAGAAGCACGGTCGCATGGGGCTCGTCGCGAAGGGCGCGCGCGCGGCCCGAAGTCGGCGCAGCCGCGCGTGCTGGTTCCGTTCCAGCCGCTCGTCGCTCGACTGGTTCGGCCGCGGCGAGCTGCGCACGCTGCAAGACCGCGGAGCCCGCTGCGCCGCGACGCCGCTCGCGGGCGAGCGCTGCTGTCGGCGTTCTACCTGAACGAGCTGCTCCTCAAGCTCACGCACGCGCGACGACCCGCACGAGGGCTCTTCGAGGCCTACGACGCGGCGATCGCCGAGCTGCGCGCGGTCTCGCGGCGAGCCTGCGACGCGCGTCGCCGAGCTCGAGCCGATCCTGCGCCGCTTCGAGCTGCGGCTGCTGCAGCGAGCTGGGCTACGCGGTGGAGCTCGCGCGCGAGGCGAGCAGCCACGTGCCGATCGTCGCCGAGCGCGAGTACTGGTACGTCGCGAGCGCGGGCCCGTGCGCCGCCGGCGAGGGCGAGACACCCGCGCAACGCGGTAAGATTGAGCGGGCTCACGCTGATCGACCTCGAGCGCGGCGAGTTCGAAGGCCGCGACCACCGTCGCGCAATCCAAACAGCTCATGCGCCTGCTCATCAATCATTCGCTCGACGGCCAGGAGCTCGCGCACGCGCGCGCTCGGTGCAGACCGACCTGCAGCGCCTGACGTCGAAGGAACGATAAGATCGACCATGATCGAGCTCGGCGTCAACATCGACCACGTCGCCACCGTCCGCCAGGCGCGGCGCACCTACGAGCCGGATCCCGGTCTGGGCCGCGGTGGAGGCGCACCTGGGCGGCGCGGACGGCATCACCGTGCACCTGCGCGAGGACCGCCGCCACATCCAGGACGAGGACGTGCGCCGCCTGCGCGAGCTCACGCACATCAAGCTGAACCTCGAGATGGCGGCGCGACCGACGAGATGGTCGCCATCGCGTGCCGGCATCAAGCCCGAGATGGCGATGCTGGTGTCCCGAGGGCCGCCAGGAAGTGACCACCGAAGGCGGCCTCGACATCGCGGGCCAGGAGAAGCGCGCTCAAGGGCGCGGTGGCGAAGCTCGCCGGACGCGGGCATCATGACCAGCGTCTTCATCGACGCGGAGCTCGCGCAGGTCGAGGCGGCGGCGCGCATCGGCGCCCGCGTGTGCGAGATCCACACCGGGCCCTACGCGCACGCGTTCCATTCGAAGGGACGCGACGCCGAGACGCAGCGCCGGTGCGTCGCCGAGCTCGAGAAGATCCGCAAGGCGGGCGAGGCGATCCGCGGCTCGGCATGCGCTTCAACGCCGGGCCATGCGCTCAACTACGTCGAACGTGGAGCCGGTCGCGGCGCTTGCCGGGCATCCGCGAGCTGCACATCGGCCACGCGATCGTGAGCCGCGCGGTGTTCGTCGGCATGCGCGAGGCGGTGCGCGAGATGAAGGCGCTGATGACTGGCGCGCACAGTGCGGACGATGATCGTGGGCATCGGAACCGACGTGGCTTCGATCGAGCGCATCGCAGGCAGTGCTCGAGCGCTACGGCGAGCGGCTTCGTGAAGCGCATCCTCACGCCCGACGAGCGCCGCCGCTACGAGCGCATGAAGGACGAAGGCCGAGCCACCTCGCGAAGCGCTGGGCCGCGAAGGAAGCCTTCTCGAAGGCGATCGGCACCGGCATCCACGCGCCGTTCACGTGGCACTCGCATCACGGTCAGCCGCGATCCGAAGCGGCAAGCCGCTGCATCGTGCCCAACCCCGCGATGGCGGAGCACCTCGAGAAGCTGCGGCGTCACCGCAGCTCGCACGTCTCGCTCACCGACGACGCGCGGCGTCGCCGATGGCGTTCGTCGTGCTGGAAGGCAGGGCTGATGAGACTCGGACCCGTGATGGTGGACGTCGCCGGCCTCGAGCTCACGCCCGACGACATCGAGCGCCTGCAGCATCCGCAGGTGGGCGGCGTGATCCTCTTCGCGCGCAATTTCGCCGCGCCGCTGCAGCTCATCCAGCTCACGCATTCGATCCGCGAGCTGCGCACGCCGCAGCTCGCTCATCGCCGTCGACCACGAGGGCGGGCGCGTGCAGCGCTTCCGCCACGGCTTCACCGCCGATTCCCGCCGATGTCGCGAGCTGGGCCGGCTCTGGGACCGCGATCCGGCGCAGGCGCTCGCCGCCGCGCGCGGCTGCGGCTTCGTGATCGGCAGCGAGCTGCAGGCGCACGGCGTGGACTTCACCTTCGCGCCGGTGCTCGACGTGGACTACGGCGAGTCGAGCGTGATCGGCGACCGCGCGCTGCACTCGGATCCCCAACGTGATCGCGGTGCTCGCCGAGGCGCTGCAGGCGGGCTCAACGCCGCGGGCATGACGAGCGTGGGCAAGCATTTCCCCGGCCATGGCTACGTGCGCGCCGATTCGCACCTCGAGGTGCCGGTCGACGACCGCACGCTCGCCGAGATCACCGCTCGCGACCTGATGCCGTTCCAGCGCCTCGCGCGCTCCGGGCATGGGCGGCATGATGCCCGCGCACGTGGTCTATCCGAAGGTCGACTCGAAGCCCGCGGGCTTCTCGAGCCGTCTGGCTGCAGAAGATCCTGCGCGAGAAGCTCGGCTTCGAGGGCCTCATCTTCTCCGACGACCTGTCGATGGAAGGTGCGAGCACCGCGGGCGGCATGATGGCGCGCGCCAACGCGGCGCTCAACGCCGGCTGCGACATGGTGCTGCTCTGCAACGATCCGCGCGCCCAGGACACGCTGCTCGAAGGCCTCGAGCGGCGGCCCGTCGCGCCCACGCTCGCGAAGCGCCTCGAGAAGCATGCGCGGCAAGGCGATCTCCAGCGCGGCGCTCAAGGCGAACGCGGCCTACCTCGCGGCCACGGAGAACCTGGCCCGCATCCGCTCGCCGTACCGGGGCACGATGCCGGACGAAGCGTGCCTTCGACCCGCGCCGAATTCGTCCCGGGCTGCCCAACCTTCCGGGCGTCTACCGCTTCCTGAACGCCGGCGGGCGACGCGATCTACGTCGGCAAGGCGGGCGACCTCAAGAAGCGCGCGTCGTCGTACTTCCAGAAGCCGACCACAGCCCGCGCACGGCGATGATGGTCTCGCAGATCGCGGGCGCCGAGACCACGGTCACGCGCACCGAGGCCGAGGCGCTGCTGCTCGAGAACAACCTCATCAAGAGCCTCAGCGCCGCGCTACAACGTCGTCTTCCGCGACGACAAGAGCTACGGCTACATCCTCGTCACCGGCCACGAGTACCCGCAGATCCGCTTCTATCGCGGCGCGCACGCGAAGGGCAACCGCTACTTCGGCCCGTATCCCGAGCGCGTGGTCGATCCGCGAGACCATCGGCCACCTGCAGAAGATCTTCAAGCTGCGCACCTGCGACGACACGGTGTTCAGCGCACCGCTCGCGCCCGTGCCTGCTGCACCAGATCGGCCGCTGCTCGGGCGCCGTGCGTGGGCTCATCGACGCGCCGACGACATACGACGCGCGACGTGCGACCACGCCGGCGCAGTTCCTCGAGGGCAAGGAGAGCGACGTGATCGAGGACCTCACCGCGAAGATGAGCGCTCGCCGCGGAGGCGCTGGCACTACGAGCAGGCGGCGCGCTATCGCGACCAGATCCGCATGCTGCAGCGCATCCTCTCGGGCCAGGCGGTGGAGTCGCACCGGCGCGAGGGCGACGTGGACGTGATCGTCGCGGTCGAGCGCGAGGGCATCGTGGTGCGTGACGCTCGCCATGGTGCGCGGCGGCCGCCACCTGGGCGACCGCAGCTTCTTCCCGTCAGAACGCCGCCGGCAGCGACGCGCCGACGGTGGTCGAGTCTTTCATCAGCCAGCACTACGCCGCAGCAGCCGGTTCCGGGGCGCGTGGTCGCCGACCAGCGTCGACAACGCGGCCGGAGATGGAGGCGCTGCTTCGGCGAGCTCGCCGGCCGCGCGGTGAAGCTCGTCACGCGGCCGCATCGGCGAGTCGCGCACGTGGCTCGAGATGGCGCGCCAGAACGCCTCGCTCGCGCTCGGCCAGCGGCTCTCCGCGCAGGCCACGCAGGAAGCGCGTCGCGGCGCTGCAGGAATTCCTCGGCTCCGAGGCACCCGTCGACGCGCATCGAGTGCTTCGACATCAGCCACACGATGGGCGAGGCGCACGGTGGCCTCGTGCGTGGTGTACGACAAGGGCGCGATGCAGAACTCCGGAGTATCGCCGCTTCAACGTGAAGGGCGTCGAGCCGGGCGACGACTACGGCGCGATGTGCTACGCGCTCGGCGTGCGCTACCGCAAGCTCGCCGACGGCGAGGGCAAGACGCCGGACCTGATCCTCATCGACGGCGGCCTCGGGCAGCTCAACGCCGCGCGCGCTCGGTGATGGCGGACCTGGGCCTGCACCAGATCCGCATGATCGGCGTGGCGAAGGGCGTGGAGCGCAAGCCCGGCATGGAGCAGCTCTTCATCGCCGGCGAGGAGGAGCCGCGACGGCTGCCGCCCGACCATCCGGCGCTGCACCTCATCCAGCAGGTGCGCGACGAGGCGCACCGCTTCGCGATCACCGGCCACCGCGCCCGCCGCGGCAAGGCGCGCACGGCCTCACGGCTGGAGGAGATCTCCGCCGTAGGCCCGCGCCGGCGCCAGAGGCTTCTCGAGCATTTCGGTGGACTCCAGGGGGTGATGGCTGCGAGTATCGAGGACCTCGCTCGCGTCGAGGGCATCAGCCGCACGCTTGCCGAGCGCATCTACCAGGAGCTGCACTGAGCGCGCGTGCGCTTCAACTTCCGCTGTTCCTCACGTGGTGCCGCATCGTCGCGATCCCGCTGTTCGTGGCCGTCCTCTACGTTCCCGAGGACTGGATCGCCGAGAAGACCGCGCAACGTGATCTCGATGTGGATCTTCATCGGCGCGGCGGTGACCGACTGGCTGGACGGCTACCTCGCGCGCCGCTGGAACCAGACCACCTCGTTCGGCGCGTTCCTCGATCCGGTCGCCGACAAGCTCATGGTGGCCGCGGCGCTCATCGTGCTCACGGAGTTCGGTCGCATCTACGCGATCGTGGCCCTCATCATCATCGGCCGCGAGATCACCATTTCGGCGCTGCGCGAGTGGATGGCGCAGATCGGGCAATCGAAGAGCGTAGCGGTGAACATCGCCGGCAAGGCCAAGACGGTGGCGCAGCTCGTCGCGATTCCATTCCTCCTCTTCGACGGCGTGCTCTTCGGCCTGTTCCGACACCGCGCCCGGTGGGGCACGTGCTCATCAGCGTCGGCGGCCATCATTACGCTCTGGTCGATGGTCGTCTACCTGCGGGCGGCGTGGAAGACGCCCGGGCGCTCAAGTAGAACCTCGCCGGCATGGCGCGAGTCGAAGGGCTGGCCGGGCGTTTCCCTTGGTTTTCCGTGGGATGCTGGTTGAAGGCCGTCCCGGAAAACGCTATAATTCGAAGTTCGTCGCGGCAGTAGCTCAGTTGGTAGAGCGCAACCTTGCCAAGGTTGAGGTCGAGAGTTCGAGACTCTTCTGCCGCTCCAGTATTCCCGGGGAAATCGGGTGACGCGGTTTCCCTCGTTTCACATCCATTGCCACGCGGCAATGCACCCCTCGGGCGGGGTGGCAGAGTGGTCATGCAGCGGCCTGCAAAGCCGTGTACGCCGGTTCGATTCCGACCCCGCCTCCAAAATCGCAAGGTTCCTGCAAGAACGCAAGGCTCCCGCAAGCTTCTTGGGCCGATCATCGGCAAGGTGAACCACCGTGACCGCCTGAAGGGCATCTTCCTCATCGCAATCGCCTTGGCCTTCGGCCTTGGCGCCCTGAACTACTCCATCGGCAAGGTCGAGCGTGCCGGCCCCGGTTTCTTCCGCTCCTGGTGAGCTCGATCCTTTCGTGCTGGGCGTGGCGATGGTCGTGCGCGCGCAGTTCACGAAGCGCGTGCCGGCCGAGTTCAACGTGAAGAACATCGCCATCATCATGGGAAGCCTCGCGGCGTTCGCATTGCTGTCGGCATACGTCAACATGAGTCTTGCGGCATCATCGCCCTGGTATTCATCTCTGCATTCGCGGGCCAGGACTATTCGGTGCGCCGCAACCTCGACGATCGCCGCGGTCCTGATCGGCATCGCCTTCGCGTTCCGCGAGGAGCTCGACCTGCAGCTGCCGCTCTACTGATGGACATCCTGCACAACCTCGCGTTCGGCTTCGAGCATGCGCTCACGATGGCAGAACATCATGTACTGCGCCATCGGCTGCATGGTCGGCACGCTGGTCGGCCTGCTTGCCGGGACTCGGGCCGCTCGCCACCATCAGCCTGCTGCTGCCGCTCACCTATCTCGATCCCCACCGACCGGCGCGCTGATCATGCTGGCGGGCATCTACTACGGCGCGCAGTACGGCGACAGCGTGAGCGCCATCACGATGAAGATTCCGCATGCGAGCAGCATCGTGGCGTGCATCGACGGATATCAGATGACGCTCAACGGGCAAGACGGGCCTTGCGCTCTTCACCGCCGGCGTCTCGAGCTTCATCGGCGGCACGGTCGCGATCGTCGTGCTCGCGGCGCTGGCCCCGGCGCTGGGCGAGGTGGCGCTCCTGTTCGGGCCTGCCGACTACTGCGCGCTCATGTTGGTGGGCTTCGTGTGCGTGAGCTTCGTGACGACCGGCAGCCTGCATCGAACGGGCTGGCCATGTGCCTGGTCGGCGTGCTGCTGGGCCAGATCGGCACGGACGTGAACAGCGGCGTGCAGCGCTTCACGATGGGCCTGCCGTTCCTCTACCGACGGCGTCGGCCTGGTGAGCATGGCGCTGGGCTGCTTCGGCATCGCCGAGATCACGAAGAACCTCGACAGCCATGACGAGCGCTCGCCCTTCAACGGCAAGATCAAGCTGATGCCGACGTGGCCCGAGTTCAAGCGCATCATTCCCGAGCGCGTTGCGCGGCAGCGTCGTCGGCTCGTTCCTCGGCATCCTGCCGGGCGGCGGACCGGTGATCGCGCAGTTCGCGCGCCTACGCGATCGACAAGAAGGTGAGCAAGTACAAGCACGAGATCGGCCACGGCGCCATCGAAGGCGTCGCCGGCCAGGCCGCGGCCGACGAAGCCGCCGCGCGCACCAGCTTCATCCCGCTGATGAGCATCGGCATCCCGGAGAACGCGGTGATGGCGCTCGATGATGGCGTGCTTTCATCATCAAGGGCATCCAGCCGGGGCCGAACATGATCGCCGGCCACCCGGAGCTGTTCTGGGGCCTCGTGGCGAGCATGTGGGTCGGGCAACTGCTTCCTGCTCATCCTCAACGTGCCGCTGGTCCGCTACTGGCTGTCGGTCTTCAAGATCCCGTACAAGGTGCTGTTCCCGTCGATCCTCTTCTTCTGCTGCATCGGCACCTACAGCGTGAACAGCAGCCTGAACGACGTGGCTCGTCGACGGCATCCTTCGGCCTCGATGGGCTACATGTTCATGCGCCTGTCGCTGGATCCCGCGCCCCTCATGCTCGGCTTCATCCTCGGGCCCGATGCTCGAGGAGAACTTCCGTCGATCGCTGCTTGCTCAGCCGGGGCAGCTTCGCCGCCTTCGTGACACGGCCGATCTGCCGGCACGCTGGTCGCCTTGATCGCGTTGTTCGTCCCGTGGAGTTTCGTGGTTTTCGTGCGCGAGATGAAGGCGGCAGGCTCGCTCGCATCGACGAGGGCAAGGCTGCGCTCAAGGAGGCCTAGCTACTCCGCTTGCCCGATGAGCGCGCCTTTCGGCACGAAGGGCACGCCTTCCTGGAAGTCGTCGGCTGCCGGACTTCGCGCTGCGCGGCGAGCAGGGCGGCTCTCGGAATAGCGCAACGGCGCCTTACCTCTTTCCGATCTCGAGCATCTTCGTCTGCGCACTCACGCGCACGCTGTACTTGCCGAGGTTGTATAGAAGGTACATCGCGAAGAGATTGTCGTAGTCCTTGTACTCGCCCTGTTCCCGGCGGAAGTCGCGCGACAGGACCGAGGGAAACCGGTTGGGAAGGTCCCTGAAGGCGACTTTCTCGTCGTCGTGCGGATCGACGTAGCTGGAGTCCTCGTATTTCCTGTAGAGGACCACGTCCATTCCGTAGCCGCGCGCATCCCATTCCTTCAGCAGCTTCATCGCCATCTCGGTGGGGATGTTCGCATTCGCGGCCGCGACGATCCGGCGCCCGGAGAGGATCGAAGCGCTCGTGACGTCGAGATCCTTGTATCCCGCGCCGTACCTGAATGCCGAGCCGATGGTCTTCGCGCAGTTCAGGCGCAGGTAGTCGTACTTGACCTCGCGGTCGTGGTACTTCGGTGTTGCGGGCGCGCCGATGGTAGTCGTCGTTGATGCGACGGAAGAATGCCTCGAGCGCACGCTTCTCGACTCGGGCACGCCGTAGACGCGCACACCGACCACGGAGCGCTTGTAGACCTCGCCGGAAGTCCAGGCCGAACGCGGTCGTGTCGGCGATGGTGGAGTGGTCGCGAAGAGATATTCCATCTTCGGATCCGCACCATGAGATCGTCGGTGTAGAAACCCTTCTCGTGCGCGCGCGAGCGGTCGGCGTAGAAGCTGGCGGAGTAGACCGTATCGTCGCCGGCGGCTTCGCGGATCGCGAGGGCGAGGTGGCCCGCGGACTCGCCTTCGAAGTGCCGAAGCTGATCAGCAGCTCGAGGTCGTACGGATCCTGGTGCAGGACGTTCGCGATCTCTTCGACGTTGGCGGGCGCCGGGCCGCCTCTCGTGCCGAAGTCGGCAGCCGATGCGCCGGCCGCGAATGCCAACGCGGCGCCAATCCGCCATGCATGGTTCCACATGGGGTCATCGTGCCGCCCTGCGGCGCAGGCCGCCATGGGCCCAAAGTTCCATGGGCCGCGACATTTGATACCCTCTTCGGGCATGAGCATGAAAAAAGCGGACCTCGAAAAGCATATCGGCAAGAAGCCGCGGGCGATGGCGCCGGGCACCGCGGTGGACAGGGGAATGGCGGTGAGCAGGCGCGAAGAGGGCTCTCGCTCGCAAGCGCGAGCTGCTGGAAAAACCCTCAGGAAGAAGTGACGCCCAGGGGCGTCGCTTTCCTACTTCTTCGCTCCCGTGGCCGCGTGCGCCTTGTCCAGCGCCTTGCGCAGGATGTGGGCCCATTGCGCGGCCAAGGCCTCGGCCCGGCGGCGTTCGGGACGCTCCCCGCGAGCATCATCAGGTTGTTGTTGCGCGACTCGCGCCGGTCGATGACGCGCGAGGATCTGGCCCGTCTCGGAATCGTAGAGCTCGAGGAAGAGCGTCGCTCGCCGGCCGACATCGTGTAGGTGCGCGTTCGCCCGACGGCTCCCGCGTCGGGGCGCGTTCACGTAGAGGTTCAGCACGCGCACCTTGGCCCTCAGCACGTCGCGACCGGCCTCGGTGACGACGGGATAGCCGTTGTTCGCCTCGCAGGAGCTTCGGCGAACTGGTCCTGCGTGATCTTCGCCACGCCGGTGCGGATGTCCTCAGCGCTCCGCGGCGCCGAGCTTGATGTTGCTGCCGGTGCGGGTCGGATCCCAGCTCTTCGCTGAACGAGACCTCGACGGGATCGAGCATCACCTTCTTGTATCCGGCGAGCGTGGCGTCCGGCGCGTGTAGAGCATGTCGAGGTCCTTCGACTTCACGGCCTTCAGGCCCTCGGCGCCCATGGCGTCTTCGAGGTCCTTCGCGGCTGGGCGTGACCGGGCCGAACGAGCGCCGTGGCGAGCAGGGCGGCAATGGGAATGAATCGCGTGGTTTTCATGGGTCGCCTGGGTACGCAATGCGTCTGGATGCCATGCTGCCCTTGCATATCGCTGAATGGCATGGGCCTTTGGTGCGATTGCCCGGGTGGAATACGGCGCGGGATCATCTCCGTTCATGAACTCGATCCCGCGCATCCTCGCCATTTCCGCGCTGCTCGCGTCCTCGCGGGCTGCGTCGTCTACGACTTACTATCCCTACGGGTATGCTCGCTCCCCGGAACATCCCGGCGGCGTACAACCGCTCGTGGAGCGCGGCCGTCGGCGCCATGCGTGACATGGGCGTTTCGGTCACGCGCGCCGACCAGGGCGCCGGCGTGATCGAAGGGACAGCGGGCGGCGCGAGCGTCACGACGATCATCAAGACGCAACCCGACGGGCGCATCCGCGTCGAGACCACCACGCCTGACGCGAACCTCGCCGAGGGGCTTTCGCACGCCTACGACGTGCGCATGGGGCGATAGTCCAGCCCCCATAGCCGCATTTTGTTACTCTCCGCCTCGGGACAGGGGCGGGAATGGCTTTCGACTACGACCCGGTGGTGATCGGTGTTGGGCCCGGCGGGCGAGAAGGCCGCGGCCCAGGCGGCCTACTTCGGCAAGCGGGTGCGCCGCGATCGAGCGCGGCTCTGAGCCGGGCGGCGCCGGCACCCATACGGGCACCGTCCCCAGCAAGACCCTGCGCGAGACTGCGATGTACCTGTCCGGGCTACCGCTCGCGCGAGATGTACGGCGTGGCCGTGGAGCTCGAGCGCTGCGGCGACGGTCCCGCGCGCTCATGTCGAGCGAAGGCCGCGATCGAGGCCGTCCGAATCGCGCGCGCATCCGCGCAGAACCTCGCAGCGCCACGGCGTTGCGTATCTCCAGGGCGTGGCGCGGTTCGCCGATGCCCACACCGCTCGGAGTCACGCATGGTGGATCGCATCGCCGCGCGATCGGCGACAAGTATCCTCATCGCGACCGGCTCGCGTCCCGCGAACCCCGCGGGCGATCGACTTCTCCGATCCGCACATCCAACGACAGCGACGAGATCCTCGTCCATCGAGACGCTGCCCGCGTCCTCACGATTCTGGGCGGCGGCGTGATCGGCTGCGAGTACGCCGTGCACGTTCGCCGCGCTCGGCGTGAAGGTGACGCTCGTGGATGCGCGCGACTCGCTGCTCGCGTTCCTCGACGGCGAGATGGTGGACGCAACTCATCGCCTCCATGCGGCGAAATGGGCATCGAGCTGCGCCTGAGCGCGCTGGGAGAGCGTGCGGCGCGGTCGGCAACGACGATCGTGACGCAGCTCGAGTACGGACGCGACGCTCGCGAACGAGCAGCTCCTCTACGCAGCGGGGCGCGAAGGTCGCACCGAAGAGCTCGAACCTCGAGGCGGTCGGCGTCTTCCGGACAAGGCGCGGCTATCTCGACGTGAACGACCTGTTCCAGACGAGCGCGCCCAACATCCTCGCGGCGGGCGACGCGATCGGGTTTCCTGGCGCTGCGCGGCGACGTCGATGGAACAGGGCGCGCGTGGCGGTGTGCCATGCGTTCGGCTTCGAATACAAGACAGGCCGTGGGCGGAGCTGCTTCCCTACGGCATCTGCACCATTCCCGAAGTGAGCTCGATCGGCGAGACCGAGGAGAGCTGCGCGAGCACATCGGGACCGATTGCGTGGTCGGCCGCGCCGAGCAATACGCGCAGAACGCGCGCGGCAAGATCGCCGGCGATACCGAAGGGCTGCTCGCTCGTCGATCGCGCGCGGCACGCGCCAGCTCGATCGGCGTGCACGTGATCGGCGAACGCGCCACCGAGCTCGTCCACATCGGGCAGGCGGTGATGGCACCTCGACGGCGACGGTCGATACCCTCATCGACATGGTGTTCAACTACCCGAGCCTCGCGGAAGCGTACAAATACGCGGCCTCACGACTGTCCCGGGCGCCTGGCTGGGAAGAACTAGTCCGTGCTAGGCTGAGTTGGAGATCAGGGAGCAGTTAGAACTCGAATGATTCCTTAGTGGCCGGCGTCGCCGCCGCGCTCTTGTCCGTGACCGTGCTCGCCCGCGAGTTGGCTCTCTTGCAGGTGCTGATCCCGGCGCCCCGCGTCGTGGCGTGGGCGCAGCAGGTGAGGAGGCGAACGCGATGGCTCGCGTAGGCCCCTCACGCCGAGGATGCGGGCGCTGGCCCGATCGGTCGGCGTCTCCGGATCCGTCCCGCGTTCGCGTCGTGATCGTGGACCATGTGCCCTTGCCCGACGAACCGATGCTCAGGGCCGCCGCGGAGAGCTCGGCTTCACGAAGATGAACATCACCGGCCCCACGCTCGCCACGCGATCTTCGTGCGTCGCGGACGCGATCGCGATCCGGTGCTGCTCAGCCACGAGTTACGCCACGTCGCCCAGCACGAGGCCGAGGGCGGCATCGCGCCGTTCCTCGCCAGGCACCTGATGGACCTCGTCGAGCACGCTACGAGGACTCGCCGTTCGAAGTCGACGCTGTCGCTACGCGCACGAGCGCGAGATCGCTTCCGCCGGTCTGTTCGTCAGAAAACGGCGCCCCGCGCCTGTTCCCGTCCGGATCGAGCTCGCTCCAGCCGCGCGGCTCTCCCGCCTCGTCCACTGCGATCGTCGGGCCCCGGCGTGACGCGGTGAGCTGCGCATCAGCGCTGCTGGCCGCGGAAGTTGTACGTCACGTCCCGTACTGCGGGTGCCGCGGACCTCGCGGCAGCGCTGCACGTCAGCGCGACGTAGGTGTTGCCGTATTGCGAGCCCACCAGGCCCTCGACGACGGCGCCGCCCACGGTCGCCGCGTCGTTGCCGCGCCCGCTGCCGCACCTGGTGGCCGAGGATGCCGCCAATCACCGCGCCGACCGCGGCCCCGCCGAGGTTGCGTCATTGGCCGGAACGTCCTGGCGCTCGACCCAGCAGCGTTGCTCGCCGGCGCCGTAAACCGCGCGCACCGACGGTAACTTCGGCATCACGAGACGCTCGTTGTCCCGCTTGCGATAATCGTAGGTGCTACCGGGGCGGCGGGCGTAGCGGTTGTCCTCGTCAGTGACGTTGCCGGCGACGGGCGCACGGAGCTGACCGCGTCTCTCCATGCCCATCGCCGCTAGCGACGGGTACTGGCCCGGGCGCAGGACCATGCAACGGCCACGGAAATCGGCATCCGAGCAGACCTCGTAACGGCCGCCGCTTCACGATGGCCGATGAGGCGCGATCGTTGAAGTTTTCCTTGTTCAGGTTGCGTTCGCCGCTCGGTGAAGTTGATGCAAGCGGCTGCGTCGAACGATTCGCGGCTGTAGAGCGTGATCTCGGCGGCGGCGGGTAGGGCGGTCGCGGCGACCAATGTTGCGAGCACAAAGTTTCATGGGTCCTCCAGTGGTTTGGATCGTTATGGGACTTGGAAGGGGGAAGGGGGCTCTTGGTTCCGGCTCCCCATGTAGAATCGGACCGCCATGCGCCCGCTTTCGCACCTTTCGAGAACAACCGCGCCTGGTCCGAGCGCATCCGCCGCAGCGATCCCGACGTTCTTCGCCCGCCTGTCGCGCCAGCAGCAGCCCCGCGTACCTGTGGATCGGCTGCGCCGACAGCCGCGTGCCGGCCAACGAGATCGTGGACCTCGCCGCCGGGCGAGCTCTTCGTCCATCGCAACGTCGCCAACGTCGTCGTGCACAGCGACCTCAACTGCCTGTCCGTGATGCAGTTCGCCGTCGACGTGCTGCAAGGTCGAGCACATCATCGTCTGCGGCCACTACGGCTGCAGCGGCGTTTCCGACGGCGCTGCAGAACGAGCGCGTGGGCCTCGCCGACAACTGGCTGCGCCACGTGCAGGACGTGCATGCCAAGCACGAGGCGCAGCGTCGCCAGGGATGCCGACATGCCGCGAGCGCATCGACCGGCTCTGCGAGCTGAACGTGATCGAGCAGGTGGCCAACGTCTGCCAGACGACCATCGTGCGCGACGCGTGGGAGCGCGGCCAGGAGCTCACCGTGCACGGCTGGGTCTACGGGCTGAAGGGACGGTTTGATTCGCGACCTCAACACGAGCGTCTCGAAGCCCGCCGAGTGCGGCACCGGCCTACCAGAAAGCCCTCACCGCCCTCTATGGATGGAGCGATCGATCGATGCGATGGCCTGCCGGACTCCTCACGTTCGCTGCGCTCGCGATCGCGCCGCTCGCGCAGTGCGCAGGACGACTATCCCAATCGCACGGTGCGAATCATCGTTCCCTTCGCGCCGGCGGATCGACTGACGTCGTGGCGCGCATTCTCGCCGACAAGCTGGGCACCGAGCTCAAGCAGAGCTTCGTCGTGGAGAACCGCTCCGGCGCCGGCGGGAATATCGGCGCCGATGTGGTGGCCAAGGCCTCGCCCGACGGGTACACGCTGCTCATGGGCACGACGGGCGTGCTCGCCATCAACAAGTATCTCTACAAGGACATGGCGTTCGATCCGGAGCGCGACCTGTTCCCGTGAGCTACACCTCGCTCATCACCGAACATCCTGGTGGTGAACCCGCAGGTCCCGGCGAAGACGGTGAGCGAGCTGGTGGCGCTCGCTCGCGCGAAGCCCGGCGCGCCACGTTCGCGCTCGTCGGGCGCGGGGAGCTCGACGCACCTTTCGGCGGAGCTGCTTCAAGTCGATGGCAGGCGTGACATCCTGCACGTGCCGTACACGGAAGCCCCAGGCGATCACCGATTTGATGGGAGGTCAGGTGACGATGCTCTCGACAACGCGCCGTCGTCGATTCCGTTCGTCGAGCAGGAAAGCGCGCGCTGGTGCCGTCACCAGTACGAAGCGATTGCCCAACCTTCCTGACGTGCCGACCCCCTCGATGAAGCCGGCGTGAAGGGCTACGAGTCGCTTCGGGAGCGGCATCATGGCGCCGGCGGGCACCCGAAGCGCGTGATCGACAGGTTGAACGCGGCGATCGAGAAGATCCTGCGCGATCCGGATGTGAAGCAGCGCTTCGCCTCGCTCGGCGTCGAGCCGGTCGGCGGTCCGCCTCGAGGCGCTCTCGCGCCATATCCGCGCCGAGAGCGAAGTGGGCGCGTGTCGTGAAGACCGCGAACATCACGCCTGAACCGATGTCGGCGCCTGCGCGTCGTTTCCTCGCGGGCGAGCCTGTGCTTCGCGGTCGCGCTTGCGCGCGCCGCGTCGCCCGCGCCCGTCGCCGCGGACGACGGCATGGTCGTCACCGCGCAGCACCTCGCGACCGAGGTCGGCGTCGACGTGCTGAAGCGGCGGCGGCAACGCGGTCGACGCCGCGGTCGCGGTGGGCTATGCGCTGGCGGTCGTGTATCCGGCGGCCGGCAACCTCGGCGGCGGCGGCTTCATGACCCTGCAGCTCGCCGACGGGCGCAAGACCTTCCTCGACTTCCGCGAGAAGGCGCCGCTCGCCGCGACGCCGAACATGTACCTCGACGCCGCCGGCAACGTGATCAGGGGCTCGAGCGACGCACCGGCCACCTCGCCGTCGGCGTGCCGGGCACGGTGTCGGGCCTCGAGATGCGCGCTCGCCAAGTACGGCACGATGAAGCGCGCGCGACGCTGATCGCGCCGGCGATCGGTCTCGCCGAGCAGGGCTTCGTGCTCGAGCAGGGCGACGCCGACCTGTCTCGCGACCGCGACCGAAGGACGTTGCAAGCAACGATCCGGCGCCAGCGCGCGATCTTCCTCGAACGCGCGGCAAGCCGCTGCGCGGCCGGCAGACCGCCTCGGTGCAGAAAGACCTCGCGGCGACGCTGCGCGCAGATCTGCGCGCCTCGGCGCCGACGGCTTCTACAAGGGGCCGGGTCGCCGAGGCGATCGTCGCGTCGAGCCGCGCCGGCAAGGGCATCCTGATCACGCAGGCCGACCTCGACCAGTACAAGACGCGCGAGCTGGCGCCGGTCGAGTGCGACTACCGCGGCTACCACGTCGTCTCGGCGCCGCCGCCGAGCTCGGGCGGCGTGGTCATCTGCGAGATCCTCAACGTCCTCGAGGGCTATCCGCTGAAGGAGCTGGGCTTCCGCTCGGCGCAGGCGGTGCACGTACCAGATCGAGGCGATGCGCCACGCCTACGTCGACCGCAACAGCTACTCTCGGCGATCCGGACTTCGTGAAGAACCCGCTCGACCGCCTGCTCGACAAGGACTACGCGGCGCAGCATCCGCGCCGCGATCGACCCGCAGAAGGCGGCGGTCATCGGCAGGACCTCAAGCCCGGCGTGCGCGCCGCACGAGGGCAGCAACACGACGCACTACTCGATCGTCGACCAGTGGGGCAACGCGGTCTCGGTGACCTACACGCTGAACGACTGGTTCGGCGCCAAGGTGACGGCGGCGGGCACCGGCGTGCTGCTCAACGACGAGATGGACGACTTCACCGCCAAGCTCGGCGTGCCCAACATCTACGGGCTGGTGCAGGGCGAGGCCAACGCCATCGCGCCCGGGCAAGCGGCCGCTGAGCTCGATGAGCCCGACGATCGTCACCAAGGACGGCAAGCCGGTGATGGTGGTCGGCACGCCGGGCGGCAGCCGGATCATCACGGCGGTGCTGCACACGCATCATCAACGTCGATCGACTACGGCATGAACGTGCAGGAGGCGGTCGATGCGCCGCGCTTCCACCAGCAATGGCAGCCCGAGGCGACGGCGGCGGAACGCCAGGCGATTCCGCCCGACGCGCGCCGCATCCGAGCGCGCGGCCACCGCTTCAGGGGACGTTCGCTCCATGTGAACCACATGTGCGCGATCTTCATCGCGAGCGGGCGCTTCTTCGGCGCCAACGATTCGCGCAACGACACCGGCCTCGCGCTGGGCTGCTGAACTATTTTCTTCTTCGGCCGGCGGCGCGAGGGTCCCCGAGCTGACGTCGCAGGCATCGGGCGATGTCCGGGATGGTGTTGCCCTTCAGATCCTTCAGGTCGGGCGCCTTGCCGGCCTCGTACTTCTGCACCGTGCCCCCTTGCGGCGTGGCGGTGGCGCTTCCCGTCCACTTTTCTTCGGTGGCGCCTTGGCCGGCGCTTTCTTCGGTGCGGCTTTCTCTTCGCGCTCGACTTTCTTCGGCTCCGGCCGCCGTCGGCGGCGGAGCTTTTGGATTGGTCCTTCTGTCTCCTCGGCCTTCGGCGTCTTCTTCGGATCGGTCGTGGTCGTGCTCCTGCGCGATCGCGCGCTTCAGCGCGAAACATGCGAGGGCGGCGCCGAGCGTCGCGGAAATCCTGGAACCGTTCATGTCGCGGCGCTTTCTGGGGAAATGGAGCAACGACACTATATCGCTACTCGATGAGAGCGGCGGCGAAGCTGGCCGGCGTGCGCGCGCCGGAAGTTGAGGGATTCGACGATGAGCTGGTGAAGGCGAGTGCGCTGTACGCGTAGACCCTTCGGAATGTGGAAGTGCAGGCCGTCGGCGATGAGCACAGTGCCGATCAGCAGCAGGAACGACAGCGCCAGCATCTTCACCGTCGGGTGGCGCGAGACGAACTCGGCGAGCGGGTCGGCCGCGAGCAGCATGACGACCATCGCGATCACGATCGCCGCGACCATCACCCACAGGTGATCGGCCATGCCGACCGCGGTGATCACCGAATCGAGCGAGAAGATGATGTCGATGAAGGCGATCTGGGTCACGATCACGCCGACGGTGGCCGTGGCTGCCGCCTTCGTTGTTCCTCCTGGTTCGCCTTCGGTCCTCGGCGTGGATCTCCTGCGTCGCCTTGACCCGCCCCCGAGCAGGATGATGTCGCGCCACGACAGGCCGAAGCCGAAGATGTGACAGAACGGCGCGTGAGGGAAACGATCCACGCGATGGTCGCGAGCAGGATGAGGCGCGTGACGAGCGCGAGGTGCCAGCCCAGCCGGCGCCCGAGCGAGCGCTCGCCGGCGGCAGGCGCTCAGTCAGGATCGCAATGAAAACGAGGTTGTCCACCCCGAGCACGATCTCCAGGCCGGCGAGCGTGACGAGCTGGACCCACGTGGCGGGATCGCCGATGCCTTCGAGCGCGAAAAACTCCATTCACGTCTCTTGTACCCTTCAAACGAGGCGCGACGGTTTTTCTCTTCGCCATGCGCCGGTATCCTTGCGGAATGCTCTTCATCAACAACGACGACGTGGCGAAGGTGCTCACGATGGACGCCACCTATCGCGGCGCTGGAGGATTCCTACCGGGGCCTGTTCTACGCGCGACACGGTCTGCCGGCCCGCGCATCGATATCCGTATTCCGGGACGAAGCAGCCCGGCAAGACGTACGTGTGGGGTTCGATGGAAGGAGGCCTCCACCGGCGGCTACTTCGCGGTGACGCATCAAGTCGGCATCTCCGAGCGGCGCGAATCGGCCAACGGCGCGACCACGCTCCGAGAAATATTGCCGCCAGCCGGGACTCTTCCTGCGGGCTGGTTTTTCTCGACGTCCATCGAGACCGGCGAGCCGTTGGCCGATCATCAACGATGGCGTGCCGCAGCACATGCGCGTGGGTGCCGATGGCGCGATTGGCGTGAGAAGCACGCCCGGCCAACGAGGATGCCGAGGTTCTCGGCATGCTCGGCTCCGGCTTGGCATGTGGCGCGTCCGAACCTCGAAGCGTTCACTCTGTGTTCGCCGCATCCGCAAAGGTGCAGGTGTTCAGCCCGACGCCCGCGAACCGCGAAAAGCCTTCGCTGCTGAAATTCGTGCCAGGCACAAATTGGAGGCCGTCGTATGCGATGCGCCGGAGCAAATCTACCGGCGCGCTTCACATCGTGGCGGCATGCACCGACTCGGCGGTGGCCCGCGGGTTGGACGACGCAGCCACCTCCGAGCCCACGGCGCGCCATTACCGTGAATATCGGCGGTGGCGGCGGACTGCCCGACGCGGCTAGCCTCGCGCGCGTCGACGTCTACCTGCGCTTCGGCGACTCGCCCGCTCCAACGGGGCGCCCCGATCTCAAGTTCGACGACGAGCACCTCACCTGGAGCGGGACCCGAAGCGAGCGAAGGGCAAGCGCGGCCACGGCATCGCGCTGCCCGAGGAAGCTCGTCTACCTCGAGATCTCGTGACCGGACGCAAGAAAGGCCGCACATCACGCGACCAGATCGCATGGTCCGAGCGCGGCAACCTGCAGGGCGCGCAGTTCACGCGGTGGCAGGGCGGATCTACGGGAGGCGGCGCGGGCGAAGGGACTGGGGCGGGAGGATTCCGACCGAATGGTTCCTTCAGGGACATTCGCGACTAGCGGTCATCCCGCGCAGGGGAGGGAACCTGCGGCGGAGCGGATCGTCGTAGCAGTATTCACGCTCCCGCAACATAATTTCTGTTGTATGAAGTCCTGCTATATAAAACCCGTCTGTTCAATATGAACCGCTTCGCAGCGCTGATGGCGGCGAGCTTGCTTGCCTCGCTGGTTGCGCTTGGTGCCGAGCCCACCACGTCACTTCCGCACACCCGCGCGGAATGGGCGACCGCGGAGAACGACCTGGGCGAGGTCGACCCAAGCCTCAAGCTTACAAACCTCACTATCGTGCTCAATCGCCCGGTGGAGCGCCAACGCGCCCTCGATACGCCCTGCGCCAGCAACCAGGACCCCAGTTCACGCAATTTTCCATCGCTGGCTTACGCCCGGGGAGATCGGCCAGCAGTTCGGCTCACGGACGAGGACATTGCCGCAGTGAGTTCCTGGCTCCAATCGCAGGGCTTGCAAGTGGATGGTGTAGCCAGCAGCCGCGTGCGCATCGAGTTCAATGGCCTGGCGGGCAACGTGGCCGCGGCGTTCGGCGCGCCGCTGCACGCCTACCTGGTGGACGGCGAGCAGATGATCTCCCGCCGGCACGCCGCAGATTCCTGCATCGCTCGCGGCCATCGTGCGGTCCGTTCACGGCATTCAGTCCGTTCACGAGAGGCCGCAGCACCGTTCGCCGCGCCGGAGTCTGGGTCCCGGCTGGCGAACAGCCCAACGCTGTTTTGTTCAGGCGGTGTCTGCAATCACCGCATCGGGCCTGCTGACTTTGCCTCTATCTACGATGTGAATCCCGTCTATCAACAGGGCATGAACGGCTCGGGGCAAGCGATCGCGATCGTTGGAGCGCGCGCGTCTATCTTCCGGACGTCGAGAACTTCCAGAGAGTTACGGGCCTTGTTACCAAGGACCCCATCATATCATTCCGCCCAATGGCATCGATCCGGGACCGCCGGCATCAACGAACGACGGGACAAGTATCCGGACCAGAGCGAGGCGACGCTCCGATGTCACGCGGGCGGGCAGCGTGGCCCCGGCGCCACCATCGACCTGGTCATCAGTGCAAAAGTCCCCAAGCAGCAGCGGCGTGAGCATTGCCAGTCAATACGTTGTCAGCACCAAACCTCGCGCAGATCGCGAACATCAGCTTCAGCGGCTGCGTGAGCAGTCAGCAGGTCCGGCCGCTGTTTCCTTTTGGGATAGCCTGTTCAGCCAGGCCGCTGCGCAAGGGATTTCGGTCTTCGTGAGTTCTGGCGACTCTGGTGCTGCGACCCGTGACAAGGCGTTTACGACACCGCACCCGCCAGCCAAGTCGCGAGCCCCAATGCCATCTGCTCATCGAGCTATGTGACTTGCGTGGGAGGAACGGAGTTCGTCATTTCGGCAAACCCGAGCGCCTATTGGAGCGCCCAGCAATTCCGCCTGAGACTCAGGTCGGCACTGGGCTACATACCGGAGGGTGCGTGGAACGAGCCGCTGGACAGTTCGGGCAACGCGCAAGAATCGCCGCTATGCGACCGGCGGAGGTGTGAGCGTCTATATTTCCACGCCTTCCTGGCAAGAGTGGGACTTCCGGAGTTCCGGGGGTCCAGGGCCGTTACACGCCTGACGTCTCCTTCAGCGCTTCAGACCACGATGGTTATTTCAGATTGCCTCGCCGCATCGGGCGGTGCATTGCGCCGCAGGCAGTGACGGAGCCTTCACCTTTATCCGTTCTTTCGGCACCTCCGCTGGCGCGCGCCATCCATGGCTGGGATCGCGGCGCTCCTCAATCAGAAGATGGGAAGCAGGCAGGGCAACTTGAACCCGCGCCTATACGCGCTCGCCACGAATCCCCGTGGCAATGCGGTCTTTCATGACGTTACGGTGGCGACCAGCGGCGTAGGTGCCTGCGACCCGTCGGTTCCCAGCATGTCGCAACAGCACTCCCAGTCCGACGGGTTTGACCGGTGGGCTTGCGGGCTACACCGTGGGCCCTGGCTACGACCTGGTCACGGGCCTCGGTTCGATCGATGGCGGCGAACCTCCTCGCAGGCACTGGTCTGCCTCCTCCTCACGTCACCGGGGACAACTGCGATTGCCCTCGCCGGTTGCTTTCTCCGACCAGGCGGTGGGCACACAGAAGCGCGCTCGTGATGGCCCGCACGCATCACGAACATCGGCGGCTTCCCGGTGACGATCTCGAACGTGACCGGCAGCGTTGTCGCATCCATTTCCCCGGCAGCACAACTTGCTTCTCGACGCTCCAACCGGGCGGCCAATGCACTAGTCACGCTCTATTTTTGCGCCGTCTGCGGTTGAGTCCTTACAGCGAAGTCTTGACCTTTACTACCATCACCAGCGACGGCATCGGTAGCCCACAGTCGTTTACGGCGTCCGGCATGGGCGTCGCAACGTCGGGGCGGCTGCGGTGCCCGCCGGTTACTTTCTCAATCAGGCGGTCGGCACACAGGCGCGCCAGTGACCGTCACCATCACGAACATCGGCGGAACCCGGTGACGATCCTCGAACGTGACAGGCAGCGATCGCACCCATTTCCCCGGCACAACAACTTGCTTCATATTGCTTCAACCGGGCGAACAATGCGCTGTCACCGCGGTTTCTTTCGCCGTCTGCAGCCGGCTTTTACAGCGGTAGCACTGACCATCACCAGCAACGGTGTCGGTAGCCCACAATCGTTTACGGCGTCCGGCGCGTGGGCGTCGCAGCAACGAGCGTGAGCTATGAAGGTCTTTGGCTGAGAGATGGCAATGAATCAGGATGGGGCCTGAATCTCACGCACCAGGGGTCGATTCTTTTCGGTACCCTGGTTCACCTATAACGACGACAGCGGCATGTGGCTGTGGCTTCCAGCGTCGCGCAGACGAGCCGCTGGAATTTCTCCGGGCGCGCTTGTACCGCACGGTCGGGACGGGCCTTCAGCGCCACGCCGTTCAACTCGATCAGCTTCCCGGCCAACTACACGCGCAGGTCGGGACGCTTGTCGCTCTCGTTCACCGATGCCAACAACGCAGGTCACGATGGGCTACACGGTGAACGGCGTGGCGCGCAGTCGAAGGCGATCGGCGCGCTACGTCTACGCGAGTCAGGGGCACGAACTGCACTCTCAGGGCGGCACTCGGCGGGTTGCCTCGCCGCACTTCACCAGGACCTGTGGCTTGCGCTCGGCCGTTGCGGCAACAGCGGAGGTCAGGCTGGGAGTGAACATCACGCACCAGGGGCGACATCCTGTTCGCGACGTGGTTCACGTATCTTGCCGGGAAGTCGGGTCGGAACGAACAGGGGGATGTGGCTGGTGATGTCGAACGGCAACAGGGCGGGTCCACGGGGTCTACAGCGGCGCGCTGCCAGACGACGACGGGGCCGGCGTTCAGCGCAGGTGCCGCTCAATCCCAGCGGCGTCACGCGCACGACGGTGGGCAGCGGGACGTTCGCAGCCTTCACGGACGCCAGCAACGGCAGCTTCAGCTACACCGTGAACGGCGTCACGCAGGCGAAGCCGATCGCGCGCTACATCTACGCCAGCCCGACGACCGTGTGCCAGTAATCGCGCGCCCCTCAGATTCATGCCCTTCAAGCAAAGCCCAACGCAGGAAGTTCACCAGAGCTCCTGGTCGAAGGCAAATCAAGCCCGAGGCCTACGAGCGCTGGAATGTCGGGGGCAGGGGAGCGCCAAGCTTCCCGAGGGTTCGGCCGAGAGGCGAAGCCGGCAAAAACGAAGGCAAGCCAAAACGCGTCAAGCGTAAGAAGGCGCAGGCCGGAAAGTCCCGCCCGCAGCAAGAAAAAGCGATCGTGAGGTTGAGCAAGTTCCCGCGGTAGTTCACGAACGCCGCGTGACAGGCGTCGATCACCAGGCGAATCACGACGCGCGTCCCCTTGCAGGCCCGCTTTACCGCCTAAGCTCCGGGCGCTCGCTAGGTCCGCCACCCGAAAGCAATGAGGGATAGCAATACGTAACC
>ERZ1370068.1141-contig-11041_pt1 | contig 31978 bp, 44 predicted proteins | sample MGYA00561227_ERZ1370068 | MGnify/ENA primary metagenome ERZ1370068 (study PRJEB38410, sample SAMEA6850437) | metagenome | study: Metagenomic assessment of the ecological functions of the soil: analysis of the soil microbiota associated with the...
TTATTACGCATGTCTCTGAGCCGGGCAGTTATCGCGAGGAGTCGGTGACCGCGATGGTCCTGTCGGCGATGGCGCGGGGGATTCGGCAGGGTTGGCTCGACCAGACCATCGTCCGGTTGTCGAGCGGGCGTGGCGGGCGCTCGCAGCTCACGTCATGGATGGCTCAATCGTGGATGTGTGCATCGGAACGGGCGCCGGGCCAACGCGGCGGTTTTATCTCGATCGACCGGCGATCGCGCGGGCCCTGATGATCGCGGGGGCGCCATGGCGCTGCTCGCGGCCATGGAATGCACGACCCCGGCCGGTGAGCATTGATGTCCCCGTTCACGCCATGAGGGCCTGGATCGTCGCCGTCGGCAGCGAGATGCTGACGCCCCCTTCGCCTCGATACGAATTCGCTCGTCATCACGGAGCGCCTGCAGATGCCACTCGGCTGCAGACGTCCGCCTGAAGGCGGTGGTCGGCGACTCTGTCGACGAGCTGCAGGCGCAGGTGCTGACGGGCTGCGCTCGACTCCGGCCACGATCTGACCGTCTGCACCGGCGGACTGGCCCGACCGGGAAGACGACATCACCGCAGAGACGCCGTTGACGCGCGCGCGCTCGGGATGCTCTCTCGAGATCGACGACGCCATCGTCGAGCACATCCGCGCGCGGCTTGCGCGTTGCGCGCACGACGATGCCCGGCATCAACCGCCGTCAGGCGATGGTGCCGCGCGGAGCGATCGTCCTCGACAATCCGAACGGCTCGGCGCCCTGGCCTGTGGATGGACACGAGGAAGGACTGCGCGATCGTCCTCCTGCCGGGCCCGCCACGCGAGATGACGCCGATGCTCGACGCGGTGATATTCAGCGATCGGCTGCGGCCGCGCGCCCAGGGCGCGCGGCCTGTTCCGGCGGGTCCTGAAGATCACCGGACGTCCGGAATCGGAAGTCGACGCCATCGCCGAACCCGATCTACGGCGCAATGGATCACGCAGCCCGTTCCAATCTCGACGACCATTCTTGCCGTGCTCGGGCAGATCGAGCTGCATCTCACCGCCGTCGGCGGAAAGCCGCGACGGCTGCGGACAAGGCGCTCGAGTCGGCCGTTGCTGGAATTGCAGACGCGTGCTTGGGCCGTCGATGTACAGCGTCGACGGCAGGCCGCTCGAAGCGGTCGTTGGCGACATGCTGCGTCAGAGCCGCTCTGACGATTGCCGATCGCGGAGTCGTGCACGGGCGGGCTGCTTGACGTCACGTGCTGACCGACGTGCCCGGCAGCCCGATTACGTCGAGCGCGGCTTTGTCTGTTACAGCAACCGCGCGAAAATCGAGCTGGCTCGGTGTGCGAACCCGCTCGTCGCCGAGCACGGCGCGGTCAGCGAGCCGGTGGCGCAGTCAATGGCCGAGGGCATCCGCGCCGCGCGCGGCACACGGACGTCGGTATCGGCGTCACGGGGATTGCGGGGCCCGGCGGCGGCACGCCGGACAAACCCGTCGGGACCGTCGCGATCGCAGTCGTCGCCGGCGGCGACACACGCGTTCGAACGTTTCAGTTCATCGGCGAACGCGAGACAGGTGAAGTGCCAGTCGGCCCAGGCGGCGATGAACATGCTGCGGCTCATGATGCTGGAACTTGAGAAGCCAAGGAAGCTAAGGAAGTAAGGAGCTAAGGAGCTGGGAAATACCGGACAAGGCACGGGAGCCGGGTTTATCTGACTCGACGCTTGTTCGGCTCTCTCGCCAAGTTTGGCACGCGCGGTATGTAGCGACTGGCAGAAGATCGCGCGGAGCTCCGGCCGCCTCGCGACACAAAGCGGGATCCACGGCGGCCGGCGGTGCCAGAGCGCACTTCAACAGAGCCTCAAGCCAGGAGCTCAGCCTCGTCGGCCTCTTCCACAACGACCGCCAGTTTCGGCGACGAACTCGCGTCGCGACCGCCGCCACGCCCTGCCGGCGCGATGGTTCGCACACACGCCCGATGCCCGCCCTGATCAACTGCGCGGGCAATGGCATCTGTCGCGATATTTCGCGGCAGTCCTTTGACGCGATTGATAGTATCCAGCGCGAACGCTTGCGCGACTGCGCAGGTCGTTGATATTCGCCAACATGCGTCGTCTAACGCAGCATCATGAGTGCCACGCGATGTTCGGCCGAAATGCGACCAGTCACCAATGCCTCGGCATTTTGCATCTCGCGCGCCCTGGTGACGTGGCATTATTTGGACCGTAGCGTCGTTCCTTAGCTCCCGCTCCCTAGTCCCTTAGTTCCCTAGTTCCTTAGTTCCTAATTCCTTAGCTCCTTAGCCTCAACTTCTTGGCCCTTAACTCCCTAGCTCCTGGCTCCAGCTTGCCTCGCCTTATGCGCATTTTCGCGGCCATCGATCTGTCCAGACGACGCGCGCGACGCGAATCGCGGCCGAAGCAGGCGACGATCGTGTCGGCGATGGGTGATGAGGCTCGGATGATCTGAAGGTTGTTCGCCCGGAACACATGCATCTGACGCTGGCGTTCGCCGGTGACGCGACCGACGCGATCGGCGCCGCGATCGTTGAGAGCATGAGCCTCGAGATCGCTCAGGCGCCCTTCGAGCTCGGCGTTCGGGGGCGTCGCACTTTCCGCCGCGAGGTGCGCCGCGAGTCCTGTGGGCTCGGTCGTGATCGGCGGCGCTGACGCCGTCCTCGCGCTGCACGCCACGGTGGCCGGCCGGTTCGAGGCGGCCGGAGCCCCCAGGAGCGCCGGCCTAACACGCCCCACCTGACGCTCGCGCGGTGCGGCGCCGCGGCCGGCATCGTTCCGGCTGAAGACGACGGGCGGAAACCATCGCGTGGCGCGAGTCGAGGTTGCGGGCGTCACCTTGTATCAAAGTCGGTTATCCTCGTCGGGGCCGACCTATGTGCGGTTGGCGCATTCCCAGCTGACATGCCCGTCATCGCCGTCCTCGCCGCCTACATCATCGGATCCATCCCGTTCGCGCTGATCATGGCGCGGCGGTGGGGCACGAGCGACCTGCGGCTCATTGGCAGTGGCAACCTCCGGTGCGGCAAACGTGGCGGGCGACGGGGCCTACCGCCGGGGTCCTGGTTGCGCTCCTCGACATCTTGAAGGGGGCAGCCGGTTGTCGTGGCCCAGCGGCTCAACAGCGACACTGCCGTGCCGGCTGTCGCCGGTGTCGCTGCCGTCGTGAGGCACATCTTACCCGGTGGGCTCGGCTTTCGCGGGGGAAAGGGCGTCGCGACGAGCTGCGGCGTCTTTGCCGTCCTGACGCCCCTCGCCGTCCTGGCGGCCTCGGAGTCTTTGCCCTCAGCGTGTGGATCACGAAATACATCTCGGCCGGTTCGGTGATGGCGTCCCTTGCACTGCCGCCGCTCGCATACGCCATCGGCAGCCCCGGGTCGGTAGTCGCCGCCGCGGCTGTTGTGGCGGCCCTGATCTTCTTCGTCCACCGGTGCACCCAGACCTCCCGGCCCGGGCCGGGTGGCTAGCGCCCGGGCCCCAGCGGCGTGGTGATGGCGGCAGCACCGGGCGGGCGACGAGGCGCCCGCAGGCAAGTGCGCGCGAGGAGCATCGTTTGCCGAACGTGCTGGCGCCACGCCCGCCACGGGCTGCCAGCATGCAGCACGTCACCGTGCTCGGGCGCGGCGGTGGGGAACGGCACTCGCGGTTCATCTTGGCCGCATCGGTCACGAGGTGAGCTGCTGGGCGCGCGATCCCGCGCTCGTCGCCGAGATCGCCGCCCGGCGCGCCGAACGCCGTATACCTGCCCGACGTCTCGCTTCCAGAGAGCGTGACCGTGACCGCCTCGCTGTCGCGAAGCGCTCGGCGGCTCCGAGCCTCGTAGTTTCGGCGCTGCCGTCGCACGGCTGCCGTGCCGTGCTGAGGCGCGCGGCTCCGCCACATCGCGGCCGCACGCGACCGTCGTGAGCGCCACGAAAGGTCTCGAGACCGACACGCTCCTGCGAATGTCGGAAGTGATCGCGCAGGAGCTCGGCACGGAGCGTCCGGTGGTCGTGCTCTCGGGTCCGAGCTTCGCGGTGCGAGGTGGCGCACGAATCGTCCGACGGCGGTCCTGGCCGCGTCGACTATCGGAGCGGGCCACCGGCGCTGGTCCAGGAGGAGTTTCGCGGGCCGTATTTTCGCCTGTACGGTTCGCAGGACGTCGTCGGCGTCGAGATCGGCGGGGCCATGAAGAACGTCATCGCGATCGCCGCCGGAGTGGTCGAGGGACTCGGGCTGGGACACAACGCGCTGGCGGCGCTGATCACACGCGGCTTGGCGGAAATCACGCGGCTCGCTTGCGCTGCTGGAGGCCGCCGCGAGACGACCGCCGGCCTGAGCGGCCTCGGCGACCTCGTGCTGACGTGCACGGGACGCCTCAGCCGGAATCGCCACGTCGGCCTCGAGCTCGCGCGCGGCCGCCAGCTCCACGCGATCCTCGCCGGGATGAAAATGATCGCGGAAGGCGTGAACACGACCGGCGCGCCGTGCTGGCGCTCGGGGAGCGCTACGGTGTCGAGCTGCCGATTGCCACCCAGATGGGCGCCGGTGCTCGACGGCCGATCGGAGGTGCGCGCGGCAGTCGATGCGCTGATGGTCCGCCCACAACGCACGGAGAGCGAAGGGACATAGCCCTGGCGGCACGTGGGGCAGCATTCAGCTGTTCAGGCTATTGTCAGCCGGCCATCAGCTGAGAGCTGATAGCTGACGGCTGATGGTTGCGACTTATCGCACGGACCGCCAGACCGCGATAAGATCGAGCAAATGGGCGTCCTCGGCCGGCTCCGCGACAGTCTTTCCCGCACCAAGCAGCAGATCGTCGATCGCTTCGGAAGACCTCGTCCGCCAGGCCGACGAGCCGGAGCGACGTGCGCGGCCGATTGACGTCGAGACGCTCGAGGCCCTCGAGGAAGCGTTGATTTCAGCCGACATCGGCGTGGCGGCGACCGAGCGGATCATCGCGGCCGTCAGGGGCCGGGCTCGCAGCGGCGAAAGCCTTCGAGATCTGGTGAAGCAGGAAATCCGGCAGCGTGTTCGCGGGCGTCGATCATCGGCTCGGCCGCCGCCAGCGCCCCCGTCGTGACCCTGGTCGTCGGCGTGAACGGCACCGGCAAGACCACCACGGTCGGCAAACTCGCGAACCTGCTCAGGAAGGAAGGGCGGCAACCGCTGATCTGCGCGGCCGACACGTTCCGCGCCGCAGCCGTCGAGCAGCTCGAGATCTGGGCGGCGTCGGGCCGGCGTCGACATCATGCGCGGCGAAGGACGGCGCCGATCCCGGCGGCCGTGGTCTTCGACGCCATCACGTCCGGAAAGGCGAAGCGGCCGGCGATCCCGATCCTCGTCGATACCGCCGGCCGCCTGCACACCCGCGTCAACCTGATGAACGAGCTCGACAAGATCCGCCGCATCGCCGTCACGCGAGGTGCCCGGGGCGCCGCAGGAAGTGCTTGCTCGTGCTCGACGCCACCGTCGGCCAGAACGGCGTCGTCGCAGGCGCGCGAGTTCACCAACGTCGCCGGCGTGAACGGCATCGTGCTGACGAAGCTGGACGGGACGGCCAAGGGCGGCGTCGCGGTCGCGATCGCCCACGACCTGAAGCTCGCCGATTCGCTACGTGGGAATTGGCGAGGGATCGACGACCTCGTCGCGTTTCGACGCGAGCGAATATGTGGACGGGCCTGTTCGAAGAGAAGTGGTGACGTCCTGACGGCATCCGACCAGCATGACGCGCGCGTTGCTTCACGCCGCGCGCGGGGCGCGGACGCACCAGTCCGAATCCGATGGTCGGCGCGGTCGTCGTGTCGCCGGAAGGGCGTCGTCGTCGGCCAGGGCTATCCACGCGCGCGCGGGCGAACCTCACGCGGAGATCAACGCGCTCGACGAGGCGGGGACGGCGCCAGGGCGCAACCCTCTACTGCACGCTCGAGCCCTGCTCGCACATCGGATCGGACCGGGCCCGTGCGTCGTCCGGATCGTCGAGGCCGGGCATCTCGCGCGTCGTCGCCGCGGTCGAAGATCCGAATCCGCTCGTGCGCGGCCGGGGATTTGCCGTTATCTCAAGGGACACGGCGTGGAGGTCGAGGTCGGCCTGCTGCGCGGCAACGGCGACCGTGCCTGAACCAGCCGTTCTTCACGCTGACGCGGGAACGACGGCCATTCGTGGTGCTGAAGGCCGCCACGAGCCTCGACGGGTACATCGCGGAGTCGCCCGGGCGGCGCTCATCGCTCACCTCGGACGTGGCGAACCGCCACGCACACACGCGTTCGAGCCGAAGTCGACGCGATCGGCGTCGGCTCGGCACGATCCTCGCCGACGATCCGCTGCTGACGCCTCGCGGCGCGCGTTTGGCGCGCGCCCGCTGACGCGCGTCATCTTCGACCGCCGGCTGCGGACGCCTCCCGAGCGCGCGAGTCCTCTCGACACGCGACGCCGGCCCTGTCATTATCGTCACGACGGCGGCCGGGGCGGCTCGCGGGGACTCGCGCGCAGCGCCTCGAGGCCCGCAGGCGCCGAGATCGAGATCGCGCCGGACGGCACGCTCCGCGCCGCGCCTACGTGCCTGGGCAGCGCGTCATCGGATCGCTTCTCCTCGAAGGCGGAGCCGGTTTGCACCAGGCAGCGTGGGATGAAGGGCTGGTCGACTTCGTGCGGCTCTACGTGACGCCTCACGTGCATTGGCTCGGGCGGCCTGAGGTTTCTCGACGGGCGGCCGTTTTCGTCAGCGGCCCTGTTCGACCCGGCGGATCGAACCGCTGGGTCCCGATGTGCTGATAGAGGGTTATGTTCACGGGCCTCGTTGAAGCGATTGGAGAACTCGTCGAGTGTAAACCGACGGACGGTGGCGTCTCGTGCTGCGCATCGGGTCGCCGCTCGCGGACGAGCTGACCCAGGGCGAAAGCCTGGCGGTCAACGGCGTCTGGCCTGACGGTGATTCTGGCGGAGGCGGGCGAAATCCACGCGGATGTCGGTCCCGAAACGCTGCGTGTGACCACGCTCGGCTGCTCCGCGCGCGGAACCCTCCTGAACCTCGGAACGTCCGATGCGCGCCGACGGCCGCTTCGGGGCCATCTCGTGCAGAGGCCACGTCGATGCGATCGGCCACGTTCAGGAGGTGCGGGCCGACAGCGCCTTTCGCTGGGTGACGGTGCAGCTTTCCGTCGCAGCTGGCGCCCTACATCATCCACAAAGGCTCGATCGCGGTCGACGGGATCAGCCTCACGGTGGCGGGGCTCGGCACGGATCGTTTCGACGTGCAGGTCGTGCCGCACACTGTAGAGCACACGAACCTGAAGGCGGCCGCAGATCCGCGACCGCGTCAACCTGGAGTGCGATCTGGTGGCAAGCTACGTCGTCCGCGCCGTGGAATTGGCGGGCCTTACGCTGGCGCCGTTGCGAGCGGGTGAAATAGCGCATTAACTGCATATACGTAGCTGTCAGCTATCAGCTATGAGCACGCTCGTGCGGACCTACGGAGCTTGCGAGGCAGGCCTAACCAGGCCTTTGCGAGGCTACAGCGGGCCACGGCCGAAGCTTCGCGAAGGCGGAAGGCCTGCGCTACGGAGAACCGAGGCTGAAAGCAGCTGAGAGCTGACAGCTGATAGCGAAGAGAATCAAGAGATGAAACGCCAGATTGAAATCGCGAAAGGTGCGCGAAAGCAGCCGAGCCCTTTCGCTCGGATCGAGGACGCCATCGCGGCGATCCGCGCCGGCAGGATGGTCATCGTGGTCGACGACGAGGATCGGGAGAACGAGGGCGATCTGACGATCGCGGCGGAGAAAGTCACGCCGGAGGCAATCAACTTCATGGCGCGGCACGGACGCGGACTGATCTGTCTGTCGATGACGCCGGAGCGGCTCGACGAGCTCGAGATCCCGCTGATGGTCTCGCAGAACACGCTCGCGGTTCGAGACCGCGTTCTGCGTGCCGATCGAGGCGAAAGGCCGGACGACGACCGGCATTTCGGCCGCCGATCGGGCGGCGACCGTGCTCACCGCGATCGATCCGGCGACGCAGCCATCGGATCTCGCGCGGCCCGGCCACATGTTTCCGCTGCGGTCGCGCACCGGCGGCGTGATGGTGCGCGCCGGGCAGACCGAGGCCGCCGTCGATCTCGCGCGGATCGCCGGGCTGTATCCCGCCGGCGTCATCTGCGAAGTCATGAACGAAGACGGCACGATGGCGCGCGTGCCGCAGCTCGACGAAGTTCGCCGAAGAAGCACGGCTTGCTGATGATCACGCATCGCCGACTCTGATCAAATACCGGATCCGCACCGAGTCGCTGCGTCAAGCGCGTCGCCACGGCGAAGCTGCCGACCGAGCTACGGCGACGTTTCAGATCCACGCGTTCGACAACCTGCTCGACAAGCAGACGCACGTCGCGCTCGTCTGCGGCGACATCACCGACGGCACAGACGTGCTGGTCCGCGTCCACTCGTCAGTGCCTGACCGGAGACGTGCTGCATTCCATCCGCTGCGACTGCGGCGCACAGCTCGGATGCGGCGCATGCAGCGGATCGGCGCCGGAGGGACGCGGCGTGCTGCTGCTACCTGAATCAGGAAGGCCGCGGGCATCGGGCTGGCCGAACAAGATTCGCGCGTACGAGCTGCAGGACGAGGGCTTCGATACCGTCGAGGCCAACGAGCGGCCTCGGCTTCAAGGCCGATCAACGCGACTACGGCGTCGGCGTGCAGATTCTTCGCGAGCTCGGCATCCGTTCGATGCGTCTCCTCAGCAACAACCCCGCAAGCTCGTGGGGATCGAAGGCTACGGGCTGACGGTCAGCCGAATGGCTGCCGCTCGAGATACCTGCCTCGGATTCAACGCGCCGGTATCTGAGGACGAAGAAAGAGAAGCTGGGGCACAAGCTGTCGTCGGTCTGAAGCTCAGTAAGGTTTGAACGGTTTAGCGAGTTGCGAATTCTAATTCCAGACGTCACCGAATCGCCAACCGCTTGACTGACACCGTTAGCCTTCTGAGATACGATAAGCGTTTGCGCTAGAGCAGGTTAGCCGTCCACATGTTCGACTCCCTCAGCACACGCCTCCAGGACGTCTTCAAGACCCTGCGCGGCGAGACGCGGCTGACGCCGGAGAACGATCGAGGCGGCGCTGCGCGAGATCCGGCTCGCGCTGCTCGAGGCCGACGTCAACTTCAAGGTCGTCAAGGCGCTTCGTCGACCGCGTTCGCGACCGGGCGATGGGGCAGGACGTGCTTCGCAGCCTCTCGCCGTCGCAGCAGGTCGTCAAGATCGTCCGCGACGAGATGGTCGCGCTCTTCGGCGATGCCGCAGGGCGGCCTGCAGCCGACGAACAAGCGTCCGCGCGTCATCCTGCTGCTCGGCCTGCAGGGCGCGGGCAAGACGACGACGGCCGGCAAGCTGGCGAAGTGGCTGACGAAGCAGGGGCGCCATCCGCTGCTCGTCTCGACCGACGTCAAGCGGCCGGCGGCCATTCAGCAGTTGAACGTCGTCGGCGCAGAAGGCCGGCGTGCGCGTGCACGACCCGGCGGGCCAGATGGATCCGGTCGCGCGCGCGAAGGGCGCGGTCGCCGAAGCCGCGAACCTCGGGTTCGACGTCGTCATCGTCGACTCGGCCGGGCCGGCTGCACATCGACGACGAGCTGATGACCGAGCTCGTCGGCGATCCAGGACGCGACCGAGCCGTCGGACCTGCTCTACGTCGCCGACGCGATGACCGGGCAGGACGCGATCAAGAGCGCCGGCGAGTTCAACCGCCGGATCGGCGTCACCGGCGTGGTGCTGACGAAGATCGACGGCGATGCGCGCGGCGGCGCGGCGCTGTCGGTGGTGTCGGTGGTCGGCGTGCCGATCGCGTTCGTCGGCAGCGGCGAGCGCCTCGAGGATCTCGAGCCGTTCCATCCCGATCGCGTCGTGTCGCGCGTGCTCGGCATGGGCGACGTGCTCTCGCTCATCGAGCGGGCCGGAAGCGGCGATCGATCACGAGGATGCCGGAGCGGCTCGAAGCGAAGATCCGCGCGAACGAGTTCACGCTCGAGGATTTCCGCGATCAGCTGCAAGACGATCCGGAAGATGGGGCCGCTCGAGCAGATCATCGGGATGCTGCCCGGCATGGGCAGCCTGAAGGCGCTCGGCGGAGAACAAGCCGGACGAGAAGCAGATCGGCGCGCGTCGAGGCGATCATCGACTCGATGACGCCGGACGAGCGGCGCAAGCAGCACATCATCAACGGCAGCCGCCGGAAGCGCATCGCGAAGGGCAGCGGCACGTCGGTCGAAGAGGTGAACCGGCTGCTGAAGCAGTTCGTGCAGATGCAGAAGATGTTGAAATCGCTCGGCGGGATGGCCGGGCTGGCTGGCGGCGGCAAGAACGCGCGCCGCCGGGCGATGGAGATGCTGCGCAGCCGCGGATAAGCCCGCGGTGCTCGACAACGGCAGGCCTGAACGGCCTGCAGCTACGACGGTCCAGCGCAGCTGCAGACGCGAGTCGGACCTTGCCGTGGCGCAGCGAAGTTTCGGTTCGAGTTCGAGCCTCGAATCCGTTTCAAGGAGTTGGATGATGGTGGCGATTCGTCTTCGACGGGCGGGATCCAAGAAGCGTCCGTTCTTCCGCGTGGTGGTGACCGATTCGCGCGCCGCGCGCGACAGCAGCTTCGTCGAAATCCTCGGACACTACAATCCGCGCACCAGCCGGCGGTCGTCGTCAGTCGACCGGGAGCGCGTCGATTACTGGATCAAGAAAGGCGCGCAGCCGTCCGATACCGTGCGGACGCTGATCGCCCGGCATCATGGCGGCGCCGGCAGCGGCGGCGACGGCGGCCGAGCCGGCGCAATGAGCCCCGGAGGCCGAGACCAGCGGCGTCCGCGCCGTTGTCGAGAGTGCTGGCGCGCGCGCTGACCGATCGCCCCGACGCCGTGCAAGTGATCGAATCGCAGCACAAGGGGACGACGCTCGTCGAGCTGTACGTCGGCGCCGGGCGAACTCGGCCGCGTGATTGGCAGCAGGGCCGCACCGCCGCGGCGTTGCGGACGCTCGCCGTCGACCGCCGGCGAGAAGGAAGGCAAGACGGTCACGCTCGAAATCCGTGACACGCCCTACAAGGCGTAATGGCTTGCGAAGTGGGATGAGATGGCGCTCGTCGGGCGCAGTCGCCCGGCCGCACGGGATTCGCGGCCAGGTGATCGTCAATCCCGAGACCGATTTTCCTGAGCAGCGATTTTCAACCGGGCGCCGAGCTGTTCGTCAATCGCGCGCGGCGTCGTCGAACCGGTCGCTGGTCACGACCGTCCGGTTCCATCGGGAACGGCCGGTGATCGGGTTGCGCGGCATCGACGATATGAATGCCGCCAACGGCCTGGCCGGGCAGCGAACTGCGGGTGCCGGTCGAGCGGTCTGGCCTCGCTGCCGCCGGGGCGCTTCTACCGGCACGATCTGGTCGGCTGCCGCGGTGGAGACGCGCGGGGCGGACCGGTCGGTGTCGTCACCGACGTCGAGGGCACGATCGGCGGAAGCCGCCTGGTCAGTCGACGCCGCGACGGCGAGGTGCTCGTGCCGTTCGTCGAGGCCATCTGCACGACGATCGATCCGGCGGGCAAGCGCATCGTGATCGACCCGCCGGCAGGGTTGCTGGAAGTGAATGCGCGGCGCGGCGAGCCGGTCACGACGGACGCAGGCAGCTTCGGCCGCAGCCGTAGCTGCCCTCAGCTGAGAGCCGATAGCTGAGTCGCTGTGTTATGCAGTTCGACATCGTCACGATCTTTCCGGCGATGGTCGAGCAGGCGCTGGCGGGCCGGGATCGTCGGGCGCGCGATCGAGCGCGGGCACGCTCGACGTCAGCGTCCACGACCTGCGCGATGTTCACCGACCGACCGGCATCGCGTCGTGGACGACGTGCCGTACGGCGGCGGACCGGGAATGGTGCTGAAGCCGGAGCCGATGTTCCGGGCGCTCGACGCAATCGACGCGCGACGGCGACGCGGCTGCGACGCGTGATCCTGACGTCGCCGCAGGGCACGCCGTTTCACGCCGCAGGTGGCGCAGCGCCTGAGCCGGGCTGCGCTCGGCTTGCGCTGCTTGCTGCGGCCGATACGAAGGGCGTGGACGAGCGGATCCGGTCGCGGGTCGACGAGGAGATCGTCGATCGGCGACTACGTGCTGAGCGGCGGCGAACTGGCCGCCCTGGTCATCGATCGATCGCCGTTGCGCGGCTGGTGCCGGGCGTGGTCGGCGACGAGCAGTCGGTGGCCGACGATTCGTTCAGCCGCGGGCTGCTCGATTTTCCGCACTACACGCGGCCGGCGGAACTGGCGTGAGCGGCCCGGCGACGGCGCGAGCGGACCTGAAAGTGCCGGACGTGCTGCTGTCGGGGAACCACGCGGAGATCCGGCGGTGGCGCAAGCGCGGAGGCGCTGCGCCGCACGCTGACGGCGGCCCGACCTGCTGGCCGGCGCGCAACGCTGGACGAAGAGGAACAGGAAATCCTGCGCGAGCTGATCGCTGAGCGCGAGACCGTAGCGCAGGTCCATCGAGCCCGCCGGACGAAGGAGTAGATGAACATGGGCGCCATTGAGTCGTGGAGAAGTCGCAGCTGACCGAGCGGCCGGCGATGAAGTCGGGCGACACCGGTCGAGGTGCACGTCGAAGGTGCGCGAGGGCGACAAGGAACGCATCCAGATCTTCGAGGGCATCGTCATCGGCATGCACCGCGGCGGCACGCGCGCGTCGTTCACCGTGCGCAAGGTGTCGTTCGGCCAGGGCGTCGAGCGGATCTTCCCGCTGCACTCGCCGACGATTCAGAAGGTCGAAGTGATGCGGTCGGCCAAGGTCCGCCGCGCGAAGCTGTACTACCTGCGCGATCTGAAGGGCAAGGCCGCGCGCATGAAGGACGCGGCAGACGCAGGCGGTAGAAGCTCGGAAACCGGAAGTCTGAAGTCTGAAGTCTGATTCGACCCGATATTCCAGGTTTCCAGATTTCACATGTTCCAGATTGCCGAATGGTTCGCGTGCCCGCCATGCGCACGCTGGAGAACGCGCTGCGGCGTCGGCTTCTGCCACGTGGCCGGGGTCGACGAGGTCGGGCGCGGGCTGCCTGGCTGGACCGGTCGTCGCGGCGGCGGTCGTGCTCCATCCCGACCGTCACATTGCCGGGCGTCTGCGATTCGAAGCTGGTGCCGGCGCGTCGAGCGCGAGCGCCTGTTCGAGCGCATCGTGCAGCCACGCGGTGGCCTGGGCGGTGGCGTCCGCCGACCCGCGCGAGATCGACCACATCAATATCCATCAGGCCTCGCTGCGAGCGATGCAGCGCGCGGTCCTGGCGCTCGTCCCGCTGCCGGACATCGTGCTCGTGGACGCGTTTCGCGTGCCGGATCTCCCGATGGCGCAGCGCGGCGTCCCGCACGGAGACCGCCGGTGCTCGGCGATCGCGCGCAGCCTCGATCGTCGCGAAAGTGACCCGCGACCGCGAGCATGCGCGAACTGCACGACCAGGATCCGCGCTACGGCTTCGACCGGCACAAAGCGCTACGCCACGGCCGACCATCTGGAGGCTGTGGCTCGATTTGGGCTATTCGGACGCGCACCGCCGCTCGTTCCGGCCGCCAACGCTGTTTGATACGATTGACTGACCATAACTAAGCCAATCGGCCGCCGCGCTGCTGCTGCGCAACGCCGAAAAGCTGCTCCGGCAGGGAAAGCCGGACGCGGCGATCGCGGAGCATCTGCTCGTCGTCGAGGATCAGCCGCGCGACTGGAATACGGCGAACATCCTCGGCGACCTCTAGCATGTCCGCGCCGGGCAGATCGACAAGGCGGTGGATCAGTTCGTCCGCATTGCCGATGGTCTGAGCCAGGATGGATTTCTTCCGGAAGGCGATCGCGCTCTACAAGAAGGTCCTGAAGATCAAGCCGGACCACGAGCACGCACTGCTCGAGGCCGGCACGATCGCCGCGAGTCAGGCCTGTTGGTCGACGCCTCGACGTTCCTGAAGACGCTCAGCGAGCGCCGCCGGCGCCGCGGGGACGAGCGCGGCCTTGCCGAGGTCCGAATCCGGATTGGGTTCGCTCGATCCCACCGATTTCGGCGCGGATCTCGACGGCGCGCGCGCCCGCATTGTCATCCAGGACACCGCGGGCGCTGTCCGGGACTCAAGGCTCTGGCCGAGGAAGCTTGCCCGCAAAGGGCGGCAGGCCGAAGCGATCGAGGCATTGCGCGAAGCGGCCGTTCTCAGTCCGGAGGATGACGAGATCCGCGAGCGGCTGCTGTCCGTGTATCTGGCGACGCGGCGACTACGCGAGCGTGCACGGCGAATGTGCGTCGACCGTCGAGCAGTTCAAGGGCATGGCGGCACGGCTCGACGAGCTTGGCCAGAAGGACGAGGCCCTTGCGGCCCTTCGGAGGCCGCCCGGCTTGATCCGTCCGACGGTGAGTTGAAGGTTTCACATGGCGCGGGCGTTCGTGGCCCGCGGGGATCTTCGCCTCGGCCGCCGAATATTCTGACGGCAGGAGACGGCCGGCGAACGACTCGACGCTGCGCTGCTCACGGTGGCCTGATGATACAGCTGCGCGATGGCAGGCTGGATGAAGCCGTGGCGCTCGTGCGCCGGCTCCTCGACGAGGATCCGTCGATCCGCGACGATGTGGCGCAGCTCGGGTGGAACGTCGCGGAGCAGTGCGCCAGAGGCTGGCTTCATCGTCGTCGGGGCTGGCTGCGGACACCGCTGTCGCCCAATCGGACTGGCCCGCCGCCGCCGCGGTGCTGCAGGAATTCGTGACCCGTGCTCCGAGCCACATCCCCGCCCTGATGCGTCTGGTCGAGATCTGCGTAGACGGCGAGCTCGAAGCGACGCTGTACAGCGCGCAGGGACAGCTCGCCGATCGCATATCGCCGCCGGGTCGGCGGCCGCAGCCCGGTTCATCGCAGAGGACCTCGTTGCGCGCGAGCCATGGGAGCGCGCCAACATCGAGCGCTTTCGCCGCGCCCTCGTGCTGATGGGCGAGGCGGATCCCGACGCCCCCATCGCCGAACGACTGAGCGGGCAGACGCCGTTTACCGGCACGGACCTGTCATTGGGGAGTGACGAGCTGCCACTCTTTCGAAACGCCGGTGGTTGCGGTTCCGGCCACTCCGCCGCGCTCCGTCCATTGACGGTCCCAGAGTCAGCAGCGCCTCGCGCCGGCATACGGCTCGACAATCCGCACGTTTCTCCGGCCCGGTCGTGAGGCCCGACGAGAAAACCGAAGGGACGCGATCAATTCGAGCTGGGCCGCAACGCCGTCGACTTCCAACGCCTCATGGACGAGCTCGAATCGCCGCCGAGCGCCCGGGCGCGGACAGAGAGCGTCGAGGTGGACCTGAGCATCGTGCTCGACGAGATCACGAGAGCCTGAGTCCTCGCCGGAGGCCCCGGAGAAGCCGGCGGGCGACCTCGACGACGTCTTCGCGCAGCTGCGGATCGGAGGCGTCGCGCCGGACGGCGCTCGAGGCTGCCGACGAAGAGTACCAGCGGGGCTCGCGCTGCATCAGGCGGGCAAGATCGACGAATGCATCCCGGCGCTTCAGGCCGCCTCGCGCGCGCCGCGCCTGCGCTTCGTGACCGCCTCGCTTCGGGCGGATCTTTCGCGAGCGCGGGATGACGGCAGAAGCGATCGAGAGTTTTGAACGGGCCGCGGAGGCTCCTGCGCCGACGCCCGGAAGCAGGGCAATGAGCTGCTGTGATCGACCTGGCCGACCGCTCTCGAGAGCTCCGGGGAAACCGGCGCGCGCCTTGGCGATCTGCATGGAGCTTCACGCCGAAGTCGGTGAGTATCGCGACATCGCGATCCGAATCGATCGCTCTCCAGGGTTCAATCGCGAGGATAGCGCCCGATCGATCCGGCCGATCGCACTGGCCCTGCCTTCGACCAGCGCCGTTCGAGCACCGCGCTCGAGCGCGGACCTCTGCCGATCAGTTGAAGCTGCATCGAAGCCGATCGGCAAGGGACAATATCCGTGGACGGCATGAGTGTAAGATCCGTCGGATGAACCGCGCGTTGGGCGGCACGGATTACCTGTGACACTGTCCGACGTGGGGGTGCTGACTGTTCCGTCCGCCGCCTGCTGCGTGTGGCGTTCTTCGTCGAGGTGCGGGACTGCTGCTCATCGTCCTGCCCTGGTCGGGATTCTGGGAGCGGAATTACTTCGCCCAGGCGTGGCCGGCCTTCGGCGCTCTCGTCACGAACAACTTCGCGCGGGGCCATCAGCGGCCTGGGGCTCGTCAACCCGTTGCCGGCTTCGCCGAGCTCATGCCGGTGTTCGCCGCCCGGCGGCCCCGACACGACGTGCCGATCGGCGAGGGCGCGGATCCGCAGGTCGAGCCCTGATTCTTCATCTCGTGACCGATCGCTCGCGGCTGTGCCGCACTGGTGCTGAGGCCGCGCGAGCGTGCCTGCTGCCCAGGCACGGTATGCGATTGACGCAGGGATCGACCTCGTCCAGGTGCGCGAGCGCGATCTCGACACGGCCGATCTGGCGGCCACGGTGTCGGCCATCATCGCCATGGCGCGAGGAACACGCACCCGCATCCTGGTCAACGATCGCGTCGATGTGGCGCTGGCGCGCGGCGCCGCCGGAGTGCACTTGAGGACTGATTCCGTCCCGGCGGCCGCCGTGCGGTCGATCGCGCCCCGTCAGTTCGTGATCGGGCGATCCGTCCATACGGCTCCGAAGCGGTTGCGGCCGGGACCGCCGTGGACTATCTGATCGCGGGGACTGTGTGGCCGACCTGGGCAAGCCCGCCAATCAGCCGTACTCGGCATCGGGGGTTTCTCGGACATCGTGAGGGCCGCCAGCGTGCCGGTGCTCGCGATCGGCGGCGTAACAGTCGATCGCGCTCGGCGACGTAGCGGCGCGACGGGGCGCGGGCATTGCCGGGATCGGCCTGTTCATGGCCTCCGAGATCGGCACCGTGAACCACCCTTGCCGGGCCGTCGCGCTGGTTGAGATGGCTGCGGCCGCGCGAGCACAGTTTGGCACCTCCGCGACAGCTCCCACACGTAATCGACGACAATTGCCTTGATGGCTGCAGAACGCGTCCCCGGCGGCTTCGGCAGCAAGCTCCGCGAAGCCCGTGAGCGCCGCGGCGTTTCGCTGCGCCAGATTGCGAGCGCGACGAAAATTTTCCATGGGCGCCCTCGAGGCGCTCGAACGGAATCAGCTCTCACGGCTGCCTGGCGGCATTTTCAGCCGCGCCTTCGTCCGGTCTTTACGCCATCGAGGTCGGCCTCGACCCCGATGCAACGATTCAGAATTCCTCGCGCAGTTCCCGCGCGACTCCTCGATGGCGGCCTCGTCCCGCCTTGGAGCACGGCGAGGACAACGAGGCCTCGAAAGCCGTCGGCGCCTCGCTTCTGCCTCTCCGGCCTCTGGTTCAGCCTGCCGGGATCATCGGCGTCGTGCGTACTACGGCGCAGGCCGCCCTGGCCCGGCACGGTTCCGAGGTCGGTTTCGCGCGAGGAGTCCTCGCGTCCCGGCGCGTCGGCAGGCGAGCCTCGCGCCCGCCGTCGAGCAAACCTTGGCACAGCCGGCGAGCACCGCCGAGAAACCCGGCGGTTCCGGTCGCGTCCACTGCGGCGGCGGCGGCCCCGCGGCGGCAACCGATCTCATTCATGTTGGCCTTTCGGCGGTTCGCCCGTGCTGGGTGTCTGCGATGGTCGATGGAGCAACCGCCGTTCAGCGCCAGTTGAGCGCGGGCGAGCGGCTGACGCTGGAGGTGCGGCGCGAACTCGTCCTGACGGCGGCTGACGCCGGGGCCCTCACGCTGACGCTGAACGGCCAGAACGCCCGGATCGCTCGGCAAGGCCGGCGAGAACGTCACCACGCGCGTCACCCTCGCGAATTTCAAAGAGCACCTGGCCGCCCGGTGATGGAGTCCACCCCGCTCTTCGATTTCTTCAAGCGCGGCGAAGCGGCGCGTGACGTAAAGCTGCTTGCGGCGCAAGGCACGCTGGCGCCCCGCGCGCACGAACAGCTCGCCATTCTCATCCTCCTGCTCGACGATCCCGATCCCGAGATCCGCTCCACGGCCGATCAGACGCTGAACAAGATCCCCGTGGACGCGCTCGACGGGGTTTCTCGCCAGATCCGACGTATCCGTGGATACCCGTGAATTCTTCGCCGATCGCGGCGTGTTTCCCGGATCATCCCGTCGCTCGAGGTGGACGAGCCGCTGATCGACACCGAGGCCGCCGACCCCGATGAGCCGGAAGCCGACGAGCGCGAAGGGGTCGCGGCGAAGCTCGCGAAGATGTCGTTCCCTCAGCGGCTCAAGGCCGCGATCAAGGGGTCGAAGGAAATGCGGGCGATCTCGTCCGGGACCCGAACAAGCTGATTTCGGTGTCGGTGCTGAGCAGCCCGAAGCTCGACCGAGAACGAGGTCGAGTCCTTCTCGCGCATGGCCAACGTGTCCGACGATGTGCTGCGGATGATCGGCAAGAATCGAGCGTGGACGAAGAACTACTCGGTGATTGTCGGGTTGACGAAGAATCCCAAGACCCCGGTGGCGATGTCCATGAATTTTCTGTCACGGTTGAGCGCCCGCGACCTCGGCTTGCTGGCGGTCGATCGGAACGTCGCCGAGCCGGTGCGGATTGCCGCGAAGAAGCGGGTTTCGGCTGGACCCAAAGAGAAGGCGCTCAGACGCTAGGTCGGCGTGCGTTTCTTCGGCCGTGCTCTCCGCTCCTTGCCCTGCCGCGCCCAGTCGGATCGCATCTGCGACAGCCCGTCCATGTAGACGGCGGCGCGCTCGCGTTCCTCCTCGCTGCCCATCGACTTCAGGAGCTGCATCGCGCGCTCGAGATCCTGGCGGATCGTCCGCTTGGTGGTCGCGTAATACAGACGACGAATCTCGGCCAGCTTGTCGTCCGGGGTGAGCAGCTTGAGCACGGTCATCGGCGTCGCCGCCGGAGGCTCGCCGTGAGCGCGTCGAACGGCCGCGCGTTCCAGACGTGCGCGGGCTCGAGCCAGGCACGCCTGGCGACCACCGCTCCCCAGCGCAGCGCGCCGAAGGCCGCGCGCGAGTGAGCGTCACTCGAGATGACGATGGGGGCGCCGCGGTCGCGGGCCAGTCTCGCATGGGCATCGCTCAGATCGAGCCGATCCACCTGGCAGTTGATCTCCAAAGCGACACGCGCGTCGCGCCGCGGCGTCGGCGATGGCTTCGATGTCCAGCAGGTACGGCTCGCGCTTCAAGATCCGCCGGCCGGTCGGGTGGCCGATGATGTCGACGTTGGGGTTGTCGATCGCGCGAAGCAGCCGGTCGGTCATCTGCTGCCGGTCCTGATTGAAGGCCGAGTGCACCGAGGCCACGACCAGGTCGAGCGGCGGAGAGGCAGTCGTCGGCGAGATCGAGCGTGCCGTCGGGCCTGATGTCGCATCTCGATGCCGGCGAGCAGGCGCACGCCGTGGATCCCGTCCGCGCTGCGCACCCGCGCCGCGTGCTCCAGCGCGCGCCGTCTCGTCGAGGCCGTTGGCCATCGCCAGCGCCTGGCTGTGATCGGTAATGGCAATATATTCCAGCCCGGCCTCTCGCCGCTTCCGCCATGGCCGACACGGTATCCTTCGCCGTCGGTCTCGGTCGTGTGGACGTGCAGATCGCCGCGCAGGTCGGCGCGATCGACGAGCTGCGGCAGCCGCCGCGCAGCGGCCGCTTCGATTTCGCCGCGTCCTTCGCGCAGCTCCGGCGGAATCCATGCGAGACCGAGCGCCGCGTAGATGCCTTCCTCGGTCTGCGCCCGCCACGCGCGTCGTCGCCTCGAGCGTGAACAAGCCGTATTCGTTCAGCTTGAAGCCGCGGTCGATGGCGCGATCGCGGAGCGCGATGTTGTGCGCCTTCGATCCGGTGAAGTACTGCATGGCGCGCGCCGCGGCTTTCAGCGCGGCGACCAGCCGCAGGTCGGCCTGGAAGCCGCCCCGGAGCAGCACGCTCGACTTGGTCTCGCCCGTGCCAGCACGCGCTCGACCAGCGGATGGCCGCACGAACGCGTCCATCAGGCGCCGGTCCGGCGCCCGACGCCAGGATGTCGAGGTCGCCGCACGTGTCGCAGCCGCGCCGGAGGCTCCCGACGGGCATGATGTCGGCGGATGGCGCCCGTTCGCGCAGATATGCCACCAGTACGGCCGCCGCCTCGTGGGCCGCCGGCAAGAGGTGCCGACCCGCGTGACGCTTTCGCTCCTCGAGCGCCTTCAGGATCAGCGCTTCCTTCTGGCGCCCATCCCGCGCAGCGCGCGAATGCGCCCCTCGGCCGCCGCGCGCTCGAGATCCTCCAGCGTGCGGACCCCAAGCTCGCGGTACAGCGTGGCGACGGTCTTCGGGCCGACGCCCTGCAGGTGCAGGAGGTCGAGGATGCTGGGCGGAAACTCGGCGACGAGCTCGCGATGGTAGCCGGATCGCCGGTCTCGGCGATCTCGCGGATTCTCGACGCGAGATCCTTCCCGATGCCGGGAATCTCGCGCAGCGCCGGCGGCGTCGAGCGTGGCGAGTGCGTGCGGATGATTGCCCGCGATGTCGGCGCCGTTGCGATACGCGCGGATCTTGAACGGGTTGTCGTTCCTGATTTCGAGGAGATCGGCGATCTCCTTCAGGATGCGGGCAATCGCCTGCGTTATCCAAGCCGCAGGCCTTCCATCTCGATACGGTAATCGAGCACCCGCGCGCCGCCGCGGCGAGCGCGGCGCGCAATCGAGGCCCGCGCGTGCGGCGGGCCGTAGCAGAACAGGCACCCACCGCCTCCGGCGCCGCAGACCTTGGCCGCTGTCCGCGCCGGCGGCCGTCGCGCGCGCGATCAAGCGCCTCGATCGTCTGGCGTCGTGACGCCGGCGCGCGAGGCGTTTCCGATTCTCCCATTCCCCGCGATCTGGCGGCCCACCTCGTCCCAATCGCCGGCCTGCAGCGCCTCCCGCATCGCCACCGCAGTGTCGCGGATGCGCTCGAAGCAGTCGAAGATGCTGGCGATCGCCGTCGAGGTGCCGCTTCGTAATCTCCCAGTTGTTCGTTCCCGGAGTTCCGCGGGGCCCCGGTGTAGGCCAGGACGATCCGCCGCTCCAGCTCGCCGGGTCGACGTCGAGCGCGACCCGGCGAATGCCGTCGACGCCCAGCTCGATCGCGGCAATGCCGCCATACAGCGCGGGGCGATAGTCCTGGACGCCGGTCGGCACGCGAATCGCCTGGCATTCGACGTTCATCGCGACCTGCAGCAGATCGCTCGGCCTCGGAGGAACCGCCTCGTCCAGCGGGCCAGCGCGCCGCAGGCGGCGATGGCCAGCGCGGACGACCCCGCGATGCCGGCGCCGGCGCGGCGACTCGCCCCGCGTGGTCAGCGTGGCGTTCTCGAGACGGTAGTGCCGGGCCAGCAGGGCGAGCAGCGACAGGCCGTCGCCGCTGGGGATCTCGGACCAGTGCGCGCGCGCGACACTGCCGGCCGGTGTCGATCGAGCGGACGTCTCGATCGCACCGTCGGCGCGCGGGTCACTCCGCCGCGCGCGCGCAGGCTGATGGCGGCGTTGATGGTCGAGGCGCCGTCGTGAAACAGATACAGCGGCCAGATATCGATCGTGCCGCCGGCGAGATCGATGCGCGTGGGCGCCGAACACGCAACCGACGAGGCAGTCTGCACCGGGCGAATTATAGAGTTAGAATTTGAGCGACATGTCGCCAACCGCGCTCCGCCGGCAGATCGGTCAGCTGCTGATCGCCGGCTTCAGACGGACAGCAGTTGCCCGCGGAGCTCAAGGCGATCGCGCGTGACACGGGCCTCGGCGGCGTGATTCTCTTCGCGAGAAACATGCACGAGCCGGAACAGGTCGCCGAGATGGCTGCTTACGAAGCGGCGCGGCTCGTGCCCGAATTGCCGCTCTGGGTGAGCGTCGATCAGGAGGGCGGGCGCGTCGCGCGTCTGAAGGCGCCGTTCACCGAGTGGCCGCCGATGGCGACGCTCGGCCGGAGCGGCGATCCCGCGCTTGCCGGGCGGTTCGCCCGTGCGCTCGCCGACTGGAACTCGCGGCGGTCGGCATCACGCTCGACTATGCGCCCGTGCTCGACGTCCATACGAATCCGAAGAACCCGGTCATCGGCGACCGTGCGCTGGCGGAGAAGGCCGCCGACGTGGCGCGGCTGGGCGCCGCCATCGTTCGCGGACTGCAGGCGGAGGTGTCGCCGCTTGCGGAAAGCACTTTCCGGGTCACGGCGACACGAGCACCGACTCCCATCTCGAGCTTCCGCTCGTCGAGCATCCGCTCGCGCGGCTGCGCGAAGTGGAATTCGTGCCGTTCGGTGCGGCCATCGAAGCGCGGCGTGGCCACGATCATGACGGCGCACGTGTCTCGTTCCAGCCCTCGACGAGCGGCGGCCCGCCACGCTGTCAAGGCGCATCGTCAACGGACTGCTTGCGCGAGGAGCTGGGCTTCGAGCGGCGTCATCCTGAGCGACGACCTCGGAAATGAAGGCGATCGCGAACGACTACGAGGTCCCGGCTGCGGCTGTCCTGGCCATCGAAGCCGGCTGCGACGGGGTCCTGATCTGCAGCGGCGACCACGACACGCAGGCGGCAACGCTGGAAGCGCTGATTCATGCGGTCGAGGACGAACGGCTGCCGCTCGGGCGTGTGGAAGACGCGCTGAGGCGGCACGCAGCGTGCGAAGGAGCGCTTCCGCGGCGACGGCCGTCCCGTCGCGGCCGCGACAGCGCCAAGGCGCTGCGGCAGGCGCTCGGCCGCGACGACCATCGCGCCATTGCCGACGAGATGGCGCGCTTCGCGTGATGCTCAAGCCGCGCGCGCTCGCCCCTGGCAGACCGCCTCGCCGTCGCCCCCGCCAGCCCTTTCGATCGCGACGAGTTCGATTGCGGCGTCGACGGAAATCCGGCGCCTTGGCTTCGTTCCGGTACGACGATTCGGTATTCGCGAGGTGAGTCGTATGTCGCCGGACCGCCGGAGCTTCGGGCCACGGCTATCGCGCGCGGCGTGGCGGGATCCGGCAATCGCGGGCATCATCGGCGTTCGCGGCGGCTATGGCAGCGCGCAGCTCCTGCCGCTGCTCGATCCGGCCGAGGTGCGCGCCGCGCGCAAAGGCTGTTCATCGGCTACAGCGATTTGACCGCCCTGCTGACGTTCCACACCATCGCGTGCGACATGGTCGCCTTCCACGGACCGATGCTCGCAGGACGCCTGGCCAGGGGCACGGCCGGCTACGATCGCGATTCGTTCCAACGCGCGCTCTTCGCACCGAACCGATGGGGGAGCTGTCGGCGGACGGCGTTGAGTCGGTTCGAGAGCGGCGAAGCGGCGGGGCCGCTGCTCGGCGGAACGTTGACGCAGCTCCTTGCGTCGCTCGGCACGCCGTTCGCGTTCAACGCCGCCCCAGGGACACGTCCTGTTCCTCGATGAAGTCGGCGAGCGTCCGTACCGCCTGGATCGAATGGTCACCCAGCTTCGCCAGACCGGGCTGCTGGCCCGCGCGAGCGCGATCGTCCTCGGGGAGCTGCCGCGGTGCGACGAGCCGGCTGGGCAGCCGACGGCCAGGGCCGTCGTGCACGAATTGTTCGCCGATTTCCCGGGCCCGGTTCTCGTCGGGTCTCCTCGGGCCATACCACGGTCCCGCGATGACGCTGCCGCTCGGCGTCGCGTGCCGGGTGATCGCAGGCCACCGGCCGCGCCTGATCATCGAGGAGAGCGCCGTTGCGTGAGATCCACGATGAACCACGAAGCCCTGGCGCACGAAGCACAAGTCCTTCTGACGTACGAACGAATTGACGTCCGACTGTAGAGGACCGTGATCGTCGAGATCTTCGTGTCCTTCGTGTGTCTTCGTGGTGATCAACTTTGGCCGGACCGTGATCCGCGGCGCGACGGGCAGGTCGTTGACCGGAATCTTCGTGTCCTTCGTGTCTTCGTGGTGATAAATGGCGGAACAGGCATAGTGCCACCCATTCGAGACCCATCTGATCGGCGTCTGCGGGACTGCGATGGCGACGCTTGCCGCGATGCTGAAGCACTAAGGGCCTCGACGTGCGCGGCTCCGATCAGGACGTTACCCTCCGATGAGCGACTTCCTCGCCGCGGAGGGCATTCCAGCGCTCACGGGATACCGGCGAGAGCACATCACCACCGACATCGACACCGTCATCGTCGGAAACGCGATCTCGAGGGCAACCGGCTCCACGAGCGAGGTGCTGGACCGAAAGCTGCGGTACTGTTCACTGCCGGAAGCCATTCGCGAGCACTTCCTCTGGGACGCGCGCTCGATCGTGATTGCCGGCACGCACGGCGAGACGACCACCACGTCGCTGGCGGGCTGGCTGCTGACCGACGGAGGGCTGGACCCGTCGGTGTTGATCGGAGGAATCGCGCAGGAACTTCGGCGTTCATGGCATCCAGCTACCGGATCGGGAAGGGCCGCGATTTCGTCATCGAAGGCGACGAGTACGACAGCGCGTTCTTCGACAAGACGGCCAAGTTCCTCAAGTATCTTCCCGGACATCGCGGTCGTCAACAACGTGGAATTCGATCACGCGGACATTTACGCCGACATGAGCGCCGTGACGCTGGCGTTCCGCCGGCTCGTCAACCTCGTGCCGCGGAAGGGGCTGCTGCTCCTCGGCGCCGACAGCGAGGCGGCGCTGGCGCTGAAGGCCGCCGCCGTCTCCAGGGTTCAAACGTTCGGCACCGCGCCCGGCAGCGAGTGGCAGGCCTTCGATCTGGAGCCCGCCGGTCAGTCGACGAGGTTCCAGGTCCGGCGCAGCGGGTCGCCGTTTGGAACCTTCGACGTGCCGCTCGTGGGCACGCACAACGTGCGCAACGCGCTCGCTGCGATCGCCGTGGCCGCCGAGGCCGGCCTGACGTCCGACCAGATCGCCTGGAGCCTTCGACGGTTCACCGGGCGTCAAGCGGCGGCTCGAAGTCGTCGGCAGCTCGCCGGCGTGACTACGTATCCGACGATTTCGCCCACCATCCACGGCCGTCGCCGAAACGCTCGCGGGCCTGCACGCGTCGAGCCCCGGCGCCCGTATCTGGGCAGTGTCTCGAACCAGTCGGCGGTTGGCTGGCGCCAGCGCCTGCAGCGCGCCACGTAACTGAACCCGACGCAGCGCCGCCCTTCGCGTCGATGACGCGAGGCCATGACGCCACTCTCGTCAGCAGACGGATCGTCGTCTGATACACCGATGGATGGTCGCCCCGCGCCCGATGCCGTCGCGAATGCGTCGGTCGATCCGACGCGGGCGCGACAAACCGCGAGACTCCGGGAGCGCCGTCCGATGGAACGCCGGCGCGGCGAGCCACGACACCGGGCTCGATGGGTTGGATCCTCGTACCTGACGCCACTTCGCGCCCCGACGGTGGCGGCGCGCTCGACGCCGGCACGGACGCGTCGCGCTCGGATGGTGCGTTCTCGGATGGCACCGCACCGCCCGATGCTCCTCCGCGGCGATGCAGGGCAGCCCCTCGTGGCCTTTCCTGGTGCGCAGGATTCGGCCGCTTTGCCATCGGCGGCGGGGCGGCGACGTGTACCGACGTGACGAATCTCGACGACGGCGGCGCCGGATCGCCCGCGACGGCATCAGCCAGCCCAACCGCACCATCGTTTTCGACGTGGGGGAGTGATTCGAATCACGTCGCGTCTCGTATTCAAAAACAATCAAACGATCGCCGGCCAAACGGCGCCCGGCGGTGGCATTACCATCTATGGCGATGGCGTCCTTTTCGGTGCATCGAACACCCATCGTTCGCTATCTGCGCTTCCGATGGGCATCGGGGGCGAGTCGGGCAAAGACACGATCACGATGGCCAATGGCCACGACGTCATCTGGGATCATTGTTCACTCAGCTGGGGACGCGACGGCACGTTCGATCGGAACCAAGAGACGGCGGGGCCGATCTTCTATAACCTCACGCTGCAAAGACTCCATTATTGTCGCCCAGGGGCTGCAAACGACCCAGCAACGGGCGGGCTCGTGGGCACGCAAGCGACGTCGATCATTCGGTCTCTTTATATCGACAACAACTCGGAGACCCCAAGGGCGCGGCGGCTTTTACGCTGCAGTTCGTCAACAACGTCATCTACAACTGGGTGGTGTCCGGTTACATCTTTGGGGGACACGAGCGGCCGTCTGCCGGTCGACATGAGTCGGCAATTGCTTCGCCTACCGTGGACCGGAAACCAACGGGAGGCACGCTCGACAATGCCCGACGCCCGAGATCGACTTCGCCGAGGAGCCAACTTCCACGACAGCAATCGGGACGGTTGCGCCTCAGCGGTGCGTCTTTCTGGCTTGCCATGGTCGACCCTCGGCACGGCCACCTGGGGAGACGACGCCTTCCGCGACCTTCCCGCCGGTCTGCCCGCTTTGACGGCCGATGCGGCGATGAACCACGTACGCGCGCATGCCGGAGCCTCCCGCTTCCGAGACGAGAGTCGACTCCTTACGTCAGCGAACGAGCTACGCCTCTGCTGGAGACGGCGGGCAAGACGAGATCGGCGACGAGGCGAGCTCGGTCTCACGGGTGGCGTGGGCACGATTCCCGGCGTAGGCCAAGTTCCGGCCGACTCCGATCGCGACGGCATGCCCGACGCATGGGAGCTCGCCCACGGCCCGAATCCGAACACGGCGCCAGCGACCGCAACCAGGCAGATCCGCAGCCAGGATCGGTGGACCAATCTGGAGGAGATATGTCAGCCCTCAGCTCGTCCCGCCGATGCATCGCTGGCCCGCTTGTTGCCGCTCATCGTGGCCGCCCGGCGAGTGGATGCGGGACGTCGCTGGCGACACTGCAGAAAACCCCCTGCCGGCGCAGGCGCTGAATCTCGGAAGGACGGTCGCCACCTGGATGCTTCCGGGTCCTGCCGACGAATCACCTACCGCGCACGCATGAGGCGCAGCTCCGGCTGCGTCAACGGCAGCTACCCCTGCGATGTGTCCAGCGGCGACACCTCGCGCTGCGAGACGGAACAGCGCCAGGTGACGCTGCCGCTCCGCCGCACCTGATGGATCGCGGCCGGGTGGCGCCGCATCCGACGCGCGGGCGACGTTACTGCGACTCAGGCGACTGACGCTGGACCGGGTAACGACCGGGGAAGTGGCGCACCGGTCGCCCCGGCGCAACGTTCGAATCGTGGGGGAGGGTTCGTTCCGGGCATCGTCTTGCACCCCCGCGAGCAGAATCTCGATCGTACGCATGCGGCGGCGTGATCGTTATGGCGATGCACCGAATGACGCGCCATGGAACGATGGACTCCGCTTCCGCGAGTGGATCGGTTTCGACGAGCTGGAGTCTCGCCGGCGTCGAGAGTGCTCGCCTCAGATCCTCAGGATCCCGATCGCCCCTACGTTTGCGGCGGAGACTTACACCACGCGCAGACGATTAGGTGCCCACCAACGGCGCCATCTTGCGCTGCGCGAGACCAAGGGCGGTGGAGTTTCCGCCGATCAGTCATCGATCTCCCACTTCTCAGCTGGAGAGCAACTATGCCGGGCCGCTCGATGGGAGCACGACTAGCGGTCGACCCCAATGAAACAAAGGCGCGTGCTGCCTTGCGGGTCGCCGCCAGCGGCAATCGGACCCATGGCAGAAGCCTCGGCGGGGCGGCGCGGAATCGCGTCGCGAGCGTCACGAGCGCTGGTGCCTGGTCCGGACCAGATCCTCCAGAGACCCGGTGGGTGCGTCGGCGCGATTCGGCTGTTCCGATCCGGGCGATCAGGGCTCACCGGGAAGCCGCCTTCGCGAGATCATCTGCGCGGAAGAATTGCCGCCGAGGGGCCAAGCGTCTTTCGATCCACGGATGCCGGCGCCACCTGGGAGCCGCTCGCCGGTCAGCCCTCGGCCCGGCTACTGCCGCACCACGGCGTGCTTTCCGCACGCGGCGTGCTTACGTCACCTATGGCGACACTGGCAGGGCCCCACGACGGCGGCGTCAGGCGCAGTCGTCTTCAGGTTCGACACGGCGACCTCGCAATGGACGTCGTTGAAGCTCCGGTGCGCCTCATCCAGCACCGACAATCAGGTTTCGCTCGCTGCCGAGGCTCACCGTCGACGCGCTGCACCGGACACCATCGCCAGGTCACCTCAACTCAATTCGTGGTGGCCCGACGCCATTCTTTCCGTTCCACGACGCCGGCGCGACCTGGACGCGATGGGATTCGGGCGGCCTATCCGGCACGATCAGCTTCGCTATTGCGCAAGATGACTGCCGAGGCACCCTGGCTCGATTGGGGAACGATCAAGACACCGCCAGGAGACTACCCCGAAAGCTCGGTTGGATGATTGGCGACATCGAGATCGATCGATCCATTCTGACTCAATCGTGACGATGTGCGGAACCAGCGCCACCATTTATGGCACCGACGACCTCCACCTCGTGGGACGCAAACGGCGGCAAAATCGCAGGCTCTCCCGGTCCGTGCGCAGGGCTCGAAGAAACCGCCGTCATCGATCTCGTGGAGTCCTACCGAGGAGCAGCTCTACTCAGCGCGCCCGGCGACATTGGCGGCTTTCGATGCGCGGCGACGTCACCAAAGTCCCCAGGACGATCACGCCAGCGATCCGACGTTCTCAGCCTGCCAGCCTGCGACTACGCGGCCAAGAATGCCGAGATTTCGTCGCGTCGGGTGGGCAATGCCGATACGGCGAACGGCGTCAAAAGCATCGGCCTGTCCGTGCGCATGGAGGCGCCGACTGGTTCGCTCCGAGCAGTGAACCGAGCCATACCGGTGCGGCGGCACCGTCGCGTGATGTCAGTCCGGATGCAAACCGCCATCCTCTGGGCCAGCCGGAGGAACCGTCAGCTAATTCACCGAGGAAACAATTGGACCGCATCGAGCGGCATTCCCGCCGAGGCGCGCGCATTGCCGATCGGTTCGCGTCAACGCCAAGAAATTCTACGGCTACGGCCGGGCATTTACCCGTCAGCACGGACGGTGGCGTGACGTTCACGACCAGCGCGCCACCGGTCTCCCACGTCCGCGCAATTCAAAGCCGTGTCCAGGCATCGAGGGAGAGGCGTGCGGCTCGCGGGCGGCAGTCGCACGGCGGCGTGGCCATTCTTGGCACTCCACCGATTCCGGCGCGACGTTCGCCGAAGATTTGCTCGGTGCGAAGCCGACCGGATTGACGGCCAGGGCGCCGCCAGGTCGTCGTACATGGCCCTCTTCACCAGCGCAAAATCAACGGGGTCACGGAGATCTTCCGCTCCGACGACGGCAGCCAAACGTGGATACGACTCACCGACGACCTTCATCAGTTCGGCGCGACCAGCCAGCCCTCACCGGCGATCCTCTCGCGTGTACGGTCGCGTACGTGGGGACGAACGGGCGCAGGATTTGTACGTGATTTGTAAGAAATGCGTCACGCAGACGGCGCATACGCGCGTCCACCGAGAGTAAGATTCGCGCTCATGACGATCGTCGACGCCTTGGATTCGGCACTCCTACCCCGTCGTTCTCGCGAATCCGATTTTCACCAGATCCACCCCGCCGACTGGATGGGCGCCTAGCGGACTCGACACGTCGGCGTTACAAGCCGAGGCGATGATCCAGCGTCGCTCGTCGGGTTCATCAGCGGGCACGGAGAGGAAGAAGGTCCTCTTCGGCCCGACAACTTCCCAGCGATAGCCCCGGGTGATCGCCTGGCTCAGCTGGGGAGTTCCAGCTCGAACCGGAACAGCAGCTGGCTATTTTTTTATCCGACAACGCATCCACGCGTGTTTCTGACTAGATGGGTGGAGAATCCGAAGGCGCGAAGCCACGAGGGGTCTACCTGCTCTGCAAGCGACACCGAGGCCGCATGCAACAGCCGGGCGGCGGCGCTTAGCGCTCGCCATCGAGAGTTGCGCGCGAGAGCGCGGCGCAGCTGGCGCTGAACGCCCTTCGGCTGATGATTGCCGGTGCTCCGAAGCCGGGTGCTAGCTCAGGGAACCGCGGGCGAAGTGTGGGGAACGCAATGCACATGCGTCGCAACCACCATGCGCCGCGATCGGTGTTCTTATCCTAGGCAGAGCGGCGCTGTACGCCGATCGATGACGTTTCGAGTCTACTGCAGCGATAAGCGACGGCCAGGCTCGCGGCTCGCGCATCCATCATCGGCAAGTGAGGCGGCGCCCCATCACGGACCTCTTTCATTTGACGACGCGTTCGTCGATGTTCGATGCCCCGCCCTCGGTGTGGCGAGCGTCCGGATGCGGCGGGAAAGCTTCCTCCATCGATAGCGATGCCGGCAGCGGCGGACGCGGGACGTGAGACATGCGCCGGCGTCGCTGGCTGATGCGACGGTCAGTTCTCGCGCCGTTACACTGTCTCGAATCCGCGCAGACGGCGAAGCTCGCCGGGGCCTGGGCAATTTGCCTGCCCGTCAACGAACCTTCAGCGGGTACCGACGCTGGCTGCGAGGTCGTCACCGGATACGGACCCTGATGGAGGCGGGTTCTACGCGCTCGACAAGTGACACAAATGGCCCGGTCCGCGACGCCGCCGGCCGCTACCAGATCGCCCTCCGAAAGCGATTGGCGCGCGCCCTCCGTGGACGGGGAAACAGGTTTGGAGGTCGAGCCGATGATCGATCCGCTATGCCCCCTGCCCCTTTGGGCGTCTCGGCGTCTTTGGCTGCAGATCGGTTCGCATTCGATCGAGGAGCGTCTCATTCCCGCCCCTACAGAGCGCCGAGATCGACGCCGGCGACCGTGATCGTTTCAATCCGCTCCCTGGTTCAAGAGCGCGAGGAAACGATCCGCCGCGAGCTGCGTCAGGTTGCGCGCCGGGTCGGCTGTGGCGCGCGGGAGGCCACCGACCACGAAAATGTTACCAGCGCGGGAGGCGGGGCCGCGCCGATCCGCCGTAGCGCGTGACCCCGATATACCGTCGCGTGGACGTACAGGAAGCACATTACCCGCGGGTGACGGCAAGGCGGCAGGGCTCCTTCAGTTTAGCTAAAGCGGAAATGCCGGTTTCACGTTGGCGCGGGGCTGTCGGCCGGCAGCTAAGGACCGTGGCTTCCTTTCCGCGTGTATGCCAGATGTCAGCCCAAGTGCACCCGCAAGCCTACGCCAAAGCTCCTCGCGACATCTTTCATCGGTGCCTCCGCGCCGATGCGCTGCGAGAGAAACCGGTTCGGCGATGACGATATGCGGCGCGACCAGTACGCGCCGTTTCGCACGTGCAGAATGACGGGAAGGTCGCCGCGGTCCGCGACCGCTGCCCGCATCGCTTTGCCGCACTTTCCGGCGGTACGGTACGCCCCGGACGGGCGGCTCGCGTGCCACTTACCACGGCTGGCACTTCGATGCGGAGGGGCACGGCGCGATCCGTCCCAACCTTCGGTGAAGAATTGCGATGTCGAAGCCATGTGTGTTCGCGAGGAGCCGAGGAGTACCTCTGGCTTGCTCACAAGCGACGCTGCATCGAACGCCTTGCCCGTCATTCTTCGCCCCACACGCGGGATCCCAACCTCGAGTTCGCGGGAACATTCGCGCACGAGCTCGACGCCTGCACTCGAGCACGCGCTCGATATTGTCCCAGCGAAACAGAGCATCCGGCTTGGGTACGCCGTCGCCTCTGCCACGGGACTGATGCGAAGCTCGATGAAGTCTCGCTCTTCGAGCACGCCGTCGAAGGAGACACGAGCATCGTGGACAACGTCCGGTCACGGCACGCCCGCCGGTGATGGGATCGCCTTTGGGGCTGCGCCCCGGCGATCGTTTCAACAATCACTGGGTCACGCGGTTCGACCCCCGTGCGCTGCGAGTTTTTCTTGTTTGGACGGATGGAAGAACGGGGGAGCAGGCGCCCTTTGAGCGTTCGCATCGTCGTTTTTCTCGTCCCGGTCGCCGAGCGCAGGAACGAGATCTAAAGGCACGCCTTCGTCTGCACGTCGCATTCGATCACCCGCCGCGTCGTGTTGCTCCCGCCCGTCATCAAGAAGGTCGTGCGTCTGCGGGACGACTCGAGTGGGGCGAGCGATGCTAGATGTCCTGCGGAAGAGCAATACGTAACTGAACGAAGCATAC
>ERZ1370068.6923-contig-5874_pt1 | contig 31972 bp, 48 predicted proteins | sample MGYA00561227_ERZ1370068 | MGnify/ENA primary metagenome ERZ1370068 (study PRJEB38410, sample SAMEA6850437) | metagenome | study: Metagenomic assessment of the ecological functions of the soil: analysis of the soil microbiota associated with the...
GCCGCGCGGCTCGAACCCGGCGATCAAGTCGTGTTGCATGGGCTCGGTCAACCCGCGCGTCGTCTCGCCTGAGAAAAGCTACGACCCGCGCCAGCCACAGTTTCGGATCCCGCGCAAAGTCGTCAGCGGAGGTTCGCACTTGTGCGCGCTGAACTACTGCTTCCGTTATCGTCCGGCGGCGAGGCAGCCGCAGATGATCGACACCGGCATGGCGCACCTTGGATTCCGGTGCGTCTTCCGGGGACTATCCGGCGGCTAGTCACGATAGCGCACCCGCGCCGCGGACGCGCGAGCTCGAGGAATTCTTGTCAACCGATCGAAGGGAGAGAGAGAAAAGATGGCAGCCAAGCAACCCAACATTCTGATCCTCTGGGGCGATGACATCGGCATCGTGGAACATCAGCTACTTCAGCCGAGGGCATGATGGGCTACCGGACGCCCAACATCGACCGCGTCGCCAACGAAGGCGTCGCCTTCACCGACTGCTACGGCCAGCAGAGTTGCACCGCCGGACGCGCCGCCTTCATCTGCGGCCAGAACCCCATCCGCACGGGCCTGACCAAGGTCGGCATGCCCGGCGCCACGGTCGGACTGCAGGCGGAAGACCCGACCATCGCCGAACTGCTCAAGCCGCTCGGCTACGCCACCGGCCAGTTCGGCAAGAACCATCTCGGCGACCGGGATGAATACCTGCCGACCGTCCACGGCTTCGACGAATTCTTCGGCAATCTCTATCACCTGAACGCCGAGGAAGAACCGGAATTGCCCGACTACCCGAAGGATCCGGCATTCAAGAAGGATTCGGCCCCCGCGGCGTGCTCCACTGCGTGGCCGACGGCAAGGGCGGCCAGACGATCAAGGACACCGGCCCGCTGACCAAGAAGCGCATGGAAACCATCGATGAGGAGATCACCGTCGGCGGCGCTCGCCTGGATGGAGAAGCAGGCCAAGGCGGACAAGCCGTTCTTCCTCTGGTACAACTCGACGGCCATGCCACTTCAGGACCCACCTCGCCGCACAAGAACCGCGGCAAGAGCGGGCAGGACGACTACAGCGATCGGATGGTGACCCACGACGAGCAGATCGGCCAGATGCTCGACAAGCTCGACGAGCTGGGCATCGCCGACAACACCATCGTCATGTATTCCACCGACAACGGCCCGGAGAACGACACGTGGCCCGGATGGCGCCAACACGCCGTTCCGCAGCCAGAAGGACACCAACTGGGAAGGCGGCTGGCGCGTGCCGTGCGTTCATCCGCTGGCCCGGCAAGATCAAGGCCGGCTCGGTCCTGAACGGCATCGTGCACGCACCAGGACATGCTGCCGACGCTACTGGCGGCGGCTGGTGAGACCCGGACATCAGCAACGAGAAGCTCCTGAACGGCTACAAGGTCGGGGAACAAGACGTTCAAGGTGCACATCGACGGGTTCAACCTGCTGCCGTATCTGACCGGCGAGGTGAAAGAGAGCCCCAGAACGTCGCTTCTTCTACGTCAGCGATGACGGCGACATCATGGCGGTCCGGGCGGGCGATTGAAACTGATATTTGCCGAACAACGCGCCACCCACGATGAGTATGGGCGGAGCCACTCGTGAAGCTGCGTGCTCCCGCACATTTTCTAGCCTGCGTCGCGATCCGTTCGAGCGCGCCAGTTTCAACTCCAACACCTATTGGGACTGGATCGTCGATCACGCTCCACAGCTCTATCTCGTTCAAGGGCTGGTGCAGGATCAGATTGCGGAGTTCATCAGCACCCGCCACGCCGGTGAAACCGGCGTCAGCCCAACCTTCTGACGCCGTGTTGGCGCAGTTGGGAACCGGCGACCAAGGCGGTGGAAAAAGAGGCGGAGGCAGCGAAAAGCGGCGAAAACCGGAGCACCGGGAAGTCACGCACGCGAAGTAGAGAGGCTAGCCTGTCGAAAGGGAGGTGTGTGGGACCTCCCTTTCGACGAGAGTGATGATCAGAGTGCCACGCACAATGCGGGCTAATTCAGCCGGGGCCGTTCGGGACTTCTACGAGCGGTTTCCTTACCCGCCGCCGCTCGACAGCCTCGACACCTATCGACGTCGCTGGGACCGCCGCGGCGCCGCGCCGATTTCCATCTCGTTCTGGCCCGCCCGGCCCTACAGGGGATCGATTTCTTCCAGATCCTGATCGCCGGTTGCGGCACATCGCAGGCAGCGAAGCATGCCCTGCGGTGGCGCGCGGCGGCGCGTGACCGGCATTGACTCTCAGCGCCGCGGAGCGTGCGCTGCACGGAGGCGCTTCCGGTTGCAAATACGATCTCGACAATCTTCAGGTTCATCAATTTGCCCATCGAGCATGTCGGCGAGCTGGGGAGAGCTTCGACCAGATCGTCTGCACCGGCGTCCTCCATCATCTGCCGACCCCGATGCGGGGCTCCGATCCGCTGCGCGTCTTGAACCAGACGGCGCGATGCACCCCATGGTCTACCCGTACGGAAGAAACGGTGCCCACATGCTGCAGGAATTGCAGACGGATCGGCATCCAAGCGACGACGACGCATGCGCGACCCGACGCGATCGAGGCATTGCCGCCCGGACACCCGTTGGCGCAGCTGCTGCGGCACGCGCCCCGGACTTTCGTCAGCGAGCCGCGCTCGCCGATGCGTTGCTGCACCCGCAGGACCGTGCCTACTCGGTTCCGGAACTGTTCGATTTTCTCGACAGCCGGCCGGATTGCGGTTCGGCCGGTGGGGTCAGACAGGCGCCCTTACAGCCCCCGCTGCGGTGCCCTGGCAACCATTCCCCAGGAGTGACCGTCTGGCACAACTAGCCGCGGCCGACCAGTCCGCGGCGGCCGTGAACTCGTTTCGCGGCATCGATGGTTCGCCACAGTGTGACTGCTTACAGAAACGATCACGCAGACGACCCGCACCAGATCAGCTTCGCCGGTGACGCGTGGCTCGACTACGTCCCCATCCGCATGCCTGACACCATCTGCATTCAACAGCGACTGCCGGCCGGCGCCGCGGCCGTCTGATCAATCAGAGTCACACCGACACCGAGATCTGTTCGTGCCGATCGACGCTGCAGAAAAGTGTTGTTCGACGCGATTGATGGGCAGTGCACGATTGGCCATCTCGTGAGGCGCGCGCGGCCATTGTCGGGCAATACGCCGCGGCTGGACATCGCGCGCGGCTTCTTCGAACGGCTCTGGTGGTCCGATCAGGTGGTCTTCGACGCGTCGCGCGTTCTACCGCCGCTCGTCGACGGGGAGTCCCCTCGCAAGCCGGCGTCCCGCGCTGACTGTCGAAACCAGCGCCATAGCGCGTCGACGCGACCGCCAGCTTCCGCCAGCCAATCGAATCGCCGTCCACTGTGACGGGTGGTCGGCGCGCGTGGTCGACAAACAACCGGACGGCGCGCTCACGCAGTTCCGGAGAGTAGCTGAAAGTCGATCGTCGCGTCATGGGCTTCCATCCTCACGTTCAATGAGCGCCCTGCACATCGTCGTGTGTCCAACCGAGTGGTTACGGAAGTCGGCATTCACGTGCCCGACGAGACATTTGGGGGAGTGATCACCGCCGAGATCCGCCTTCGCCGACTACCGTAACCGACGATCAAGCATAGGATCCGATTCGCGGATAAGGCTATGCAGCATCGGCAGGCGGCTGCCTAGCCGGGAGTGGCGCACTATCCAGTGTGTCGGTGTGATGGCCGCGCAGCGTCTGGTGACGGCGTTTCGCCGAACGCAGCCTTGTGCGACTTCGCGAACCGTCCGAGCTCGGAGAATCCAAACTGGATGGCCACTTGTGTGACAGCGCCCCGGTCCGGCGGCGCCGTCTGCAATGCCCGACGCGCGTCGGTCAGGCGCTGGAGACGCTCGAACCGCATCGGGCTCATCCCGCAGACCCGGTAGAAGGCGTCGCGGAGTGAGCGTTCACTCACGCCGATCGCTTCGCAAACATCGCGGAGCCGGACCGGCTCGAATTCCTGCTCACGCAGCAGAGCCGCGGCTCGACGCACCCTTGCGTCTCGGGTGTCTTTGATCGTCATTGCTTCACGCTAGCACCGCGTGCGCGACGCGAATACTGCTCGAACTGACAGGTCCTGCGCGAAAAAGTCACGGGTGCGTTTGGGCGATGACCAACCTCTGCCGTGTCGGCGCGCGGCACACCATAGCGGACAGAGGAGTGCCGGACCGGCATAGATCGCGAGCGTCGGTGCGGATAGCGTCCGACGTGATGCGCAGCAACACCCGTCGGAACGCCTCGCCTTCTCGGATTGACGGTATCCCCATCATCCTTTTAAGGAGTCGTGCATGCGCCCGACAATCCTGCTGGCCGATGATTGTGAGATGCTCGGGGTTGCGCTGGGAGAGTTGATCGCGCGGACGGCCAACCTTCTGGGAAGGGTGAAGGACGGCGGTGCGACTGTTCGAGCGTGCCTGCGTCCTTCGTCCGACATCATCGTCAGTGATATCCAGCATGCCAGATCATGAACGGCCTGGACGTCATGCGACGATTGAAAGAGCACGGCCTTCCTGCCAGGTTCATTCTCCTCACGGGCCACGCCGACGAGCAGCTCGCGACGGAGGCGCTGTCCGAAGGCGCCGCCGGCTTCCTGGTGAAACCAGTCGTCACCGACGACATGCGCGAAGCCATCCAGACGGTCGCCAAGAGGCGACGTCCATGTTCCGAGCTTCATCCAGCCGCGCCGCGAGATCGCACCGCTGACGCGCGGCCTGGATCACGCGTCATCTGCCGACGGGCGATGGATTCTCCTGAGTCGATGACGCGCTGGCAGCCTGACGTCCGGGCGTTGCACACGTCGCTTTCCCATCAACGGAGAGCTCGCGGCGAAAATGCACTCGCCCTACCGGATAAGGCCGCGACCGGTGGCAGGGTAGTCACCGCTGAATACCATCGCCGCGAAAACCGGATCGAGGGAGCCAGCCTGCGCCGCGATGTTCACCGTCGGCAGCAGGCCGCCGCGGACCTGCACACGCTCACCGAAATACTGCCGCGGGTTGAGCGTCTCTTGACCCGGTGCTTCGCACGGCTCCTCGTCTCCACCATCGTCATGCGTGGGTGGCGGCGCGTTATCAATCGGCACGCAGCCCGACGAGGGCCGGTTGCTTGGGGTCGACCGCGGATGCTTGCGCGGCGCGGACTTCCGTGGCGGCCGCGATCATGCCGGCGGCCAGGCTGAGGCTCAGGATGCACCGTAATCCCATGGCGTACCTCTGATCCACTGTGAAGCAAGAGACGGACCCTGACGGCGTTCCACCTGCACCTTCCCCTGTAGAGAAAGGGGGCGCCATGTTCATTCACGCCTCACGGCTGCGCCTGGCTGGAGTCGCCGCGTTGTTCGTATGGTCGATTGGCGCACGATCGGACGCGGCGGCGCAGGGCCGATTCGAGCTGCTCGGACAGGACCCGGTCGCGGCTGTCGCCGGGCTGACCGTCTTACGATTCGCGACCGCGTGACCGCCGGCTGTTACACGCTGTTCGCCCTCGAGCCAGCCCAGTCCGCGCCGAGTCCTGCCGAGACCGCAATCACCCGAAGAGCCGACAGCGGAGCAATTGGAGAGCGTCCGCGTCGCACAGCTGCTCAAGGGACGCGATCGCGGAGCGTAACCGCAGGATCGTGGATCTCAAAGCCGCAGCGGCTCGATGTGGACCGGCCAGTATGAAACCCTGCGGCAGGAGATCGACAGCGACTATGAAGAGACGGTGCGGAGTCTGCTGCCGGGCCTCCATCCGCGGGCGCAGGTTGCGCCGGGATGGCTGACGAGCACGCCCGACGAAGTGGCAGCCGCCGTCCGCTACGGCAATCGCTGACGGCGACAGCGTCATGAACACGGTGGCACGCGAATCGAAAGTCGAGGCGTTGATGCAACGTCTCCTCAACTGGCGCCGCCCCGACCAGACTGGCCGCTGCGGGGCCGTTTGCCTGTCCCGCGCTCGCACCGAGCAGCCGCCGCGCTGACCGCGAGCGGCGCGCTGACGTCGAATGCATGAATGCGGGGAGCCCGCTTGATGACGATGCGAACGTAGTCGGAGGCGATGCCGCCGCGGCCGTCATCGGCGGAGACGGTGAGTGCCACCGAGCCTTCTTCCTGCGGCGCCGTCCACGTCGTTTGCGCCTGGGTGGCGTCGGCGAGCGTGCTCCGCCGGGGCAGTCCAGTGATAGACCGAGCACGTCGCCGTCGGGGTCGATCGCCACCGCCGTGATGCGCGCCGTCTGCCCGACATCGACGGTGCACGGCTCGCACGATCACGGTGATGGTCGGTGCGCGGTTGGGCGCCGGCTGGCATGCGGTCTGGGCAGAGGCCATCGCCGCGTACGCGAGCGATGCGAGTGACAAACCGGTAGTGAGGATACGACGCATCACGTGCCACCTCGTCGCAGAAGACAATGGAGCAACCGTCGTACCCGCCGGCGACGACCGGAATCGACGCCGACACCCGCAGCGGCGCCGCACGCGATGGCCAGCGCTGGTGAGCGCAATCACTGCGGTTGGTGAGCCAGGCTCGGGTGATACCGCGCACGGCAGAAGCGCGCGTAGAGCGCGTTGCGGGCGAGCAGTTCGTCGTGCGTGCCGCGCTCGGCGATGACCCCGTGATTCAGCAGGAAGATCACGTCGGCGCTGCGGATCGTCGCCAGCCGATGCGCGATGGTGATCGACGTCCGGCCGCGCATCAGTCGCGACAGCCCGTCGAAGCACCAGCTGCCTCGGATTCGGGCGTCGAGCGCCGCCGACGGCTCGTCGAGCAGGAGAATCGGCGCGTTCCGGATCAGCGCCCGCGCGATCGCAATCCGCTGCCGCTGGCCGCCCGACAAGCGGTCTCGCCGCGTTCGCCGACGATGGTGTCGTAGCCCGCGCGGCATCCGCGCGACGAACTCGTCGACGTTGGCCAGAGCTCGGCCGCGCGACGAATCTCCCTGGTGGTCGCTCCGGATCGGCCGTAGGCGATGTTCTCGGCAATCGTCGCGTGAAACAGCACCGGTGTCCTGCAGCACGATGCCGACCTGCTCGCGCAGCGACTGCAGCGTGTAGCGGCGGACGTCACGGCCGTCGATGAGCACCGCGCCATCGAGGACGTCGTATAGCGGAGAATCAGCGCGAGGATCGTCGACTTGCCGGCGCCGGTCGGTCCGACCAGCGCCGCCCGCTGGCCCGGCTCGATGTCAGGCGTGACGTCCCGCAGCACGCGGTCGTGGGCGTTATAGCCGAATCGCACGTGCGACAACACGATCCGGCCCGCGAACGGCCCGGACGCCCGCGCGCCCGGCAGATCGCGAACGCTGCTCTCGTCGTCGAGGAGCTTCGCCGATCCGCTCGAACGCGACCGCCGCCTTGGTCAACGTGTCGGCCATCTTCGAGAGGTTCTTCATCGGCTTGTAGATCTTGCCGAGATACATCACGAACACCAGCAGCGCCCCTGCCGTCAGCCGGCCGTCGAGCACCAGACGGACGCCGTACTACAGAACGACGCAGGTCCCGCCCGCGACGATGAGGTCGACCAGCGGCGTTCAGGGTCGCCTTGACGCCGCGCGCTCGCAGCGTGAGATCCATCGCCGCATGGCTCTCGCGGTCGAGCCGGCGCTCCTCGAAGTCTTCGCGCGCCATCGACCTTGACCAGCCGCGCCGCTGCGATCGATTCCTGCACGACCGACGCGATGCTCGCTCTCCTTGCTGCTTGACGTCGCGCGCGCGGCCTGTTTGATCCGCCGCATGAAGCGATATACCAGCAGGAACAGGCCGGGCGCGATCGAGAGCGCGATCAGGCTGAATCGCCAGTCGAGATACAGCATGACGCACAGCATGCCGACCAGCGTCACCAGATCGAACATCACCGCCGAGCATCGGCCGAGGTGATGAAGCTTTCAGCGGCGTCGATGTCGCTCGTCAACCGCACGACCATGTCGCCGGTCTGCCGCCGTTCGTAGAACGACAGCGACTGCCGCTGGACGATGGTGATACAGCGTGTGCCGCAGCTCGTAGCCGACTGCGCGATGCCGACGGTGGCCGACGAGGTAGCGCTCGGTATGCAGGAGGCGATCGCGCCGATGACGGCGATCGCCGCCACGCCGAGCGCGGCGATATTCAACACCGTGATGCGATCGAAACCGTGCGGGAGCACCGCCACCAGCCAGTGCGGTGGGTGCTTCGCGTCCGATGACGTAGTCGAAGATGATCTTCAGCGGCCACGGCTCGAGCGAGATCGGCTCCGCTCTCGACGCAGCATGGCCGCAAACGCGATCGCCAGCCGGCCCCAGCATGCGGGCGCAGCAGCCGCGTCAGCCAGAGTATGCGGTGGTGTCGGGCTCACCGCACCGGCCGTTGCAGCGCTTCGCTCCGCTGGCGACGATCGCCCACAGATGCTTTGATGCGCCGGACGAAAGCCGTGCGGCTTCTCGCTGTAGATCCGCGCGCCGAGCGACTGCGCCTGCTGCCGCAGGACCCGCTGGTAGCGCGCGACGGCTCGCAGGCAGCGGAACGGTCGCGCACGGCGACACGCAGCCGGTCGCTGACCAGCACATGCTGGAGCAGCACGAGGTTGTGGTACTCGCCGAGCACGCCGTCGAGCGCTTCGAGCCGGCGCTGATCGGCGAGCAGCCGATCGCCGCAGCGGCTCTCGAGCAGGCGGATGTGGAACCAGTGGTTCTTCACGTGCCGCCGCCACGTGTGATGGTGGTCGCCGGTCGGACGGTTCCAGCGCCGCGAGCATCGCCTTGCGCGCCCGCCGGAAGCTGGCCTCGAGACCCGGAGCGAGTGCGGCGAAGCCGTCGCGTCCGCAGCTGCCAGTGCTTGACGCGGCGGCGCTCGACCGCGCAGGGTGCGCGGCGGCGGCCTGCAGCACGTGGTCGCTGTCGCGCCTGGCGATCGGTTTGCGAGCCGCGGTCGACGAGTCCGAGCGCGAAGCGAGGCGACCAGGCGTCTTCGGCGGCAGCCGCGTTGGTAGCGCGTGCGCGAGCGCGTCGAGCGTCGCGATGATGCCCTGACCGTCGGCCACCGGCGCCAGCAGGCGGCTCACGTCGCGCAGATCCTTGTCCACGGCGCGGGACGGTCTTGTCGAGCGCCGGCCGCGACCAGGCGGATGACGGCGCGGATTTTCTTCACGCGCCGGCGGGCGTCGTGAACCGCTTCGTCGCTCTCCGGATCGCCGATCGCCGTGAGCCCGACGGTCGCGCGCTTCGAGCTGGCGCAGCACGATGCGACGGATCTCGCTCGCGACCGATCTGCCCGGTCTTGAGCCTGAACGCCATGTTCGCCCTCCTCGGCGCCGATCAGCCGAATCGGCCGACGCGCAGCAACCGGGCGGCGCCGAACGCGAGGAGCAGGCCGGCACCGGTCGCGCAGCGCACCGATCGTGAGCTTGGGCGCGCACTGGTCCGATCGCCACCACCCCGGTCGCGAAGAACAACGCGATCGTGAACCCGCTCGACGTCGCCAGCGCGACGACGACGAGCTCGCGCCAGCCGAGATGCCGTGGCAGGTGCAGACCCGCCAGCAACGGCCAGCGCCGACGGCGGCGAGAATCCCGAGCGGGCCGGCCGACCAGCGCCGCGGCGAGCATCGCCGACCGATCCGGTGTCGAATCCGCGCGAGCACGACGCCGGCATTGACGAGGCCGAAGAGAAACAGGACGACCTGCACGAGCGCATGCCACTCGTGCTCGAAGTGGTGCGATCGCGTCATCGTCGGGCGGGTCCGCGAACAGATCGAGCCGGCGCGGCTCGTGCGGCAGGAAGGGAACGATCGGCACCAGCGCGAACGCCGGATGGAGGCCTGCCCAGAAGAACGCCGAACCACGAGATCGTGCCGCAGATCGAGAGATAGGGCCAGAACGCGCGCACGACCTGATCGCGCGCAGCAAGGCCGGCCGAGGCCGATCGCCATCAACAGCGAGAACCGCGCCGCTGGACGTGGATCGCGAGCGTCGGGTGAGCGCGGCGCGACGACGAAGATGCCGAACGCATCGGTGGCGATCGCGACGACCAGTGCGAAGGGAAGAGCGCCGCTGCGCGGCATGATCGACTTCAGCAGCGTAGTACGCCGCGGCGACGTCGATCGGCGCAGGCGATCGGCCATGCAGTCGTCAGCACGGCCTCGCTGCGAAGCGCGACGTAGGTCAGATAGACGCCGACCGACCCGACGATGCCGCCGGTCGGCCGCGACGACCGGCAGACCCCAGCGCCGCCAGGTGTGCAGGGCGCCGCCCGGCATGACGCGCCTCGACGATCTCCTGCGTCGCCAGCGCGAAGAAGAAGGCCATGCCGATTTCGTTGACCGACGAACGACAGCGTCCGGGCGAACGATGAAATAGCTCTCGGCGGCGCTGTTCGCCCAGACCAGGGCGATCGCGGCGCCGAGCGGCAACAGGAGGAAGCGATCGCAGGAGATGGCGAGCGAGCCGCCGAGCGGCGCGTCGGACGTCGATGGCGCGTCGGCGACCACGGTGCGCGTGGCGATCGCCGCTTGGCGGCCGCGCGTACTCATAATCCGTCCGTCGTTCTAGTCGCGCTGCCGGCGGATGACGCCGGAGTCGACGGCCTGGCCGGTGCGCGACACGCGCCTCGTAAGAACAATTCGTCGCCGGCGATTTCCACGAGCATGAACGACTGGTCCTGGTCGAAGTACGCCGCGGTGGTCGCCGACGGCTTGACATCGCCTCTGGCGAGCTCGCCGGCCGAGCCGGAGACGAAGTAGGCGATCCCCTTCTGCGGCTGTGAGCCGTTCGTAGATGTGGTCGTGTCCCGGAGAAGACGACGTTGACGCCGTACTTGACCAGCAGCGGCTCGAGCGCGACTCGGAGCTGAACGTCCGACCCGTGGCGGCCGCCGTCGGAATAGAGCGGGTGATGGAAGTAGCAGATCTTCCAGTCGTCCTGCGACTGCTTCAAGCGCGTCGTCGATCCAGGCCAGTTGCTTGGGATCCATCTGGTTGCTGTCGAGGACGAAGAAGCGCACGTTCTTCTTGGCGTAGGTGTAGTAGCGCTCGCCGCCCATGTGGAACCCTCGTACTGGCGTGTTGCGCGGGTTGTCGTGGTTGCCGAGCGACGGCGTAGAAGCGCGACGCCGGCCGACAGCAGCGCCGCGTACGGCCGCTCGAATTTCGTGACGAAGTCCTGCGGCTGCTGGCGGCCGTAGATGTTGTCGCCGAGCATGATCACCAGCTCGAACGGAAACCGCGCTCGCGCGGTGGCCATGCTGCTCGCCGACGTCGTACTGCGCGCGCGGTCGCCGGTGCCGTTGTCGCCGATCGCCGCGAACTTCAGCGAGTCTGGCCGCGCCGGCAGCAGTCTGCCTGGCGCTGCCGGTACCGCCACCGGCACCGCGCACCGGCGACGCCGACCCACGCCACAAACACGAACGCCAGCCGGCGCACCGACTCACCGCCTTTCGACGGCACCAGCCGCCGGCGCGTTGGCGAACCGCTGCGCGCGCGCGATGTTGGCGCGCAGCTTCCGGATATAACGGCCGGCGACCGCTCGGCGTATAAGCCACCGGCGCGGAACGCGTCGTCCCACTGGCGATCGCTCAGCCCGGACAGCAGAGTGGCTCGCCCACTCGAGCATCGGCGGGCGCGATGCGGCTGCGGAACAGCTCCGGATGCCAGCCGTGATAGCTGAAGGTCACGAAGCCGTCGCCGGATCGCCGGTGATGAAGTTCTGCGCGTTCGAACCGATCCGGATCGTTCCGCGTGGGCCCGAGTCGCGCCGCTCTCGCCGAGCGCCGCTCCCCAGATCGCGGACGACATACCACTGCTCGGCGCGGCCGCCGGGACGACGAACGTCGTAGACCGAGTTGTTCGAGCTCTTGAGATCGAAGCTGTTGAATGCCAGGAGGATGACCAGCAAGCCCTTGATACGGCCGCGTCCCGACGAACGGGTTTCGCTGCCACAACCACGTTGCCACGGCTGCTGCATCGTCCGGTCGTGGAGGCGGAATCGTCCGCCCGGTACCTGGCGCGTGCCCGATGCATCGCGCATCGTGAACGACGGCAGGAAATACACCGGCGGCTGGTGATAGCCGACGGCCGACAGCACTCGCGGACACCGTGACCTCGACGGGCCCTTCCGTCGCCGTGATCGTTGTGGGGCGCCTGCTTGACATGCCATTCACGCCCGGCCGGATCCTGGACGACCACGCCGGGATTGGTGCCGCCTTGTTTTCAGCCGCACGTAGGTGTAGACGGCGATCGGGGTCCGGCGCACGCGCCGCACCCCACGGACCGTTGAACAGATCGCTGATCGCGCAGATCGTGCGGTTGTTCCCACAGCGCGGACAACGGCGCATCCGGCGCCATCGCCTGCGGCTGAACCGCCGACGTGCACAGCGGCAGGTACGCCGCGAGGATCACCGGAACGATCCTGAGACCGAGGGTCTGGCCGCGCATGGTCGCCTGCCGCCTCACGGCGCGAACGGCACGATCGCGACGTGGCGCCTCAAGCGCCCCAGACGGAGCGGATCGTTGGTCCGGAAGACGAGCTCCAGCCGTTCGATCCGTAGGCGACGTCGACGCGAGCGATCGTCGTGGTGTCGGTGTGCAGTCGCAGGCCAGCTCCGTAATTCGTCTTGTTCAGATTCAGCTCGCCGAACGTCGCGGCGCACGTTGCCGGCGTCGACGAACAGCGCAGCGTCGAGGTGCGGATACGGCGAAACCGCGACTCGGCGTTGACCACCAGAATGTTGTTGTCGTGGAAGCGGTAGTCGGGATAATCGCGGAGCGTGTTGTTCCCGCCGATCGCTGGGCATCAGATAGAACGGAATCTGGTGGCCGGTCGGCACGTCGCTGTAGAGCGCCCAACCGCGGAACGCCAGCACCACGCGCTTGTCGGCGAGCGGAAAGAGCTGCGCGCCTCTGGCCTCGCACTCACGGAAGCAGAAGGTCCCGCCGCTCTGGTCGAAATAGGAGGTCGATGCCGCGCGGTAGAGGCCGCCGCTGGTGGGATAGCCGCGATGATCGCGGGTGTCGGCGGCGATCGCGGCCTCGCCATGTGCGAAATTCGGTTGAGTGCTCAGACTCACGGCCGGATCGTTGAGAACCGCTAGGCGCGTCGTCCGGGACGTTCGGGCCGAAGCGTGCCCCCCGGCGACTGCACTTGGGCCGCATCAGCCATCCCAACTCGCCGGTGATCGAGAGCCAATAATTCGGCGTGACGGTCACATAGGCCACAAAATCGGTGGTCTGCAGCCGGTACTGGCTTTGGTTTTCCTCGAGCGAATCGGGTCCGATGCCGTAGTAGTTCACCTGCGTGGCGTCCTGCCACATCGCCTGCGCGCCGACGATCAGGTGGTCGTTCGCGAGCGTCGGCAGCTCGAAGCGGGCTTGCGCCATCTTGTAGAGGTGCCAGGAGATGGCGGCGGACGCGTCCAGCATGATCCGGTCGTCTGAGAAGTAGTGGCGGTATCCGGGTCCCGCCGACACCCATCCCGCGCCGGTGATCATGTTGGAAAACTCTGGATAGAAACCGTTCTTGGGCCGACCGGCTGCCTTCGCCGAACTTCTGGTTGAAGTAGCTCAATGTTAGCCGGTGATGATGGCGTGGCTCGGTGAAAAACTCCGACAGGGGCCGGTTGGGTGGTCGTCTGTGGCTGACGACGGACGCCGGAGCGGCTGTGGCCGCCAACTGAGAGTCCTGCGCGGCAGGCGTGCGTTCAGCCGCCCACGACGATCAGCAGCGCCCCGAGCGTGGCCGCGGCGACACCGCGGTGGCGAGCGACAAACGTGAGTCAGCATTGAAACCGCCTCCTGTGGAGTGGGCATGACGGGCCGGCCGCAGCGACGCTGGCTCACATCGGCCCCGTCGTGTGGCCCAGGCACCGATGCGACGGCGACGAGTTCGGCGCCGCCGGCCGCCAGCCCTGGCGTGAACCAGCGTGGTGTCGAGCGGGATGCGATCGGTGAACATCGAGGGAGCGTCGCCGCGAGGCGCAGGCGCGAAGCCGTTCGTCGAGCTGCACCGCCGTCAACCGTCCGGCAAGAGCGGACCGTGCAGCCCTCCAGCTCCGCCTCGAGCGACACCTGAGCCCGGCACACCATGCCGAGGTCACGGGCAAGAGCGGCACCAGCATCACCACGCGATGAACCGCGCGCCTTTCACTGAAAATGCGGCGTGGACCGATGGTGTAGGGCGTCCACGCCCGACCATTGGCCGTGACGAGCTGACAAGTCTCTGTGACATCTCAGGCGCAACCTGGTGTTGCGAATGATGGATAATCGCGCTAGTTGCCGGGACGAGACTAGGCGACACGATGTCGAGGAGCCGTCGAACCATCATCCGCGCCGAGTCAGCCGCTTCGCTGGCCGTTCAGCCCTCGTCGCGAGCGCGATCATGGGGCTCGGCGTCGCCGCCGACAATGTCGCGTCGGCCTCGAGATTCTTCCGTCATCTGCCGCCGGATACCGGCATGGCGTTCGTCGTGGTCGCCCACCAGCCGTCGCCGCCGGCTGCAGTCGCCGGCGCTGGCGCGGGCGCACACCGATGAAGGTGACGGATGTCCGTCAGCGGACGCGGCCGCGGCCGAATCACGTGTATGTCACGTCGCCCGATGGGTGTGCTCGAGATCGAGGGTGTCGACCCGTGGCTGGTGCGGCGAGCGTCCGGCTTCGAGCCGAGTCGGATCGACGCGCTTCTTCCGGTCGCTGGCGCAGCAGCGGCGGTATGGCAGCGATCGGCGTGCTGCTGGCGGGAACCGGCGCGGTCGGCCAGCGCGGCCTCGGTGCCATTCGCGAAGCAGGGCGGTCTCACCTACGCCGAAGACGCGCTGGTCGCCGACTTCGTGTTTCGACCGGCGGCGATCGCGCGCGAAATCGCCCTGGCTCGGTCGCGCGATCGTTCGCTCGGCGCCGGGCTCCGCCGCGTTGGCGCGGCACACGCGCCAGACGTGCCGCCACATCCTGCGGCTGCCGACGGACGATCGCGAAGGTCCTGCGCGCGGAACAGCAGTCCCCGCCACGGTCAACGAGGAACTGGAAGAGCCTTCTCGACAGCTCTCGACCTTCCGATGGTCATCGTCGACGCCGAGAGATGCGTGCGGCGGTTCACATCATCGGCGCGGCGGATGGTGAATGTGATTGCGAGCGACATCGGACGGCCGATCGGCGACATCCGCTGGAACGTCAGCGTCGACGATGTCGACGAGATCGTCAGGCGCGCGGCCGAAGGCGGCACCATGGCGCAGCGCGACGTCGCGACCGACACGGCCGCTACAACGCGTTGACCGTTCGTCCGTATCGCGCGCCTGGCAGCAGTCAGACCGGCGCGGTCATTACGCTGGTTGACATCGATGCGCACGCGGCTGCCCGCACGGCACTCAGAGCGAGCTCGGGCCCAGGATGCGGTGACCCAGGAGCTGGTTGGCGTCAGCCAGATCGCCGACGGCGCGATGCACCTCGTTCGGACCATCTGTCAACGGACGGCGTGGCCTATGGCGAGGTGTGGGCGATCACGTCCTGGCGCCGGCACCCATCTGGAACGCGTTGCCTTCTGGAGTGAGCTCGCGAGTGGCCGGCCGAAGACGTGCTGGCAGCGGCGTCGGCACCGCCGCGCGGCCGCGCGATCGCCGAGCGTGTCTTGGGCAGCGGCGAAGGTGTGTGGCAGAACGCGGGGATGGGGTGGTCGCCAGAAATGGCGAACGGTGTTCGCGTGTCCGCTCGAGGCGCACCGCGCGGTTGGTGTTCGTGCTGTGCGATCGCGAACGGCGCCCGCGCGACGAGCGTCTCGCGGCCCGTCTCGAGTGATCGGACGGCAGACTCGGTGTCTGGATCGAGTACAAGTCGGCCGGAGACCAGCTGCGCCGGCGCGAAGCCGAGTACCGGCAGCTTTCGAGAGGCCTGCTGCGCGGCCAGGGACGACGAACGCAGGAGTCTCGCTCGCGAGCTGCACGATTCGACGACCACAGCACGCTGCCGCCTTGCTGATGAACCTGGGATCGCATCGGCGAGCGCCGACAAGCCGCTCGACTCGAGGCCGCGGCACCTGGTGACCGAGCCGCCGGCTGCTGGCCGAGCAGTGCGTCGGCGAAATCCGCACGCTTGCGAACGGGTTGCGGCCGCCGTTGCTCGGCGAGATGGAACCGGTCTCGGGCGGTGCGCTGGTTGCTGCGCGCGTTCACCGTGCCGGAGCGCCACCATCCGCGTCGAGCTCGAGGACGTCCACGACGTGGGGCGCCTGGCGGCCGCTGTGGGCGAATCCTGTTCCGCGTGGTGCAGGAGAGCCTCGTCGAACATCGAGCGTCACGCCGCGAGCCCCACTGCAGCGGTCAGTCGTCGCTGGCCGTTGCCAACGGCAAGACCTCCTGCTCGAGGTTCGGGATCAGGGACGTGGCCTTCGTGACGGAAGGACCGGCGGCGCGACAGTCCGCCTGCGGCCGGTAACAACGATGGCGCGCTGGGATCCTGACGATGCGCGAACGCGTCGATCAACCTTGGCGGTGAGTTCGACATCCATTTCACCGACCACGGCACCACTGTTCAGGTGCCGCGTGCCGCTGCCAGGAGCGCAACCGATGAATCCGCGGTGGCGGATCCTGATCGCGGATGACCACGAGGTCGTACGCTTCGGGGTGCGCGCCGTGATCGAGAAGGCTGAGGATGGGTCGTCTGCGGCGAAGCCAGCACCGGCAGCGCCGCAGGTCGCCCAGGCGATTGCGCTCCGCCCCGATGTGGTCGTGCCTCGACATCGCAGCATGCCCGAACTGGAACGGACTCGAGGCCACGCGCAGGATTCTCCGGGTCATCCAGACCTCGATCCTGATCTTGACGATGCACGATTCCGGAGGAGGTCCTCGCCGACGTGCTGAACGCCGGCGCGCGCGGTGCCTGCTGAAGTCCGACTCGAATCGCACCGCTCGTGCAGGCGATCGACGCGATCCTTCGAACAAACCACGTTGCCCGTGCTCGGACACCGTGGGCGGCATCGTGCGGCGTCGACCGCGCTGTCAGGCCTGGCTGCCGATTCACAGCCGCGGGACCGCCTGACGACCGCGAGCGTGAGGTGCTGCAGCTCCTCACCGAAGGCAAAGTCAACAAGGCAGAAATCGCCGCCTTGCTGCGGATCGGCGTCAAAACCGCCGAAACCCACCGAGCGCGCATGATGGCGAAGCTTGGTTTGCACTCAATCGAGTGAGCTCGTCCGCCACGCAGTGCGCAACCACATCATCCAACCTGAGCCGAGAGTTCGGCAGACGACTCGTAAGTTCGATCAACGACCATAGCGCCGCCGACGCATCAGAATCACCACTAGAATCAATCTGCATTGCTGCCGCCTGACGCCGCTCGTATGCTGCGTGCGCAGGTCGGATCGGGGGCGCTCAGAAAAAATTTCTGCTCGTGATCAATTGGCACCGCGTCGTTGCTCAGTAGCCGTACCACGGCTTCGACTGAGCTGGACGGTGTCGACCTAAACGTTCGCCTGACTCGGTAGGGGATACGGGAGGAGCATCATGCTCACCAGGGCGGGAATTTCCTCGGATTGGCTCAACTTGATCCGCGCTGAGCATAAAGAGATCCCGGGTCTCAATTTGACGAAAGCTCAGATCCAGCGGCTGTGGGGCCTCGATCCGCTCACGTGCGATGCACTCGTCGATAGGCTGCATCGCCGATGGTTTCCTCAGGCGCACCTCAACGAATGTTTACGTGCGCGTGGGCCTTGGGCGCTGACACTGCGCGCGCTCGTCGCCTCCATTGCTGCCGCGGCGCGTCGAGCGCACGTACGCTCGAGCCGGCGGCAGTCGGCTTCGTGCCGTGCGACAACGACGCGATGATCGAAGTCTGAGCGGATGTCCTGACCCTCGTCCCGAGTCCGCGTGACGCACGCACCGCCTGACGGCCGGGTGCACAGGCTCCACAAACGTGAAAGATGGCGGTGGCACTGTCTGGTCCGATCGCGTTGTCCGCATCGGCGGGTGCCGTCGTCCCCGATCGCGTTGCGACTCGCCGACAAGACCGAGATCGATGACGAGGCACGGTGATGCAGTGACAGGCGCCCGTGGAGTTTTCAATGCCCGGCGCTGAACGGCGAACGCCGGATCGCGGAGTACACGAGATGCACGATTGCCTCTGGGAGAGCTTATGGTGAAGCCACGTGTGCTCATCGCAGACGACCACACACTTGTCGTCGAAGCGTTCGAGACGCTGCTCGCGCCGATGTGCGAGGTGATCGGCCATGTCGGCGACGGACGGGCGATGGTCGCGGCGGTGCGGAAGCACCAGCCGGACGTCGTCGTCGTCGATGTCTCGATGCCGCTGCTCAACGGACTCGACGCCGCGCGTCAGGTGAGACAGTTCAATTCGTCGACCAGGCTGGTGTTCGTGACGATGAACGAGGGACCCCGATCTGGCGGCGGAGGCCTTCCGCGCCGGCGCGGCGCGCATACTGCTGAAGCGGTCGGCCGGCTCGGAACTGCTCGATGCCATCCGCGAGGTGATGAAACATCACCTGTATTTGACGCCGCTCGTCAGCGACGGCGTGATGCAGGCGCTGATGCACGGACCCGACGTCGGCAAGGTGCCTCACGATCTGACGACCAGGCAGCGTGAAGTCCTGCAACTGCTCGCCGAAGGTAAATCGATGAAAGAGGCGGCGAGCATTCTGTGCGTCTCGGCACGCACGGTGGCCTTCCACAGCTACCGCATCATGGACCAGCTGCAACTCAAGAGCAGCGCAGCGCTGATTCGATTCGCCGTCGAGCGGCACCTCGTCTAACCGGCGGCAACCGATGGTCTCTCCGCTCGTCCCGGCGATCGTCACCCTGAGCCGTGTTGCTCGGCATGCCCGGCCCATCAATCGGCAGGTCGCCGGAGCCGGTGCCGAGTCTCGCAGAATTGTGGCAGGCACCGGCGGACGTGTCGGCGCAGAATGTCGTCGACGGCGTGTGGGGACGGGAAAACGCGCCGGATCCATCCGACACCTACACGTTCGTCAGGGACAAGAAGCCCAGCAGCGGCTCGAGCCCTGGGCTGATCGTCACCGATTCACGCGGGCGCCGATGGCATGTCAAGCAAGGCCGCGAAGCCGCGCCCAGAAGTTGTCGTGTCGCGTGTCCTGTCGGCCGTTGGCTATCACCAGCCCCCCGTGTATTTTCTGCCCTCGTTCGCCGTCGCCGACGGCAGGGAGTGCGCATGGTGCGCGGCGGGCGGTTTCGCCTGACCCACGATGCGCTGAAGAGCCGCGGCCACTGGGCCTGGGAAGAGAATCCGTTCGTCGGCACGCAACCGTACTCAGGGGCTCCTGGTCATTCTCGTGCTGCTCAACAGCGCCGACCTGAAGAACTCGAACAACACACTCTACGATCTGCAAACCGCCAACCGGTGGCGTCGCTCGCTGGTTTGTCGTCCGGGATCTGGGGACGTCGCTCGGCGAAATCGGCCGGTTCGATCCGACCCCGAACAACCCGACGCTGTTCGAGCGCAAGCGGTTCATCGTCGGCGTGCGCAACGGGTTCGTCGACTTCGGCTATCACGCCGTGCATGCCAGCCTCGTCCGCGAACGAATCACGCCAGACGATGTGCGGGTGGGCGAGTGGGATTGCTGGAGCGGCTTGACGGACCGGCAGTGGCACGACATCTTCCGCACTGCCGGCTACGGTGCCGCTGACGCCGAGCGTTTCATCCGCCGCGTGACCCAGAAGATCGAAGAGAGGTACGCGGATCGGTGCCGGCCCACGCCTGTCGGTTGAGGGCGATCGGCACGGGGACGGACGATGAGCGAGGCGCTTGTGGGTGGGCCGTCGTCTGATTGCGGACATGTTCGCCGATGACGCGAAACGCCCAGCGCCGGCGGCGACGCCCTGGAAGCACGCGACGGCTTGAGCGCCGCGATTCTCCGGTCGCTGTCGGCCAACGTGGCGGTGCTCGATCGCCGCGGCGTGGTCATCGCGGTGAACGAGCCATGGCGGCGTCGCTGGCACGCGCAGAGCGCTGGCGTTATTGCGAAATGATCACCGCCGGCGTTGACTATCTGAAGATGTTGGCAGTGTCGGCGAGCGGTGGCGGGCCCGGCGCGGCTGAGGCGCTGGCCGGGGTCGAGGCGGTTCTGCGTCGGGCGGCAGGCCGCCTTCGAGCTCGAGTATCGATGCGACGTGTCCGGCGAGGAGCGATGGTTCCGGATGACGGTGTCGCCACTCAGGCACGACGACGGCGGGGCCGTCGTCGTGGATGCCGACATCACCGCGCGCAAGCGGGCGGAGATCGCTGCGCGAGAGCGAAGATCGATTTCGGCAGCTCACTGATTCACTGCCGGTGGGCGTCTGGATGTCGGACGCTGACGCGGCGTGCACATACTGGGCAACAAGACCTGGCTCGATCTGACCGGGCGACCGCTCGAGCGTCAGTTTGGCGAGGGTTGGCTCGACAGCGTGCACCCTGGCGACCGCGACCGGCTGCCGGATCGTCTACCGGCGCGCCTTCGAGGCGCGCGAGCCGTTTTCCGTCGAATACCGCCTGCGGCGGCACGACGGCGAGTATCGCTGGCTGCTGGGCCACGGCGTGCCGCGATACGCACGGAGCGCGGCACATTCCTGGGCTATATCGGCGGCGTCACCGATCTCACGGAGTATCGCCGCGCCGAAGAGGCATCGCGATCTGAGCGGCCGCCTGATCGGCGCACAGGAGCAGGAGCGCGCGCGGATTGGACGCGAGCTCGCACGACAACGTGAGCCAGCGGCTGGCGCTGTTAGTCGATGCGAATCGAGGTCCTCCGCAACAGCGTGCCGCCGGGCGCCGAGGACATGGCCGCAGGCTTCGCCAGCCTGGGCACGGCGACCAGCGAGATCGCGCGTGAAGTGCACGCGCTGTCGCATCGGCTGCACTCGATCAAGCTCGAGGCGCTCGGTCTGGTCTCGGCGCTGTCGGGCGCACTGTCGTGAGCTGTCGCAGCATGGCATTCACGTGCGCTTTTCCGCGGCCAGCGTGCAGAACCGCCTGCCCGGCGACATCGCGCTGTGCCTGTTCGCGCGTCGCGCAGGAAGCGCTCGCCAACGTCGTCGCACCACAGCGGCGTCACCGACGCGCGGGTCGAGCTGTCCGGCGCCGCGAACGGGATCGTGCTGCGCGTGGCCGATAGCGGTCGCGGCTTCGACCCGGCGAGGCCGTCGGATCGGCCTCGGCTTGACCAGCATGCGCGAGCGCGTGCGATTGCTGGGGGCAGCATCGCGGTGAACTCGAAGCCGAATGGCGGCACGGTGCGTCGAGGTGCAGGTTCGCGATTCCGGCGGCGACGCCGTCGGCGACACGACCGCCGTCTGCCGCGCTAGCGGACGGCATCGCGGTGTCTGCCCTGTTAGTTTTTCTTTATCGATCAGGACAATCGCCGAGTTCCGGCGCACGCGTCGCACTGTTTAGAGTGGAGTCATCGGCCACGAACGATTCGTTAAGGGGAGGAGGTGCTATGCGGACCTGGATCATCGTCGTCGCTCTGCTGGTCGCGCCGGTACCGCGTTCAGCCAGAAAGTGAACGTCGATTCGTTCCGGCGGCGGCCTGATGTCTGGCGGCGATGCAACGGCACGTGTGCAGACGCACCCAGACGGGCATACCGGTCGTCGACCTCTACGACGCGCGCTCCAAGCAACTCGCGCCGGGCGCGGCACCGGCACCGACACATTGAGCGACAGGCCGGAAGAGAACACAGCGACAGACGAACAAGGCAGTGGCCAAGATGTTCGAGCAGTGCTCCACCAACCCAGAAGTAGGAAGTAGGACGGCTCGGTCATGGAGACATCGTGGTTGTCGTTTGAAGAGCAGTGGTGCCAGTCAGGCGGATCTCCTCATCAGCGAGTTATCCGGCAGCGTTGATCACGCTGCCCGGTGACGATGTCGGAGTCGCCCTGCGCACGCGGCGCAGCAGCAGCTCGGCGAGGCGATCGCGGTCGATCGCGTGCACGCTGATCGAGTTCTCGGGCGAGACGGTGCGTGCGGCCCAGCACTGGGCGACCGACGACGTGCCGCAGGTCGATGGCGACGACCATGCGCAGCGTCTGGCCTGGCTGCTCGATCAGGCCGGCGGGGACAACGGCGTGGCCGTCCTCGAGCAGATTCCAGCAGGGGCTGCCGCATCAGGCGGTCACGCCGGCGATGCTGGATCATGTGCGTCCATGCCGGGCTGCGCGCGGCGGTGATCATCCCGATCGCGATCGGGGGCCAGCGGGCGTACGCGCTCGCCGTGGAACTGGTGCGCGCCGAACGCCGCTGGCCGCCGGCGCTGGTGGCCCGGCTGCGACTGGTCGCCGAGATCCTGGCCAGCGCGGCGCTATCGCAGCCGTCAAGAGGAGGCGCTCCGCTACGGTCACGCCGAGGTCGCCCGCTTGACCGCGGAACTCGCGATCGATGCGACGCCGCCGGCAGCGACCCGGACCACCGAGGCGGGGTTCGACGAGATCATCGGCAACAGTCCGACGCTCAAGGCCGCGCTGGAACGCGTGAAAGGAAGTTGCGCCGACGCACAGCACGGTGCTGCTGCTCGGCGAAACCGGGACCGGCAAGGAGCTGATCGCGCGCGCGCTGCATCGCCAGGGACCGCGGCAGGACGCGTCCGCTGGTGAGCGTCAACTGCGCGGCCTTGCCGCCGACGCTGATCGAAAGCGAGCTGTTCGGCCACGAGCGCGGCGCCTTCACCGGGGCGGTCGGCGATGCGGCCGGGGCGCTTTCAGCTGGCGCACAGCGGGACGCTGTTCCTCGACGAGATCGGCGATCTGCCGCTCGACCTGCAAAGCAAGCTGCTCCGCGTCCTGCAGGAAGGCGAGTTCGAGCGGATCGGATCGTCGCACGACCCAGAAGGTGGACGTGCGGATCGTCGCGGCGACGCACCAGGATCTGGCGCGCGCCGTCGCCGACGGAGAGTTCCGCGACGATCTGGTATTACCGGCTGAGCGTGTTTCCGATTCGCCTGCCGTCGCTGCGCGAGCGGCGGGAGGACATTCCGGCGCTGGTGTGGTTCGTGATCCACAAGCGCGCAGCGCGCCACTGCGGCGCTCGATCACGAGTGGTGCCGGCCCACGTCATGGACGTCGCTCCAGAACCACAGCGTGGCCGGGCAACGTCCGCGAGCTCGAGAACGTGATCGAGCGCGCGCTGATTCACTCGACCGGTGACACACCCTGCGCCTGCTCGACGATGCGTCTCGAGACGCCGCCGTCGCGCCCGCCCGACGACGCCGACACGTTGAGCGCCGTGGAGCGCACGCACATCGAAGGCGTGCTGCGTGACTGCCGCTGGCGGATCAACGGCGTCGAGCAACGCCGCCGAGCGACTCGGTCTTCATCCCAACACGCTTGCGCTTTCCGCATGAAGAAAGCTCGGCATCGTCAGAAACAGCGCCGCCAGTCAGAACGGTCAAAAACGGTCAGAACGGTCAGAACGGAGATGCTTCATGCCGGACCACGACAGCGTTGTCGTCCACGTCGCGACCTACGCGCGACTCGAGGATGCCCGGGCCGACTTCGTGGCCGTGACGCAGCGCTACGCCGGCGGCGTCGTCCGTCACCGATGACACGACCGTGATCGGCAGAAACTCGATGGCAAGCTCCGGATCGTGACCGCCGAACACCCCGGACGCCGGCAAGGCCTGGATCGGTCTGGGCGCCGGTGAGCTCGCCGGTCTGTTCGTCCCGCCGTTTCCTGCTCTGGGACGATCCGCCGCCGACCGGCGGCTCGACGATGGGATCGTTCTGGCACGGTCTGTCCGGTCACGATGTGCCGGATCATCGCGGACATGCTCCACCACAGCCCCGCGGCGCTGATCGTCGTCAGCCAGTCGGAGGTACAGCGAAGTACGGAAGCGTGACGCGCGCGCGCCCTTCGAAGGAGTTCAAGCGCTCGCTCGTGGTCTGGCCGCGCCGCGGTCGCGCAGGATCGCTGTCGAGCCGTCGCGCAGATTCGCACCAGCTGAACTACGCCCGGCAGCCTTCTTGCCTTCCCCGATCGGACGGCGATTGTCGGATCGCCGCACGGGGAGGGCTTCCATGACCACGAGCTTGCGGATGCTGCGTTCGGTGTCCTGCTCGGCGGGCTGCTGCCGGGCACTCGCGACCGCCCAGTCGGTGACCTACGACTTCCGGCCGACCCAGGACTTCTCTCGCCTCAGGACCTACACCTTCAGAGGACGTTCAAAAGACCGACAACCCGTTCGTTGACGAACGCATCGCCGCGGCGATCGCGCAGCGCAGTTGGGCGCTCGAGGCCTGACGCGCGACGACGCCCCGCGGATGTCACGTCGTCGTGCGCCAGTCGTTTGATACCCAAACCCAGTACTACGTCTACGGATCGCCGTGGGGCTACGGCTACGGCTGGGGATATCAGGCTTCTACGGTTACGACTGGAACCCGTGGTACACGACCGTCGAGGTCAAGGACATCACGGTCGGCACCCTCACAGTCGATCTCCAAGACGCCGCCAGCAATCAGTTGGTGTGGCGCGGTGTCAGTGTGAAGAGTCCATTCGATGTCGAAGCCGTCGCATGTCGAGAAGCGGATCAATCGCCCGGGTCTCGAAGATCTTCGAGTATCCGCCGACCCCGAAAGGCGCCGTCGTCATGAGCCCGTAGCGACCGGCCGTTGCAGTGATGGCGGCAGGCGGTGATTGGCGCGCGCGATCGACGCGATGTAGCCCTCTGCGGCGCAGGCACGACGGTTGCTCGCGCCAGCCGGGTCGACCGCAGAGGGACTCTTCAGAAAATGAAATCGTGATCGTAGCGGTAGTCCTGGGCTGTTCGCACCACGCAACGGTTCGTGGCGATGAGTGACGTCCACTTTCCCGTACTCCAGCCCCACCAGCAAAGACGCTCGCCGGCTGGCGACCGATGTCGCCGGTGCCTGAACGTTGTCGGGTCGAAGCGGTGCGCGACCCGGAGATGCCTATCGCGGTCCCGCATTCGATAGTCGTCGATCCGCAGGTGATGCCGCGGCACCTGCGGATCGCACCTCGTCGTGTCGAGGCTCGCGGTCGCGGCGCTGCTGTTCTGTGCGGGCTGCGCCGCGCCGACGGGCAGCCGATCGAGCGCGACCCGGTCAATCACTCCGCGATCGCCACCAGAACCCGCGGCAGTGTCGAGCGCCAGCAGCAGCTGATTGACGAGCTGGCGCGGCGGATCGAACAGCTGCAGCGCCAGCTCGACGAGCTGCGGGCGCAGGTGGAACAGCCCCGAGAGACACCGCAGGCCGTCGCGCCGACGCAGGTCGAGGAGCCGAAGGCGGAAAAGCCGGACATCCCAGCTGACGCGGTCACGTTCGGAGAGTTTCCCGGCTCGTTCAAGATTCCCGGCACCGACGCGGCGGTCAAGATCGGCGGACTGGTCCGCGTCAACTGGGTCAGCACGCTCGATCCGCTGCTGGTGACCGATAAATTCGTCACCGCCGCCATCCCGGTGGATGTGACCGGCGCGCCGGTCGGCGCACGAGTCGATGTGATGGCGATTCCCAGCCGCTTCAACCTCGACTTTCGCACGCCCACCGGCGTCCGGTTACGTGCGTGCGTTCATCGAGGCGGATTTCAGCGGCAGCGGCAACACGTTCAGTCTGCGTCACGCGTACGGGCAATGGCGACGCTTGCTGTTCGGCCAGACGTGGTCGACCTTCGCCGATCCGGAGGCGATTCCGGACGGGATCGACTTCGAAGGGCTGAACGCGGCGGTGCACTTCGGCAACCGCAGGTACGCTGGACGTGAGGGCCACCCGCGGTTCCGTGTCGCGCTGGCGCTGGAGAACGCCGATATCGGAGCTCACCGGCCTCACCGCCGCGAATGACAATCCCGACTTCGTGTCGCGCCTCCGCTGGCAGCCCGGCCCGATCGCGGTGGACACCTGCAGGTGGCGGCGCTGGTTCGACAGCTTCGCGGATTTCCTCGAACGCGCCCGCCGACCTCGTCACCGCCCGGGGTGGGGCGTCCAGTTCAGCGGCGACGTACGGTGCCGCTGCTGGACGCGCTGCGATCGGCTGCTGTTCCAGGTCAAGCGCGGTGACGGCATCGGCCACTACATCAACGACCTCAATGCAGAGGGAGGGCAGGACGGCGTCTTCGACGCCGCGGCCAATGTGATTCGGGTGCTGCCTGCGCGGGCCGGGGTACGTCAGCTATGAGCATTGGTGGAGCGAAGTACTCCATTCCGCGACGACGGTGGGGCTGGTCGGCGTCACGACGCGCTCGACATCCAACCGGCCAGTGCGTATCGCCTGACCCAGCGCTATTCCAGCAACATGATCTGGTCGCCGATCCCGCGCCTCGAAGCTGGTCGCGGAATTCCTCTACGGCGTTCGCGTCAGCCAGGACCAGCACCGCCTGCGCGCGAGGCAGATTCAGATCGGCAGCACGTTCCGATTCCGATGCGACGTGCCGAGATGGCCGGTCGCTCGCGCTCTGACCAACACCGGGCGAGCGATCACGGCATCTGGTGAGCGACCACGCCGTTGTCCGCGATCACGCCGTTGTTCGCGATCATCGTCACGTCTCCTCAGGAGCGTGTCTTGCACTTTCCGATCGACATGTTGCACACGCGCAAGGCTTCAGCGAGGCGCATTGCTGACCATCGCCGCACCTGGCGGCCGCGACGGTCGCGATCGTCACCCACGCGGCGGTGCTGACCGGCCCCAAAGTGAACGCGGCCGCGGTGGCCATGCGCGCGTTGGAACCGCCGCCGCCACACGCGTCCCAGGCGAGAATCGTCGGCCAGCAACCGCGTCACCGCGTCGAGGAATCACGACGTGAGTGTCTGGGAGCGAGCAGATCGACATCGACGGTGATGGCACCGTTGACGACGCGACGTTCGCTTATGACGAACCGAACAAGATCCTGTTCGCGTCGAAGTCGGGCACGTTCTGGGCGCAAGGGTGGCGGCGCAGTCGGGAGGGGCGACATGCTGATTGCCGTCAACCTCGCCAGGCAATCTCCGCCGCCGGCCCGCCGGTTCCGGGTTTTGGGCGACCTCGATCGACGAGGACGAATGTGGCGGCGGCGTTCGCCGGCATCTTTGGTTGCCGCTTCGACTCGGACGGTGTTGACACGCGCTGCGGTCTCGTCCAGCGTGGACTCGAAGTTCGAACGACATCATGATCGTGACGGCAGCGAAGTGGCGACCGGAGCCGTCGTGCCGCCGGGGACGCTCGACACGCCGTCGCGGCCGACGGCCTGCCGACGCGCTGCGCGCATGCAGCGGATGGTGATCGCGGCAGCGCCCTCGGGCGCCGGCGCGCAAAGTTCCGGGTGCGAGTTGCAGACGCTGGTGTGTATACAGCGCGACGAAAGGACGGCGGTCATGGAGTTCCAAGCGGCACCTTCGAAAGCGCAAGTCGCGATGTCAGTCGCCCGTGGCATTCTGCTGGTCCTGCTCGGACTGGCAGCCCTCGCGGCGCCGGGCGCGACGCGCAGTCGGCGTCACGCTCGTCCTCGCATGGATCCTCATGCTTGGCGGGCTCACGCACCTGTTGACGCTGTGGCATGCATCGACGCTGCTCGGCGCCTGCCCGAAAGTCTCGCCATCGGTCTGCTCTACTTCGCGGCCGGTCTCGTCCTCGATCGAGACAGCCGTTGTGGGCAGTCACGAGCCTGACCGTCGTCATCGGCCTCGTCCTGCTGACTGGAAGGCGTGATCGGCGCGATCGCCTATGTCTCCGGGGACCATCGCACCGGCTCGGAACTGCTGACCGCGATCGTGGCCCTGGCGCTCGGCGCGATGATCATCAACGGATGGCCGGCCAGCTCAATCTGGGCGATTGGGACGGTGGTAGGCGCCAATCTGCTCGTCGTCGGGATCGCCGAGATGTTCGCGATCGGCAGCCGGCACAGACCGAACGGCTCGCGGCACGCATAAGGACGCCATCATGTCCATTCGCTTTCGCCTCGTCCGTGCCATCAGGTCGCCCTGGGGACGGTGTGCAGTCTGATGCTGGCGCCGGTCGCGCCGCTCATCGCTGCGCCGCGTCCCGCCGCCGTCAAGCCGTCAGCACCGATCGACGGCGGCTGGCCGAAGTCGTACGTCACGCCGACAGGCGCCAGCGTGACGCTCTACCAGCCTCAGGTTGCCGATTGGAAAGACCAGAAGCAGCTCACGCTGTACGCGGCGGTGGCTGCCTATACGCCGTCCGGCGCCACCAAGCCGGTGCTCGGCACCGTCACGGCCGAGGCCCAAACCAAGGTGTCGGTCAGCGATCGCCTGGTCGATTTCTCGGCATTCACGATCACCGATTCGAATTTCCCGACCCTCGACAAAACGCGAGATGCAGGCGATCGTCGCCGAGATCACCAAGGCGATCCCGCAGGGGCGAACGGGTGATCGCGCTCGACCGCGTGCTGGCCGGAATCGACAAGAGTCAGATCATTCCGAAGAATACCGGCGACCTCAAAGCCGATCCACCGATCGTGTTCTACAGCACGCGGCCGGCGGTGGTCGTGAACATCAACGGCGCCCCGATCTGGGATCCGATCGCGGGCACCGATCTCGAGTTCGCGGTCAATACCAACTGGGATCTGTTCCGACAGCAGGGACGGATGCGCTGTACCTGCGCGACGGCACAGTTCTGGCTCGAAGGCGGCGACGGTTGCGGGGCCGTGGACGCCGGCGGGCACGCTGCCGGCCAGCTTCCGCCAGCTGCCCTCCGAACGAGAACTGGACCGCCGACAAGTCACAGGATTCCGGGCGCGGCCGATAGCGGCCGACAGGTGCCGAACGGTGTTTGCCAGCTCGCGGCCAGCCGAATTGATCCTGCTGCGAGGCGCTCCCGTTTACCAGCACGTCACCGGCACGATCCTGCAGTGGGTGAGCAACACCGAGAGCGACGTGTTTCGCGTCGGGCAGTCGGGCCTGATCTACTACCTGGTCGTCGGGGCGCTGGTTCTCGGCGCCGGACTTCACCGGACCGTGGACGTTTGCCACGCCGACGCTTCCGGACGCCTTCAAGAAGATTCCGGTCGATCACCCGCGATCGCGCGTGCTCGCGTCGGTGCCTGGAACCGCCGCAGGCGGCGGAAGCGGTCCTGATTGCCGCACATTCCACAGACCGCGCGCGTCTCGCAGCTCGCTCGCCAGCGCCCGACCGTGCACGTATCAGGGCGCCCCGAAGTTCCAGCCGATCGCGTCAGACCTCGGTGTCGTTCGCCGTCAACACCGACAAGGACATCGTTCGAGGTCGGCGACCTGTATCTACATGTGCTTACCAGGGCGTCTGGTTCATCGCCGACGCGCCGGCCGGCCCGTGGAGCGTCACCGAGCTGTCGTGCCCCCGGCGATCTATCAGATTCCGCCGAGTTCGCCGGCCGTACAACGTGACGTTCGTCACCGTCGAAGACGGACGACGATCCGAATGGGTGGAATTCGTCGGCGGCGGCCGCGTACACGGGCCTGATGATCGGATGGGGCTGCGCGGTGTGGGGCACCGGCTACTACTATCCGCCCTACATCGGCTACGCCGGCGGTGCTATCCGATGTACTATCCGCACTATCCGACCTACGGCTACAGCGCCTGGTACAACCCGTGGACCGGGCTCATTCGGCCGCGGCGCGGTGGACTACGGTCCGTATGGCGGCGCCGGCGTTGGCGCGCGCGCTACAACCCGGTGACCGGCACCTACGCCGCGAGGCGCGGCGGCCTGGGGTCCCGTATGGCGCGCCGCCGGCCGCGCCTACAACCCGCGCACCGGAACGATGGCTCGCGGCGGCGTCGCCTACGGACCGTACGGCGCTCGTGGCGCCGCGGAAGCCTACAACCCGCGCACCGGCGCGCTACGGCGCGACCGCGCCAGGGCGCGAGGTGTCTACGGCAGCTGGGGCACGATCGGCGGTGCAGCGCGGCGATCAGTGGGCCAGCCACCTCGCACGTCACCAACAACCGGACCGGGGCCACGACACGCACGATGCAGGGCAGTGGCGGCGGCGGCGGCGGCGACGCATGTCGGGCCGGTCGGGACGTCCGGTGTCGCGCGAAACGCCATCCGGCAACCTGTACGCCGGTCATGACGGCAACGTCTACCGCAATCAGGGCGGCGGCTGGCAGAGACTACGACAGCGGCGGATGGAACAGCGTCCGAGAAATCCGACCCAGCTTCCGGCGTTCAGTCAACTGGATCACGATTACGTTCGCGCGCAGCGAGGGGATGCTGCGCACGAACGACTGGAGCAACATCCGCTCCGGCGGCGGCTTCGGCGGTGGAAGCTTCCGGCCGAGCGGCGGTGGCTTCGGTGGCGGCGGCTTCGGCGGCGGCGGCTTCCGCGGCGGCGGCCGGCGCTGAAACCCTGCGGTATCACCATGGCGCCAAAGATCGGCATCATCGAACAACTCGGCGAGTCGGGGCTATTCCTGCCCGAGCTGATCAATCGCGGCCTGATGGCGCGCGACAAGCTGAAGTACTACGTGTCGCTGCTGCAGGCCGCCCACGTCTACGCGCAATCGCCGCATCATCCGGCGCCGACGTTGCGCGGCGAGCGCGAGGCGAGCGGGATCTCCGACGCCGCCCTGGATCTGATTGTCCCGGCAGAGTCGCTCGATCGGCGACAACGTCGTTATCCATCCCGGGCGCGCACCTGATTCTGGAGCAGATCTTCGGCAACCTGCGGCAGATGCTGCAGCCGCTCCGCGCGGCTGTGGCGGCGCGGCCGGAAATGCGCGAGCGATTCGAAATCTACCAGGCCCGCGTCGATCAGCAGATCGCCGGTGCGCCGCCGTGTCATGACGATCAGTTGACCGCCGCGGCGCCATCGAGGCGCCTGGCGCGCCGGACCGAAAACGGTCACGACAGCGTGAACCAGCTCGCCATGGATCTTCAGTGGGAGCTGAACCGATTGAACGGCAGCGTCTCGCTCGGAGTCGGTCGACGGTGCGACGACCTACAGCCTGACCACCACCGACCGCGCGCTGGTGCACGCCTTCATGAACGGCGTCAACGAGACGCGCCGGCTGAAGTTCGATCGGCCGGGGCTGGGCACGACGGCGACCCGCGACAGCGATACAATTGACGATCAGAATGATCTCGGCAGCAGCGACGTCCACGTCGTCGTCGTGCATGTGCGCGAGCTCACCGCCACGGTGATCTACACCGACATCCACCGTGCGCGCGATCCGCTATCCTGCACGATCTCTTGCGGCCCCACGACATCCGCTGGGAGACGCCGTCGGTGGCGGCCGGTGCGACCTACGAGATGAGACGTCGGCAGCTACACCGCCCCCAGCCAGGCCGCTCTCGAAGCCTTTCTGACGATTCCTCGGCTCCGCGGCTGGTGTTCCTGCTCGGAGTGGAGACCGGGCGCGCAAGCGCCTACGCGCGGTTCGTGAAGAACTCCGGGCGGTGGCGCTGCTGGTGGGCCGCTGACAGCAACATCGGCCACCACGCGTCATCTCTGCAGGCCGGCGACTGTCCGGTTGATCTGCAGACGGCAGCTCGAGCGGGCGACGCCGACCCAGGTGCGCTTCGGTGCCCGCCTCGACGAGCTGCTCGGACCTGACGCCGCGCGGCTGTTTCTGATGGTCAGTCCTGGAGATCGTCTCCGCCGGAATGAGCGGCGGCCGCTCGATGCGTCTTATCGAAGATGAAATCGAAGCCGAGCTGCTGACGCACCTGGCGGTCACGACGGACCGCAGCGTGCTCAGCGCGGCGGCGGACCACGCCACGGTGATGGCCACGATCGCGGACCATCTGTCCCACGCCTTGACCCGCCTGAAGCACGGCGAAGGACGTCCTGACCTGGGCCGGGTCTCCGAGCTGGCCAAGAATTGCGAGGAGCGCGCCGACGAGATCGTGCGGCGTTCCAGCCGTCTGCTCGATCAGACCAATGACGGCCACCTGCTCGCGGCGCCTGCTCTCCCGGGCCGACGACGTCGCCGACGCGCTCGAGGGAACGCGCGTTCATGCTGACGGTGGTTCCTCCGAACACCGATCAGAAGAGCATCGCGATGCTCCGGAGCTCGCCGAACTGGTCAACCGCGGCGCCCGCGAAGATACGCCCGCTGCCTCGAAGATGCCCGCGATCTCTCGCACACCGCAAAGCCGGGCCGAGATCGAAAAATTCCTGG
>ERZ1370068.9677-contig-8437_pt1 | contig 31967 bp, 34 predicted proteins | sample MGYA00561227_ERZ1370068 | MGnify/ENA primary metagenome ERZ1370068 (study PRJEB38410, sample SAMEA6850437) | metagenome | study: Metagenomic assessment of the ecological functions of the soil: analysis of the soil microbiota associated with the...
CGTTACGTACTGCTCGGATCGAGCTCGTGTCGGCGAGCGGCGTCCCGATCGGCAAGGGAATCGCCTCGATCGCCGCAGCCGAGGTCGGCTCCCGGGAGCGCGGGCTCGAGGTAGTGAACCGCGACCGGCTCGTCCTCTACTAGATTCCGGCCATGGGTCTCGCCCACTGGGACGACGTCGAGCCGCATCGCCGCGCGAAGGGCGAGATGGACGCGACCTGGCAGAGGCTCGGCGAGGCCGCGGGCACGAAGGCGTCGGCGTCAACCTGCTGCGTGTCGCGCCCGGGAAGCTGCCGACCCGCCTCACTCGCACGGCGCGTCGGAGGAGGTCTACTACGTACTCGAAGGGTCCGGGCTCGCGTGGCAGGACGGCCGGGTGCACGAGGTGCGCCCCGGCGACTGCGTCATCCAGCGCGCCCGAGCACGAGCACACCTTCATCGCGGGGCCGGAGGGGCTCGAGTACATCGTCTTCGGCACGAGGCACCCGACCGGACCTTGGCTGGCTGCCTCGCTCGGGTGCGCTCCGGTTCCGGGCGAGCAGTGGGCTGAGGGGCGTGTCGACGACCCGTGGGACAGCGAGGCCGAGCGGGCCGCCGCTCGCGTACGGCGAGCCGGCCGAGCGGCCGCCGAACATCCTGAACATCGACGAGGTCGAGCTCGAGGAGCATCGGGGGCGCTTTGCGACGGCGCCGCTCGCCACGAAGGAGCGCTCCGACCAGGCCGGGCTTCCACTGGGAGCGGCTCAAGCCGGGAGTGCGCGGCTCGGTGCCCCATTGCCACTCGGAGAGAGGAGGAGATCTTCGTCATGCTCGAAGGCGAGGGGACGCTCCACCTCTGGCCGTCTCCTCGTTCGCTGCGGGTACCGGCGCGGAGATAGGAGGAGATTCCCATCCGTGCCGGCCACGTCGTCGCGCGACCGCCGGCGACGCGCGCGTCAGCCACTGGTTCCGCGCCGGCCCGAACGGCCTGACGATGCTGATCTACGGCACGCGAAAGCCGAACGACATGTGCTGGTATCCCGCTCGAACAAGATCGCGTGGCGCGGGCTCGGCGTGATCCGGGCGCATCGAGGTGCTCGAAGTACGACGACGGCGAGCCTGACGATTGGCTAGGGCCGGGTGATCGCGCCCTCCGAGGCGGACGAGACGAGCTGCGCGTACTTGGCGAGGACGCCGGTCTTGTAGCGGGGCTCCGGCGGTGACCAGGCCTCGAGCCGGGCCTCGAGCTCGTCGTCGGAGAGCTCGACTCCGCAGCTCGCGGGCCTCGACGTCGAGCACGACCGTGTCGCCTTCCTCGAGCGCGGCGAGCGGCCCGCCGTGGAACGCCTCGGGCGTGACGTGGCCGACCATGAAGCCGTGCGTCGCCCCGGAGAAGCGCCCGTCGGTGACGAGGGCGACCGAGTCCGACAGCCCCTCGCCGACGATCGCCGCGGTCACGTGCAGCATCTCGCGCATCCCGGGGCCGCCGGCCGGGCCTTCGTAGCGGATCACGACGACGTCCCCGGCCTGAATCGTGCGCGCCTTGACTGCCGCGAAGCAGGCCTCTTCCGGAGTCGAAGACGCGGGCCGGGGCCTCGGTGGACGAGCCGCTCGTGGCCGGCGAGCTTCACGATCGCGCCTTCCGGCGCGAGGTTTCCGTAGATCACGCGCAGGCCGCCGGTCGCCTTCAGCGGCGTCTCCAGCGGAACGACGACCTCCTGGCCCGGGGTCTCCTCGACGTCCTCGGCGATCTGGGTCAGCGAGCGGCCGTCGACGTTCGGGGCGCGAGCCGGTGAGCGAGGTCGTCGCGCTTCAGCAGCTCGCGGGCGACGAGCGCGACGCCGCCCGCAGCATGGACGTCGGTCGCCACGAAGCGGCCGCCGGGCTTGATGCTCGCCACCACGGGCGTCCGCGCGGCGACGGCGTCGAAGTCCTCGAGCGTGTACGGGATGCCGAGCTCCGCGTGCGATCGCGAGCAGGTGCAGCACGCCGTTCGTCGAGCCGCCGCTGGCGGCGATCGACGCCGCGGCGTTGTCGAGCGCCTCGCGCGGTGATGATCTGCGACGGCCGGATGTCGTCGCGCACGAGCTTCATCGCGAGCACGCCCGCCTCGTAGGCGGCCTCTTCCTTGGACGGGTGCAGGGCCGGGATCCCGTTCAGCCCGGCCGGGCAGATGCCGAGGAAGTCGAGCGCCATCGACATCGTGTTCGCGGTGAACTGCCCGCCGCAGGCGCCGGCGCCCGGGCAGGCGACGCTCTCGAGCGCATGCACCTCGGCGCCGCTCATCGTGCCGCGCCGCGTGCGCGCCGACGGCCTCGAAGACGTCCTGGATCGTGACGTCGGCGCCGCTTGTAGCGGCCGGGCGCGATCGAGCCGTTGTAGAGCGCGAGACCGGGCAGGTCGAGCCGCGCGAGCGCCATCACGCGCGGCCGGGGATCGTCTTGTCGCAGCCGACGAGGCAGACGAGGCCGTCGAACAGGTGCCCGCGCGCGACGAGCTCGATCGAGTCGGCGATCACCTCGCGCGAGACGAGCGACGCGCGCATGCCCTCGGTCCCCATCGAGACGCCGTCCGAGACGGCGATCGTGTTGAACTCCATCGGCGTGCCGCCCGCCTCGCGGATGCCGCGCTTGACGTGCTGGGCGAGCGCGCGCTGGTTCAGGTTGCACGGCATCGTCTCGATCCAGCTCGTCGCGACGCCGATCGAGCGGGCGCGCGAGGTCCTCGTCGGTGAAGCCGGTGCCCTTCAGCATCGCGCGCGCGGCGCGCGCGGTCGGCGCCGTCGGTGAGCGCCGCGCTGTGGCGCTTGGCCGGATCGGAGGGACGGTCGTACGGGTTGTCGCGGTCATGTCGGTCCGGCTCCTGTCTGGGCGATCGTCGAGTGGCAGGACCTGCTCGTTCGGGAAGCGGTGATCGAAGCTCGTTCGGCGCACGTATCGCGCTCTTCGCCGATGCGCGCCCAGACGATCACCGTCGGGCCGGCGCCGGACAGAGGTCGCGCCGAGTGCGCCCGCGGGTGGCCGCTCGCGGATCACCTGGGCGAGTGGCGGAGCACTCGGCCCGGTACGGCTCGTGCAGGCGGTCGTGCGAGGCGCCGCCTCGAAGAGCTCGGCGGAACCTGGCTCGCGAGCGCGGCGCCTGAGGAGCGCCGCCCTGCCCGGCCGAGAACGCAGCGTCGGCGTGGGGCACGGTGTCGCGGCAGCGCGGCCCTCGATGTCGGCTGTCAGCCCCGCGCCCAGCCGGGATGACTGCGACAGGCGTGGCTAGGTGTCGGTGTCCGCGATCCGCGCGATGCGCGTCCCCCACGTCAGGCAGACGCCCCCGACGAGGGCCGCGGCGAGGTTGTCGCCGTGTCCTTCCAGCTCGACCCCGAGCGCGAGCAGCTCGTCCGCCGTGGGCTCCAGCTTCGCCGACGATCGCCGCCGCGACCAGCCCGAGCGCGATCACGCGAGGCGCTGGAGCCGAGCCCGCGAGCCTGCGGGATGCTGTCGGTGAACTGGAAGCTCCAGCCGTCCGCCGGGGACGAGGCAGCTCGAAGCGCACGCACGCCGAGGTGTGTCGCGGTCGACGTGGGCTCGTCGCCGGGCGTGAGCTCGAGCTCGTTCCAGAGTTCGAGGGCGGCGCCCGCACAGTCGAAAGCCGGGGCCGATGATTGGCGGTCGTGGCCGGGGCGGTCGGACCCGGATCGGTCGATCCGACCGCGTCAGGTCGTCCTGAGGCCGTGGCCCGTGACGACGCAGACGACCCGCAGCGTCCACGCAACCCGAGGCGCCTCGACCGGCTGCAATGCCGGCGGCGCTGGCGGGCTCGCAGAAAGATGCCCTCCTCGCGCGCAAGCGAGCGCCACGCCGCCTCGAGCTGCTCCTCCGACAGCGGCACGACCTGGCCGCCGGAGCGCTCGAGCACCTGTCGACCTCCTGTTGGTGCACGGGCTGGGCGATCCGGATCGCGGTCGCGAACGTCTCGCAGCCGCTGCGCCGCCTCGCCGAGGAGGAAGCGCGGCAGTGACGTCGCCGAACCCTGTGCGTAGCTGACCGGTGTTGCCGCCCCCGCCGTACGGGCAGCGCGAGCACGTCGGGGAGGCCGCCGAGCTGCTCGACGCACCTCACGCGCCGCGGAGGACCGGCCTTCGATGCGGTCGGGATTGATCGAGTTGACGTTGACGAGCCCCTCGCTCCTCGGCGAGCCGCCTGCGCCTCGAGGTGCGCATCGTCGAACGTGCCGTCGATCTCACGCGCCTCGACGCCGACGCGCGCGGCCTGCATCATCTTGCCTCGCGCGACGCCGCCGCGGACGCGTCGACGACGACCGCGCGGCAGGCCCGCGCGGGCCGCGTAGGCGGCCGCTGAGCGCCGCGGTGTTCCCGGTGGACGCGCAGACGACGCCCGGTGCGCCTACGCTCGAGCGCGCGCGAGACGGCGACCGCCATGCCGCGATCCTTGAACGAGCCAGTCGGGTTCGCGCCCTCCCACTTGATCCAGAGCTCGACACCGAGCCGTGTCCGACAGGCGCGGCAGCGTGCAGAAGCGGCGTCGAGCCCTCGCCGAGCGTGACAGTCATCACGACGCCGCGCTCGGTGATGACGCGAAGCGCCTCGGGGCGGGCGTGCACCTCGGGGAGGAGCTGCGATCCGTCGAGCGCGGCGGCAACGCGACCTGATGGCGCGGTGTGGGTGACGACGTCGAGCGCCGCGCTGCCCGTTCGGCACCTGCTGCGACAGCTGGGCGATCGAGACGCCTTCGTCTGCGAACCGCTCGCGCGATGTGCGCGAGCACGCCCGGCCGGTCCGTCGACCGCGATCCTGACGTAGAACGGCGCCGGTAGGTCGCCCGGGGAGCGTCGGCAGCGAGCGCCAGCGCGCGTCGTTCTGGAGGAAGCCGGTTCCCGTTGTCCCGAGCACGCTCACCATGTCGGCGACGACCGCCGACGCGGTCTCGAGCCCGCCCGCGCCGGGGCCTTCCAGCGTGATCTCGCGGATCGCGTCGCCCGTGCAGCATCACGGCGTTGAACGGGCCCTCGACCGCGCGCGAGCGGATGGTGCCGGTCGACGAGCGCCGGCGGCCGACGCGGACGTCGACCGCTGCCGTCCACGAGCGTGGCCGTGCCGACGAGCCGCACGACGGCATGTCGAGCGACGCGCGCGGCTCGCACGTGCTCCGGCCGGATCGCGCGTCGATCCCCTCGTACGCGACGTCGTCGAGCGTCGACCCGCGAGCCGAACGCGACGCGTCGCGAGGATCGCCATCTTCGCCGCCGCGTCGGCGCCGGAGACGTCCTCGGTCGGATCGGCCTCGGCATAGCCGAGCCGCTGCGCGTCGGCGAGCGCCTCCTCGTAGCTCGCGCCCGCCTCCATCCGCGTGAGGATGAAGTTCGTCGTCCCGTTGACGATCCCGAGCACGCGGTGGACGTTCGTCGACGACGAGCGACTCGCGCAGCACCTTGATCACCGGGATCGCCGCGCACACCGACGCCTCGAAGCGGAGCTGCACGCCCGCCTCGGCTGCGGCGGCGAAGAGCTCGGCGCTGCGCCGCGCGAGCAGCTGCTTGTTCGCGGTCACGACCGGCTTGCCGGCGCGCAGGAGCTCGAGCACGTAGTCGCCGGTCGGCTCGAGGCCGCCCATCACCTCGGCGACGACCGCGATCGACGTCGTCGTCGCGGATCGGCGCGAAGTCGGTCGTCAGCACGCCGTCGTCGGGCTGGAACTCGCGCTCCTTCGTCCGCGTCGCGCACGAGCGCGCGCACGAGCCGGAGCCGGTGCCCGGTCGCGCGCTCGATGTCGTCTGCGCTCGTCCGCCAGCAGCCGCGCTACCGCGCAGCCGACCGTCCCGTACCCGAGGAGGGCGACCGGGACGTCAACCGACACTCGGCTCCTCCGGTCGGCTGCTCGCGCGTCATCAGCGACCTGAGCTCGAGACCGACCTGCTCGATCTGCCGCTCGCGCGCGGCAGCCCGCAACTCGTCGAGGTTGTGCTCGCCGGAGTCCATCTCCGCGATCCACTCGCGCGCGAACGTCCCGTCCTGGATCTCGCCCAGCACCTCGCGCATCTTGGCGCGAACGTGGTCGTCGATGACGCGGTCTCCGCGCGTGAAGTCGCCGTACTCAGCCGTGTCCGAGATCGACCAGCGCATGTGCGAGAGGCCGCCCTCCCAGATCAGGTCGACGATCAGCTTCAGCTCGTGCAGGCACTCGTAGTAGGCGACCTCGGGCTGGTAGCCCGCCTCGACGAGCGTCTCGAAGCCGGCCCGGATCAGCTCGGCCGTGCCGCCGCACAGCACCGCCTGCTCGCCGAAGAGGTCGGTCTCGGTCTCCTCTGCGAAGGTGGTCTCGATCATGCCCGCGCGGCCGGCGCCGAGCGCGGTCCCGTAGGCGAGCGCGAGCTCGAGCGCCTGGCCGCTCGCATCCTGCGCGACTGCGACGACGGCCGGCGTGCCGAGACCTTCCGGTGAAGAGCCGGCGGACGACATGGCCCGGGCCCCTTCGGCGCGACCATGATCACGTCGTGGCCGGCCGGCGCCTGGATCGCGGCCGTAGTGGACGTTGAAGCCGTGCGCGAAGACGAGCGCGGCGTCGTCGGCGAGGTTTGGCAGCGACGTCCTCCTCGTAGACGCGCTTCTGCACCTGGTCGGGAAGGAGGAAGGCGACGACCTGCGCTCCCTTGACCGCCTCGGCGACCGTGCCGACCGTGAGACCGGCCTCTTCGGCCGCGTCCCGGAACGAGCTGCCCGGGCCGGAGCCCGACCATGACGTCGACGCCGGACTCGTGCAGGTTCAGCGCGTGCGCGTGCCCCTGGCTGCCGAAGCCGAGGATGGCGACCTTGCCTGAGAGCAGGTCGACGTTGCCGCCGTTGTAGATGGTTGCCACTGTCGGCTTCCTTTCGCTAGTTGTGAACGAGCTGCTTGGATTCTGAGCGCCCGACTCCCGCGCGCCAGTCCGATCCTGCCGGTGCGGGCGAGCTCCTTGATCCCGTGCGGGCGCACGAGCTCCTCGAACGTGTCGATCTGGTCCGGCGCGCCGACGACCTCGAACACGATCGCGTTCGGGCCGACATCGGCCACGCGGACGCCGAGCACGTCGGCGAGCGACAGCAGCTCTGCGCGCTTGGCCGGCGGCGCCGGCGACCGTGATCAGGGCGAGCTCGCGCTCGACCGCCTGACCGGCCTCGAGCTCGCTCACCCGCAGGACGTTGACGAGCTTGTGCATCTGCTTCTCGATCTGCTCGAGCGAGTGCTGCTCGCAGTCGACGCGCAGGACGATCCGCGAGACGTTCTGGCGCTCGGTCGGGCCGACGGCGAGGCTCTCGATGTTGTAGCCGCGCCGCGCGAACATGCTCGAGATCCGCATCAGCGCGCCCGGCTTGTCCTCCACCAGCACGGAGAGGGTGTGAATCACGGGACCGGCACCGCCTGCGCTCGCTCGTACTCGACGAGATCGAGGGCGCGCGGCTCCGGCCGGGATCATCGGGAAGCAGTGCTCGGCCGGGTCGACCGCGGCAGTCGACGACCGCCGTGCGGCCGCACGCCAGCGCCTCGGCGAGCGCCCGGTCGAGCTCGTCCTCGTTCTCCGCGCGCAGGCCGACCGCGCCGTACGCCTCGGCGAGCTTCACGTAGTCGGGCGAGTCCTGCGTCGAGCGCGAACCTGCGAGAAGCGCTCCTCGAAGAACATGTCCTGCCACTGCCGCACCATGCCCAGGTAGCCGTTGTTCACGATCACGACGACGATCGGCAGGTCCTCGGTGACCGAGGTCGCGAGCTCCTGCGAGGTCATCTGGAAGCAGCCGTCGCCGTCGACGCAGACGACGGTCGCATCCGGTCGGGCGGCCTTGGCGCCGACGGCGGCCGGGAGCCCGTAGCCCATCGTGCCGAGGCCGCCCGAGGTGATGAAAGAACGTGGGCGATCGCAGAGGAGGTACTGCATCGCCCACATCTGGTGCTGGCCGACGCCGGTCGTCCAGATCATGTCGTCGCGCCCGCTCGGTCAGCGCCTGCAGCGATCTCGAGCACGCGCTGCGGCTTCAGCAGGTCGCCCTCGTCGCCGTAGCGGAGCGGGAACTCGTCGCGCCAGCCGGCGAGCTGGGCGAGCCAGGGCTTGGTCTGGGACCGGACGCCCGTCTGCCTTCAGCGCCTCGAACGCGCTCGCGAGCTCGGCGAGGATCTGCTTCAGCGGCCCGACGACCGGAATGTCCGCGCTTCCGCAGCTTCCCGATCTCGGCGGCGTCGACGTCGAGGTGGACGACCGTCGCGCCCGGCGCGAACGCGTCGAGAGCTTGCCGGTGACGCGGTCGTCGAAGCGCGCCCCGACCGCCACGAGCACATCGCACTTGTTCATCGCCCAGTTCGACCACTTCGGCGCCGTGCATGCCCGGCCAGCCGAAGTGGAGCTCGTGCGTCTCCGGGAAGGAGCTCTTGGCCATCAGCGTCGTGACGACCGGCAGCTGCCACAGCTCGGCGAGCGCGCGCAGCTCGTCGCACGCCTCGGCGTTGATCGTCCCGCCGCCGACGTAGAGCACGGGCCGCTTGCGCGTCGGCGATCGCCTGCGCTGCGGCGCGAACCTGCTTCGCGTTGACGCTCGCCGCGGGGCGCCAGCCCGGCAGGTCGATCTCGTCCGGGTAGGCTGAAGTCGATCTCCGCCTCCTGGATGTCGCGCGGGATGTCGACGAGCACCGGGCCGCAGCGCCCCGTGCTGGCGACGTGGAACGCCGCCTTGATCGCGTGCGGCAGCTCGTCCACGTCCTGGACGAGCCACGAGTGCTTGACGATCGGGATCGTGATGCCGGTGATGTCGCACTCCTGGAAGGCGTCGGTGCCGATCAGGTGCGACCGCACCTGGCCGGTCACGCAGACGAGCGGCGTCGAGTCCATCCAGGCGTCTGCGATCGGGGTCACCAGGTTCGTCGCTCCCGGCCCGGAGGTGGCGAACGCGACGCCGACACGGCCCGAGGCGCGCGCGAAGCCCTGCGCCATGTGGCCCGCGCCCTGCTCGTGGCGGGCGAGGACGTGCCGGATCGTCGTGCCGCGCGCGAGCGCGTCGTAGGTCGGCAGGATCGCGCCGCCCGGGATGCCGAACACGGTCTCGACGCCCTCCGCCTCGAGCGAGCGCAGCGAGCGCGTCGGCGCCGTTCATCAGCATCTAGACAGCCTCCGTGAGGAACTCGGCGTTGGAGTGCGACTGCGGCAGCCGAGCGAGCACGGCGTCGGTCAGCTCGCTGCTCATCGAGACCGTGCTCACGAGCGCGCGCTGTCGCCGCTCCCGCGCACGTACGAGACCGCGGAGGAGAGCGTTGCCGCGGCCCCCCGCTCGCCGAGACCCTCGCCGAGCATCAGCGCCGCCGCGAGCAGCATCGAGCTCGGGTCTGCGACGCCCTGGCCTGCGATGTCGACGGCGGTTCCGTGGCTCGGCCCGAAGATGCCTGGGCCTGTCCCCGGCCAGCCGTGCCCCAGGCGAGCACGCGCCGCGGGTCGAGGCACCAGCGCAGCTCGGCCAGTGGGGACGAGCAGCGGCAGAGTCGCAGACGACGACGTCGAACGACTCCGGGCTCGAGACGAGCGCGCGGATCGGCGCTGACGGGTGGAGAGATGCGTGACGCTCGAGGCCGTCGTCACGGTCTGACAGCCGCGTGCCGCCTCGCCGCCCAGCCGTCCTCGCTCCCGACGAACGTGAGGTGACCGCGGCTCGATCGCGCGCGTGGCGATCGCACGCTCGAGCGTCCAGTCCCACGCGTCCGTGCGGAGCGGCGCGACGAAGGTGATCGCGGCGCCCGTGCAGCCGGACGCGCATCACGGCGGCACGCAGGTCGAGCTCGCCTTCGAGCGCGTGCAGGAGCGTCGGGTCGATGGTCGCGGCGAGAATGGCGTCCGCGGCGAGCGCGGTGTTCCGCGAGGCGAGCGGGAACGGATGTCCGAACCGCATCGTCGCGTCCGCCCCGAACGGAACGTGCTCGCTCGTCGAGCTCGAAGCCGTGCAGCCGTGCCTGCTGCCCGCATGCCACGGCTCGCCTGGGCCATCACCTCGGGCCCGATCCCGTCGCCCGCGAGACAGTGCGATCGAATAGGGAGTCACGGACAGCGTCACCTCCTGGAAGAGCTCGTGGATTGAGACGGCGCCGCCCTCGTCGGCGCGCGCCTTGAAGCGTGCGAAGGCAACGACGAGGGCGTCGTCGTCGAGTGTCAGGCCCCGCCTCCTCGCAGGCGCGCGAGAAGGCGTGGCGCCCGAGTGCTTGCCGAGCGGCAGCGTCATCGCGAGGCCGAGCTCGCCCGGGTCCGATGATCTGGTAGCGTCGCGACGTCCTTGAGCAGCGCCGTCCTGGTGGATGCCGGCCTCGTGCGCGAAGGCGTTCGCGCCCACGATCGCCTTGTTGGGCGGCACCGATAGCCCGTGAGCCGCTCGACGAGCCGCGAGCGCGGGACCGATCTGCGTGAGATCGATGTCCGTGTGCAGCGCTGCAGCGCGTCGCCGCGCACGCGCATCGCCATCACGATCTCCTCGAGCGAGGCATTGCCGGCGCGCTCGCCGATGCCGTTGATCGGTGCACTCGAGCTGCTGCACGCCGGCGTCGAGCGCCGCGAGCGAGTTGGCGACCGCGAGCCCGAGGTCGTCGTGGCAGTGGGCCGACAGCGCGACCTGCTCGAGCTCCGGGCAGAGCCGCGCGTACGTACCGGATGAAGTCCGCGTACTCGGCGGGCAGCATGTAGCCGACGGTGTCAGGGAGGTTGATCGTCGTCGCGCCCGCCTCGACGGCGGCGCGGCAGACGGTGGCGACGAACTCCGGGATCGGAACGCGTCGCGTCCTCGCACGAGAACTCGACCTCGTCCACGCTCGCGCTGGCCTGGGCGACCGACGACGGTTGCATGGGCGACGACCTCGACGGGCGTCGAGCCGAAGCTTCTTCTCCATGTGGAGGGCGCTGGTGGCGAGGAAGATGTGGATCCGCGAGCGCGGCGCGTCCTCGAGCGCCGCGGCGGCGGCGTCGATGTCCGTCGAGCTTGCGCGGCAGAGCGACGCGACGGTGACGTGCTTCGCTGCTTGCGCGACGGCCTGCACGCCCTCGAAGTCGCCGGGCGAGGAGGCCGCGAAGCCTGCCTCGATCACGTCCACGCCAAGCCGCTCGAGCTGCTCGCCGATCTCGACCTTCTCGTCCGGCCGCAGGGCGATTCCCGGCGCCTGCTCGCCGTCCCGAAGCGTCGTGTCGAAGATGCTGATCCTGCGAGAGCTCAACGTGTTCCTCCTTGACTCGCCCGCGATTGCGGGCGGACCTGTGGCGTCCGATGTGGGCGTATGCGCCTTGCAGCGCGTGGTCGATGCTCCCCTAGAGGGGGAGAATCAGGAGGATGAGGCCGATCGACCCGGATGGGGATGTGGCGCCGCGAAGAAGCGGGCGCCGGGCTGCAGTACGGCATCGGCATGGGCCACAGTCTGCGTGACGAAGCTTTACTTTGTCAAGTGGCTGTAGCTCATACAGCTTTGTGCTGGGACCGGTCGAAATGAGAGGTTTGCCGGCCTGGACTTGCGGTAACCTTGACGGGGAGTAAAGTCGCTTTAAAGGTACATCGCGACTTTCCGGCGAGCGATCCCCGCCCGCCGGTTCACAATGGAGGCAACTGACCGGTGAAGACACAGGCAGCTCGAGGACGTCGACCTTGCGCGCAGCGCGGTCTCGTCCACCGGCGAGATCGTCGCTGCGAAATGGACACCGTTGCTCATTCACGAGCTCGGCGGCGGAACGCGCCGTTTCCGAGAGCTCGAACGCGTCTGCGAGGGAATGAGCACGCGAACGCTTGCCGACCGTCTGCGGACGCTCGAGCAGGCCGGCGTCGTCGCCAGGCACAGCTATCCGGAGTCGCCTCCGCGGGTCGAGTACCAGCTGACCGAGAAGGGCCGGGCGCTTCTGCCGATCATCCGCGAGATGCGAAAGTTCGGCTCGAACTGGCTCGTTCCCGGCGCCGCGCGCGGCGCGGCCCGATCCAGCACGCGCTAGTCGCCTCTTTAGTCGCGGCCGACGCCGAGGGCGGTCAGGAAGTCGTCGGCGTCCGCCTCGATCTGCCTGGCCGGGTACTGCGGAGTCGGGGCTGCGTCGGCCTGATGCCGCTGCCGCTGACGACGAGGACGACTCGCTCGCCGGACGCGATCTCGCCTGAGCGGACCAGCTCGACGAGCGTGCCGAAGGCGACGCCGCCGGCGGATCGGCGAGGACGCCCGAGTTCTCGGCCAGCAGCTCGGTGCTGGACTCGATCAACTCCTCGGGCAGCGCCATGATCGAGCCGCCCGACATCCGGGCGGCGCCGATCGCGAAGCTCGCCGTAGCTCGGATCGCCAACGGCCAGCGAGCGGGCGACCGTGTTCGGCGCCACGCGCGACGGCGGCCGCTCGTCGGCCCAGGCGGCGGCGACCGGCGGGCAGCCGCCCGGCTGCGCTCCGTACATCCGCGGCGGTGAGTCGACCACGAGCCCGAGGTCGGCGAGCTCGACGAAGCCCTGCGCGAGCTTGGCGAAGAGGGTCCCGGACGCGACCGGGCTGACGACCGCATCCGGCGTCTCCCAGCCCAGCTGCTCCGCGATCTCGTACGAGATCGTCTTGATGCCCTCGACGGCGAAGGGATGCAGGTTTCCTTCGAGGAAGCCCCACGGGAACAGGTGCTCGAGCTCCCGCTCCAGGCGCCGGCAGTCCTCGAACGTTCCGCGCACCGTGAAGACGCGCTCGCGCCGTAGGTCGCGGAAGGAAGCTCGGGGTCATCGGTGTCCGCCGGGCTGAGGATCACTCCCTCGAGGCCGGCCGCCGCGCAGCGAGCCGCAACGGCGGCTCCCAGGTTTCCGGTCGAGGCGCAGAAGAGCGTCTCGATCCCGAATCCCCGAGCGGCCGCCAGCGCGCTCGCAGCCATTCGATCCTTGAAGGAATGCGTCGGATTCGCGGTCTCGAGCTTCAGGTGGACGTCGATGTCGAGCGCGGCCGAGAGTCGGGGCGCCGGCACGAGCGGTGTGGGGCTCGGCATCGCCGTGTCGCGGTGAGGCAGCAGCGCTCCGCGGCTCCAGAGCGAGCGCGGATCGTCGAGCGCGCCGCGGCTCCCGTCCCAGACGTAGCGGACATCGAGTGGGCCTGAGCAGGCGTCACAGCTCGAGAGCGGCGCGAGCGGATGCGTCGCTTCGCAGATCCGGCAGCTGAGCATCGCGCTGTTCACTCATCCGCCTCTGTGAATCGTGCTAGCCGGCGGGGCGGGTGAGAGAAGGCCGACTAGCGCAAACGCGCGCGCACGATAATAAGACCCTTAATCAGGCCGTCAGGCAGACATACGAGCTCGTGCGCGCTCATGCTGTTCTGAGGTAGACGTCTGCGACGAGTTGCGCAAATAACGCGGGCTACGCGCCGCCGGCCATCGCCGGCAGCAGGATCATGGAGCTGGCGCCGACGGGCGTGTCCAACCCCTCGAGCGTACGAACGTCGTCGCGGCCGACGTAGACGTTGACGAACGGCGACAGGTCGCCCTGCTCGAACAGATTGGCGCGCACGGCTGGATAGCGGCGTGGCCACGTCCTCGAGGACCTGCAGCGGAACGGTCTCGCCCTCGGCGAGTACTTCGCGCTGCCCTTCGACCTGGTCGCGAAGCATCGGCGGGATCCGGACGGGGGTCATCGAGGCCTCACTTTACGCAACGAGCTCCAGCGCTTCGAGGAGCGTGAACCGGTCGAGCCAGATCGCGCTTCCGGTCACGGCCCCTTCGCAGCCGAGCTCGCGGAGCACGCGGAGGTCGTCGAGCGCAGCGATGCCTCCGGCTGCGATCACAGGCAGCCCTGTCTGCGAGCACGCTCTGCAGCAGAGGAAGATCCGGCCCGAGAGCGTTCCGTCCCGCTGTGCGCTCGTCACGAGGACCCGGCAGATGCCGGCGGCGGCGCAGCGGCCGGGCGAGTTCAGCGGGCGTGAGCTCGGCTGACCGGGTCCAGCCGTCGACGGTCACGGTGCCGTGACGCGCGTCGATTGCCACCACGATCCCCGTCGCCGAACCTGGTTGCTGCGGCTGGCAGGAACTCCTCGTCGAGCGCGGCGGTACCGACGAGCACGCGCGTTGCGCCGGCCTCGAGCGCGTGCGTCGACGCAGTCGAGGCTGCGGTAGCCGCCGCCGACCTGCACCGGCACGCCCGACCGCCGCGATGCGTGAGACGAGGTCGAGATCCGGAGCACCGGAGAACGCGCCGTCGAGATCGACGAGGTGGAGCCAGGAGGCGCCGTCCGCAGCGAAGCGCTCGGCGGCGGCGACCGGATCTCCTCCCTCGACCGTCACCGCTTCGCGGCGGCCCTCCGAGAGGCGCACGACTCGGCCCTCGAGCACGTCGATCGCAGGGTAGATCGTGAAAGCTTCGCGCGTTAGCACGCTAGCATGCTAGCATGAAGGCATGGCGCTTCAGTCCAGCCGCGATGTGGAACAGCTCCCGGGCCTCGACGACCTCGCGGACGCCGTGCTCACGCTGCGCAACCGCGACGAGGCCCGCCGCTTCCTGCGCGACCTCTGCACGCTCCCCGAGCTCGAAGCGCTCACCCACCGGTGGCAGACGGCGAAGCTGCTCGAACAGCACGTCCCGTACCTCGAGATCGCCGAGCGCGTGCCGACGAGCACCGCCACGGTGACACGCGTCGCTCAATGGCTGCGGAACGGGACCGGCGGCTACCGGCTCGCCTCGATCGAACCCACGCGGAAGCGGAAGAAGTAGATGGCGCCGAGCGGCTTCATCCGCGCCGGCACGAGAGCGGCCGGCTCACCCTCGGCGTTCCCTCGAAGGGCCGGATGGCCGAGCCGGCGCTGCGGCTCTGCGCCGACGCGGGGGCTCAGCTTCGAGGCGACCGACCGGGCGCTGCTCGTCCCGTGCGCGAACGCCCCTGTCGACCTGCTGCTCGTGCGCGCGGACGACGTCCCCGAGTACGTCCAGGACGGGTCGTCGACCTCGGGATCACGGGCGCGAACCTGGTCGTCGAGGGCGCGAGTGGACGTCGTCACGCTGGCGGAGCTCGGGTTCGCCACGGTGCACGCTGGAGGCAGCCGTGCCGGAGGACGCGCCGCAGACCGCAGCTCACCGACCTCGACGGCCTCCGCATCGCGACCGCCTACCCCGCCTCGACGAAGGCTCGTCTCGCGGAGACTCGGCGTGGAGGCCGAGCTCGTGCGCGTCTCCGGCTCGGTCGAGGCTGCGCCGCGCCTCGGTCTCTCGGATGCGATCGTCGATCTCGTCTCGACCGGATCGACGGCGAGCGCCAACGGCCTGCGGCTGCTCGGCAGCCTGCTCGAGTCCCAGGCGGTGCTGATCGCGAGCGAGGCCGCCGTCGGCGAGCGCGCGAGCTCGTCGAGCGGATGGTGCTGATGGTCTCCGGCGTCGTCGCGGCGAGACGTCGCCGCTATCTGATGCTGAACGCTCCTCGCTCCGCGCTCGAGGAGATCCGGTCGCTGCTGCCGGGCATGGGCGCTCCCTCGGTGATCGACCTCGCCGAGCCGGGCCAGATCGCGGTGCACGCTGCGGTCGACGCCGACGACATCTGGGACCTGCTCGCGCCGCTCAAGGCTGCGGGCGCCTCCTCGATCCTGGTCCTGCCCGTGGAGCGGCTGGTCGCGTGAGGGTGCGAGCTTCGAGGATGTGCTGCCGCGCGTCGCCGAAATCGTGGCCGACGTCCGAGAGCGCGGCGACGCGGCGCTCCTCGACTGGACGGAGCGGCTCGACGGCGAGCGGCCGGAGTTGCGGGTGCCGGCGGATCAGCTCCTCGCTGCACAGCTGCAGCCGGACGAGCTCGAGGCCGCTGCGCGGGCTCGCCGACGCGGTCGCCGCCTTCTGTGGGCCACAGCGCCCGCCGGATGTCGCACTCGAGGCGGTCGAGGGTGCACTCCGAGCGGCGCTGGGTCCCGCTGGCGTCGGTGGGTGTGTACGTCCCCGGCGGCCGGGCGGCTATCCGTCCTCGCTCGTGATGGCCGCCGTCCCGGCGCGGGTCGCCGGCGTCGAGCGGATCGCGATCGTGACGCCGAAAGCGTCAGAGGCGACGCTCGCCGCGCGCACGCCCTCGGCATCGACGAGGTCTACTCGGTCGGCGGCGCCCAGGCGGTTGCCGCGCTCGCCTTTGGCACCGAGACGGTCGCGCCGGTCGACAAGATCGTCGGACCCGGAAACCGCTGGGTCACGGCGGCCAAGCTGCTCGTCTCGAGCCACGTCGCAATCGACCTTCCGGCCGGGCCGAGCGAGGTCGTCCTGATCGCCGATGCCTCGGCCGATCCGGCCCGCTGCGCCGCCGACCTGCTCGCGCAGTCCGAGCACGGCCCGGACAGCGAAGCGATCCTCCTCAGCCTCGATCCCGACGCTTTCCGAGGCGCGTGCGCGACCTCGTCGCCGGGACCGAAAACGTCTCGATTCGGGACGTGCGCGACGCCTCGACGAGGCGCTCGCGCGTCTCCGGAGACCTACGCGCCGGAGCATCTCGAGCTCTGGGTGGAAGAGCCGGAGCCGCTTGCTCGCGCGGATCCGGAACGCGGGCACGGTCTTCGTCCGGACATCCGCCGTCGTCGGCGACTACGCGGCCGGCGCGACGCACATCCTTGCCGACCGGAGGCCTGGCGCGAGGCTGTGGCGGGCTGGGGCTCGAGACGTTCCTGAAGCCGATGCAGCTCGTCCGCGCGGCCGACCTCGCGCGCGCGCGGGCGATCGGGCTGCCGCTGGCCCGCCTCGAGGGCCTTCAGCTGCACGCGGCCGCCCTGGAGCTGGGGTGAAGGCCGCAGCCGCTCCCGGACGGCTTCCGCGCCTACGCGTGGTCGCCCTCGTCGGCGGACGTGGCCACGCGGCACGGGCTTGCGGCCGAGCAGATCCTGCGCTACGACCAGAACACGCCGCCCGCTCCCGGTGTGCCGCAGGTGCCCGCTGGCGGAGAGCTTCGCGCGGCTGCAGGAATATCCCGACGGGACATTCGCCGGAGCTGCGCGCGGCTGCCGCCGGCTATTGCGGCGTCACGGCCGAGCAAGTGGTCGATCGGCGCCGGTGCGCGACGAGCTGATCCTGGTCTGCGCCCGCACCTTCCTCGGGCCCGGCAGCTCGGCGGCGATCGAGAGCCCACCGTACGGGCTGTACCGGATCGCGACGGAGTTGGCGGGAGCGTCGATCACGACGCTCGCCCGACGGCGCGGACCTGATCTGGGTCTGTAACCCGAACAACCCGACCGGCGAGCTGCGGGAGGCGGCCGAGATCGCCGCGCTCGCCCGCGCTCACCCCTCGTCGCGCGGTCGTCGTCGACGAGGCCTACTACGAGTACGCCGGCACGACCTGCGTGCCGCTTGATCGCCGAGCACCCGAACCGTGATCGTCCTGCGGACGCTCTCGAAGGCTTTCGGCTTCGCAGCCCTTCGCGTCGGCTGGGCGGTGGCGTCGCCGGAGGCGGCGGCTGAGCTCGAGCTGCGGCGGCCGCCCGGCGAGCGTCAGCGGTCCGGCCGCCCGGATCGCGCGCTGCGGCCCTGCCGCGACCCGCGCATCGACGTCACGGAGACGCTCGCCGAGCGGGAACGGGTGCGCACGCGCTCTCGTCGCGGCCGGGTCACGACTGCCCCGAGGGCCACGGCAACTTCGTCTTTCTCCGCTCCGAGGAGCCGCTCGGCGCGACGCTCGAGGAGCAGGGTCTCGTCGTGCGCGTGGTGAGCGGCGGCATCCGGATCACGCTCCGGCAGGCCTCGTCGAGAACGACGTCCTCCTCGCGGCGCTCGGGACCGGCCGCCGCTCCGGCGGAGGGCCGCACCGCGTACGTCGCGCGCACGAGCACCGAGACCGCGCTGCGCGTCGTCGCTCGACCTCGACGGCTCGGTCGCACCAGCTCGCGACGGGCATCGGGTTCCTCGACCACCTGCTCACGCTGCTGGCGTTCCACGCCGGCTTCGATCTCGAGCTGCTCGCGGGCGGCGACCTCGACGTCGACGAGCACCACACGGTCGAGGACGTCCTCGCCGCGCTCGGCGACGCCGCTCGCCGAGGCGCTCGGCGACCGCGCGAGGAGTCGCGCGCTACGGCGCGGCGACGGTGCCGATGGACGAGGCGAGCGCCACCGCAGCCGTCGACCTCGTCCGGCGGCCGCACGCCGAGATCTCGCTCGCGTTCACGGGCGAGCGCGTCGGCGGGCTCGCCCTCTCGCTGCTGCCCCACGCGCTGGAGCGCTTCGCGATGCAGGCCGGGCTGCACCGTTCACGTCACCGCCGCCGGCTCGGACGACCATCACGTCGCCGAGGCGGCGTTTCAAGGCGCTCGGCCGGGCGCTGCGGGAGGCGTGCGCACCCGCGGCGACGGCGGCGTCCAGTCGACGAAGGGACTCGCGTGAAGGTCGTGCTCGCCGACTACGGCGCCGGCAATCTGCGCAGCGTCTGCTCGGCGCTCGCCCGCGCGGGCGCCGGAGCCGGTCGTCGACCAGGCGATCCGGCCGAGGTCGCAGCGCGCCGCTGGCGGTCGTCGCCGGGGTCGGCCACGCTCGCGCGCGCCGCCGCTGGTCTGGGGCCGCTCGCGGACGTGCTGCGCGAGCGCGTCGCTGCCGGCCGGCCCGTCTTCGGCATCTGCGTCGGGCTCCAGCTCCTCTTCGAGCAGAGCGAGGAGGGCGGCGAGGGCCTGGAGCTGCTCGCCGGCCGGGTTCGCAAGCGTCCGCGCGCGACGCGTGCCGCACATGGGCTGGAACGAGCTCGCGGTCACGCGGCCCTCGCGCTCCTCGACGGTCTCGACGGCGCGGACGTCTACTTCGCGCACAGCTACGCCGTGCAGCCCGACGACGAGGACGCTCGTCGTCGCCCGGGTCGACCACGACGGCGCGGTCGTCGCGCGCGATCGAGAACGGCGTCGCTCGCCGGCGTCCAGTTCCATCCCGAGCGGAGCGGCGCAGCCGGCGCGCGCGCTGCTCGAGAACGTGCTGCAGTGGTCAGAAGCGCCTGATCCCCTGCCTCGACGTCGCGGGCGGCCGCGTCGTCAAGGGCGTGCGCTTCGAGACGCTGCGCGACGATCGGCGATCCGGTCGAGCTCGCGCAGCGCTACTCCGACGTCGGCGCCGACGAGCTCGTCTTCCTCGACATCACCGCGACGCGTCGACGGGCCGCGGCCCGATCCTCGAGCTCGTCGAGCGCGCGGCCGGAGCGGCTGACGATCCCGTTCACGGTCGGCGGCGGGATCACCGGTCTCGAGGACGCGCGCTCGCTGCTCCGCGCCGGGGCCGACAAGGTCGCGGTCAACCGGGCCGCGTTCGACGATCCCGACGCTGCTGACCGGGCTGGCGGCCGAGTTCGGCGCGCAGGCAGTCGTCTGCGCGATCGACGCGCGCGGGCGGCAGCGTCGTCACGCACGGCGGCAGGACGGCGCGCGACGCGGACGCGGTCGCCTGGGCGCGCGAGGCCGTCGCGCGGGGCGCCGGCGAGCTGCTGCGTCACGTCGATCGACGCCGACGGCACGCGGGCGGGCTACGACCTCGCAGCTGACCGCGGCCGTTCGCGGACGCGGTCGACGGTGCCGGTGATCGCCTCGGGCGGTGCCGGCGAGGCGCGGCACCTGGCGGAGGCGTTCGAGGTCGGCGCCGAGGCGGCGCTCGTCGCGTCGATCGTGCACGAGCGGCCCGAGCGGCGTGCCGGAGCTGAAGAGCCGAGCTGAAGGAGGCGGGATGGAACGTCCGGATCTGACGGCGAGCGCGCGATCGTGCAGGACGCGCGAGTCGAACCGCGTGCTGATGCTGGCCTGGATGGACGAGGAGGCGCTCCGCCGCACCCGCGAGACGGGCGAGGCCTGGTTCTGGAGCCGGTCGCGCCAGAGCTACTGGCGCAAGGGCGAGACGTCCGGCAACACGCTCGCGGTCGAGGAGCTGCGCGGACGACTGCGACGGCGACGCGATCCTCCTGCGCGTACGCGCCGGGCCGGCCCTGTCTGCCACACCGGCGCGGAGTCCTGCTTCGCGCCCGTGGCTGTGGCGCGTCGATCGCCGAGCGCGCGGCTGCAGCGTCCCGAGGGCTCGTACGTCGTGACGCTGCTCGACGACCGGCGTCGCCGCGGCGCACGGAAGGTCGGGGAGGAAGGCGTCGAGGCGGCGCTGGCCGCGCGCCGGCGAGTCGGACGAGCGGCTCGTGCGAGGAGCTCGCCGACCTCTGGTTCCACAGCTACGCCCTGCTTGCCGCCCGCGGGCTCGACCCGCAGCTGGTCGAAGAAGAGCTGGTCCGCCGAGCCGGTCGCCACTCTTAGAGAACCTTTCGGCGCCTCTCATCGTCCTCTTAGGCCGGCCCTTGACTGGCCGCATGGATACCGAACCGTCCGGATCCAGTCGGCACGCGATCGAGCCGCGGTGGCGAAGAAGGTCCTCGCGCCGCCGCGGCGCGGCGACTCTGTTCGCGACCGTTCTCGTCGGCGTCCGCCTGAGCCGCCGGGTGACGCCACGGCGGGAATAGCGGGACGTCCGTCGATCAGACTGCCAACGCGACTCTCAGATCCAGAGCTTCGACTTCGGCCAGAGCGATATCGGCCCGTCCGGCGAAAGTGGCGCCGGCGCGACCGGAGGTACACATGCGTCCTGAGCAGCCGCGCGAGCTTTCGAGGCGATGGGAGTTACGGTCGAAGTCGGCGGAGCAGAACCACGTCGCGTTCGAACAGATCCGCGACCTCTTCGCCGCTGCGCGAGGCCGTCTTCAGCCGCTTCGGAGCGGCAGCGAGCTCACGCGCATCAGCCGCAGCGAGGCGACCGTTCTCGAGGTCACTCCCGTCTTTCGCCCGCGCGCGTCTCGGTGGCCCTCGCCGCTGCCGAGCAGACCAATGGACTGGTCGGCCCGACCCTCGGAGCGGCAATCGAGGCTGCCGGCTACGACCGGACAGCTTCGCCGAGCTTCGTCCCGGACGAGCGCCCGCTCGGGACCTGCTCACCCAGGCTCGTGGCGGGCGCTCGCCACGGTCAGCGGAATCCTCTTCCGCGCAGCGAGCACAGACTCGAGCCTGAACGGGGTCGTCAAGAGCATGGCCGTCGACGACGCGGTCGCCCCACCCTCGCGGCGCGACGGTTACGTCTCGGCCGGCGGCGACACTCGCGGCCCGGTGGCGCCATGGACGTCCTGCTTCCTTCGGGCGGAACCGTGCGTCTGCGCGGCGGCGGGATCGCGACGAGCGGGTCCTCCGAGACGAAGCTGGATCCGCGGCGGCGAGCTGCAGCACCACGCTGATGCGATCCGCGAACCGGCCCGGCCGGCACTGGTCGTGCTGGACCTGGACCGTCACGGTCGCCGCCACGGCTCATGCCTCGCGGCCGACGTCGCCGCGCCAGCCGCGTTCATCCTCGCCGAGGACGGTCGGGATGGCTCCGACGACCGCGGGCTTGCGGGCTCGTTCGTGGCTCGGAGGAGTCTGGGCCGAGAATCGCACGTGGCACGAGCTGACGGCCTACTCGGCCGCGGCATGAACGTCGCCTGGTACGTCGCCGCACCGGTGGGATCCTCGGCTTCACGCTTCTGACGGCGAGCGCCGTGCTCGGCGTCACCCTCGCCGGCCGGCCACGTTCTGGCTCGCTGGCCGCGCTTCGCAATCGGGGATGTCCGCCGCTTCGCGGGGATGCTCACCGGCGTCTTCATCTGGCTGCACGTCCTCGTCTTTCTCCTGGACAACTACCTGAGCTTCCGGGCTCACTGATCTGCTCGTCCCGGCGCAGCTCCTATCGACCCGTGTGGACGGCGCTCGGAGTCGTGGCGGCCGAGCTGCTGCTCGCGATCGCGATCACGAACCGCTTCCGGACGCGGTTGCCGTACGCGTTCTGGCGCCGCGCGCACGTGCTCAACTTCCTCGTCTGGTCCCTGGCCCTGGTCCCACTGGAATCACGGCCGGCAGCGACACCGACACTGGCTGGGCGCAGCTTCTCTACGCGTGCTGCGCAGGCGCGGTCGCCGCCGCGGTGACCTGGCGAGTCGCGGCCGAGCTCCTGGACCACCGTCAGCGCTCCGGCTGCCAGCTCCGACCCCAACCATCAGCAGACCTCGGCGCGGCCGAACTTCGGGCCGGGGCCGTCGCGGCCGAGCAGCAGGAACGCCGCGGCCTCCTCCGGGCTCGTCCTTCCCCGCCCGCCGCCAGTCCTTCGAAGAGCGTCTCGCCGTAGGCCTCGACGCCGCCCGCCAAGGACGGCGTCAGCGCGGCCGAGCTCCAGCGGGTCGAGCGCCTGACCGAAAGCCTCGAGCCCCGCTGACTCACCGCGGAGGGTCACGTTCGGGCCGGCGAGGCCGAAGGGATCCCGAGGTACCCCGCGTGCGCGTTGACGACGACGTTCGGGAAGCTCGACGGATTGACGAGCCCAGGCCCGTCCGTCAGGGCGACGCGGTTGAACTCGACGAGCGGTTCGATGCTCGCGAACGCGCGTCCGAGGACGAACGGCGCAGCGCTCCGGTGCGGCCAGGAAGCGGCTCCGGATGACGGAGCGCAGAGGCCGCAGCGACGCAGGCCAGCCGGCTTGCGCGAGCGAGCGGACGCAGGCCGCGCAGCTCCAGGTGCTCAGCGACGTCGAAGTCGTGATCGGGCGTGATCCAGCCCGTACCGAGCACGACCGCCATCTCCGGCCGCCCGCAGGACGAGCGATGCGTTGGCGCCGCCGAAGGCATAGGCGTTGCTGACGACGACGCCGAGCTCCAGTTCTCGGGGCTCGTTCGGGATCGCGTCCCAGTCGCGTCCGGATCGGCCCGGGTGAAGTTCCACGTGGGCGGTGCGATCTGCTCCCGGAGCGCCTGCACGCACGCGACGGCTTCGAGCGCACTGGCCGCTCCGAGCCCGTGGCCGGTGATGGCCTTGATCGAGCTCATCGGCGGGCCGCTCTTCCCGAAGAGCGCTCGGGCGGCGGCGACCTCCGCGCGGTCGTTCGCGGGCGTGCCGGTGCCGTGGGCTGAGAGGTAGCCGATCTCGCGGCGGTCAGCGCCGGCATCCTCGAGCGCCGCTTCCATCGCCCGTGTCGCCCCGCGCCCTTGGGATCCGGACTGACGATGTGGAACGCGCGTCGCCGGAGAGGCCGATTCCTGCGAGCTCCAGCAAGCGGCTCCGCGCCGCGAGCGGCAGCCGCCGTCGCCGACTCGACAACGAGCATGCGCGGCCCCTCGCCGAGAACGAGTCCATCGCGGTCGGCGCTGAACGGCCGGCACGCCTTGGTCGCGAGGGCTCCGAGGCGCGCGAACCCCGTGAAGGCGACGCGCGAGAACGCATCGGTTCCGCCGGCGAGGACGTGCATCGGCGCGTCGAGCCGGACCAGGTCGAGCGCGTGGCCGAGGGCGTGGTTCCCGGCTGCGCACGCTCCCGCAAGCACGCACCACGCGTCCGCCGAGGCCGAGCTCCGACGCGACGTCCCGTCCGACCTGGTCGGGGCCGGAGCGGACGAAGCTCCTCGGCCGGGACGCGTGCCCGACCGCACGTCCTCCGGCGCCCACGCTTCGAGCCAGCAGCTCTCTCCCATCGTCGTGCCGATCGCGAGACCGACCTCCGTTCCGCCGAGGCCGGCCTGCGGCGAGCGCCCGACGCCCGGCGGCCGCCGCAAGCAGAGCGGCGCGTCCCGGCCTCGGCTCGGTTCGCGCTTTCGAGCGCGAGGTCACGAACCTCGCAGCCGATCCGGGACGGGAAGTCTGACGTGTCGAACGATTCGACCTGCGCCGCGCCCGTGGTGCCGGCGAGAAGAGCCGCCCAGAAGGTCTCCACGTCCGCCCCGACCGGCGGGACGACGCCGAGGCCGGTGATCACCGCCCGCTCGATGCGCCCCTCCTGTTCGGCCAGCCGCATCCGCGTCAGTCCGACGAGGCTGCCGAACGTGGTGATCCCCTTCAGCTCCTCGACCGTGAAGCTGAGCCGTAGCGCCGCTCGACGTCGACCGCGATCTCCATCGCCATCAACGAGTCGACGCCCGCGTCGGCTAGCGTGCCGCTCAGGTCGATGGGCCCGCGTCGATCTCCGCGACGTCCGCGACGATCGCGCGAAGCTCGTCCTCGATCTCGACCTCGGTCAGGCTGCGAGCTCCGGAGCGGGGCGAAGACGCGCTCCGCGCGGCGGGCGCCCTCTGCGGTGCCGACCAGAAGTGCGAGCGGGTCGCCGATGATGCGGTACGGAGTCTGGGAGACAGCATGCGTCGAAGCGGCAAGCAGCGCCGGCCCGAGCTGGACTCACCCGAGCGAAGTGCGTCGGCGAGGCCGAGCATCCAGCGCATGTTGTCCATGTGAGCAACGACATCGCCGCTCCGCTGCCGCGGCCGCAGCGGCGCCGCCCGCGACGACAGCTCTCGGAGAAAGGACAGGCCGACCCGCCAGCGGTTCGCCGTCAGGCACGTGACTGAGAGAGCGCGCCAGAGCGGCTCCCGCCGGCTGCTTCGACGAGATGGCTGGCTCGGAGCCCGTGGTAGCCCGCCCAGCCCTTCGGCCGGCCGTGCCCGAAGTAGATGCCGACGCCGAGCCCGAGCCGCTAAGCCCGTGAACGAGGTCGGTGCGGGTGATCCGCTCGGACGTCCAGCGGAGCACGCGGAAGGCAGGCTCGCCGCCACGACGGAGGTTCGCCTCAGGCGTCCGCGAGCTGCATGTATCGCGGCTCCCACTGCCCGAGCACCGCCAGCAGGCCCGGCGCGCCCTCGCTCGACGCTGCACTCGTGCCGCTGCCTTGCGCGAACGCCTCGAGGCGCTGACCCGAGGATCCGGCAGCCAGCCCGACCGGCACCGCTCGTCCTGCGGGGTCCGACGAGGCGGTCCGGCAGCGCAGTCCGCGGCGCGCGCCGCCGGTCGTCGATCAACAGCATCCCTCGGCACCCTCTGCAGCCTCGCAGAGTCGCCTCGACGCGGCCCCAGTTCGACCACTCTCGCACGTCGCGGACGCGCTCGTGCCTCGCACGAGCGGCCGGAGCGGCCCGAGGCCGCTCCGGGTGCTGCGACGACATCACGCCGCCTCCCTCGCCTTCAGCTCGGTCGCGTGCGGGAAACCGGTTTCCCCACGAGCCCTCGCGCTGCCGCCGATGCTGCGCATCGGCGCGTCCTTCGGGGAGCCCTCCGGTTCCCCGCGCCCCTCCTGGCGGCCTGACTGCGTCACGCCGCCTGCACCTCCGCGATGTACGGGTCGTAATCCGTCGGTCCAGTTCCGTCCTTCAGCAGGAGGAAGTAGTCGGCCATGATCTGCGCCTGCTGCTCCGGGTTGAACGTGGTCGAGCTTGCCACCGGCGTCGTGGTTGGCCTTCAGAGCCGTCGCGCCGCCGTAGTTGTACGCCGACGCTCCCATCGTCACCTGGGAGAAGAGCGCGTGGCCGATGTAGTACGGGCCGGTGTTCTCACCTTGCCAGACGTGGCCGAGCTCGTGGATCAGCGTGTGCCGGTTTCCCCGCGTTGTCGTGTCGAAGTTGTCGGGCAGGTGGATGATTCGCATCGTCGTCACTGCCACGGCCTCGTCGCGGAACCAGTCGCTCATCCCCGACACGAACGAGCCTTCGTAGATCTGGACGTCGTTCAACGGGACGCTTGTCTTGTAGACGAGCTTCGCGCTCGGCCTTCTCTTCCGCGCGGAGCGAGGCGGAACTTGCCGAAGACCTCGAGAATGACCGCGATGCGCCACGTCGAGAGCGCCGACGACCGGCCTCGATGACGCCCTTGAGCACGTCGAGCAGGCCCTCGCCGATGTCCTTCAGCGACTGGATCACCTTCTTCTGCAGATCGCGAGTGGGCTGGATGAAGGCGGACTGGACGATGTCGCCCACGGTCTTCCCGAGCTCGCGCAGGGCGCGCTGATGAGGTTGTCGAGGGCGTGCTGCGGGTGCCGGATCGTGTCGGCCACGAGCTGAGCGATCGTGCGTGCCGGCGGCGAGCAGCTCCGCGACGACCTCCTTCACGATCTGGACCGCCCTCGTGACGGCCCAGCCGATCAGGTCTGACGACCGCGGCACCTGCCTTGAGCAGGCCCCTGACGACGGCCCGAAGCCCGTCGATCGCGTCCGTCGCGAGCCACGTGAGCACGTAGCTGATCGAGTTCTTCAGGCGCTGCGTCACCTCGCCGAGCAGCTCGAGCGCGGCGTCGCCTGCGGCGGCGGCCCACCGGAACACCTCGGTCAGCGCGATCCCGGCCGCTCTCGATCGCCTTCACGATCCCCTCGAAGACCGCCGCCGTCTTCGCCGCGGCCCATTCGAGCACCTCGTCGACGCTCTTCTTCACGTACCGGATCGCCAGCACCGCCTCGCGGTAGAGCCGGTCGGCAGCCGGAGCTGCCTGTGTCGGCACCCAGTCGAGGACGTCGCCGACCGGGCCGAGCGCCTTGAGAACGCCGTTGACCATCTTCCGGAAGACGAAGTAGCTCTTGGCCAGCGCCTGCGCCAGCATGTCCGCGACCTTCAGGCCTGCCTCGATCATCGCGTCGATCAGCCGCGCGGCCGTCCGGTAGGTGAATGCGATCACCGAGCCGACGAACTCGACGATCGTCTTCCCGAGCTGGACCGCCGCCTTGACGATGTCGCGGAGGAGGTTGCCGGCGAGGCCGGAGCCCTTCGCGGATCACGTCGAGCAGCTTCCGCCCGAGGTCGAACGCCGCCTCGACGATCCGCTTGATCGCGTTGAAGCCCCAGGCCGCGATCTTGCTGACGAAGTCCGCGAGCGCGGCTCCGAAGCGGAGGCCGCCTGCGCGATCTTCCGCGCGAGCGCCACGGCAGCGTTCGCAATGTATTCCGGCGAGGCTCGACGAGGCGTTGCCGACCTCGACGAGGCCTTGACGACGGCGTCGAGCACCGCAGCAACCGCGTTCTTGACGGCGTCGATCAGCTCCGCGACCGCCTTGCCGATCGCGCGGAGCGCCCGGACGACGCCCGCGACGACATTGGCGGCGAAGCGAGCTGACCTCCTCGAGGACTCCCGCACGGCGCGGCCGAGCTCGAGGAGCGCCCGCACCATGTGCTCCAGCAGGAACGCGGCCGCCTGGAATGCCTGGTTGATCAGGTTGCCGATCGTCTTGCCGATCGCGATCAGGGCCTTCGCGAACTCCTTCACCGTCGCGTAGACCTGCGTCGCCATCCAGGTGAAGCAGCTCGCCGAGCTGGTGGCCGAGCTGGTCGATCGCACGCAGCACCGTCTGGAGCGCTGCGCCGACGAGGTTCGCGATGTCGTTCAAGACCTGGAACATCGCGCGGCCCGCGTCGACGATTCCCTGGATGACCTTCTTGACGAACGCGAGCGTGTCGGCGACCGCGGCGCTCGAGCGCGCCCTTGACGATGTTGAAGATCGACTCGCCTGCGGCGAGCAGTGCCTTCGCCAGGTTCGCCATCTGGGCGACGGTGAAGTTGAACGCGGCGACGAGCGCGTCCGCGATCGACTGGAGCGCGTTCTTGATCGCGTCGACGACGGCGTCCACGGCCGTGCTTGACGCCCGCGTCGAGCGATGTCCTCGACCAGCTCGCGACGATCGCGGAGTCGTTCGGTCGTCGTCCTCGACCGGGCGCGTCTTGATCGTCGCCGCCGAGGTCGGCGAGGTACAGCAAGCACCTCGCGCAGCGCCTTCGTGTCCTTCTTGCCGGCCTCCGTCAGGACGAAGTCCTTCATCAGCGCGCTGGCCCTGGGCGGCCGGGAGCTCTGCCGATCGGCGTGGACGACCCAGCGGTCCTGGCTCCGCCTTCCGGTAGCCGTCGATCAGGGTTCGCCGCTCCGCCGCGGGGCGGAGGGCGACCGCGCTGGAAGAGCTGGCGGTGGTGGTCGATGTCACGGCAGCGTCCTGGCCAGGGCGGTTGCGACCCGTAGTCCCTGGGTCCGCGATGTTCAGTAGCGGCCGCCTTGTAGAGCGGCCGACCTCGGACGGGTTCGGTTGCGCCGCCCCGACGCGGAACTCCAGCTCCTCTGCGCGGAGCTTCGAGGCGGTCCGATCTGCTATCGAGCTTTCGGGCTGCTGACATCTGCAGCTCTCCTTCCGCGGGGTTTCGGGGTCGAGGGCCGCCGCAGTTGGCCCTGGCGCGACCCTACAAAATTGCGGCCCGGTTTCGCTAGAGCTCAGGGCGGGAGTTTCAGGTTACCGCGGGCGACAAGCACCTGCGCCGCGGCGACCGATCCGAGCGCCGCTGCGACGTCGACGCCCGATGGTGCGGTGCGTACGGACCAGCCGGCGCGCTGCCTTCTCGAGCTGGCGCTCGCAGCCGAGGGCAGTTTCCGCGACCGGCGTGGTACCAGGCGACGGTGACGTGGACGAGGCCTGTAGGAAGTCCCGCTCCTCGGGCGGCGCCTCGCGCCACTCGTCCTCGAGTTCCTCGTGTGCGGCGAAGAACTCGCCGGCGCCGATCAGCTCGAGGCCCTGTTTCGAGTCCACGCGATCAGGGGCACGGGAGGTGGGGGCGGCTCGCGGTGTTGTTCGTCTCCGTTCGACTCCGCGACGAGGTTCGTCCGGTCGACAGTCGCGAGGCGTGCCAGTACTGTGCCAATGCGCTGCAGGCCCCCCAGTTAGACACGTCCACGCTGGCGCAAACCGCCCGCGAGATTCGGCACGGTGAACTGCGGGTTCACGACCGAAATAGTCAGGATCGACGTCCGAGCCTGCAGGCAGCGTTCCCGTCGTTCCTGATGACGATCGTGTTCTTCGTGAAGGAGGCCACGTTACAGGTCCAGGCGCGGCGGCGGTGGCGGCGGCGGTGGCGCGCAACGATCGACCAGCCGAAGCTCGCCAGCGGCCCACGTTGCCGGCTGCGTCGCGGCCGCGGACTGCAAAGAGGTGCGTGCCGACGCCGAGTGACTGGTGGAGGCGCCGGGCTGGCGACGGGCGTAGGCAGAAGAGTCGAGCGAGCACTCGAAGGCGACGTCCGGCTCGCTCGCCGTGAACGCGAAGCTCGCACTCGTCTCGATCGTGGACGCGGCCGGGGTCGAGGTGAGCGTCACGGTGGGGAGGTCGTGTCCGGCGGGGACATACCGCCACTGGACGCTCGCCGGCTTGCCAACGTTCCCGGCCCTGTCCGTGGCGCGGACAGAAGCGATGGTCGCCGGCGGCAGAGCCTGGAGAAAACAGCGGGCGTGGTGCAGGCGGAATAGCCGGCGGCGTGCGAGCTTGCAGGCGAACCTGGCACCCGCCTCGTTGGACGTGAACCTGATCTGCGCGCCATTGGCTGAGACCGGGCGCCTGGCGCCTGCGTATTGGTCACAGTCGGCGCCTCTGTATCCGACAGGGGCGCGCCGTGACGGTCGGCTTCCGTTTCGGCAGGCGCAGGCGTGGGCTTGGGTTTCGGCGGTGGTCGTCGTGGGGCAGGCGTGGTCTCGACCGTCGCCCTCGCGGTCGTTGCCGGCGCAGTCGTCGGCTCCGTCGTCGTGCTCGGCGCGATCCACCTTGAGGCGGCGGTTTCGTCGCGCGTCGTTTGCAGCGGCGGTGATCGTCGGTTCGGTCAGGGTGCGACGATCTCCTCGCTGGTCGTCACCACGACTTCGGCCTCAGTCGTCTGCGCCGCGGCGGCCGGTGCGGGATCTCCGTCACCAGAGAGCGCAACGCCGAGGGCGGTGCGCCGCCGCTGAGGGCGATGACCGCTGCGACCGCAGCGATGGATCGCTTCGTACGTCCGACGAGCAGCCTGCCGCGGGGCGATCCCAGTAATGAGCGGCGTCGAGCCGGCGCTCCACCGCCGCGCGCGCCTCGTCGGTCTCCAGGAAGCCGGGCGGGAAGGCGTCCGGTAGCGCTTCGACGCTTCTTGCATACTCGCGCCAGGGCGTCCTGACGGCGCTCGCAGCTCTCGGGTGCGGGCGTCTCCTGCTGCCGCGCTCCCTTCAGCTGACCGTCGAGGTGTGCGGCGAGCAGCGGCAGGTAGCGCCGGCGCTCCTCCGGGAGCCGTTCGGGATCGACCTGCGCCGAGCCGGGCTCGAGGCGCAGGCTTTCGCGGGCCCGGAAGATCAGCTGGGCGACCGCGTTCTCCTTCATGTCGACCAGCTCGCCGATCTCGGCATCCAGGCGTACGAGCGCGTCTGGCGAGCTCGCGCAACGCCGGTACGAGCCGCTGCCGGGGCTGGAGCCTCGCGTTCGCGAGAGCCAGAACCTCGATCTGCTCGCCCGCGCAGGGCGTTCCCCGCTCAGGGTCGTCTACTCGCGATCCGGCGTCAGGCTGCACGGGCTCGGGCACTTCCGCCATCGGCTGCGCTGCCGCTTCGTGCGCTCGACCTGCTTCACGGGAAGAGGGTGCGCAGAGAGTGGTGAACAAGGTACGCGGAGACGTCTGCCGCGTCTCCAGGTCAGGCCAGTCGAGGCTGATCAGGACGGCGCGGTGACGAAGGTCGCTCCATGCGGATCGACAATCCGCGTGCAGTGGACGTTTCCGGCCAGGCGGTAGGCCCGAACCCGCGAGACGCCACGGCTGGTACTCCGCGTAGAGCTCCTCCCCGGGCCCTGCGCGATCGCGTTTGCGAAGCCGAAGCAGGAAGCTCTGCGTCAGACGTCCGCCGCAGCCCGTCGCCACATCGCACCAGTCTAGGTCGTTCCAGGCGCGGGAGAAAGTCGCGACGCGGCATGTTTGACAGAGGTAGCGCTCGATCGCGAGCACGCCGCTCGGACGCCCAATCGACGATCCAGGCTTCGTCGACGGAGAGAGACAACGAGAGTGGGTGTGGTGTGTGTTCATGTGAGTACAACCGGCGTCGGTGTCGATTCCCTACGCGGATGCGCCTGCCGGGCGGGGCGCATAGTTGCAGAAGCTGGTGCGCGGTGCTACGAGGCGACTGCGCAGATCGCGAAGGCGGCGATGTGCCAGTTGGCGGCGGTTGCGTTGATCTCGTACGCCCTGGCGTGCCACCGTGGCCTCGGCGGATAGCTTTCGTCCAGAGCGGCGTCGCCTGAGGCGTCAAAGATGTGCGCACCGCCACCGATCACCGTCTTGCCTGCCGGGCACGTCGCAGTGACCGCGTGGGTCGGATCCGAGTCGCGGACGCTCACCGCGGTGACGATCTCCACGCCGGCGAGGCCGGTGAGCTCCCTGCGGACCAGCGGGGCCGGCAGGAGCCCTGCGGGGCCGGCCGGGCCGGGCTGAAGCTGCCCAGGAGCGAAGTCGACTGCCCGCAGCTGGCCGTTCATCACGTCGATGCTCTTGATCCCGTTGTCTTTGAGGTCGACGCTCTTCCACGCCGTTGTTCGTCAGGTCGAGGCTGCCGACCGTGTTGTTCATGGATCTGGGCGCCGGTGATCAGGCCGGCTCGCGACTGCCGTGCCCGTGAGCGACAGCAGCAGTGCGAGCGAGGCGATGACTGTGGCGGGGCTGGGGATGCGGATTCTCATGGGGTCTCCTTTGGTTGGTGGACGAGATCCGTTGCTCCTCCAACCCGGGTGACTCCGATTCACTACGGTCGCGAAGGCGAACGATCTACGGCGCGGCGGTTCAGCGTTCGGAGTAAGTCTCGAACGCTGATCAGTGGCCACTGGTAGCTGCAGACGCAACCCGAGCACGGCGACCCAGACGGGCAACACAACCGGTGAAGACACGTTGGACTCAGCCCGGTCAGGTCTGCGGTGCTTCGCTTTCGCTGCAACACGGGAGCGCGAAGCTCAAGCGCCCACTCACCATCGGGCGTACGTCCGTAGGTCCGCCAGCGTGCGTCCTGCCGGAGACGCGTACAGGGTGGGTTGGGCCGCGATGAGGCTGAAGATGACGAGGCTGGCAGGTCGTGGACGTTTGTGGTGCCACGAGATCTCCCGCATCACGATCTTCGCCTCGCAGGCTGCGAGCTCCGTGCTGCAGTCGGCCGGGCCCAGCCGCGAGCAGCGAGACCGATCCCGCACGACGGTTACCAGCAGCGCGCCAGTACCACACTGAAGATCCGCCTGCAAGCCGCACTCGCGAGACGAGGCGGAGCCGGAGACCAAGCCCAAGGAGGATTACGCCCGAGCGCGAGAAGCCCGATAACCATGATCCGGCGGCTGCTCATCTGGCGCTGCCAGCGCCGCTGAAAGAGTCCTCATTGACGGGGCTGCTAGTCGTCCTGCACCGCCCAGGCGACAAGCCAGGCGACGGTGAGACGATCGGCCCCGCCACAGCGGAAGAAACGCGTCCCGGCGAGGCGGCG
>ERZ1370068.10126-contig-8850_pt1 | contig 31963 bp, 48 predicted proteins | sample MGYA00561227_ERZ1370068 | MGnify/ENA primary metagenome ERZ1370068 (study PRJEB38410, sample SAMEA6850437) | metagenome | study: Metagenomic assessment of the ecological functions of the soil: analysis of the soil microbiota associated with the...
GTGTACTTCGTTCAGTTACGTATTGCTCTGCTGCCATAAGGCATTGAACTCTTAACGGAAGAACAATAACGAGAATTGCAGAAGTTTGGAGATTTCGACACTGAAAAACATCGAGCTGGGTGAAGACACCTTCTGAGATTAGGAGGACTCGGCGGTGCCATCTTTTGCAGATTTCCGCTACGGTAATGTTTGCGCTGTATCACATACAATCGCAGAATCTTACCATGCTGCCAGGGGTTTCGTTGGCTCGCTAAAGGGTCTGCACCTTCGAGCGAAAAGAAGACCTTCAGGTCTGTAGTTGATTGATTCCTAACAATTTTCCCGAACAAGTGTCAAGGCTTTTCCTTGAACATTTTACCTACCATCGACCGGAATGGGAAGTATGTATGAGCTGGTATTCAAAGGCAGTTGAGAAATGCCAATGCCACTAAACCAAATGCCGAGAGGAGCCATCAGCGTCAACCGGTTAAGGTTCGACCGCTTTCGCCCGCGCCCCTCACGCGGCCGACGTCGAGCAGGAGCGCCCAGGAGGACGACCGGGGTCGCCGCCGCGGAGACGACGCCCGAGCTGGCAGTAAGCCGAGGTGATGGGGATGCGCAGCAGGACGAGCAACACACTGCGTGAGTCCGGCGACGAGCATAATGCCTTCCAGGCCCAGACGTCGCCGCGCCGGTACGGTCCGAGCACGACGGGCCAGGAACAGGCATCGCCGTAGGCCGCCGCGTAGAGCGGCGGATGTGCCCGGATCCCGCGCAGCGGCGGTTTGCGACGCCGGCATCGCCGCCGGCGACTTTGGACACGCCTTCGAGTGGCCGATGTTTGCCGCAGTCGTCGCCTCGTCCGGTACGCGCGTGGATCGCAAGCCGAAACCAGGCTGAGGAGCGTGATCGCGACGCCGAGGACGGTGAGCAGGATCCAGCTTTGCCTTTTTCTATCGTGAAACCTCCGGAATCTCTACCACGAAGAGCGCCATCAAAGGCCGAAGAACTACTCGCCCTGATGCGCTTCTTCATATCAATAGCTGCGGTATCGATTAGCTCCTTTAGAGCCTTGGCATCGACAGGGCGGTCGGGCCGCAGCTTCACATGGCGCATGAACCTGCCAGTGCCTTCCAACAAGCCGCCTGGATCGGCAAGCTCGGCGCCACGAAGAACCCGACATTGACGTGAGCTGTGAAGGCATTGACATAGGCGAATGCCGCATCACCTACACACGCGGTCGGATGGCCATCATGCAGCAACTCTCGAACATCGTCTCCGCAGTTGCGCATAACCTCAAACCAGTGCTGCGCGATTGCCCCCAATTACCGCGAATGCTCATGCATCCAGACCTACGATAGCTGGATCCTCGCTTGACCGAACTGGGGAAACGCATAGAGCTGATTCATAATGCGCGTGACGATTCTAACTCCTCGGTTGGAGCAACAATTACCCCTTTCTTACTTCGTACCATAGTTCTACCAGTCCGTTCTTATATGCTGATACGTCCTTCAGGTGTAATGCCTGTTTGCCCGATGCGGTCGAAAAACTGCGTCCCGTCACCCAGAATAATTGGCACGATTGTTTGTCTAATATCGTCCACTAAGCCAAGACCGATAAAGTCTCTAACAAGCGCCGCACGTCCTACAAGCCATATTCTTGTAGTTCGGTTGTAGCCTATGGCTTTACAAATTTCTTCAAGTCACCCGAATAGAATTCGATGCACACTCTGTCAGCCGCTCGGCCAATCGTCAATGGTCACCAACGAGGGAGCCACGAAGGATGCCAGAATCCAGTTTTTATTAGTAACGAAGCGAAAAGACCGCGCCAAGTAAGAACGGCAAAACTGAAACCCAAACGTTGGCAACGACTACAGCCACTATGGTTCGCCAATGATCGAGGTGGAGGTTGCATTGCTTACCATGGGTCGTAGACACCTCTTATCGAGGGAGCCAGGCAGGAACGGAACGCCCAGAAAGGGATGAACATGAAAACTCCTCATCAACGGACTCGGTCGAGCGATTTGGGGGTTCGGCAGCTCATCAGAGTAAAGATATGCCATCACGGAGCACGTTTGGTAATGTCATCTGCAAACAGACGTTGCACCTGCTGCTGGAACATCTTGTATTTCCTCTCCCTCGCCTCTTTCTCGAGGCTTATCCAGTCTGCGAATGAGAACACGAGCTCGCTCGATCGGCACCGCGACTCATAGCTGCTCTTTATCTCCATTAAGACCTCCGCTACTGCCAGGCTGTATTATGACAATTCGGGATATCGACATTAGATCCTTGACACTGTGTTGCCACTCGTCGTTCTCGAAGTAGAGGCGTATTGCACCAGCTGGCAGCAGCTACTCCTGGAATTCCTACAGCAACGACTGAGGCCGATCTTATGCAATGCTTTTGCAAGAACCGAGGTCGCTCTCGGTAATGAGCTCTTGCCTGGTACCGAAAGCTCGTCGGCATGGCGTACTGCGAGTCAGGTATGAAGTCGGCTGTGCTATTGCGTTTTGGAGCTTGTGATCCTCAGGAGTGGCGTGAAAAAAAGGCCGTAGGTATAAGGGATCGGAGGCCGCCGATCCCCAGGAGCTGCTTTCTCGTATTGTTCCGGAGCGATTTGCCGATGCGGCGAAACCTTAGGAAGCCAATCAATATCGCCATCTTACGTAGAAGAGAATTGGGCAGGATGAAAGCGATGGAGAATGGTTCCACACCTGCGACGAATAACCATGCAAGAGCTCTGCGAGAATACCTCAGCACCAGAAACCCAGGTGGCCGGTGACGCGCCTTTGCCCGCAAAATCCTCAGCTTGACCTCTACTACTTTCCGATCCAGGGCGCGTCAACCCAGAATCGCGCCACCGGTCCGTCTTTTGGCGGCGTTCCACATCCTAAGCCTTCGACCTGAGCTGATCGAGAGTCATGGCAATTTCATGTCGCAGCGCCTCAGCTTCCGGTAAGGTACGTTTTCTGGACCAGACGGCGTCACTTCCAGGTCAGTCGAAGGACAGCGCGACTCACATCCCGTTCGACCAAAGGCATTCTGCAGGATTAGCCGGCCAACATAAGTAGCAGCGCATGATCGCGGCAGAATTCTGTTGTCTTTGGTATACATAGTCAAAAGCGGATCGTATTGGGCTCGATGAGCTCTTTCAACAACCTTTCGAAAACAGGATGCTTGATATTTCGTTTCATTTTGATCATAAATATTTGACTATGACTACGTTCCACACAAGGTATAGCCGGTAGCAAATCCCAACAGTTTACGATTTTAGAGATCGACACGGTATTCAACTTTTACAAACCGAAACCGCCGCTTTCGAAGTTTGTAGACAATTTTTGGATATACGAAGGCTACGAGCCGGAGCACAGAGACCGAGCGCATTCTTCCGACCGGCACGCTCGAACTCGCAATCAATCTCCGGCAAAACGAGCTGCGATTTACGACACGGAACGTCTGGGTACGCAGGCTCCCAGCCTGCTGAAATCGTTAAGGCCTGAAAACTGCTCCCGCTTGTCCGGTGCGATCGTTTCAGGTGCGTCTGGGCGCGGCTTCACGCCCGCCCCAGAAGCCTTTATCATCGGGGTCCGCTTCAAACCGGGCGGCGCTTTTCCGTTTCTCGGACTCCCGGCGGGCGATCTCGCCGACATTCACGTCGATCTGGACACGCTTTGGGGACCGTCCGGCTGGTCGGCTGCGGGAGTGCCTTTGTGGAGGCGAGGACTTCTGCCGAGAGATTTCAGTTGCTCCAGGAGGCTCTGTTGAGTCGCTTGTGTCACGGCGTGGAACAGCATTACGCGGTTTCGGCGGCGCTCGGAAATGTTCGGGAAGAATCAAGCGGCGCCGAGAGTCAGGGAGGCCGCAAAGTATCTTGGTCTAAAGCCAGCGTCGGTTCATTCAGGTTTTCAAGGCGGAAGTGGAGCATCACGCCGAAACTGTTCAACCGGATTCAGCGGTTTCAGCAAGCCGGACTTTCATCAAAACAATCCTTCGATCAATTGGGCGGACCTTGCCGTTGAACTCCGGATTCTTCGATCAGTCCCATCTCCTTACGCGAATTTCTCGAGTTCTCGGGTCTTGGCCCGACCGATTACATAAATCGCCACAAACGCCTTATCGAACCCAACATAAACGTCGAACGCTACCAACTTGCTCATTTTTAGGTCAGGTCAATTTTATCAATACGACCGTCGCGTTACGACGGCATAATGCGAGGTAAGGAGACTTGAGTTATGAAAATGAAGAGCATCCTTTCAGGATTGATCGTGGTTTACGCTGCCTGCATGTTCCTGGCAGTCAGTTGCTCGCAAGCATCACGACAAATTAACTGAGGAGCCTCCGATGGCTATCGTGAGCGTTCGTTACATAGTCGATGATGTTGACATGGCAATCGAGTCTCAGACCAAACTGACTGAACCGGCCAGAGTCCGCTACTTCATCGACGATGCGCGCGCAGCTGTCGACTTCTATACCAACCACGCCGGCTTCGCCGCCGACGGTGTTATCGGCATCACCAATGGGCGAGCCAGGGCCATCGTGGCCGCCGTGGTGGGGCTGATCAGTCTGGTCATCGGTGGGCTGGCTCTGGCCCGCATCCGGCGGTCGCATCGGCACCGGGATCGGGCGAGCCGAGGCCATCGTGGCTCTGGTGCTGGGGTTGATCGGCATGATCCTCAGTGTGGTGCATCTGGGCACCTCCACCGGTGGTTTCGGCACGGGCAGCGGGCGAGCCGGAGCAATCGTGGCCCTGGTATTGGGGCTGATCGGCATGAACCTCGGTGGGCTGGCCCTCGCCCGCTCCCGCCGTTCCCGCAGCACCGACTGACCCGCCCATAAGCGCCTTGTCGGATCTGGCGGGCGAATATGATCATGAAAGTAAAAAGTGACGAGACTAGATGACATTTCCCGGGGAGCCCTTCGGAACTCCGGCCTCGACGGGAATACCAGGAGCGCCATCGAGATCCGCGAAGGCGACAAGGTCGATGAAGCGGCCTTGAAGGATCTCATCCGTGTTGCCGTGGCGCTCAATCTCAAGGGCAAGAGCAAGCCGAAGCCCCGGCGAGCGCGGCAGTTCGTGGATTTCAACGGCTAGTCTTCGGCCTCAGTTCTGCCCCACGCGCAGAGGTTGCGGTGCGATTCCGCTAACACATCCTGTAAAATTTTACAGTTACCTTCCGGCCTTCGCGCTGATATTATTCCTTCGCTATTTGACTTGTTCTAAACGCTACAGACTTGACCGCTGTCGAAACTAATACCGAATCTCTGGTGAAAGCGGTGGGACTCGCGGAAATCAGGATGATGCGGATGGTAAGGAGACTTGCCTCGGCTGGAGAAGTGCTGGACGGTAGAGTACGCGTGTCTCAACCCGGGAGCTTTCAAAATGAATATCATCACTCGAAAATCCAGGCGCGAACGAAAGGTCATTCGGTATCTGATCGCACTCGCGTGCGCCATGCTGCTTTTGCCGGGGAAGCGATTCTGGCTGTCCGGGCTGAGACAAGGACTCTCCCACAGGATAGCGTCAAAGTCACTCCGGACCAGATCGATTCTTTGGTGGCGCCTCTAGCGCTATATCCCGATAACCTGCTGGGTCAGACGCTCGTAGCCTCAACCTATCCTCTGGAGATCATCCAACTGCAGCAATGGCTGGACCGGAATCAGGATCTCGCGAACGATCAACAAAAGTTGACCGAAGCGGTTAAGAAACATCCGTGGGATCCAAGCATTCAATCGATGGCGGTATTGCCTGATGTGGTCAAGCGTCTCGCCGACGACATTCAGTGGACCACCGATCTGGGTAATGTATTTCTGGCCCAACAGAGCGATGTAATGGCTGCAGTTCAGCGCATGCGCGCGAAAGCTCAGGAGAAAGGATCTCTACAGTCAAACGAGCAACAGAAGGTGGTAACGCAAACCATCGAGAGCAGGCAGGTGATAGTGATCGAACAGGCAGATCCGGAAGTTGTCTATGTGCCTTCCTACAACCCGGCTTACGTCTGGGGATCACCTATATACCCGTACCCGGGAATTTACTATCCGCCCTACTACGGAGCAGTGTACGCCGCCGCGGCGATCTCGTTTGGAGTAGGAGTCGCGATGGGCTTCTGTATGGGGAGGTGGCTGGGGCTGGGGCTGCGGTTGGGGCGGTGGCGATATCAACTATCAACCGCAACAACAATTTCAATCGCAATACCAACATCGGCGGAGGCAATCGTACGAACATCGGAGGAGGCAATCGCGGGAACATCGGAGGGGCAATCAGTGTCAACCCCTGGGCGGCGGGAATAAATGGCAACACAATCCATCCCACCGCGGCGGTGCGCTCGTGCGGAGATCGAAATACCGCAAACAGGTTCGGTGGAACTACACGGGGAGACTCTCGCCAACCGGCAGCAAAGTGCGCGCGGCCAGATTGGGAGGCAAGGAGGCAATCTCGGCAGCAGCACGCGGCCCGGTGGCACAGGAAATCGCGGTAATCTCGGAAGCGGAGCAGGCGTCGCCAATCGCGGTGGTGTCGGGACCAGCGGAGGCGCGGGCAATCGCGGTGGTGTCGGGAGCAGCGGGGGCAATCGAGGTAGTGTCGGGGTGGCGATCGCATCGGCAACCGCAGCCTCGGCAACAGCTCTTCAAGTCGTGGAGGGTTTGGTGGCTTCAGCGGTAGCGACTCGCGCAGCAGCTCGAGCCGTGGATCATCCAGCATGGGACGCGGCGGCTCCAGTGGCGGAAGCCGAGGTGGATTCAGTGGTGGGAGTCCAGGAGGTGGCGGCAGCCGCGGTGGTGGTGGTGGTGGCCGCGGAGGTGGTGGTGGCCGGCGGTAGTCAATTCACGAAGGGGAGAAACAACTATGAAATCGATAATCTCCGGCGCAAAACGCTCGACCGCTATGATCATCGCGGGCACGCTCGCCCTGTCGTGTTTGCTGCTTCTTCGACGGCGTACAGCAAACGAGCGCGCAAACGGGGAAGGGGACTGGCTTCGCGACAGCTCAAGAGGCTGTCAATGCCCTGTTGGCTGCAGCCGAGAAGTATGACGAAAGACACTTCTGGAGATCCTCGGTCCCGACAGCTCCGACATCATTCATACTGGTGAATCTACGCGCGATCGGGAGATGTCCACAGAGTTCGCAGCGCAGGCTCGCACCAGGCAGAGCCTGACGAAAGACCCTCGCCAATTCGAATCGCCTGATACTCACCGTTGGAAGCGACGACTGGCCCTTTCCCGTGCCGCTGGTGAAGCTCGCCGGCAAGTGGTATTTCGATACGAAAGAAGGACGCGGTGAGGTCCTGCGGACGTCGTATCGGCCGAAACGAGCTTGACGCGATCGAAATCTGTCGCGGTTATGTCGAGGCCCAGTATGAATACGCGATGCTGAAACACGGACAATCCGGCGTCAATCAATCCGCGCAGCGAATTATCAGTACCCCGGATACCCAGGATGGCCTTGCCTGGCAAAAGCCCGATGGCAGCCTGGGATGGTCCCATCGGAGAGAATGTCGCTAAAGCTATTGCGCGCGGTTACACGAGTCGGAATGAATCTTATCGCGGCTACTTCTTCCAGGTCCTCAAAGGCCAGGGACCCGCGGCACCGTTGGGAGAACTCGATTATGTTGTGAATGGTGTGATGATCGGCGGCTTCGCCCTCCTCGCCACACCGGCCCGGTATCGAGTAACCGGCGTCAAGACCTTCATGGTCAGCCAGGACGGCGTTGTTTTATGAAAAGGACCTCGGTCCGAACACGCTGGAGATTGCGCAGAAGAATTGATCGTTTCAACCCCGATTCGAGTTGGAGTCCGGTGTTGGAACAATAGGGCCGTGGCATCGCATCTCGCTTAGAAATACTCAAAGGTGCCACTGAAAAACCAATCCAAAGCCGTTTAATGAGGTGTCGATGACCGGCTTGTATTCTGTCTCATGAAATAGAACTCAATAATCGTGTGCCGGCGAAGAGGCACCTCGGTCCCGAAAGAGTATTCATTCCTACTCCATATGCGGTAACGAGTGTCATAGAAAAGTTCCCCGGTCGCATAAGGAGTGAACCTCAACGATCGAAGCTTGAAGTCGCGCTCGAGTCTCAGCCGGTTGCGATACCGGAAAGAGTATTCCCCGTTGATCCATCTGCCCTCCCTCGACTGCGATCGCTCAGCAAGAAAGCGCCAGGGAGTGGATAGCGCCCGTTCAATTCCAGAATCGCGCGGTGTTCGTTGGAAGGATTCTCTTCGTCGCCGAGGGCCGCCACGTGACGTACCCGGCTCGGAGCGTCAGGTATTTAGCTCTCTCTGCATTGGGATTGGCGGCGAGCACGCGTCTCAGAATAGCCTTCAGTCCAACGTCGATATCAACCTCGAACGTCGCTTCCGTAAATTTGTCGGACTCTTTGCCTTAGTGCGCGTACCAAGCGCTCTTGAGTCTGAACCTCTCGCCGAGGCGAACATAGAGCTGGGCCTCTGGCCAAACCTGCTGCGGGGTATCCTGCGCGGCGGCAGCAACCGATAGAATCGCGAGCGCCGCTATGCTGCAAAAGATTCTGACCATGTCAAAGTTCGCCGCATTCGAAGACCCCGACGCTCATAGCTTCTCTTCACGGCCGCCTTCCGGCCACGCGATCCTTTATTGAAGGCACAGGGTCAACTCAGAACCGAAATGCCGCGCCAAGCATGGGCCCCTTGAAGGCTCCGTCAAAAGGAAGTCGTCAGGTGTGTATTTGAGGTCCAGATATCGGTAGCCGGCAAACAGCGAAACGCTCTTGCTGACGTCGATTCCTACGCCGCCAAAAAGCTGGTACGTAAAGTCAGAACCGCCGCCGCCGAGATCACCTCTCGCCGATCAGCGAGAAGATTCGCGTCAGATGGACCTGACCACGCAGACCACGCGATCACGTCCGCCCAGTTCTTGCTGCGCTCCCGGACTCTGCCCGCCAGCAACCCGGGGCGAGCTCCAACTTCGTGCTTGCATGCCAGAACCGGATGCCTGCTATCGCGTCCAGCGAGGCTCCCTCTTTCTCCGCCAGCCGATAGCCGACAACCGGGCTCAGCATGAAGGTCTTCTCGGTAACTTTCAGAGATGAGAACAGAGGCCCGCTGGTGTCCTTTGTTTGGTCGAGGTTGATGTAGAGGAGATCGGTTACTACCATGAACCTGTTCTTCCTGGCTTCGAAGCTGCCCATGAAACCGAAGTTCAGTGCATCGAGGATGTCCGAGACTCCGGGATCGATGTCGGTGGTGAGATCTCCAACCCCAACCGTTCCCTTGATGCCGGCCAGCCACAAGTAAGGGGCAAAACATGGAAATGCCACTTATCCGAGGATCCCTGCGCGCCGGATGATGCCGGCTCGGGCGCAAGGTGCTTGCCGCGAACGGGTAGAGGGCGCGGCGCGAGAAAGGAGACCGGTGCGGTGGTCGAACCGCTGCTTGCGCTAAGCCCTGACTCCGTCTCATTGTGCGCCACAACATCCTTCGACGAAGGAGGCTGCCCTCGGGGTTACCCTCGGTCTGTTGCTTGACGACCGTGCGCTCGCGCGAGACCTCGACGGCTTCTTGCGCTCTGACAGAGACACCGGTAAGGCACAACAACAAAACTACCGCGCCCTATCGAATAGAACGAGTGTCGGAAACTCGAGATCATAAATTGCTCCTTTTGTTGTTTGTGTGAGGCCCTAAGGGAATATTTAACGACTTTGCATTCAAACTGTCTTTCGCAGCGGCGTCTGGCTGCCCTTGCGGCGATGCTTTCGCCGAGTTTCCCGAGGATTGATACCTATAGGTAGAGAAGACCGCGAAGAGGATCGCTCACTAGAAGAAGCACGGCTTCAAAGGACAAAGTCGAGCCCGCGCCGCGATCAAACAGGATAAGCACGGTCAGTGCACTGACAAAAACATACTTGTCTCACCTATGAACGACAGCGCGTGGCCCGGGAAGACGTTGCGCCGAAACCGCAGTTGGGGCCGCACCCGAAAACGCACACCAATGAGCGACACCGCATGGCGATGACCACAATAGTAGTCGGGACCAGAGTCGCTTGAGCGCGCGCCTTCCGTTCCCTGGGAGAGCAGCCGCCGGTAGATAGGAAGTCCATTCCACATGATGGCCTGCGATCCCGCCGCCTCTGCGTATTATCAAAAACACCAAAATAGGATTCTGTCGCGTGAGTAGTTCATCGGAGAGAGGTGTCGCCCGGAAAGCCAACGATAGTCGTAAAGTAAAGTGGATTGGTCTGTCCGCGCAGCCGGCGTCGACCAACCCGCGAGCGATGAACCGGCTTCTCTCTATTGCTAGGGCTTCGCCGTTACATACACCAGGTTGTTTCCCTCAAACACCGCGCGATAGTAGTTAACTCCGCAGTGGTGGTACTCCACGCCGCCGATCGCTGTGGAGACGCAACCCTTTGGGAGGGTGCGAACGACCGAGCCCAGCGGCAATAATCCCTGGGCAACAGCAAGCTCCTGCTTAGCGGCGGCAGCCTCCCTGCCTGGCGGCGGCGGCGTCGTTGCTCGGCGGCGGCAGCCTGCTGCTGGGCCGCGGCAGTCTGCTGCTGAGCCGCGACAGTCTGCTGTTGGGCCTGCGGCCGCCTGTGCTCGCCCCCGCAGCGTGGGCGGTGCTCCCTACCACGACGGCGGTCCTGCGCCGGTGTCGACGCCGTGCACGTGGCCAGCTTGCGCATAAATAAGATCGGGAATGACCACAGAGGCGAGAGCCAGCCGGCTATTACTGCAATCTTAGTATCTTTTTCATTGTTTCCTCCTGTTTGGGCGTCAACGGTTAGAGCCTTCGTTTGATTTCAAGAACGTGATCGCTTTGGTCCCGCTCGGCGGCACGAATTTGAACTGAGAATCGGCCGCGGCCGGAGCTACGTTCCAGTCGCTGATAAGCGTTGTAATGCTCAGCAGCTCGAGGCGTACCTCGTATCGGTAACGACATACTTTCGCGGCAACGGCGGGCCGCTGTCGGGAATCCATACCTGAAAGTCGACCCTGGGGCGGCTGAAAAGCAAATGCTCACACGTGACACCGCCAATGACCTCCTTGCCGATCATCAACGCAAGAGTTACGTCCTGCATTAGCAGCGGGAAGGCGTTGCGGTAGACCAGGTCGGAGATCGGGTAGCTGAGCCCGAGTGACTCGCGCGCGAAATCGAGCATCTCCTCGATCGTCGCGGGTGCAGGCACCGACGCGTAGACCTTGTCGGACGGGTTGTAGAGCGTCAGCGTTTTGCCGTCGTAGTAGAACATTTGGTTGTGGCCCTTGCGTTCGGCTAGCAGCTTGTTCGGCCGGCTGACGACGACCTTTGAAGAAACTTCGAAATCGACTCTTTGCCCCGATTCGAGCAGGTCCTCGCGCATGTTCAGCGCCTGCACGCTGAACTGCTTCAGGCCGCTGAGGTAGTCCGTCATGCCACGCAGGAGCTTCACCGCTGCGGGATCCACCAGGGTGGTCGGCGTAGCGGGCGATTGCTTTGAATAAGCAACTACCGCTACCAGTGAAAGCATCGCCAAAGACGCTGCAAAAACTCTGAAAGATTTGCTCATTGGTTTTTCTCCTCATCTCTTTTTGTTTCTCATCTCGGAAACAGCACAGTGACGGAAGCGCAGGCCCCAGTCCGACCACCGTCCGGACTGTTGGCAGACTCTTCGCGCCGAGCGGTGCTATTCACTTCTTCTCGGGGCTCTTGCCAGGTGCAGGCTGCGCTGCTGGCGCAGGCTTGCCTATGCAGCCACAAGCCGGGCGGCACCTGGGCGGCCGGGATGAAGAGTGGCTTGCTGGTTGGCCAAGCCGAAATCAGTTCCGGCTTGTAGCCCGTCGGGTAGTAATCGTCCGGCGGAATCTCAGCGTCACGGATCGACTGCTCCTGAAAGTCCTGCACGCTTGTTGCGCAGGAGCCGGAATGAGCATCCCACCCATCGCGGCGATGTCGAACTTCGGCGGCGACATGCTCGGGTAATCTGGCAACACCCCATCGCGGACCCAGACCTTGTCGCGCGTCAGGTTCACCACAATCATGTCGGGCGCGCCAAAGTGGAAAGGCCCTTGGTAGTGGTAGCGGATCTCGGAAAGCAGCTCCGCGTTGGAGTAGCCGTCGTAGCTCATGTGCGTGGTCATGGCCATGCGCGGCTTCACCTTCTCGAACAGGTATCCGGCTGCGTAGCCGGGGTTGTGGGCCATGTCTATGGTGTTGCGCGCAATTACGGGCAACACGCCGTTCACGGTGGCGCTGATCGCTACCAGTTCGACCTGGACTTCGGTGATCAGGAGGTCAACGCCTTTGGCGTACTTCATGGTAAGGGAGTTCGGACGGCCATCGCCGGTGAAGGCGACGCTCATGCCGTTCCAGTCGAGGCGATAGGCAGAGGCGCCGTCTTCCGGTGTGCGATTGGCGCCAGTGCGTGATCTTGACTCCGTTCTTCTCATACGCCACGCCGCCGTCGTCGCGAAAATCGAACTCATTGACCTCCATATCGAAGCCTTTGCCGATCGGAGATTGGTCGAAGCTTTCGCGATGCCAGGCCAGCATCTCCTTCATCCGCTCCATCATATAGCGAACGCCGTATTGAGGCTTCGTACCCGATGGCCCGGTGACGCGGAACGGCTCATGCCAGCGACCCGCCCACGCGCCGAACATGTAGACATACGGCACCGTAGCGACGTGGTCCCAGTGCAGATGGGTGAGGAAGATATTGTTCAGACGATTGAGCGGCACGCCGGCCGCGAGGTAGTTGGCGATCGAGCCTGGTCCCATGTCGAAGATGAAGTTGTCGCCGTTGCCAAGCTCGACGTACACCGAGGTGCCCATCTGTCCTGGTCGCGGAAGCGGCGAGCTGCCATGAAGGTCACGCGGATCTCGTCGGGCTGAACCTCTTCGGTCTTCGGGAACCAGTTCGCCGCGCTCTTGAGCCAGGGCATCGGGGCGACGCCGTCGAAGGTCGAGTCCTTCCTTCCAGCGGCCCCATGGGGTACCACCGGTCCCATACCTCCTTCAGGACCTTAGGGTCCGATTCGTAGCCCTGCTCGGCGAGCTTCTTTAGCTGTTCCGCCGTGGGCGCCTGCGCGAACAGCGGAGAGGTGGATGAGAATACCAGTCCGCAAACGAACGCGGCGGTAAGTATGATTTTTTGTTTTCATGGGTTTTCCTGTTGGTTTCTTCATGGTTTCGCTCTTAATGTTTCATAGTTGCCTACACACCCCGCCTTGCGACGGCGGGCTTCTGAGACCTGTTCTACTTCGTCGGATACCAGATCTTCGTCGTGCCTGATCGTGCCGTTGAAGGCGAATGGAGCCAGGTCGTAATAGTCCCTGGACACGGGCGATCCGAGGTCGCTGCCGATGTCGAGGCAATCGTTGGCAGTGAAGATGACCGCGGCGGTAATCGGCACCCGGCCTTGCGCCACGACGTTGCCGTTGACCTTGATCGTGACGTCCAGCGGAGACCCGCGTTGTGGTGCGACCAGTCTTGACGCGACCTCGATGTTCACCTTGCCGGTCGGCAGCTTGTCCTTCGCCTTGATCTGCGTGCGTTGGATCTCGAACAGGTTGTATTCGTAGCTAAGGACGCCGTCCTTGACATAAGAGACAGGCCGCCGGAGAAAGCGCCGAGCGCATAGAGCACGCCGTTAGCATTCGCGGGCACGTCCACATCCATGCTGACGTTGTTATCGAACTTTCCGAGTTTCGGTGCGGCGAACTCCGGCATCCGGATGATGTTGCCGCTGAACGTCCACTCCGTGTACGGAGTCGACGGAGCGTCTTCCGGGTGGAACATTATGGTCCAAAGACCGCCGCCGATCGGCAGGTTCTTATTCTTTGTGGCTTCGACCAGGAACAGGTTCTTCATCTGCGGCGAGCTTCTCAGGCATTTTCGCGGCAAGGTCGTTGGCCTGGCTCCAATCTTCATTCAGGTTGTAAAGCTCCCAGACATCATTTTCCGGGTTCCACTCCCCGATGCCCGGGGCAATCCAGGTACCCAGGGCGTGCGTGATCCGAAAGTGCCGGCGAACCATCCATCGTGGTAAATCCGCGCGGCTGCCCATGATGTCGAAGAACTGCGTCGTCCGGCGATCTTTAGCTTTCGCATCGGCAAACGTGTAGGCCATGCTCACGCCGTCGATCGGGTCCTGCGGGAAACCATTGACGACGCGCGGCGGAGTGATCTTTGCCGCTTCGTAGATCGTCGGCACGATATCGATCACATGGTGAAACTGCGCCCGGGGCGTGGTCTCATGTTTGATCTTCGCGGGCCATGAGACTGCCATATTCTGCCGGGTGCCGCCAAAGTGTGCGGCAACCAGTTTGGTGGATTTGTAGGGCGAACTGCCTGCCCAGGCCCAACGCGGCGTTGTAATGGTTGTCGGTCTTTGGCGAACCGAGTACATCCAGCCCGCCGAGTTCGTCCAGAGTTTTGATGTGCTGTTGGATCGTGGACGGAATGCCGTTCTGCGCAAGGAGTTCGGAGATCGAGCCGTTCTGGCCTTCGGCGGAGTCGCCATTGTCGCCCATGATGTAGAAGACGAGCGTGTTGTCGAGTTTGCCCTCGAGCCTTGAGTTCGTCAATGATGCGCCCGGCATTGTAGTCGGCGTGGGCGAGGAAGCCGGCCCAAACTTCCATTAATCGGCGCTGGAACGGCTTTTCACTTTCGGGGATCGAATCCCACGAAGGCAGCGTAGCCGGCCGAGGTGTCAATTGCGCGTTCTGCGGTATCCATCCCTTCGCCTTTTGATTCGCAAAGACACGCTCGCGATATTTGTCCCAGCCATCGTCGAACTTGCCTTTGTACTTGTCGGCCCACTCTTTCATGATGTGGTGCGGGCCGTGCGCTGCGCCCGGAGCCCAGTACATGAAGAACGGTTTGTCCGGCGAGAATGCCTGCTGTTCGCGCAGCCACTTGATCGAGTCTTCGGCGATGTCCTCGGTGAGGTGATAGCCTTTGCGGTGGAGCTCGTGCGGGTTCACGACGGTCGTATTGCGCACCATGTTCGGCTCATACTGCGAGGCTTCGCCGGCGAGGAAGCCGTAGAAATACTCGAAGCCGTAGCCGGCGGGCCAGTAATCGAACGGCCCCTTCGAGGTGCTCTGTTCGGCGGGCGTGTTGTGCCACTTGCCCCACGCCCCGGTGTTGTAACCATAGTCCTTTAGCACCTCGGCCACGGTCGCCGACGACTTGGGAATGGTGCCGCTGAAACCGTCCCAGTCGTTCGCCAATTCGGTGATCTGGCCGTTGCCGACCACGGTGTGATTGCGCCCGGTCGAGCAGCGCCGCTCGCGTGGGCGAGCACATGGCCGTGGAGTGAAAACGGTTGTAGGAGATGCCCGCATCTGCAGATGCGGCTAAGCGTTGGCGTGTTGACCTCACCGCCATAGGTCGAGGCAACTCCTGGCCCTACGTCGTCGATCAGGATGATGAGGACGTTCGGCGCTCCCGGCTGCAGCCGCGAGGGCGTGACGCGCTTTTGTGAATCGAGTCTTTCATCGTCAGCCCCGCAGTTGAGGCCGACGGCGTCGGTGGGAAGGGCAGGACTTCCTGCGCCTCTGCCATTGGTACGAGAACCGCGTTCATAGCGAAAATGAGTACGGCGGCAATGATGTTCCTCACGCGTGTTGTTTTCGAGTGTTCGGTTTTTCCTTCAGTAACTTTCGCGATCTTGTTTCGGGATCTGCAGGTAGCCCGGTCAGGACTCCATGCGGCGGCTAGATCGCGACTTGCCAACGAAAGCTTCAGCGCCGGCCAACCTTGCGATCGTTGCGGAGTTGTCATCTTCCCACTGCGAAACCATGACGATTCTGCCTTCGGGAAGCACTCCACTATCTGGCCTCGTCGCGGCCAGTCCGTCCATTCCGACCATCTTGTGATCCATCAACACGATGTCGGGCTGATGTTCGGCGGTAGGCGGCCAGCGCTTCGATACCATCGCTGCATTCGACTATTTCGCCAACAAGATCAGCGATAAAGGTCTTGATCATCCGTCTCATTGGTTCGCTGTCATCTACGATTAGCACCTTCATGAATCTCCCATTGCGTGCCCCTTCATGCGACTTGTTTCCTAATTCGGCGAACCTCAACCAGCTCTGCCGTTGAATGAAGACCAAAATTCTCCATGCCATTGCGAGATATTTGTGATAAGCGACGGTTTCGAGACTGGATCTCGGAGGATGGAAGGCCACCTCTTTCGCTGGGCGTCCTTCCGCCAACAACTGAAGCACCTCTCGTTGACGGGGTGTAAGCGCGCATCGGAATCCGGCGGCCGGGACGTCCCGGAAAGACGCCATCCTCATACTCTTTGCTCCCTGGTCGAACGGCGATGGATTTGACCAGTGCCGTCCACTGTTTCGGCGAATCACCGAGCAGATCGGTGTCCAGGCAGTCCTTGAGGAGGGTAATACGCCGTGGCTCCGATACGAAAGGCCTATCAGACGATGTCGCGGTCCTGATTCATCGTCAGGATAGATCAGCTTGATCGCCGGCAAGTTCGCCTTGATGCACGACCTGCGTCAAGCGCTTTTCACGGTTCAGCAGAGGCATTGAGATGTCGAGCACGACCAACATCAGGCCCCGAGCACGGAGGGGCAGGCTTGAGCACCGCGCGCGGCCATCCGCAACAATGCTTACGACTTCAAACTCCGGTTCGAGAACGTTCGTGAGAGCTTCCATCAGAAGCGATTGGGCATCATCTGCCAGTAGGATACGCGCTCGTTTTCATATATAGTCCTCAGAAAAAGCGTTTGAAGTCTTCGCCGGGGCTCCTTGCCAATCCGGCAATCGCCGTTGTCCAAAGGAAGAGCAAGCGGCTCTGCCGCCTTAACTCGTCTCATAACACCTCAGGACGGGGAGAGCTTAAAACCGAAGGAGGTCGCGCAGGTATCCAAGGGATTGCGTATTAGTCTACGTAGTATTGCGTAAATCTGCGGCGGGGCAGCCATCTCATTGGCAGGCGCGGCTCAAACAAAGACGCCGCGCTCCACCAGGGCAGGGTTGGTAGAGGTGAGCAGGTTGGTGGAGCTGAGGAGCTTTTTCAGCACCTGACGGATCAGGAGAGCGCGTCCTTGTGCGCCAGTGCGAATTTCATGAGAGCGTGGCTTCCGCGGATGTTAAGTTTCTGACAATATGTTGTTGCGGTGGGTGTCGACTGTGCGAGGGCTGATGAAAAGCGCTTCAGCGATCTCCTTGCTGGTCTTGTAGTCGGCAATCAGCGAGAGCACACGGCGTTCAGTCGTTGTAAGTTCCTCCAGAGCGGAGCGAGTCGGGTCAACGGTGCGTCTCGCCCGGCGCGCTTTACGAGATAGGTCACCAGCTCCGGACTGGCGTAGTTCTCGCCGGCAGCTACCGCTCTTATGCAACTAACAATATCGGTGACCGCGCTGTCTTTGAGCACATAACCTTTGACCTCGCGCTTCAAGAGATTGAGTGAATAGCTTTTCTTCTCTGTACATCGTAACGAAGATGATCTTGACCGGTGAACCTTCTCCCGGAAGATGCTGAGCGAGCGAGAGGCCGTCCAATTTGGGCATGGCGATGTCCAGGATCGCAATTGCCGGCCGAAGCCTTCGAATCATCTCCAGCGCTCGCTGTCCGTCGGGGGCCCGCCCACGACCTCGAAACCTCGCTCCAACTCGATTATGTCGCGCAGGCCACGACGGAAGACCGGATGATCGTCGGCTATGACAATACTTAGTTTATTCCTCGGGTGCCACCGTATAACTCCAAACGGACAGTGATTGTTGTCCCGCGCGATGGCTCGGAGTCGATTGCAAAAGAACCACCGAGGACACGCACTCGCTCCGCAATCCCCGCCAGGCCGAATCCTGCGCGCTGCTGTTGCCGTTGGCTGTCAGAGACGGCCGCGGAATTCCGTTTCCGTTATCCTGACCGAGATGACCAGTTGGGTTTCGGACTTCTTGATCTGGATTCTGGCCTCGGTCGCGTGGGAGTGCTTTTACTACATTGTTCAGCCCTTCCTGTGCGATACGGTAAACGCTGGTTTCGCCCTCCGGTGAAAGCACCCTTCGATCCGATCCAGGTCTGCCGCGACATTGATGGAGGTCGAGTCAGAAACACGGTCGATCAGTGGATTCGATTGCCGCTACCAACCCCAGCCGGTCGAGTTCGTAGGGCCGCAGGTTGTGCGCAATCTCCCGGACCTCGAGGATCGAGGCGGTTGCGGTTGAAGCAATCTCCTCTAATTGCTCCATGACTCGGTCCTGATTCGTCTGGTCCCGCAAGCCGATCATCGCACGATTCTTTATGATCGCCAGGCTCTGCCGAGACCGTCGTGCAGCTCAGCAGCGACACGCCGCCGTTCCTCGTCCTGTAACATCAGTAATCGCCCGGTCAACTGCTGTAGTGCCTGTTCATCCCGTTTGCGATCGCTGATGTCGAGCGTCACCCGCGCAGGCCCACGGTTTTTCCTGTGTCATCGCGCATGACCGCTATGTGCTCCTCGACCCACAGCAGCCGCCCATCTTTGGCCCCTCCAGCGGAATCGAACTACTCCTCACTACCACTCGAGAATCGCCCCGATTTCCCGGGTAACTTCTTCGCGATCTTCTTCCAGGATTATGGATTGAGCGAAACCGGGCGAGCGCAACCACTCTTCGACGCTGTAGCCCAGCATCTTCCCGACGTAAGGACTCAACGAAGGTAGTTTTCGGGATGGGATGGTCGGCTTCCAGCTCTCGCCTCCCAAACGACGCCCGGAACCTTGGCGACTATTTCATTCAGATGCTGATGCGCTGATTCCGCCAGTTGTGCAAAGCCGAGTGCTTCTCTCTTCGGCTTGTCTCCGTTTGGCTTGTGTAAAAGAGCAGCCACACGATACCCAGCGCCTGAAGAACGATGCAGCGAGATAGCTCCGACAATGCGCCATTTGTACAACTCCCAAACCGAAAACTCTTTGTAGCGGACGACGCTACCGGGCGGAATCTGAGTTTCGCTTATGCCCCAGCGACGCAGTTGTCGCCAATCAACCATGGTGACGGCTAGGGACAGTTTGCGGAGGAATACTCTGAACGCTCTCGCCGGCGAGGATGCGCACGCCTATTTCGGCGGCGCTGAAGCCCACCGCTTCATAACTCAGGAGTCGCCCGCCGACAATCCCACTGCCGAAGTAGGTCTCGTTCAGTGCATAAATGGGAGCGCTGCAACTCTGAGCCAACTGGGGAAGGACGTCAGTGCTTATGTAGGCCTTTCCGGTCCTGTCAATATTGAAGGAAAGAAAAATGACGATGGTCTTATCCGGCAGAACTGCGAGTCGCTGACGCATTTCCTCCGCAGGTGAGGTCTGTTAGATAAGTGAAGGCTAACCTGTCTTCATACCTGCGAAAATCCTTTTTCGCCAGAGCCATCAGTTCGCGCTCAAGAGGTGCGTTCCCCGCTGCCACGACGACCCTTTCCGTTTGCGGGTGAAACGCCAACGCAAGATCCAAAGTTGGAGCTACTTCAATCGTTCCCGAAACGCCGGTGGTATTTTCCAGCTTCAAGTCCGCGATCCGCTTTTGCTCGTTGACTATGAAAACGATGGGAGAGTCTGGGAAGAGTTCGCCTTTGTGCTTCAACAGGAATCTCAACGCGGGCGGTGAGAAGGCAAAGATTAGATCCAGATGTACGCCTTCATATTTCCGCTGCAGAAGCGCGACCAGCTCAGCTTCATATTTTTCGTTGGGTATGCGGAAACCATCCTGACCTTCATCGAAGATCTGAATGGGGGCCTTCCATTTATCTTTCAGAGTTGAGCGGATGGCCTGGGTGACAAGCACAGCGCCCGGCAGACTGGGGTCGTCCGAATGAAAAAGGAGAACATTCTTCGGCGGCTCATCCGCGAGAGATAATTGCCGGCAGTGAGATAGAAGCAGAGCGCAGCCAAGAACAATCGCTGAGCGCTTGGCACGATCCTTTTGAACTCAATTGGATAATTCTGCTGCGCACTGTTTGAACTAGCTGAACCTAACCCACTTCGAGAGCTGTGTCATAACACTCAATTGCAGTTGGGTGACAGTCGGTACTCGCGGACGCGGAACGTTCGGATCGGCCATCGTGACAGACCGCAACTGATGAAACTCAAGCGATCTTCGCACACACGAAGTGTTATAGACGACGAATCAGTATCAACGCTACACGCGCTTCGGTTGATTCGTGACACTACCGAGTTTCGACCACAGCTTCGCTGTACTCTGACCTCCCACTCCAACTCAGAACAAAAACTTCAAAGCAAACTGCAACTGACGCGATGAGCCCGAGTCGCCAGTGGGAAAGCGTGTATTGATGATCTGACCAAAAGTTGCGCTTCCTACTACTCTTCCAGGCTGTCCGAAATTAGCGTGATTAAGCAGGTCGAAGACTTCCGCACGGAATTGCAGCCGCATCTTTTCGTCGAGCTTGATGTTCTTGAGCACCGAGAAATCGACGTTACTAAAGCCGGGGCCGATGATGACGTTCCGCCCAAGATTTCCGAAGCGGGCCACAGGGATAAAGGCGGTGGTATCGAACCAGCGTTCCACGCTGCCAACCATATTAACCGGCCCGACGACATCCGGCCGCAGTGTGTTTGCTACTCCGTTGACCGCCGTGTTCGTAGTGATAATGTTAACCGGATTGCCGCTTTGCAGTTGAACAATCGCCGCCAATTGCCAGCCTTCTTTGATCCGATTGCCTTTGAAAGGCAGCTCATAAATCCCGCTCACGACGAGACGGTGGCGCGCGTCGAAATCAGAAAGCCCGCGATCATTTCGCAGGTCGTAACTGTTCTGCACGGTGATTAGCGTCGGGGCACTTAGTGAGTTGTAGTCGATTGATTTCGACCAGGTATAGGAAGCGTTGAATTGCAGACCAGATGAGAAGCGACGACTGACGGTGGTCCAGAGCGCGTTGTAACTGGAGTTGCCGGTGCCTTCAACCTGTGTGATGTTGCTTATGCTTGCGCCGGGCAGGACTGGACTCGAAACCGATAACTGCGGAAAAGGGCCGAACGCCATTTGACCGGCTGATTGATGTTGCGCGAGATGCGCAAGTGCGTGCCCTTGGAGCCGATGTAACCCACCATCACGGCAAGACCAGAAACGATTTCGCGTTGGATGTTCAGGTTCCATGACTGCACGTATGAGTTTTCATAATCGTGATCGACGGTCACCAGTGAAATGCCGGAAGCACGCGCTAAGTCGATCGCATTGTTGAGTCGTATCGTTCCAGAGAAACTGAGCGGCGTGGCATTCGGAGGGTTGGCAGCTGTATTTGAAACGGCATTCACCAGGGGCTGCTCAGTCATGATCGCATAGCCGACGCGCACGGATGTCTTGCCGTCCTTAAAGGATCCCAGACAACCCCGACACGTGGCTGAAAGTTCTTCGCATTCGTCTTGTAAACCTGATCAATGTCCCGGCCGACATTAACCAATGCGACACGTGCTGGATCAAAGACGTAAAAGCGATCGAAGCGCTCCGTTGGAGTCATGTTCCACTCGTAACGGAAGCCGAGTTCGATCGTGAGATTTCGTCGCCACTTGAAACTATCCAGGGCGAAGAGATCGAGCGCACCTTGCGCGATGCTGGTTGACCGATCGCCGAGTGCAATGGAAAACGAGTTGGCATTTCCGGCGACGAAGGCTGCTACCGAAGGAAATTGAAACGTTCCTGAGTCGAGCATGTAGACCATTGTTGTAGAAGCGTCGAAACTCACCGCCGAGCTTGATCGAGTGCCGGCCGCGTAGATGGCTCAGGGTATCGGAAGCAACGAAGCTGGTGTCACCACGACCTGCTGGAACTTGAGGTGGCCCACCGAAATTGAGTCCGCCTGCGACGTTGATCTGAGGTAAAGCACCGGACCGGTTGATGCCGTTGCGAATTCCAAAGTCGGCGGGGTTGAGCGGCGCGCCTGCCAATCCGGTAAATGAAATTCGGTTGAAGCCGAAACGTGCTTCGTTGACGGTTTGCGGCGTGAGTATGTGCGTGTAGTTCAGTGTGAATATCTGGCGCAGCCCACGCCGGATGTCGCCGAAGCCGGGAATGGTGTTTCCGAGCAAGGTCGGTTCGTTGCGATCGTCACGTTGCACCGCGTAGTAGCCATGCACCAGATTGCTGTCATTTAGCTTGTGACTGACGTCCACGGTCCACTGATCAACGACGACAGCCGCGGGCGCCGATCCGACAAAGCGCGCTGCGCCAGATGAGTCGGTAAAGTTCGCTCGCGGGATCAGATCAATTAGTTTCTTGATCACCGGGTCAGTTACGGATGTGCGCTGAGCGTCGCTGAGCACCAGGCTGTTAACATCAACTCCCTGTCGCTGTCTGTAATCCCTCATAAGAAACGAAGAAGAAAGTTCTGTTCTTGCCGTTATAGCTCCACGACGGGCCACCTTCGCCGAAATGTGGCAAGAGGCACGGGCCGCCTGATCGAGCCGCCAAACTGGTTACGCTTGAATGGTGGCGGCTGGCTGGAAGTGAAGTTGAAGAAGTTGCGGGCATCGAGCGCGTCGTTGCGAAAGTACTCCATCAGCTCGCCGTGAAATTGGTTCGCGCCTCGCCGGGTGGCGATATTTACAATCGCGCCAGAGTTGCGTCCCGTACTCGGCGCTGAACGTCGAGTTGTCGACCTTGAATTCCTGAATACTACTTATCGGCGGCAGGAAAGTGATGATGTTATTGATCTGATCATTCAGATTGATGCCGTTGATCTGATAGTTGACCGTATCTTCGCGATTGCCGGCGGTGTTCAAGGCAAACGATCCCTGGCCGCGCGCCGGCGTGAGAGGGTCCCATTCTGAGGCGGAGTAACGGAGCCCGGCACAAGCAGTCCCAGATCGATAAAGTGTCGACCGTTTAGCGGCAGTTCCTGCACGGTGCGTTGGTCAACCACTTGGCCAACCGAAACCGTAGCCAGCTTCAATTAGCCCAGCTTCAGGTGTCACATTTATCGTCTGAGCAGATGTCGCCTACTTCCAACTGAAAGTTCTGAACCACGATGCGCGCGACTTCAATACCCAACTGTTCAATGATCTCTGTTCTAAAACCTCTCGCTCTGACTTCCACACGGTAGTTGCCAACAGGCAGCGCCGCAATCTGATAATTGCCTTCGCTGTCAGTCTCGCCGTTTCGTGCGAGTCCAGTCGCGCTGTTTTGTACTGATACTTGCGCGCGAGGCACAACGGCCCCGTTCTGATCGACGACTCTTCCCTGCAGAACGGCGGTGGATTGGAAGGGCATTCGCCCAGAGGCATCAGTCCAGGGACAGCGCCGATGCCAATCGAGCCAATAGATAAGTGGTAGACAAGGTCTTTTACGCGTGCGTTGGCATGCCTGTATTGCCCAGGGCATTCCGAGGCGCGCCTGTGGTGGTGGTAGTTACGATCGCCTCACAGCAGCTTCCTCTGGCCAATAGAGTCGACAATCGCTGCCATCCAGAAAGCGATCCTCCTTTGGCCGCCATTCGATGCGTCTGGCGGATATTGCTTCAAGCAACCCATCCGCCATGCGGAAGGTGCTGCCCGCGCAACCACTTCCGGATAAAACCTTTCCTTCGGAGAGGAAGGAAGCAAATACGCTCGGCAATCGAGATGCAAGATGGCGCCCGTCGGCTTTGCCAGCACGTGGAAACAATATCGGGAGCACTTCGCCTTGTCCTTCTTACTACGCCGTAGTGGTTGAGATGCTCCAGTCCATCTGCCGACGGCGACGGTCCCCCTGGGAGTGTACTGACATTAAGCGATGCCGGAACACCGTCAAAACCGACAGGCTGTCCGGTGTTGAGTCGTGCTGAGCTGGACGGCTGAACCCCGGCATTGCGTTTCTCCGCGCGGGAACTGGCGTCAGAATTGACAGTTCCCGGCGATGTCCCGATTGCTCTAAAACTGTTCGTGACCGGGGACTAATCTGTTTATTCCCCAAATGAAAGCGGGAACTCAACACACGAGCGATTTCAGCTCGCGGGAGTGGAAGGCTCCTGGATATTATCAGGCCCCAAGCCGAAGGCGGTAAGAAAGGGTTGCGTGCTTTCGTTAAAGGGTGATTCTGGTTGTCGTGGCTGCGCAACATGTAGTTCTTCGATGAGACCGCTCTTGACTCTCCCAGTGCATCCACATTATCTGCCCAAATTGTTTGGTGCACTTCGTATTCCTTTCATGCGCGACTCTCGGACAAAATCCCAGGCGTCGCGAACATCGCTGGAATCAAACAGACCGGTCGTCAGGGGCAAGAACACTGTCAGACAAACAGTTACCGAGAGTCATGGCAGATCTCATCAGAATAGCGGCGCTGTTCGTTGTTATCTTGCTCTGCAATCCCGTCCACGCACAATCAACGGCGTCCATCGAAGGACAAGTCAACGATCAGCACGGTGCGATTGTACCTGGAGTTGAGATCACTGTAGTCAGCCGCGAGATCGGCCTCAGGCGCGTAGCCGTCACGGACGATGACGGCAGATATCAAATTCCCGCTCTGCCAGTTGGCTCATATCGGATTGAGGTCAGAGCCCACGGGTTTCAAACGCAGATCGTTGAGAGTTCGACGCTTGAGGTTGGGCGAAGAGTTACGCAGAACTTTCAACTTCAGGTGGGCGATGTCTCGCAGGTAGTAACGGTGACGACCGGTAATGCTTTGATCGACCAATCCAGTGTTTCAATCAGTGCACGTGGTGGATCAACGCATGGTTCAGGAGACCCCACTCAACGGACGCTACTTTTTGGACCTGGCGCTGCGGGTGCCGGGATCGGTCACCCCTCCGCAAGGCGCTCTTTTGGCGGCGCCACAGCGGGGTTTGGGTTCTCTGGCCATCAACACCGGCGGGAATCGTGAAGAGACAGTCAACTACGTCGTTAACGGCATCACTCTCAACAACCTGACCTTTAGCCAGTTGAGCTTTCAACCATCAATCAACACCATCCAGGAGTTTAAAGTCGACAATTCGACTTTCAGCGCCGAATACGGTGAAAGTGCCGGCGCTATCGTCAACGTTGCCACGCGCTCGGGCGCCAACGACTTTCATGGCGAAGTGTTTGAGTTCTTCCGCAACGACGCGCTTGATGCACGCAACTTCTTCGAATTCAACTCCAATCGTCCGGCGCCGTTCAAACGCAATCAATTTGGCGGAAACGTGGGCGGTCCCATCATCAAGAAGAAACTGTTCTTTTTCTTTTCGTACGAGGGTCTCCGCCAGCGTCAGGGACTCAACATTAACAGTGTTGTCCTTAGCGACGCCCAGCGCGCATCAGTGACGGATCCCGTGATCGCAAGACTGGTCGGCTTGATCCCGCGAGCGAACTTCGCCGACTCATCGGGCACGCCGCGCTTTATCAGCTCGGCGAGCGCCCCGGTCAACGTCGATCAGTGGACCACGGATATTAACTACAATCTGAGTGAACGAGACAGGCTGCATGGCTACTACGCCATTCAAGACGCAGAGACCATCGAGCCAACCCGGACCGGTAACACCATACCTGGCTTTGGTAATGCCGTCCGCGCACTGCGACAGATCTTTACTTTGAATGAGACCCACACGTTTGGTACCAACGTCGTCAACGAGGCGCGCGCGGGCTTCAATCGCTGGTCTTCGAGCATGACCCCGAATGCGCAACTCAACCCGGCAGCCTTCGGAATTCTTAACGGGATCAATCAATCGATCGGCTTGCCCCAGATCAACGTCGCCGGGGGCGGTCTCAATTTCGGTGGTCCATCGGCCCAGCCGTCGGGCCGCGGCGATACGACCTTTGTCGTGGCCGATACCGTGAGTTGGCTCTACGGTCGACATTCGCTGAAGCTCGGCGGAGAGTACCGACAGTTTCTAAACAATAATTTCCGTCAAGGCACAGGCTCTTTCAACTTCGCAACAGTGGCTGCCTTTCTGGCGGGCACGGCAAACTCTTTCAGTGTGACGTTGGGCAACCAGTCCAGCAGCATCGCCCAGGGAGCATTGGGATTTTTGTCCAGGACAGTTACAAACTGCGACCGGATCTTACGCTGGAGCTCGGCCTGCGTTACGAATGGAACATGACGCCGAGCGAGCGTTACGATCGGTTCATCGTCTTCGATCCGAAGACGGCTTCGCTCGTGCGCGTAGGAACAAACATCGACGCGATCTATCGCGAGAACAACAAGAACTTTCAACCGCGGGTCGGCTTTGCCTGGACGCCCTTCAAAAACGGCAAGACCGTGCTGCGGGGAGCGTATGGGATCTACGTCGACCAACCGATGACCAGTATCGTAACCGCGACTAGCGGGAATCCTCCTTTGGCCATCCCGCTAACTTTCACTGGCACGGTCCGGCTGATAATGCCATCAACGTCGCCGGACCAGCGGGGCTGGCGCCACAGACGATAGACCATGACTTCGATAACGCCTATATGCAGTCGTGGAATTTGAACGCACAGCACGAATTTTCCAAATTTGTTTTGATGGTTGGCTACATTGGCTCGAAGGGTACACACTTAATCACTCGGCGCAACCTCAACCAACCGGTGAACGGCGTCCGCCCGTATCCGACGTTGTCTCTCTCCAGCCCAATACGGCCTGGAACGCCGCTGGGCAACATCACCCAGGTTGAGGGCACGGGCAACTCCAGCTACAACGCTCTTTGGGTGACGGCGACCTGGAAGCACTTCAGCTAACGCCGGCCTGGCCCTGGTGCCGGCTGCGAGGGCGACTCCTCGTCGTCGTGCGCGGCCGGGTGTTGGCTCCGGACGGCCGCCCACGCGCTGCGCATCGCGCGGCCTCGTCACGGCGGTGTGGCACTGGTCGAACAATGCGCGAGCGGCTCGAACCTGTCACCGCGGCCGGGCTACTGAAGGCCCGGCGATGCAGGCGGCGACCGAGGCGCCTGTCGCCGAAGAGCTGGTTTCCGTCACCGTGCCGGTCCTCGAAATCCGGCTGACCGCCCGCTGCCGCTGGCGTTGGTCTGCTCGGCCGGCCTCCTTTCGGGAGCGCCCGCCTGGTGCCTTTTTGGGATGCCCTCGCACTCGGCTCCTTCCTCCTCTCCTGGCGGTCCTCGGTGCCTCCCTCCTCGCCGCCGGTTGCCTCCGGCTGGATGCTGGCTTAGCGCTTCTCTCCTGACGCTCGTCCCCTCTCCACCATGCGCCTGCGACGGTCTGAGCGACGCTGGCAGTGCGGGCCGGCGTCCTCCTGAAGGAGCGGCTGCTGGCCGGCGCCCTCCGCCTGGCCCCCGAAACGTGCTCCGCGCGAAGGAGCCGGGAGCCTCCCGCCGGGTCCCTGGAAGCCGAGGCGCTGGAGGCCGCCGTCCTGGGAGGCGGCTTAACAGGATTGGTCGCCGTCGTCAGAGCTCCCCGTTCGACGGCCGTCCTCCTCCTCTGCCGGCCTGCCGCTCGCGGCGGCCTCGTCCCTCTGGAGCGTGCTCGCGGTGTCCTTCTTCGCCGTGGTCTCCCGTTCCCGCCTTTTCTCTGCCTTTCTGACCGGGCACCGCCTCTGCCATGACCACAACCTGGTCGGTGAGCGGATGGTGGGGCACCGACCCGGCTCCCGCCCAGCTCCCCGAGCGCTGGCACGAGACCGAGGACCAGGAGCTGCGCCTGCACCACCAGCTTCCCCGCGCCGCGACGGCGCGGAACGGGCGCTCACCCCGCTGCCGCAGGGCTTCCTGTTGGCCGCCCCTCCCCGTCCTCGCCGCGCCCGCCTTCCCGGGCGATTCCGGGCGTCGGCGCCGGCGCTGGCGGCCGGGGTGGGCGCCTGTGCCTGCTGGCCCAGAACGCCCTGCGGCGGATCGCCGGCGCCTTCTGGCAGCTCGCCGACGCGCGTCGCCCTCCAGCAAGCGGTTCCCGCTGCAGGCGGTACCGAGCCGGAAGCCGCAGGGCTGCCGGTCCACGCCCTGACGCCGCCCTGCGGGCAACCTCGTTCCCCTTTCGGCCCGCGAGCTCCGCTTCTCGTCACCCCGGCACCGATTCCGGTCCTCACCCACGCCAGCCCGAAGTACGGAAGTTGAGCGGCTCCTCCCTACCGGACTGGGAGGCAAGCCGACACTCGCCGCCCTTCCTCGGGGCCCGGCGGCCGCAAAGGCCGGATCGGTCTCCCCGCCTCAGGCTCTGACCTTCCCACTCTCTCGGCGCCGAAGGCTTCCGTCGCCGCGTGGCCTGGGTGCCGCAGTTCCACCAGAACCACGTCCTGACCGGCCCGCTGGCCTCTCAATCTCCTCCTGGGCCACCCTGATCCGTCGTCCGAGCGCGCCCGGGCGGACGCCGTCGCGGTCTGCGAAGAGCTGGGGCTTGGGACCGCTCCTGGCCCGCATGCCTGGCGGCCCGAACAGATGGTGGGCGAGACCGGCTGGCAGCTTTCGCACGGCGAGCGGAGCCAGGCGTCTACATCGCCTCGCGCCCTCCTCCAAGGGCGCACGGCTCGTGATCCTGGACGAGAGCCTCGGCGCTCCCGATCCCGAGACCCTCGAAACGGCGCTCGACTGCCTGGCGAAGCGTTGGGCCGAGCCTGCTCCTGATCGCACACCTGAACGTCTGCCCGAACGGTGTCACTCAGTTCGACTCCAGCCCTGGGGACCGAGCGCAGATAGGAAGACCGAGTGTAGCCTCCGGCCCGGAGGCTACCTGCCAAGCACGCAGGGCTTGCCGAACTTCGAGGCAAAGCTGCTGTGTTGCAGCTCAACGGACAGCAGAACGTGCCGTGACGGACAGGTGATTTTTGTGCGCAGGTTGCTCTGGATCGCGGTCTCCCGCATGCCCCCCGCAGACGCCGGAACCGGGTGCTGCTGCAACAACCAACCCCAAGAGCAGAACAAGCGCCAAGTCTCAAGAGCGTCTGTCTTCTTCATAGCATGAGCCTCCTTTCTTGGCAGAATAGTATTTCTTTGTCTAAAAGCAATATATAGATATACCGGATCTCCAAAACTATTGCGAGCCGCGCCGGGAAGGCGTCCGGTTGGGTGCCAGCTCTTCGTAGGGTCCGAGCGATGTCTTCAGGATGGAGCCGCGTCTGTGGCATCGCCCGCGCCTCCTCCAGGGCGCACGGCTGCGTGATCCCTCGACGAGAGCCTCGGCGCCCCCGATCCCCGAGCCTGGAAACGGCGCTCGACTGCCTGGCGAAGCGGGCCGGGAGCCTGCTGCTGATCGCGCACCCGTAGAGGCGCCCCAGTCCGCCCCCCATGCCGTTTCCGGGTCCACCGCCGTCGGGGCGTCTCCACGAGCCGAAATCCGCGCCGTTTCCGTTCTCCTGGCTGGCGGGCGATGAGAGCCCGGCCCAATCAAGGAGAATCAACCATGGTCATCAAGCACCAATGTGAAAGCGGGGCGGCATCAATGTCTCTCAACCACAACGAGTCGCTGGTAGTTCGCAGCGACGTGAAAGCGTGAGGCTTGGCCTCCTACAACCATAATGAGACGCTCGCCATCCACAGCGGCGACGTGAAGGCGGGCGCATCGAACCCCAACCACAACGAGACACTGGCGGTCCGCAGCGACGTCAAGGCGGAGGCTTGAACTCCCACAACCACAGCGAGACCCTGGCGGTGCGCAGCAACGTCAAGGCGGGAGGCTCGAACACCCAAAACCGCCAACGAGACACTGGCCATCCGCGGCAACGTGTCAAGGCGGGCCTTCAGTGGACCCCTAACCACAACGCACCGAGACGCTCACCATCCGCAGCAACGTAAAGCCGGTGTGGAATCGACGGTCAGCACAGAGGAGACCCCGGCAGTCCGCAGCAATGTGAAGGCGGGAGGCTTGAGTCTCCTCAACCACAACGAGCCTCTGGCAGTCCGCAGCGACGCGCAGGTGCAGGCGTCCGGAGCATCCAGCACAACGAGTCGCTGCGCCGATAGGGTCCCTGCAGCGCACCCCGTTGCCCGGCCGGCGGAGTTCCTTTGTTTCGGCGGCCGGCCGAACGGATCTTGAGGCCAAGACACCCCGTGCCGTGCCAAGATTGCGTGCGGGGCCAACGGTCTTCTACCGCTGTGGCTCGTCCGCTGTGAAAGGATCTGGCCATGGGCTTCGAAGCTCAGCCGCCTTGCCAGCCGCGTCCTGACCTCGGCCTGGTCGCCCTGCCGCGCCGCCTTCGCCGCCCACCGTCCGCTTCTCGCAGTCGGTGCCGGCAGGCTACGAGGCGCTGGCTGCCCCTCTTGCGCGGTGGCGGAAAAATGCCCCAGCCGCCGCCGCGATCGAGACGGAGCACCCGACTACGGGGCGTGGCGGCGATGGCGGTCCAACACGAAGGGGGCTGCGCGCCCTCCAGGCGCGGCTGCGGGCGATCGACCCGACGAGCTGGCCGGTCGAGCAGCAGGTGGACTATGCCCTCGTGCGCGCCGAGATGAACGGACTCGACTTCGACCTGCGCGTCCTGCAGCCCGTGGGCGCGCGATCCGGCCTTCTATCACTTCGCTGTGGACCGAGCAGAGTGACACGCCGGCACACGAAGGGCACGACCCACGACCGGCTGATCGAGCTCTGGACCTACATCTTCCCGTTGAGCGGCGGCCGACGAGGCAAGAAGCTCGCGAGCGAGCTGCGCATCATTCCGCCGCTGCTGCGCCAGGCAGGCAGTCAATCTCACCGGCAACGCGCACGACCTGTGGGTCACGGGCATCGGGACGATGCAGCGGGCAGGCCGGCCGACCTGCGAGGACCTGAAGCGGCGAAGCCGGCGCCGATGAAGTCCGATCGCGATCTCGATCGCACGCGGCCATGCGCGCGACGCCACATGGAGTTCGTCGCCTGGCTCGAGCAGCAGGCGCCGTCGAAGACCGGCCCGTCGGGCGATCGGCAAGGACAACTACACCTGGAACCTGCAGCACGTGCACCTCGTGCCCCATGACCTGGGACGACGAAGTAAGTCTGCTGAAGCGCGAGCTCGACCGAGCGCACGCGTCACTTGCACCTGGAAGAGCAGCGCAACCGCGGCCTGCCGCCGCTGCACGCTGACTGCAACGCCCGAGGAGTTCAGCAGCGCGGCAACGACGCCGTCACGAAGTACATCGCCTTCCTGCGCGATCACGACGTCTTCCCGATGCGCGACTACATGGACCCCGCGATGCGCGCGCACATTGGCGCAATACGTGCCCCGAGGAGACGCGTAACTTCTTTGCCAGATCGCTACTCACAACGAGCCGCCACGGCTCTACACACACTTCTATCACTGGTGGGACCTGGCGCAGATGCGCGAGGATCCGCACAAGAGCCCCGTTCGCCGCGGGCCGCTGCTCTACAACATCTGGGATACGCGCGCCGAGGGCGCTGCGCGACCAACGTCGAAGAGATGATGATGCACGCGGGACTCTACGACGATAACCCGCGCGCCAAGGAAGTCGTCGTGGATCATGCTCGCGCAGCGCTGCGCGCGGTCTCGCTTCACTCTATGCGCAGGCCAACATCTTTCACGATGCAAGCAGGCCAAGTGATTTCAGCGTCGAGTGGACCCCGCGCGGCTGGATGCATCCGGAGCTCGATCTGCTCAGCTTCGAGCAGCAGCTCTACCTGCGCCAGCCCGGCTACGGCACGAGCTACGTCACCGGCAAGTACCAGATTGAGCGCTTGCTGACGCGGCGCAGCCACCAGCTGGGCGACGCTTTCAAGCTCTCCGGCTTCTACGCCGAGGTCGATAGCTGCCGGCCCATCCCGGTGCGTCGCTGATCCAACGGCAGCCAACCGGGAAGCACGACGCAGAGCACGCACCTTCCTCGCGGAGCTGAACCGGATGAGCCGAAATATGCCGCGTTGCGCCTGTTCTCCTGGCTGGCGGGCTGGCGAAGCCCAGTCGTACCAGGGGAGAAACGACAATGACGATCAAGACCAACGAAAGCCGGTGGAATCGACGGTCAGCAAACAACGAGACCCTGGCTGGTACCAGCAGCGATGTGAAGGCAGGGGGGAATTCAGCTCCAGCACAATGAGGCCCCGGTGATCCGCAGCGATGTGAAGGCCGGGGGCAAATCGGCTTCAAACCGCCAGCGAGACCCTGGCGGTCCGCAGCGACCTCCAAAGCAGGCGGGCGGCGGATCAACCACAGCGACCGCTTCGCGGCTAAGAGGACATCCGGGATCGATGAGAGAGCAATACGTAACTGAACGAAGTACAAC
>ERZ1370068.7635-contig-6541_pt1 | contig 31952 bp, 48 predicted proteins | sample MGYA00561227_ERZ1370068 | MGnify/ENA primary metagenome ERZ1370068 (study PRJEB38410, sample SAMEA6850437) | metagenome | study: Metagenomic assessment of the ecological functions of the soil: analysis of the soil microbiota associated with the...
TGTCGTCGCGATCGCGCCCTGCTGCCGCGAGCGCCAGTTGCGTGGTGAGCGAGGCCGCATTTCTCGCGCCTGATGCTCGCACGGGCGCCCCTGCAGTTCCGCCGCCAGTACCGCTCTCGCGGCGACACAGCGCCGCGCAGCAGCCGAGCTGATGCGTCACGCCGCCGGCGCGTCTCGGCCGCCGCGACGTCTTCCGCCACAGGAGATCCATGATCGTGGGCGGCAGCACGCGCATGCCGAAGAAGCAGAGGTGGTGACCGGCGCGCAGGCCCGGGACGATCAGGCGCTTCTGCTCGGCGTCGGTTGGCGTCGGCTTCTCGAGCGATCGTGGTCGAGATGCCTGAAGAGGCCGCCCGGCGCCGCCGCGACGAGCCGGCTGGCCGACCGCGCCGTGGCACGGCAGCTTGCTCTCGTGCGTCGCCTGAACGGCCGAGACCGCGCACTCTCGCGGCCGCGGCGATCGCCGCGAGCTGCGCCGCGCACGAGTCCTTCACGCGACTGATGTCACGTAGAGGTGATTCGCCGACGACCAGCAGGAAACGGGTCGCGCTCGGTGAACGCGCGGGCGCACCAGACGGCGTGGCCGCCGCACTTGCGGCGCGGGCTGCTCGATGAACACGAGGTTGCGCGCGAGCGCGCCCGCGGCGGACCGATAGGCGGGTTCGTCGCCCGGCGCGATGACGATGCCGACTTCGCCGATGCCCGCGGCCAGCACTTCTTCGATGAGGATCACGGAGCGCGGTCTCCGGCGCGCCCGTCGCGGTGGTCCACTTTCAGGGTCTGCGCAGCTTGCGAGCGTCCGCTGTGGTTGCGTCCGGCGTGCAGCGTGATGAGGGCTCGGCGTGGCTGCATCTTAGGGACCGACCCGGCGTCGCCTTCATCCGCCGAGGGAGATCGTGATCAGCACCAGCACGACACCAACGCCGCTGCACTTGCGGCGCCGAGGCGTGGACGGGCGATGCAGGCCGGCATGGCGGCCGAGTGAAGGCGCCCGCCGAGATACAGCATGACGAGCGCGATGCCGTTCGAGACACGCAGCGCGAACCGCAGTGGCAGCCGAGCGCGAACAACGAAGAACGGAACGACGACGGGAAACGTTGAGGTGAAGACGAGCAAAGGAACGACCGCCAGCGCCGCTCGTGCAGGCGCGACGGGTGAGGCGGGCTGGGCCGCCGGCCCCGGCCGTCTGGCCCGCCGCTGACATGGCGGCGCGGCTGCGCTCCACCAGACTGGCAGAGCAGATACATCGCCGCATCCACGATGCCCCACGCTGAGGTTGCAGCCGATGGCGCCGAACACCATCAGCCGGAGATTCTCTCGCCTCGGCGGTGGCGGCGCTTCGATTGAGCCGGTGAACGTCAGGGCCATGATCAGGCCGAAGATGATCCCCGGAGACCCGCTCGACGGGCTCGAGGATCTGCCGGTCGGAGATGCCGGTCGCGGTCACCGCATGCGCCTTCGCGGCGCGGCCGATTATCAGCCAGCCCAGGCACTCGCGAGTCCAGCAGCCGCGTCGGTCCTGACACGCGGTCGCAGGTCGGCAGCCCCGGCTCGCCGCCGCCGACCGTCGCGCACGACGACTGACGAGCCGACGGTCAACGTCACAACAGCGGGGCTGCTACCGTCGTCCTCGGTGCCGGGCGCGGGACCGGGAATACCGCCCCCCGGCCCGGCGTGGTTAGTGCTGATCGTCGTGCGGTTGGTCGAACCCGGAGCCCGCGCGGTTCGAGCTTGGGCACCGGAATTCCACAGGAGCCCCATGCGTCGTTCAGCGGTCTGTCGAGACTTTCCAGCGATGGCCACGCCCGACACGCCTCACCATGACCCACGTAGGCGGCATACGGTGTATCGTCTCCCGACGTCACGGGCGTGCTGCGGAAGGCCGACTTCGACCGGTCGCAGGCGGCAGATTGCTCGCGAGATCGCGACCGCGCGGGCCTTCCGGTCAGCTCGCTGCTCCTCGTCGTGCTCGATCGATCTCGAGGGCTGGGGATTCCGAGGCGACCAGTGGAGCGACCTGACGTTCTACTGGCGCACGGCGACCAGATCGCGCGCATCGCCATCGTCGCGCGACGAGCGCTGGCGGAGTGAGATGCTGATGTTCGCGGCGGCAGAGCTGCGAAAGTGCGCCGGTCAGCGAGTTCTTCGCCGGGCCGGCATGATCGCGGAGGCGGCCAGCGCCTGCCGTTGAGGGCGTGATCGCCGCGGCGTCGCGGCACGCCCAGAGCAACGTGGGCCAAGAAAGCGGGATGCGGTGGCTGGCTGGAGACCGAGAAGCAAGAGAGCCTGCAGCAAAGACTTCGACAAGCGCCTGACCAAACTGCACGGCGAGCTGGTGAAGCTCCAGCAATGGGTCGACCACAAGGGCCTCAAGGTCTGCATCATCTTCGAGGGCCGCGACGGGGCTGGCAAGGGCGGCGCCATCAAGGCGATCACCGAGCGGGTGAGCCCGCGCGTCTTCCGGGTCGTCGCGCTGCCCGCGCCGACCGAGCGCGAGAGAGCCAGATGCACATCCAGCGCTACCTCCCGTACCTGCCGGCTGCCGCGGCGAGATCGTCATCTGGGATCGCAGCTGGTACAACCGGGCGGGCGTCGAACGCGTCATGGGCTTCTGCAGCGAGCAGCAGGCGCAAAAGTTTCTCGAAGGCCGTGCCCCGGTCGAGAAGGCCATCGTGGAGCCCGTGTCGATCCTGCTCAAGCTACTGGCTGGAAGTGAGCCCCGAAGAGCAGACGCGTCGCCTCGAAGCGCGCGATCAAGGACCCGCGGAAGATCTGGAAGCTGTCGCCGATGGACCTGAAATCCTACACGCGGTGGGACGACTACACCCAGCTCGCGACGAGATGTTCGAGCGCCACCGACACGAAATTCGCGCCGTGGTTCGTGGTGAACTCGATGACAAGAAGCGCGCGCCTCAACCTCATCACACACCTGTTGAGCCAGGTCCCGCACAAGGCGGACGCTGCGCGAGAAGTTGCGGGACGCCGCCGAAGCGGAAGCGTCAAGCACGGCAAAGAAGTCGAAGTACCCGTTGAAGTTCATTCCAGAAGCCTACTGAGCGGCGCCGGTCGGATGATCGGGTGATGCATGTCCGCCAATTCGCGAGACCGGTGCTGGCGATGGCCCTGGTCGGCCTCCATGCCGCCGTGGCGTTTGCGGCGCCAGCCGGTGAGCCGGGAACACGGCCTGTCGCAGGGCGCCGTGGAGATCGCCAGACCGTTCGGCCTGCCGATCACGAACTCCATGGTCGTGATGTGGATCGTCGCTGTCGGCCTGATCGTCTTCGCCCGGGTGGCCACGCGGAGACATGAAACATGTGCCGACGCGGCGCGCAGAATTTCGCCGAGTGGCTGGTCGAGAGTCTCTACAACTTTCTCTGCAGACATCATCGGCGCGCCATCTGGTCGAGCGGACCGTTCTGGCTGTTTGCGACCATCTTCATCTTCATCCTCGCGGCCAACTGGCTGAGCCTGTTTCCCGGCATCGGCTCGGTGGGATGGGGCCACCAGACGCCGGAGGGCTTCCGGCTCGACGAGCCGCTCTTCCGCGGCGCCGAACGCCGACGTCGAATCTCACGCTGGCGATGGCGCTCGTCTTCTTCGCGAGCCTGGATCGTCTGGGCCTCGGGAACGAGCGGCCGCGACGGGCTTCTCAAAGAGCTGTTCGCGCCGAAGGGCGAAGAGCAGCGGCGCCCTGCGCGTGCTCCTGACCGTCGTGTTCTTCGCCGCGGGCTGCCTCGAGGTCATTTCGATCCTCTTCCGGCCGGTTTCGCTGAGCTTCCGGCTCTACGGCAACGTCTTCGCCGGCGAGAGCATGCTGGAGACGATGGCCGCGATTCCGGACCATCGGCTGGCTGGTCCAGATTCCGTTCTATTTCCTCGAGCTGCTCGTCGGGCGTCGTGCAGGCGCTCGTGTTCATGCTCTTGACCGCGGTCTTCACGCTGCTGATCTGCCAGCATCACGGCAGAAGGAGCCGGGGCCGCGTCCCTGGCGGGCGAATGTCGCCACACTGACGCTCAATGGGGAGCGCTAACTGCACACAGAAAGGAACGATTCAGATGGTCGGTCAACCTACACGTTGGTTTGGCGGCACTCGGCGCAGCGATTGCCGTGGGCATCATCGGCATGAAGGCGTCGGAGGCGGTCGGACGCAATCCGCGGCGCGTCCACGAAGGTCGATGGTCCAGTCGATTCTGGCCATCGCCTTCGCCGAAGCGATCGTCTTCTACGCGCTCTTCCTCGTGAAGTAGCGGGCGGAGCCGCGAAAGCGACGCGATCATGATGACGCTGTCGCTAGTGTCGCGAGCCGCAGAGCCGCCGGTCAGGTCGAAACCATCGCCCGGACGTTCGGTGTGGACTGGCCGCACCTCATCGCGCCAGACGATCCAGCTTCAGCATCGTCTGCGCGCTGCTGTACTGGCTCGCCTATCGGCCGGTCCTGGCCATGCTCGCGGCGCGGCGCGAGCAGATCGCGAGGGCTGGCGAACGCCGCGAAGATCAAGGCCGAGCTCGCCCGGATCGAGATCGCAGCGGCAGGACGTGCTGGCGCAGGCGCGCGCCGAGGCGGCCACGCTCATCGAGAACGCGCACGCTGCCGCCGCGCGCGTCAGAGCGCAGGAAACCCAGAAGGCGCACCGTCGACTGCCGAGCAGATCATCGCCACGGCGCGCGGAGGTCGCCGCGCAGGATCGCGCCCGCATGCTGGCCGATCTCAGCGCGGAGGTCGGGCGGCTGGTGGTCCAGACGACGGCCACGGTGACGGGCAAGATCCTGACGCCGGACGATCATCGCCGGCTCGCCGAGGAAACCACTCGGCAGCCTGCGCGGGCTGAGGCCGGAGCGATGGCCGCGACCAGACGACTGCGGCGGACCGCCAGGCAGTTCTTCCGGCTCTGTGTCGTCGGCGGATCACTCGACGACGATCGCGGTCCGGCAGGTCGTCGAGCGCGTCATCCGGTCCCGACGCCGCGGCGTGCTCGGCCGTGATGAAGCAGTTCCAACGGCTGGTCCGGCTCGATCGGGAGCGGCACTCTGGCGCGTCGTCGAAAGCGCGGCGTCGCGCTGCCGGAGCGCGGTGCGCGCGCGATGATGGCGGCCAGCGTCGCGCGCACCTACGGCCCGGGATCGAGACGTCGTTCGCGGAGAACCCGGCGCTCATCGGCGGCGTGCGGCTCAAGTCGGCAGCGATGTCCATCGACGGCAGCGTGCGGGCCAGCTTGATGCGATCGAGGCCGGCTTGTGAGCAGGCAGCGGCATTGCGGGATGAGGACATGAGGCGATGGCTGACTTGGTGCGCGACATCGAAGCGCAAATCGCGGGCGCCAAGACCGCCTTCGACGAAGCAGAGCGTGGGGACGATCCGCGAGATCGGCGACGGCGTCGCCACGGATCGAAGGGCTCGGCGGACGTGATGCTGAACGAGATGCTCGACTCTCGGCGGCGGCATCACCGGGCTCGCGCTGAACCTCGACGAGACCGAGGTCGGCGCGATCATCCTCGGCGACTACACGCAAGCTCGCAGGAAGGCGACGAGGTCCGCGCGACCGGCAAGCTGCTCGCAGGTGCCGGTCGGCAAGGGCCTGCTCGGCCGCGTCGTCAACACGCTCGGCGAGCCGCTCGACGGCAAGGGGCCGATCGCGAGCGACGTCGTCGTATCCGGTCGAGAAGCTCGCGCCCGGCATCATCCGCCGCAGCCCGATCAGCCAGCCGGTGCAGACCGGCATCATGCCGATCGACGCGATGATCCCGATCGGCCGCGGCCAGCGCGAGCTGATCATCGGCGACCGCTCGACCGGCAAGACGACGATCTGCATCGACACGATCATCAGCCAGGCGCGTCTCAACAAGGCGGCCGAGGCCGCCGGCGACAAGGACTATCGGCCGCTCTACAGCATCTACGTCGCGATCGGCCAGAAGCAGTCCACGATCGCCCGCATCATCGGCGTGCTCGAAGAGGCCGGCGCGATGCCGCATACGATCGTCCTGGCGTCGCCGGCGGCGGACTCGGCCGACCAGCCAGTACCTCGGCGCCGTTTGCCGGCGCGGCGATGGGCGAATGGTTCATGGACAACGGCATGGACGCGCTGATCGTCTACGACGATCTGTCCAAGCACGCCGTCGCCTACCGCCAGGTCTCGCTGGTGCTGAAGCGGCCGTCGGGCCGCGAGGCCTATCCCGGCGACGTGTTCTACCTGCACAGCCGGCTGCTCGAGCGCGCCGCGCGCGTCGGCGAACAGTACGGCAACGGCTCGCTGACGGCGCTGCCGATCATCGAGACGCAGGCCGGCGACGTCTCGGCGTACATCCCGACGAACGTCATCTCGATCACCGACGGGCAGATCTTCCTCGAGACCGACCTGTTCTACCAGGGCGTCCGGCCGGCGATCTCGGTCGGCATCTCGGTGTCGCGCGTCGGCTCGGCGGCGCAGCTCAAGGCGATGAAACAGGTCGCCGGGCAGCTCAAGGGCGACCTCGCGCAGTTCCGCGAGCTGGCGGCGTTCGCGCAGTTCGGCTCGGAGCTCGACGCGACGACGCAGGCGCAAGATCGATCGCGGCAAGCGCATCGTCGAGCTCTTCAAGCAGCCGCAGTATCAGCCCGATTCCGGTCGAAGTCCAGGTCGCGGTGATCTGGGCGGTGCAGAACGGCTACGTGGACGACGTGCCGGTCGAGCGGATCAAGGAGTTCCAGGCGGACTGGACCGACTTCCTCGACGACGCGAAAGCCGGAGCTGCTCGGCAAGATCGCGCAGCAGAAGGCGCTCAGCGACGAGCTGACGGCCGAGCTGAAGGCCGCGGCCGACCAGTTCAAGCAGACGTGGAAGAGAAGCGTGAATGGGCGTGCGATGAGCAGCCCACGCGATCTTCGCCGGCGCATCAAGTCGATCAGCGGCACCGCGCAGATCACCAAGGCGATGCAGATGGTGGCGGCGTCGAAGATGCGCAAGGCGCAGCAGGCCGCGCTCGACGCGCGGCGCCGTTCGCGCGGCTGCTCTACCGCATCCAGCGCAACGCGATCGACGCGCGCGCCGGGATTCGCGCATCCGCTGCTCGAGGTGCGCGAGGTGCGCAAGCGCGCGGTGATCCTGGTCGCCGCCGACAAGGGCCTGTGCGGCGCGCTCAACACCAACGTGTTCCGCCTGGCGTCGCAGTTCGATCCGGCAGACGACGGTGTTCATCACCGCCGGACGCAAGGCGGCGCAGTTCGTCGCCCGCACGCGAGCGGCAGCTCGCCGCGGAGTTCGCCTACGGCGACACGCCGACGTTTCCCGAAGCGCGGGCCATCGCGCGCCTCGCGCGCGACCTGTTCCTGAAGCGGCGAGGTGGACGAGGTGCAGATCGTCGCCACGCGGTTCGTCAACACGCTGACGCAGGAGCGCGGTCACCATCGAGTATCCTGCCGGTCGGCGAGATCACGCGGCTTGAAGATCCCGGCGCGCGGACCGAAGAGGCGCTGGCGCGCCGATCCGGCGGAGGCGCGTGTTCGAGCCCAACGCGCGAGACCGTCCTGGGCTACCTGCTCGGACGCTACCTCAACATCTACATCTACTACGTCCTGCTGAACGCCAAGGCGAGCGAGCAGAGCGCGCGCATGGTGTCGATGAAGAACGCCACCGACAGCGCCGAGACGCTGATCAAGGACCTGACGCTCGAATACAACAAGCTGCGCCAGGGCAACATCACCAAGGAACTGCTGGAGATCGCGGGCGGTCAGGCCGGAGTGACCGCGTCCAGGCTGCAGGCAGGTAGCATGAACATCGGCAAAGTCGTTCAGGTCGTCGGCCCGGTGGTGGACGTCGAGTTTCCCGACGCGCTGCCGCCGATCTACAACGCGCTGACCGTGCGACTACACGGTGCAGAAGCAGCCGGTGTCGCTGACGCTCGAAGTGCAGCAGCACCTCGGCGACCAGCTGGGTGCGCACGATCTCGATGTCGGGCACCGAGGGCCTCAAGCGCGGCTGCCAGGTCACCGACAGCGGCGGCCCGATCTCGATGCCGGTCGGCGACGGCGTGATGGGCCGGGTGTTCGACGTCACCGGCAACCCGGTCGACGAGCGCGGGCCGGTCACGGCCGAGAAGCGCTACCCGATCCACCGCCCGCCGCCGCCGCTCGTCGATCAGTCGACGTCGCCGCGAGGTGCTGTCGACCGGCATCAAGGTCATCGATCTGATCTGCCCGTTCCTGAAGGGCGGCAAGGTCGGCGCGTTCGGCGGCGCCGGCGTCGGCAAGACGGTCGTCATCATGGAGCTGATCAACAACATCGCCAAGCTCCACGGCGGCGTGTCGGTGTTCGCCGGCGTCGGCGAGCGCACGCGCGAGGGCAACGACCTCTACCACGAGATGTCGCACGGCGGGCGTCATCAACCAGAAGGACCTCGGCGCGTCGAAGATCGCGCTCGTCTACGGCCAGATGAACGAGCCGCCCGGCGCGCGCCTGCGCGTCGCGCTGTCGCGGCCTCGCCATCACCGAGTACTTCCGCGACGAGAGGAACCAGGACGTGCTGCTCTTCATCGACAACATCTTCCGGTTCTCGCAGGCCGGGCTCGGAGGTCTCGGCGCTGCTCGGCCGCACGGCGAGCGCCGTCGGCTACCAGCCGACGCTCGCCGCGGAGATGGGCGTGCTGCAGGAGCGCATCACGTCCACCAAGAAGGGATCGATCACGTCGTTCCAGGCGGTCTACGTGCCGGCCGACGACCTGACCGATCCGGCGCCGGCGACGACGTTCGCGCACCTGGACGCGACGATCGTGCTCGAGCGCTCGATCGCGGAGCTCGGCATCTATCCGGCCGTCGATCCGCTGGCGTCGACGTCGCGCGCGCTCGCGCCGGAGATCGTCGGCCAGGAGCACTACGACGTCGCGCGCGCGCGTGCAGCAGGTGCTGCAGCGGTTCAAGGACCTGCAGGACATCATCGCGATCCTCGGCATGGACGAGCTGTCGCCCGACGACAAGCTGACGGTGTTCCGCGCGCGCAAGATTCAGCGCTTCCTCAGCCAGCCGTTCAGCTCGGCGCAGGTGTTCACCGGCCGCGAGGGACGGCAGGTCGCCGGTCGCCGACACGGTGCGCGGCTTCAAGGAGATCCTCGACGGCAAGCACGACAGCGTGCCCGAAGGCAACTTCTACATGAAGGGCGGCATCGAAGAGATCCAGGCAGGGCTGAGGGCGGAGGCACATGGCCGAGACGCTGAGACTGGAAATCGTCACGCCGGAGGCGGTCGTCTTCACGAAGACGTGCACATGGTCACGCTGCCCGTGCGTCGAAGGGCCAGATCGGCGTCTACCCGCTGCACGTCCCGCTGATCACCCAGGTCGTGCCCGGCGAGATCATCGTGCACCGCAGGACGGTCACGAGCAGCTCCTCGCCGTCGGCGAGGGACTCGTGGACATCGCCGCCGACCGCGTGTCGATCGTCGACCGACATGGCGATTCCGGCCGACAAGATCGGACGAGGCCAAGGTCGAGGAGGCGCGCCAGCGCGCGCCGGCGCTGGCTTGCGCGAGAAGCATCTCGGACGAGGAAGTCGCGTCGGTCAATGCGTCGCTCGTCCGGTCGCTGGCGCAGCTGCACGTCGAAACGCCGTCATCGCTCGTAGACGTCACCGCTCATGAATGCGGGGCGGGCTTCAGCCCTGCCGTCTTCGCGACGCCGCGGAAAGTGGACAGATGCAGCCGAACATCAAAGATAGTGACCTCGCCCGCGACCTGCTCGAACCTTCATCACTTGCAGGGCAAGCTCCGCCGCACGCGACGCGCAACGACTGGTACATGGCGCTCGCCTATACCGTTCGCGACCGCATGCTGGACCGCTACATCGCGACCGTGGACGCCATCGCCGGCGCCGAGCATCGCGACCAAGGTCGTGGCGTATCTCTCGGCCGAGTTCCTGACCGGGCCGCATCTCGGCAACAGCCTGCATCAACCTCGGGCTCTGGGACGCGGCCGCAGGAAGCGGTGTCGCAGGGTCGGGCAGGACCTCGCCGGCGCTCCTGGAACAGGAAGAGGAGCCGGGTCTGGGCAACGGCGGCCTCGGCCGGCTGGCGGCCTGCTACATGGACTCGCTGGCGACGCTCGAACGTGCCCGCCATCGGCTACGGCATCCGCTACGAGTTCGGCATCTTCGATCAGGCGATCCGCGACGGCTGGCAGGTCGAGCTGACCGACAAGTGGCTGCGCTTCGGCAACCCGTGGGAGATCGTCCGGCTCGGAGATCACCTTCGACGTGAAGCTCGGCGGCCGCACCGAGCACTGAGCGCGACGAGCAGGGCCGGTACCGGGTCCGCTGGCTGCCCGAGCAGGATGGTCAAGGGTGTCGCCTACGACACGCCCGTGCCCGGCTACCGCGCGCCCGACGACCAACCTGCTGCGCCTCTGGAAGGCGGAAGCCGCCGAGTCCTTCGACTTCGACGCGTTCAACGTCGGCGACTACTACGGCGCGGTGGACGAGAAGGTCGCGTCGGAAACGATCTCGAAGGTGCTCTATCCGAACGACGAGCCCGAGGCCGGCAAGGAGCTGCGGCTGGCGCAGCAGTATCTTCTTCGTGTCGTGCTCGCTGCAGGACATGATCCGCCTCCACTCTGATGCGGGAGAAGCCGCTGGCGGAGTTCGACGCGTACTGGGCCGGCGCAGCTGAACGACACGCATCCGTCCATCGCCGTCGCCGAGCTGATGCGGCTGCTCGTGGACGAGCACCTGATGGACTGGGATCAGGCCTGGGCGATCACGCAGCAAGACCTGTCGGCTACACGAACCACACGCTGCTCGCCGAGGCGCTCGAGAAGTGGCCGGTGCCGCTGTTCGGCAAGCTGCTGCCGCGGCACCTCGAGATCATCTACGAGATCAACCGCCGCTTCCTCGACGACGATGCGGCACGCGGTATCCGGACGACGATCAGCTGCTCGCGGCGGCTGTCGCTCATCGACGAGACGGGACGCAGGTACGTGCGCATGGCGCATCTGGCCTGCGTCGGCAGCCACGCGATCAACGGCGTCGCGGCGCTTCACAGCGAGCTGCTCAAGCAGACGGTGCTGCGCGACTTCTACGCGGTGACGCCGGAGAAGTTCCTCAACGTGACCAACGGCGTCACGCCGCGCCGCTGGATCGTGCTGAGCAATCCGAAGCTGAGCGCGCTCATCACCAGGCACATCGGCGATCGGTGGATCTCCGACCTGGAGGACGAGCTCCGACGCGCTCGAGCCGCTGGCCGCCGATGCCGGCTTTCAGGAGCGAGTGGCGGGCGGTGAAGGCCGACAACAAGCGGACTCTGGCCGCGCTTCATCAGGACCGCACCGGCGTCATCGTCGATCCGCAGTCGCTCTTCGACATCCAGGTGAAGCGGCTGCACGAGTACAAGCGGCAGCACCTGAACGTGCTGCACGTGGTCACGCTCTACAACCGGCTCCGAGACGCGATCCGGGCACGGCGGCGTCGCCGCGCACCGTGATCTTCGGCGGCAAGGCCGCGCCCGGATACCGCATGGCCAAGCTGATCATCAAGCTGATCAACTAGCGTCGCCGGCGTGATCAACGACGATCCGAGGACGTCGGACCTGCTCAAGGTCGTGTTCCTGCCGGACTTCAACGTCACGAGCGGCCAGCGCGTCTATCCGGCCGCCGATCTCTCGGAGCAGATCTCCACGGCGGGCAAGGAAGCCTCGGGGACGGGCAACATGAAGTTCGCCATGAACGGAGCGCTGACCATCGGCACGCTGGACGGCGCCAACGTCGAGATCCGCGAGGCCGTGGGCCACGAGAACTTCTTCCTGTTCGGCCTGACGGCCGCCGAGGTCGGCGCAGCCAAGAGCGAGCGGCTACAGGCCGCGGCGCGTCTACGAGTCGAACGCCGAGCTGCGCGAGGCCATCGACCTCATCGACGACGGCGTTCTTCTCGCAAGGGCGATCGCGAGCTGTTCCGCCCGCTCGTGGAATCGCTGCTGACGCGCGACGACTACATGCTGCTGGCCGACTATCAGGCCTACGTGGACTGCCAGCAGCGCGTCGAGCGAGGCGTACGGCGATCAGGACCGACTGGACGCGCATGTCGATCCTCAACACGCGCGCGGGTCGGCCGCTTCTCTTCGGATCGTTCGATCCGCGAGTACTGCCGCGACATCTGGAACGTCACCCACTGACGACGGCCGCGGTGAATCGTGACGGTGACGCGACCGGTCGCGCAGTCTGCGGACGGCAGCGCACCCGCTCGGCGCGACAGTGCGGCCCGGACGGCGTCAACTTCAGCGTGTTCTCCAAGAACGCGACGCGCGATCGAGCTGCTTGCTGTTCGACGACGGCGAACGCCGCAGAGCCGGCGACGGGTCGATCCGCTCTCGATGCCGCAGGCGGCACCGCACGCTACCACTACTGGCACGCCTTCGTCCCGGGCCTCGGGCCGGGCAGGTCTACGCCTACCGGGCGCACGGGCCGTTTCGCGCCGGAGCGCGGGCTGCGGTTCGACGGCGAGAAGGTGCTGCTCGATCCTGTACGGCCTCGCCGTCGCCGTGCCCGACGCCTACGACCGCGAGGCCGCAGCGCCGGCCCGGCGACAACGCGGCGGCTGCGCGATGAAGAGCGTCGTCGCCGATCCCGGCCGCTACGACTGGGAAGGGCGACGCGCCGCTGCAGCCGGCCGTTCGCCGAGACCGATCATCTACGAGCTGCACGTGCGCGGCTTCACGCGCCATCCCAGCTCCGGCGTCGCGCCGGCGCAAGCGCGGCACCTACGCGGGCCTGATCGAGAAGATTCCGTACCTGCAGGATCTGGGCGTCACCGCCGTCGAGCTGCTTGCCGGTGTTCCAGTTCGATCCCCAGGACGCGCCGGCCGGCCGCGTGAACTACTGGGGCTACCAGCCGGTCTCGTTCTTCGCGCCGCATCATGCGTACAGCTCGCGCGCAGACCCGCTCGGCGTCCTCGACGAGTTCCGCGACATGGTCAAGGCGCTGCACCGCGCCGGCATCGAGGTCATCCTCGACGTGGTCTTCAACCACACCACCGAAGGCGGCGCGGACGGGCCGACGCTGTGCTATCCGCGGCCTCGCCAACGACTTCTACTACATCCTCGAGCGCGGACAGGTCGCGCTACGCCGACTACAGCGGCTGCGGCAACACGCTGAACGCCAACCAGCCGATCGTGCGCCGGCTGATCCAGGACAGCCTGCGCTACTGGGTGACCGAGATGCACGTCGACGGCTTCCGCTTCGACCTCGCGTCGATCCTGTCGCGCGACGAGACGGGCCAGTCCGCTGCCGAACCCGCCGGTCCTCTGGGACATCGAGTCGGATCCGCTGCTCGCCGGGCACGAAGCTGATCGCGGAGGCGTGGGACGCGGCGGGCCTCTATCAGGTCGGGCAGCTTCGTCGGCGACGCCTGGCAGGAGTGGAACGGCCGGTTCCGCGACGACGTGCGGCGCTTCTGAAGGGCGACGACGGCATCGGTGCCGGCGCTCGCGCACCGGCTGCTCGGCAGCCCCGACATCTACGGCCACGAGGAGCGCGAGGCCGAGCAGAGCATCAACTTCGTCACCTGCCACGACGGCTTCACCCTGAACGATCTGGTCTCGTACAACAGCAAGCACAACGAGGCCAACGGCGAGGACAACCGCGACGGCGCCGACGACAACCTGAGCTGGAACTGCGGCGTCGAGGGGCCGACCGACGACCCGGCGATCGAGGCGCTGCGCAACCGCCAGGTGAAGAACTTCCTCGCGCTGACGCTGCTCGCCGCCGGCACGCCGATGCTGCTCATGGGCGACGAGGTGCGCCGCACGCAGCGCGGCAACAACAACGCCTACTGCCAGGACAGCGAGATCAGCTGGTTCGACTGGAGCCTGCTGGAGCGGCACGCCGACATCCACCGGTTCGTCAAGACGCTCAACGCCTTCCGCCAGCGCCGCGATGTGGTGGTCGCCGGGAGACGCTCAGCCTCGAGCATCTCCTGCGCGAGGCGCGGATCGAGTGGCGCAGGTGGACCTCGACCGCCCGGACTCGTCCGAGCACTCGCACTCCCTGGCTCTCACGCTGCGAAGCCAGCGGGAGGCTATCTCTTCCACTGCATCCTGAACGCTTGCTGGGAGCCGCTGACGTTCGCGCTGCCGCCCGTCCCGGCAGCGGAACCGCGGACTGCCTTCTCGCCCTCGGCCGCGGCGAGTGGGCGAGGGCGAGGTAGGACGGATCGGGAGACGGGAGCGGGCGTCCATTTCGGGGGACATGGCGGGCAGGAAGCGCGGCGTCTCTGGCGGCGATGCATCGATACCGCGATGCCGCCGCCGGACGCATCCACCCATCGCGGGCGCCCGTCGTCGAGCAGTCGAGCTATCCAGCGCAGCCGCGCTCATTGGTCCTTTTTCGCGGTCGGGATCTAAGAATGCCGCCTGGGTCGTTTCACGCGGGCCCCCGGGCCTCCGGCCGTCCCGATCGATCCGATGACAATCCATCCGCTAGCCGGTCAGCCGGCTCCACGGGAGCTTCTGGTCGACGTCGACGCGCTTCGGAAGGCGTACGACGAGCGCAGGCCCGACCCCGCCGATCCGGCGCAGCGCGTGAGCTTCGGCACGAGCGGCCACCGGGGCTCGTCCTTCCGCGGCACGTTCAACGAGGCGCATCCTGTCGCGATCACGCAGGCGATCTGCGACTACCGCAGGAGCCAGGACATCACCGGTCCGCTCTACATGGGCAAGGACACGCACGCGCTGTCCGGGCCGGCCTTCGACGACGGCGCTGGAGGTGCTCGCGGCAAACGGCGTGGAGACGTGATGATCGACCGCGACGACGGCTATACGCCCACTCCCGCGATCTCGCACGCGATCCTCACGCACAACCGGGGCGGACCGGAAGACGCGTCCGGCTCGCGCGGACGGCATCGTCATCACGCCGTCGCACAATCCGCCGGAGGACGGCGGCTTCAAGTACAACCCGCCGAACGGCGGTCCGGCGCGACACGGACGTCACGCAGCTGGATCGAGGACCGCGCGAACGCGCTGCTCTCGGGCGATCTCGCGGGCGTGCAGCGCATCGCCTACGAACGGGCGTCGCAGCGCCGACCACGCACCCGCCTACGACTACGTCGGAGCCGTACGTCGAGCGACCTCGGCTCGGTCGTCGACATGGACGCCATCCGAGGCGCCGGCTCAAGATCGGCGTCGATCCGCTCGGCGGCGCCGGCGTCGCCTACTGGCGGCCGATCGCGGAGCGCTACGAGCTCGACGCTGACGGTCGTCAACCGACACGGTCGACCCGACGTTCGCGCTTCATGACCCTGGACCGGGACGGCAAGATCCGCATGGACTGCTCGTCGCCCTACGCGATGGCGAAGCTGATCGGGCTGAAGGACCGCTTCGACATCGCCTTCGGCAACGACACCGACTCCGACCGGCACGGCATCGTCACGCCGCAGCGCGGGCCTGATGAATCCCAACCACTACCTCGCGGTCGGCGATCGCACTATCTGTTCTCGCACCGGCCCGAGCTGGCGCCCGCGACGCCGCGGTCGGCGAAGACCGCTCGTGAGCAGCAGCGTGATCGACCGCGTGGCCGGCAAGCTCGGGCGCGCGCTGGTCGAGGTGCCGGTCGGCTTCAAGTGGTTCGTCGACGGGCCTGCTCGACGGCTCGCTCGGCTTCGGCGGCGAGGAGAGCGCCGGGCGCGTCGTTCCTGCGCCGCGACGGCACGGTCTGGACGACCGACAAGGACGGCATCATCCTCGACCTGCTCGCCGTGGAGATCATGGCGCGCACGGGCCGCGATCCGTTCGAGCTGTACAGCGAGCTGACCCGCGAACCGGGGCTTCCGTCTAGTCGAGAGGATCGACGCTCCGGTCAGAGCGGAGCGAAGGCCATCCTCACAGAAGCTCTCGCCGGAGGACATCCACGCGTCCCGGAGCTCGCCGGGCGACCCGATCCTGGCCCGGCTCACGACGGCGCCGGGGAACGGCGCGGCCATCGGCGGCCTGAAGGTCGTCACCGCCCACGGCTGGTTCGCGGCGCGTCCGATCCGGCACCGAAGCGGTCTACAGCTCTACGCGGAGAGTCCGCGGAGCGATCACCTGCGCCGCATCAGGATGAGGCGCAGGCGCTCATCAACAGCGCGCTGGCGGGAGCCACGGGAGCCAAAGGGTAAGAGGGCGAAGCCGGTCGATCCGGCGGCGAGGGTCGGCGCGCCCCGCCTCGGCGCGCATGACGGTCAAGGAAGCACTGGACAGCTCAGGAGAAAATCGCCGTGGAAAGACGATCAGCCAGGACCGCAGACATCAGTGACACCAGCCAGGGCCTTGCGAGGGTCTGCCCCGGTCGGGGACTGACTCGCGCCATCGGAAGCAAGGGAGCACGCGATCGCTGAAGAGGAAGAGTCTTGCCACCAAGACCGTGTCCATGGCGCTTGACCTCCGACCTGCTGAGGAAGATGGACGCGCACTGGCGCGCGGCGAACTATCTGTCGGTCGGACAGATCTACCTCTACGACAACCCGCTCCTGAAGAAGCCGCTCACGCAGGAGCACATCAAGCCGCGGCTGCTCGGCCACTGGGGGACGACGCCCGGGCCTGAACTTCATCTATGCCCACCTGAACCGGGTGATCAAGCAGCACGACCTGAACATGATCTACATCACCGGTCCCGGGCACGGCGGGCCCGGCCTGGTCGCGCAACGCCTACCTCGAGGGCACCTACAGCGAGGTCTACCCGAACATCTCGCCAGGACGAAGACGGGATGAAGCGGCTGTTCAAGCAGTTCTCCTTTCCCGGCGGCATCCCCAGCCACGTCGCGCCGGAGACGCCGGGCTCGATCCACGAGGGCGGCGAGCTGGGCTACGCGCTCTCGCACGCGTACGGCGCCGCGTTCGACAACCCCGACCTGATCGTGGCCTGCGTGGTCGGCGACGGCGAGGCGGAGACCGGGCCCGCTGGCCACGAGCTGGCACTCCAACAAGTTCCTCAACCCGGCCACCGACGGCGTCGTCCTGCCGATCCTCCACCTGAACGGCTACAAGATCGCGAATCCCTGCGTCCTGGCCCGCATCAGCCACGAGGAGCTGGACCACCTCTTGCGCGGGCTACGGCTACACGCCCTACTTCGTCGAGGGCCACGAGCCCGAGACGATGCACCAGCTCATGGCCGCCACGCTCGACACGGTCATCGCCGAGATCCAGCGGATCAAGGCGACGCGCGCGCGGAACGGCGTCACGGAGCGGCCGCGCTGGCCGATGATCGTGCTGCGCACGCCCAAGGGCTGGACCTGCCCGAAGGAGATCGACGGCAAGCGTGCCGAGGACTACTGGCGCTCGCACCAGGTGCCGATGGGCGAGATGCACGACAACCCCGGCCACGTCAAGATCCTCGAGCAGTGGATGAAGAGCTACCGGCCCGAGGAGCTGTTCGACGCAGAGCGGCACGGCTCGAGCCCGAGCTGGCCGAGCTGGCTCCCGAAGGGCGACCGCCGCATGAGCGCCAATCCGCACGCCAACGGCGGCCTGCTGCTCAGGGACCTGCGCCTGCCCGACTTCCGCGACTACGCGGTCGACGGTGCCGAGCCCGGCGCCGACGCGGCCGAGTCGACGCGGGTCATGGGCAAGTTCCTGCGCGACGTGATGAAGCTGAACCTGGAGAGCCGGAACTTCCGCCTCTTCAGCCCGGACGAGAACAACTCGAACCGCTGGCAGGACGTGCTGGAGGTCACCAACCGCGCCTGGATGGCGGAGCGCTATCCCTACGACGACCACCTGGCGCCCGGACGGCCGCGTGATGGAGGTGCTCAGCGAGCACCAGTGCCAGGGCTGGCTCGAAGGGCTATCTGCTGACCGGCCGGCACGGCTTCTTCTCCTGCTACGAGGCGTTCATCCACATCATCGACTCGATGTTCAACCAGCACGCCAAGTGGCTGAAGGTCATGCGGCCACATTCCCTGGCGGCGGCCGATCGCCTCGCTCAACTACCTCCTGTCCTCGCCACGTCTGGCGGCAGGACCACAACGGCTTCAGCCACCAGGACCCGGGCTTCATCGACCACGTCGTCAACAAGAAGGCCGAGGTCGTCCGGGTCTACCTGCCGCCGGACGCGAACTACCTTGCTGTCGGTCACCGATCACTGCCTGCGCAGCCGCAACTACGTCAACGTCGTCGTCGCCGGCAAGCAGCCGGCCCCGCAGTGGCTGACCATGGATCAGGCCGTCAAGCACTGCACGGCGGGCATCGGGATCTGGGAGTGGGCGAGCAACGACCAGGGGCAGCGAGCCCGACGTGGTGATGGCCTGCTGCGGCGACGTGCCGACGCTGGAGACGCTGGCGGCCGTCGATCTGCTTCGCCAGCACCTGCCGGAGCTGAAGGTCCGCGTCATCAACGTCGTCGACCTGATGAAGCTGCAGCCGCCAGAGCGAGCATCCGCACGGCCTGAGCGACCACGACTTCGACGTGCTGTTCACCCGGACAGGCCGATCGTCTTCGCCTTCCACGGCTACCCCTGGCTCATCCATCGGCTCACCTACCGGCGGACGAACCACAAGAACCTTCACGTGCGCGGCTACGAGGAGGAAGGAACCACCACGACGCCGTTCGACATGTGCGTGTCTGAACGACATCGACCGATTCCACCTGGCGCAGCGACGTGATCGACCGCGCTGCCGCAGCTGAGGATCGCGGGCCGCGTACGCTGAAAGCAGGCGATCCGCGACAAGCTCCTCGAGCACAGGGAGTACATCGAGAGGCACGGCGAGGACATGCCCGAGATCCTCGACTGGCAATGGGGGCGGGGCGCGTTGGCGGGACGGCGTGCGGGACGCTCCGCGACGGCCTCGGCACGCCCAGCGACGGCATCCGCACGGCGGGCAAAGGCGTCCGCTCGGCGGGGACGGCGGCGGCACGACAGGACGGCAGCGGCGGCGACGGGGATGGTGGCGGGCGGCCGGCGCCCCGCGACGCGACGAGCAGCTTCGACGGGAAGCGGACAACGTCTGAAGGGTCTCTGTGCGTTGGAACGTTGCCGGAGGAATGCCTGGGATGAACTCCTACGTCGGCTGGAAACCAATCGCCTTCGTCCTGCTCTGCATCGCCAGCCGTTCCCACGGTCAGCGCGTCAAAAGATGCGCATTCACATCATTGGGCCTATGAAGGAAAGGAAGGCCCGGCCGAATGGGACAAGCTCGATTCAACCTTATGCGACGTTGCTCTGTCGGCCACGCCCAGTCTCCCATCGATATCAAGGGCGCCAGGCCCGCGGATCTTCCTGTGCTGAGATTCGATTACAAGCCGTGCCGCTGAACATCATCGACAACGGCCACACCATCCAGATCAACTATCCTGCCGGCAGCAGCCTCACCGTCGGTGACAAGACCTATGCGCTGCAACAGATTCACTTCCATCATCCCAGCGAAGAACAGATCAACGATCACGCCTCCGACATGGTCGCGCCACTTCGTGCATTCCGACTCGGAAGGTCATCTCGCTGTCGTTGCAGTTCTTCTCGAGAAGGGCGCGGAGAATTCGCAGCTCGCAATTGTGTGGAAGAACATTCCATCGGAAAAGGAAAAGAGCCATGACGGTTCCCGGAGTTCATGGTCGACGTGACGAATCTGCTTCCCTCCGACCACGGCTACTACACGTTCTGCGGGTTCGCTCACGACTCCACCCTGCTCGGAAGGTGTCACATGGTTCGTCCTGAAGCATCCAACCTCGGTGTCGGCGAGCGAAATCGACGCTTTCGCGAAAGATCTATCCGCACAATGCCCGTCCCGATTCAGCCACAGAATCACAGGAAACTCCTCGAAACGAAATGACCTGTGAGCGCGAAGAGGACTCTTCCCTCTCTCCGGGCTGCCCCCATCTCCGACGTTCTTCCGATTCGACGATGAGCCGAAGGCGAGGCGGACATCTACAAGATGGCCACCTTGGTCCGTGCGTCGTTTTGCCCCAGAATCTGGGAACCGGCACGTCCTGCCGGCCTAAAGAGGATAGGTGCATCGTCGACGGTCGAGAAGCAGAATCTCCCGGAACGAAGAATGCGGGCGTCGCGGTCGCCGGATCTGCCGGGGATCGCGCCCGGAGTCGTCAGTCGCGCTACGGGCAGTTCGCCCGTTAGCGAACGCTGAAGGCATCACCGGCGTCTTTGTGGCGAGGACGCTGGGATTGCTCTGGCTCGCGACGGCCGACGAACCGGGTGGAGGAGACGCGGGGGCGACGCACGTGCTCGGCGAGTTCCTTCTCAGAATGGGAGAGCGTGGAACCCGGGCGCGGTCTTGTTCGCCGTGGGCAGCACAGTCTTCTCGTGGCTGCTCCTCCGCGGCCGCATGATCCCCTGGCGCTGGCCTGGCTCGGGGTGCTTTACGCATCGGTCCTGCTCGTCGTGGTCCTTCCACTGCAACTGGTCAGAGTGGGCGTGGGCCCGATCACGTCGTTCATGTGGTTACCGATGTTGGTGTTCGAGGTGGTCCTGGCGCTGTGGCTGATCATCAAAGGCGTCGAGATGCCGGTGCGGATGCGATCGGCATGAACGTGCCGGCACGAACGACGCTCGATGGTCGTACACGGGGAGCGAGATCGCCGAGGGATGTGATGTGATCGCCGACCTGGAAAACGCGGTGTTCCGCCGCGCGCCGACACCAGGCTGCGGCCCGAACCCTGGGGGGCTCGATCGTGAGAAAACTCGCTCTGCTTGGTCTCGTCACCCTTGTCTTCGCCACACCCGCGCTCTCCGCGGTCCAGCCCTGCCCAGCAGAGCTTCAAGAACGAAACCATCTCGACGAACGGAACGAAGGTGTTCGTACGGGTCGGTGGCCATGGCCCGGCGGTCTTGCTGCTCCACGGGTACGGGGAAACCGGCGACATGTGGGCGCCGCTCGCCGTCAGGCCTGGCGCGAGCTACACGGTCGTCGTGCCGGACCTGCGCGGGATGGGCCTCTCCGCACATCCGCTCCGGCGGTTACGACAAGAAGACGCAGGCCGGCGACATGGCCGGCGTGCTCGACGCGCTCGAAGATCGAGCAAGGTCGCGCTCGTCACTCACGACATCGGCAACATGGTCGGCTACGCATTCGCGGCGGAGCAGCCCTCTCGAGTGACGAAGTTCGTCTTGCTGGACGCGCCGCTGCCTGGCGATCGGGCCCGTGGGAGGAGATCCTCAAGAGCCCGCTGCTGTGGCACTTCCGCTTCGGAGGGCCTGACATGGAACGACTGGTCGAAGGGTCGCGAGCGCATCTACCTCGATCGGTTCTGGAACGAGTTCTCGGCGGATCCCGAAGAACTTCGACGAGGCCATCGCCAGCACTACGCGAAGCTCTACGCTCTTCCCGGCGCCATGCACTCCGGCTTCGAGCAGTTCAAGGCCTTCGATCAGGACGCCATCGACAACAAGGCCTTTCTCGCCAAGGGCCCGCTCCCGATGCCCGTCCTGGCGATCGGCGGCGAGAAGTCGTTCGGTCCGACGATGGCCGTCGTCATGAGGGCAGCCGCGACGAACGTCCAGGAGGCGGTGATTCCGCACTCGGGACACTGGCTGATGGAAGAGAATCCGAGCCGCCGCGATCTCGGCCATCGTGCGAATTCCTCCAGTGATCCGCGCATACGCACGCGAAAGTCCGCCAAGTCAGCTGGAGCCGCTGGTTCTGGTGGCCTGAGCGCCCGATCCTTGCGGGCCCCTCCCGCCGCCTCTTGCTCGCGGAACTCAACAGGCGCGACGCGCGCCTCCATCGCCGCGCCAGGTTGCCGAGCTAGTCGTGAGGTGATCCCGGGGACCGGATTAGGCAGCTCATGCCAACCGGGCGGCGAACACGCGACGTCCACGCCGGATCGCTGCCCGCCGTTCCGCCGCCCCAACTCGCCGCTCCTGTAGGGATTGCAGGCCGAGCATCCGCCGGACCGCCCGTGGCACGCACGGTGCACTGCGTCGCCCGAGTACGTTGATCGTAGGCACGAAGGAGACGAGGCATCCCGTGCCATCAAGAAACCGCTGACCGTTTGTCGCAACGCTGGGTGTGCGAGCGACTGCGGCAGCCGATGAACTCGGGCGAGGACGCCATGAGAAGGTTGAAAGCCACGGAGTATCGAAGAGCTGAGAGAGGAGCTTCCAGGGGAGAGGTGCTTCTCCCGGGCGACGGCGCGCTACGAGGACGCCCGCAAGATCTGGAACGCGATGATCGACAAGCGTCCCGGCGCTCATCGCTCGCTGCGCCACCACGTCGGACGTCGTCCGCGCGGTGAACTTCGCGAGGGAGCAACGGGCTCTTGCTCGCCGTCCGCGGCGGCGGGCACAACATCGCCGGCAACGCCCTGTGCGACGACGGGCTCGTGATCGACCTCTCGAAGATGAAGGCCGCGAGCGTCGACCCCGGCGCGCGCCGCGTCACCATCGAGGGCGGCGCCACGCTCGGCGGACCTCGACGCCGCCACCCAGGCCCACGGCCTCGCCACGCCGGTCGGCATCAACTCCACCACCGGCATCGCCGGGCTGACGCTCGGCGGCGGCTTCGGCTGGCTCAGCCGCAAGTACGGCATGACCATCGACAACCTCGAGTCCGCCGAGGTCGTGACCGCGGCCGGCGAGGTGGTGCGCGCCAGCGCGACCGAGCACCCCGGATCTGTTCTGGGCGCTTCGAGGCGGCGGCGGCAACTTCGGCGTCGTCACCCGCTTCGAGTTCCGGCTCCACCCGGTCGGGCCCGAACGTGCTGAGCGGCCTCATCGTCTACCCGCTCTCCGAGGCGAAGTCGGTGCTGCAGCAGTACCGCGAATTCATCGCCAAGGCGCCGGACGAGCTCACCGTGTGGACCGTCCTGCGCCAGGCGCCGCCGCTGCCGTTCCTCCCGACGGAGGTCCACGGCAAGGAGATCGTCGTGCTCGCGCTGCTCTACGCGGGCGACCCGAAGCAGGGCGAGCCGCTCATCGAGCCGCTGCGCAGGTTCGGCACTCCCGTGCGGCGAGCACGTCGGCGTCCAGCCGTACACCGCCTGGCAGCAGGCCTTCGACCCGCTGCTGACCGCCGGCGCGCCGCAACTACTGGAAGTCGCACAATCTTCACGAGGCTCGACGACGGGCTCTTCGACGCCGTCGATCGCGTACGTCGAGAAGCTGCCGTCGCCGCAGTGCGAGATCTTCTTCGGCGCCCTCGGCGGCGCCACCACGCGGCCGGCGCCCGACTCCGCGGCGTACGCGCATCGCGACGCCCAGTTCGTCATGAACGTCCACGGCCGCTGGGAGGATCCGGCCGACGACGAGCGCTGCATCCGCTGGGCGCGCGAGTTCTTCAATGCCACGGCGCCGTTCGCCAGCGGCGGCGTCTACGTCAACTTCCTCACCGCCGACGAAGGCGATCGCGTGCGCTCCGCCTACGGCCCGAACTACGATCGCCTCGCCCAGGTGAAGCGGCAAGTACGACCCGAACAATCTCTTCCGCATGAACCAGAACATCGCCCCGGCCTCGGAGTCGGGAGCGCAGCCCTTTCGTCCTATGCTTGGCCGGTGAAGCCGTCGGGATGCGCCGCGAATCACGTCCCGAGAAGAAAACGCAGGGCGTCGCCTCCTACCGGACGTTGAAAGAAACCCGGCTCCCGCGCGAATGCTCTGATCGAGGAGGACGTTGACCACCTCGATGAAGTCTGACCTGTCGACCTCCCGCCGCCTGCGCGACCTCGAGGACAAGGAGAGCTGGCAGATCTTCTTCGATCTCTACTGGCGCCTGCTCTACAATGTCGCAAGACGCGCCGGCTCTCGACGACGTCCGACGCGCAGGACGTCGTGCAGGACACCGTGATGGCCGTCGCCAGGAGATCCCGCAGTTCCGCTACGATCCCGAGCGCGGCTCGTTCAAGCAGTGGCTCTTCCGGATCCTGCGCCGCCGCGTCGCGGATCACTTCCGGAAGCTCTACCGCCAGCCGGCCCGCGCGGGCGATGAGTCCGGAGATGCTCGAACGAGAGCGGCGACGCCGGACGCGATCGTGATGCGAGACGGAGTGAGCCTGGGCGACGCCTGGGACCAGGAGTGGGAACGTTCCGTCCTGACGCCGCCATCGCGCAGGTGCGCGCCCAGGCGAACCCGAAGCACTTCCAGGTGTTCGACTACTGCGTGCTCAAGGAGTGGCCGGTCGCGAAGGTCGCATCGACCCTGGGGATGAACGCCGCGCAGGTGTATCTCGCGCGGCATCGGGTGTCTCAGGCCGTCAAGCGCGCCGCGCGGCGGATCGACGGCGAACGGATGAAGGGCCGCGTCGTGTGAGGCGCGGCGAGGGCTCCGGCGAGCGCGGCTGCGATGCGCGCCGGCTCGGTCGAGACACGGCTTGAGCTCCGGCCGCCGAGCGACTCACCCCGCCTGAATCCGCGCCTCCGCCGCGCGCGGCCGATCACGAGATCCTGAAGCAGATCGGCAGCGGGAGCTACGGCGGGGTCTGGCTCGCGCGAAGCGCGGCGGGCCAGCTGCGCGCGGTGAAGGTCGTCTGGCGCAGCCGCTTCTCGAGCGAGCGCCCCTACGAGCGAGAGTTCACCGGGATCCGGCAGTTCGAGCCGATCTCCCGCTCTCACCCCGGCGTCGTCCACATCCTCCACGTCGGGCGCGACGACGCGGCCGGGTACTTCTACTACGTGATGGAGCTCGCCGGACGCCGTCGACGGGCAGCTCGGCGGCCTCGCTCGCGCACTACGAGCCGCGCACGCTCGCCTCCGACCTGAAGTCCCGGGGCGGTTGCCTCTGATCGAGGTGCTCGCGCTCGGCGTCCAGCTCGCCGACGCTCTGGGCCACATCCATCGCCATCGTCTCGTGCATCGCGACGTCAAGCCGTCGAACGTGATCTTCGTCGACGGACAGGCCAAGCTCGCCGACATCGGACTGGTCACCGGAGCCGACGAGGCGAAGTCGTTCGTCGGAACGGAAGGCTTCATTCCGCCGGAAGGGCCCGGCTCGACGCAGGCCGACATCTTCGGACTCGGACGGCTCCTCTACGAGGCGGCGACGGGCAAGGATCGCTGCGATTTCCCGGACCTGCCCGTCGACCTCGATGCGTGGTCGCGCTCGGAGCGCGAGCGGCCTCCTCGAGCTGAACGAGATCCTCGCCCGCGCGTGCGCGCCCAAGGCGTCGCAGCGGCACGCCAACGCCGCCGAGCTCGCCGGGGACCTCAACGTCCTCCTCGCCGGGCCGGTCGATCCGTCGCGCCTACGGGATCGAGCACCGCTCGCGGCGCGCGACCCAGATCATCGGGATCGCCGTCCTCACGGCGCTGCTGGCCCTCGCGGCGTTCTGGTTTCAGCAGACGCAGCGCCGCCGGGCGGAAGAGCGGGCCGGGCAGGAGGCCGCTCTGCGCGGGCGCGCGGAGGCGGCGGAGAGCCGTGCCCGCGAGCAGCTCCGCGCATCGCTTCTGAACCAGGCCCGGGCCCTCACGAGCAGCGGCGAGGCGGATCGTCGGACGCGCGCGCTCGCCGCGCTCGAAGACGCCGCCGAAGATCCGCCCGGAATCGATCTGCGGAACGCCGCCATCGCGGCGCGCTGGCCGCTCCCGAGCTGCGCGTCGTCCGACAGTGGAACCTCGCACGCGACGGACACTGCTGGGATCACGGCCGGACCGTCATCTGAGGCGCTACATGAGATGGAACCTCGACCACACCGTCTCGGTCCATTCGATCGACGACGACGCGGAGCTTCTCCGGCTGCCCGCGCGCCGCCACCTATGCCGACTTCGGCGTCTTCAGCCCCGACGGATCGTGGCTGGCCGTCAAGTACCACGACAGCGTGCTGCGTGTCTGGAACCTGTCCTCCCGCACGCAACGCCTGGTGGTCCGCGGACATCGCGTTGTTCGCCTTCACTCCCGATAGCCGGCGGCTGATCGCCGCGAGCCGCACGGAAGGCCACCTCCAGCTCTTCGATCTGGCGTCGGGACGCGAGGCCGCGCCGTCAACCGATCGGCGACTTGCCGGGCGCCCTCGCCGTCCACCCCAACGAGCCGCTGTTCCTCGTCTCCGGCCTACGGACGCAGGAGGATCGAGATCCGCCGCGTGGACGACGGCTCGCTGGCTCGACGGCTGGACGTTCCGGAGATGGGGCTCGCCGCCGCATGGACCGCCGACGGGAAGAGCCTCATCACCGACGCACAGCGACTTCTCGGTCCGCGTCTGGGACTGGCCGTCGATGGGCGCCCCGAGGCTGGTGCTCCGACTACCATCGAGCCGAGCCGGTCTTCCTCGCGACGGATCCTTCGGGACGCTGGCTCGTGACCGTCGGGTGGGACAGCCAGGCCTTCGTCGTCGATCTGCGCGACGGTCGTCTGCTCCTGAGCCAAGCCGGCCCAGGCGGTCTATGCGGCCGTCGACCGCCCGTCTTTCTCCTGACCAACGAAGCCGACTGGAGACTGGTCGAGCTTCAGCCGGCGTTCGCGCTCGAGGAGATTCCCATCCACGAGAAAGACAAGGGCCCGCGGGAGGTGGTCTTCAGCGCCGACGGGGCGCTGGCTCGCCACGGGAGGGCCCGACGGCATCCGGATCCTGGACCGGACGACGCGCGAGGTGCTCGACGTGATGGACGACGAACCGTCGATGCGCGTCGCCTTCAGCGCGGACTCCACGCGGCTGTACTCGGTCACGCTGGACCGGCTGCGTGCCTGGGAGCTGCGGACGGATACCGCGACGGGCCGCCTGCGCGCCGAGCGCCTCGAGCTTCCCGGGCGTGGCGACCGCCACTTCCGGGATTCCACGACGGCGGAGATCTTCGACGGCGGCGAGCGGTGGCTGTCGATCTCGAGAGAACCGCGATCGCGTCGCCCGTCGTGGGTCCAGGGTCGGTTCGATTCCGTCGAGATCGAGTCGCGAGGAGGAGTTCGATCCCGGCGGCAACGAGCCGCACGTGAGCCCGGACGGCCGCTGGCTGGCCTGGGGCAACTGGCACGCGCAGGACGCCGTCGATCACGCGCCTCGGCTCGCACGATCCGCCCGTCGTGCTGCCGATCGCCGGCTCGGCGTCGGTTGCGTTCAGTCCGGACAGCCGCCTGCTCGCGGTCGGCGGAGCGGAGGAGATCCGTTTCTACGACGTCGGCACGCTGCGCGTCGTCCATTCGATCCTCCGCCGTCCGATCCGGCCGCTGCCCCCTGAATTCGCGTTCATGCACGGGTCGAGCGCTGTGCGCGGTCGCCCTGCCTCCCGATGAAGTCCTGATCGTCGATACGACAACGGGCGCCGAGCTCGCCACGCTGCCGGCCAGCTCCTTCATCCTCTGGGCGTGACCTTCAGCCCCGACGATCGATTCCTCGCCGCCACGAGCTCGGACCATCGCGTCCTGATCTGGGACCTCGAGAAGCTGCGTCACGAGCTGCACGCTCGGCTGACTGGTAGCTCCGGATGGCAGCTCGGACCTCGTGGCGACGCCCGCTCGACGGCTGCTCCCATGCGCATGGTCGTTTTCCAGCACGCCGTGAAAGATCTCGCCCGCGGCCGAGCGAATGCAGGGGTGATGGAGGTCCTGCATGCAGCAACGACGACGACAAGATCCAGAACGCGCGAACGGCTCGCGGCCCTTCAGCAGACCTCCCTGCTGGATACGCCTCCCGAGGAGGCGTTCGATCGCCTGACGCGTCTTGCGACCACCGTCCTGCGCGTGCCCGTCGCGCTCGTGTCCCTGGTCGACGGGAATCGCCAGTTCTTCAAGAGCTGCGTCGGACTGCCGGAACCGCTGGCGTCGCTGCGGCAGACCCCCTTGACGCACTCGTTCTGCAAGCACGTGGTCGCGTCGGGCGAGCCCCTCATCGTGTCGGACGCCAGGAGCATCCGCTCGTCAAGGACAATCCGGCGGTGTCCGAGCTGGGCGTGATCGCGTACGCCGGAATCCCGCTGACCACGACCGAAGGACATACCCTCGGCGCCTTCTGCGTCGTCGACACCAAGCCCGCGCGAGTGGACGGAGGAGGAGATCGAGGTCCTTCGAAGCCTGGCGGCTTCCGTCATGACCGAGATCGGGACGCGGCGCCTGGCCGAGGAGCTGACGAGTGCTCAGCACGGACCTTCAGCGCCTCGTGGAGGCTCGAACCTGCCAGCTGAGCCGTGCCGAGGAGCGCTGGCGGGTCCTCCTGCAGGTGAACAACGCCGTCGTGACCTGCCTCGACCGGGAGACTCTCTTCGAGGCGATCGCCGGCGCGCTGCGCGGCGTGATTCCCTTCGATCGCGCGGCGCTCGTTCTGGACGATCCCGCCGAAGGCGGCTTCAAGGTCCTGGGCGTCGCCGGCCCCGTGCCGTCGCCTGCCGATCATTCCCCACGGCGACGGACGTGGCCGCGACAGGGAAGCCGATGCCGGCTGGATCGCCGACAACGGGCTCCCCTGCTGACGGCGGACCTGAGAGAGGACCCGCGATTCGTCGAGCACGCCCCGCTGATCCAGGAGGGATTCTCTCCGCTCTTTCGGTGCCCCTGAGAGCCAAGGGCAAGGTCATCGGCACGCTGAACGTCGGGAGCCGGGAGGTCGGACGGTACGGCGAGAGCGACTCCGAGCTCCTGCTCGCGATCGCGGACCAGGTCGTCCTCGCCATCCAGAACATGCTCGCGTACGAAGAGGTCGCGTCGCTCAAGCGCCGGCTCGAGCAGGAGAACCTCTACCTGCAGGAGGAGTCGCGGGCCGAGGCGCCGTTCGCGGACGTCGTCGGCGAGTCCGCCGGCCATCCAGAAGGTCCTCGCGAGCGTCCGGATGGTCGCGGGGACCGACTCCACCGTGCTCGTGACGGGGGAGACGGGGACGGGGAAGGAGCTCGTCGTCCGCGCGATCCACGGCCTGAGCGGGCGGAAGGACAAGATCCTCGTCAAGGTGAACTGCGCCGCCCTTCCGAGCGGCGTGATCGAGAGCGAGCTGTTCGGGCACGAGAAAGGCGCCTTCACGGGCGCTCTCACCCGCAGGGTCGGCCGCTTCGAGCTGGCGAACGGGGGCACGCTGTTCCTGGACGAGGTCGGCGACCTTCCGCTGGAGCTCCAGGCGAAGCTCCTGCGCGTTCTCCAGGAGGGCGAGTTCGAGCGCGTCGGAGGAACGCAGACGCTCAAGGTGAACGTCCGCCTGGTCGCCGCGACCAACCGCGATCTGCACGAGCGCGGTCGAGGAGGGACGATTCCGCGCGGACCTCTTCTACCGTCTCAACGTCTTTCCCGATCGCGATCCCGCCGCTGCGCGAGCGGCTGGAGGACGTCCCTCGCCTGACCCGCCACTTCGTCATGATCTACGCGTCGAAGATGGGCAAGTCGCATCGGTACGATCGGCGAGCAGGTGCATGAGCAAGCTCATGGCGTATCACTGGCCCGGGAACGTCCGGGAGCTGCAGAACGTCATCGAGCGCGCGGTCATCCTCTCGACGAGAGAGCCGGCTCGAGCTGGACGACTCAGCTCGCCGCGCCCGTCGCCGGCACGCGCGAGCGAAAGCGAGCCGCGACCCTCGAGGAGATCGAGCGGGACCACATCCTGTCGGTTCTCGAGAGCGTGGGCTGGCGCGTCAGCGGCGAGCGAGGGGCCGCGAGCATCCTCGGCCTCAAGCGGACCACGCTCGAAGCGCGCATGAGCAAGCTCGGCGCGCACCTGATCCCGGGATTGGCACCCGCCAACCGTGCGGCACGCGCGGCGCGGAACGATCGCAGGCGCGACGCTGCTCCCACCAAACAACTCGTTTCTGAAGTGTTTGCCCCGGATGTGTCGCTTGCGCTGCCCTGGCATGAGCGTTGCTTGATGGCGACCCGGTGGACGATGCGTCACCAATGTCAAACCCTAACAACCATTGAGAAGGAGAAGACAATGAAGAAGCTGATGCTGACCGCATGTGCGCTGTTCACTCTGGCTTCGCCTATCACCACCACGACTCATGCCGCATTGATCGAGGGAGCAACCAGGCGGATGTGATCATTGGGGCGGACGATGACAACGTCGACAATCCAGCGATCCAACCCCCGGCGTCGCCGCCAACCAGAAGCCTGACAACGCCGACGCTCCCCTGGGAAACGGAGGGAAACGACATCATCGTCGGCTCCGCGGCAGCGATACCATGCACGGCGGTCAAGGCAAGGATATCCTGATCGGAGGTCTGGAGGCAGGCACCACCAATCCCAAGGAGGACATCATGTTCGGGATGGCGGTGATGACATCAGTATCTGGGCGGAGGAGGTGACGGCAGCGACGCGTTCATGGTGGCACGGGACGATGCTGGTGTTCACAGTCGACCGTAACGGGATCGTGCCCATCTTACCGGGCCTCGTGCCAGGCTTCCCCCCACCGGCATTCCCACAGCGAACGCGACAGGACAGAATGGGTTTTGCACTCTGGAACGGGTTCCCCGAGGACAGCGTCGTTCGGCTATGTTCCTGGTGCGGTTCTTCTCGAGGGCGGCGGGAACCTGCTCGTCACGGTGCGCGCGCGCGATGTCGAGCAGGTGTTCTGCACCGTTAGCAGCCGCGGTCACCTTCGCGGACCTGACGGAGCCGACGCCTCGTTCGTCGAGGTGTCGCTGCGGTCGCAGCTGAACTCCACGTCGCGAAAATCATTCGTTGGCCTTCTCTCCCGGGGCTTGGCGGTTCGCGGGTCGTGTCTCCTCTGGGGCCGCGGCCCGCTCTGCCTATTCCGGCGACGTCGCGCGTTCATCCGGATCAGGCGTGGGCTGGCCATCGAGGAAAGGGAAAGACGAATGATGCGAAGCATGATGATGATGGCGTCTCTTGCCGTGGGACTGGAGCGGATGTGGCGAAGGTGCAGGTCGTGCCTGTTCATCCACTCCCGGTGGGGCGGTGCGGTCGACGACGCGGTGATGGCGGGGACGGTGTGCCTGGATAGGCACGAGGCGAGCGTGTGGCGGGTGCCCGATCCGACCACGACGAACGCGACCCTGGTGAGGAAGATCCAGCTGGGGAGGGCGACCCAGTGCCGACCTGACGGCGGGCGGGGCGACGCAGCTGGGCACGGCAGGCGACGACTACGCGCCGTGCACGGACAACGGCCAGAACTGCGCCAACGACATCTACGCCGTGAGCCTGCCGTCGGAGATCCCCTCGGCGTTCATCACGTGGTTCCAGGCGCAGGAAGCGTGCGCCAATGCCGGCAAGCGGCTGCCGACGAGCGCGGAGTGGCAGGTGGGGGCGAACGGGACGCCGGACCCCGGGCCGGACAACCGGACGACGGACTGCAACACCGCGAGCGAACATCGGTGACTCGCACCGGCGCGCGCAGCGCTTGCGTCTCGGCGCGTGGGGCCTTCGACATGGTGGGCAACCTGGACGAGTGGGTGGCGGACTGGGTGCCGCTCTCGACGGAGTGTCTCGAACTGGGGAGGCTTCAGCGACGACCTGATGTGCCTCTCGGGGCGAGCACGAGCGGAGCTGGTCCCGGTGCGCTGCCGCGCGGCGGCGACTTCCGCAGCGGTACGTCGGCCGGTCCGTTCGCGGTGGTTGGCTCCGGCGGGCCCGTCCAGCTCGCGCAGCCTTCATCGGCTTTCGCTGCGCCCGCTAGACGCCGCTGCTCTTTGGCCGAGGTCGAGATGCCTGGCGAGGTTGCGCGAGTCTCTCGGTCTCGGCGGCGACGAATTCACCTTTGACCCGTGCGTCCGGCCACGGTATAAGACAAGCCAAGACGGGAAGACAGGGTCGATCGAAAACCGGATCTGGATCGCCCGTACGCCGGTGCGTGGAGGTGCGTGCGCGCTCAGGGGGAGAGAAACATGAGCGGTGCCCGATCTCATCCTCCCATCTCCGTGTGCGGGCCGAAGAACGAGCGACAGCGGGCCACGGAATCATCCAGTCATCGACGGACGTCCCACCGCGTAGACGTCCCATCGCCTGACGTCTCATCGCCCGACATCCCTAAGGGGGGAAGAACCCACATGTGCAGAAAAACGAGTCTCTCCACTGTCCTGGTCACGGTAGTGCTCGCGGCCGCCGTCTCGCTTCCGCGCTCGGCGCTGAGGGTCGGATCCCGATTCTGTTCCCACGTCGCCTCGACGACGCCGGTCGTGATCGGGGCGGCGGGGAAAGCAATACGTAACTGAACGAAGTACAA
>ERZ1370068.1081-contig-10989_pt1 | contig 31950 bp, 33 predicted proteins | sample MGYA00561227_ERZ1370068 | MGnify/ENA primary metagenome ERZ1370068 (study PRJEB38410, sample SAMEA6850437) | metagenome | study: Metagenomic assessment of the ecological functions of the soil: analysis of the soil microbiota associated with the...
GATGTTCGCGCGGTTGCGCTCGGGCTCGCGGCCGGTGAACGCCCCCAGAAGACGCCGACGATCGAGCAGCCCTTCAGCAGGGCGAGGTTCAGCGGCGGGCGCGGGATGCGTCGCCGGCGGCGAAGCCGATCACCAGGAAGCGCCCCTCCCACGCCATCGACCCGGAGCGCGGGCTCGGCGAAGGACGCCGCCCACGGGATCGTAGACCACGTCGACGCCCTGGCCGCCGGTCAGAGACCTTGAGACGCTCCTTCAGGTCCTCGCGCGCGTAGTTGACGCCTTCGTCCGCGCCGTGCTCCCGGCAGACGTCGAGCTTTCTCGTCGCTCGACGCGCAGGCGATCACCCGCGCGCCCATCAGCTTGCCGAGCTCGACCGCCGCGAGGCCGACGCCCCCGGCGGCTCCGAGCACCGCGAGCGTCTCGCCCGGGCGAATCGCGGCGCGGTCCTTGAGGGCGTAGGTGCGAGGTGCCATAGGTCATGAGGAAGGCGGACGCGGCCGGGAAGTCCATCTCCGCAGGGATCGCGAAGACCCGCGAGGCGTCGCAGGCGATCTCCTCGGCGAAGCCGCCCCAGCCGGTCGAAGCGAGCACGCGGTCACCGCGCGCGAAGCCGGTCGTCCCTCGCCGAGCTCCTTCACCACGCCCGCCACCTCCGCGCCCGGCGTGGGCGGCAGTGGCGGCTTGAACTGATGCTTCGTCCTGGATCACGAGGACATCGGGGAAGTTGACCCTTCGGCGGCGTGCACCTCGATGAGGACGTGCCCGGGCTTGACCCTGGGCGACGGGACTTCCTCGAGGACGAGCACGCGCGGCGGGCCGAACTGCTTGCAGACGACGGCTCTCATCGACGCGCTCCTCGCGCCGCTGGCGCGAAGCGCGGCGTGGACCGAGTCGTGTTAGCGGGCCGGCCGGAGGTCGTCCAGACGTGTGCCCCCGTCGCGCGTGCGCGGGATGACCTCGCCCGGCCGGCGGACGGTCGCTCGTACCGCTCTCTCGTACAATCCACCGGGACTTCCCGAGAGCATGGTCTTCGCGTCAGGCTCGTGACGCTGCTCGACACCCCCGCATGCTTCGGCAGCTGAAGGCGTCCGCTTCACCGAGGCCCAGGCGGAGGGCCTGGCGGACGCCCTCGCCGCCGTCATGACGGATCGCTTCGCGACGGAAGAGGATGTTCGTGTCCTCAAGGACGGTGTGTTGGTTTCACTGCGACGACCTGATGATCCGCATGGGCGCCATGGGGCCGGCACCGTCGCCCTGGTCACCGCGATCGATCGCCTGTTCTGAGGCGGACCTCAGGTGCCGGCGCCTGCGATGGCTGGTACTGGAGCGCCGGCTCGGTGTGAGGCACCCAGGGTGATCGCGACCGCTGCCGGTCAGCGTGCGCTCGCCGCGGACGACGCGCAGCGGCAGAGCCGTCGGTCGGGCGGACGTACGTGCCGTTGGTGCTGAAGTCGGTCAAGACGAAGCGATCGCCGCGAAACGCGATCTCGGCGTGGCGCCGCGACACGACCAGAGCTTGTCGATCGTGACGTCGTTCTCGGCCGAGCGCCCGCATCTTGAGGCGCGGCCGGTCCGCCCAGCTGGAAGGCCTGAAGTCGCCGCACCCCGATCTCGAGCTTGAAGAGCAGCTCGCGGGCATACGCGCCGAGCTGGATCGTCGCGTCCTCGCGCTCGCGAGAGATACCGATGGACGGCGACCGCCTCCGGGGCGATTGCGGACCGAGAGGCGATCGATCGGGCGCGAGACTCGCGCATCGCCTCGGGAAGCTCCTTCAGGAGCTCGCCCGACAGCAGGATCTCGTCGGCGGAGGCGAGCGACGCACCAGACCGGCGGCGACGTTCACGACGTCGCCGTGGACGTCCGCCTCGCTGACGACGGCCGGTCCGTAGCTGAGCCCGACGCGGATGCGGACGCCGTCCGCCTTCAAAGGTGCAGCCGGGCTCGTCGAGGCGGCGGAGCATCGCGACGGCGGCCTGCACCGCGTTGTCGCCGCGCTCGAACACGACGAGCAATCCGTCGCCGAGCCGCTTCAGCAGGCGGCCCGACGAGATCACCGCTGCCTCGGTCATCAAGTCGAGCGCACTTCGTCGTCAGCTCGAAGCCGACCCGATCGCCGCGCTCGGCGTAGAGCCGGGTGCTGCCGCTGATGTCCGCGAACAGGACGGTGACCGGCCGGAGGCGGCCACTTTCGTCGGCGAGCGCCACAGCAGAACAGATATGCCACGACCGGGCCGGGTTTCAAAGGCGGGAAGTCACGGAGGTAGCGGGTCGGTTTGCAGGCCGAGCGACTTTCGGATCGGCGGGCAAGGGCGCAAGCGACCCGATGCCGTCACTCCAGACCGAGGCGCCGCATGGGTGCGGTGAGCGTCGTGCGGTCCACGCCGAGCGCGCGCGGGCTTCGCGCGCGCTGGCCTCGTGGTGGCGAGCGCCGCCGGATGCGATCCGAGGCCGCGCTGTGTCGAGGCATCTCCTGGAGCGTCCCGCCCGGCTCGGGGCCGCCGCGCGCTTTGCTCTCGATGGTCTGCTCGAGCAGCAGGTCCTCCGGGGTGATCGTATCGCCGCGCGCGAGCGACTGACGGCGCGCTCGATCGACGTTCTCGAGCTCGCGGACGTTGCCCGGCCAGCCGTGCTCGAGAATCGCCCGCTCCGCCTCGGGCGCGGCACGCGCCGGCGGCCGCCTCGGCGCGCATGGCGCTCGAGGAAGTAGAGCGCGACCAGCGGCAGGATGTCGTCGCGGCGCTCGCGCAGCGGGGCGAAGCTGGATCGGGATCACGTTCAGGCGGAAGTAGAGGTCCTCGCGGAAGCGGCCCGCCGCGACCTCGTCGCGGAGCACGCGGTTGGTCGCGCGCGACCACGCGCACGTCGACGGGCGCGGCTGCGTCGCCGCCGACGCGGAGCACCTCGCCGTCCTGCAGCACGCGCAGCAGCTTCGCCTGGAAGTCGGGGCTCGACCTCGCCGATCTCGTCGAGGAAGAGCGTGCCGCCGGCGGCGCGCTCGAAGCAGCCGGCGCGCGAGCCGTCGCGGCGCCGGTGAACGCGCCCTTCTCGTGGCCGAAGAGACTCGCTCTCGAGCACGCCCTCGGCGAACGCCTTGCAGTTGACGGCGACGAACGGCTGGCCGACGCGATCGCTCCAGTAGTGCAGCAGGCGCGCCACCAGCTCCTTGCCGGTGCCGCTCTCGCCCTGGATCAGCACCGTCGCGCGGCTCGGCGCGACGCGGCGGACGCAGGTCGAGCAGCTCGCGGCTGCTGCGGGCTCTCGGCGACCATCGGCGTCGGGGGCGTAGCGGCTGCGCGACCTCCTGGCGGAGGTAGCGGTTCTCGCGCTCGAGGCGCGTCGAGCTCGAGCGCGCGGCCGACGACGCGCGCGCAGCTCGTCGTTGTCGAAGGGCTTCGTGACGTAGTCGAAGGCGCCCTCGCGCATCGCCGCGACCGCCGACGGCACGCTGCCGTGCGCGGTGAGCGAGGATCACCGGGCAGCCCGGGCGGCGTTCGCGGATGCGGCGGAGCAGCTCGAGGCCGTCCATGCCGGCATCTTCCAGTCGGTCACGACCACGTCGGCGCCGCGCGCCTCGAGCGCGGCCAGCGCGCCTGCGCCGCTCGTGCGCGTCTCGCACGTCGTAGCCCGCGCGGCCGAGCGCGCAGCGCGATCGACCTCCGCCATGCGCGGCTCGTCGTCGACGACGAGGACGCGCGTCGTCATGCCGCGCTCGCCGGGCGGCGCAGATGCGGAAGCGCGCGCCGCCGCCGGAGCCGCTCGCCGACGTCGATGCGGCCGCCGTGCGCCTCGACGATCTGGCGCGCGACCGCGAGGCCGAGCCCGGTGCCCTCGCGCGCGTCGTGAAGAACGGCTCGAAGATGCGCGTCGCGCAGCTCGTCAGGGACGCCCGGAGCCGGTGTCCGCGACGTCGATCTCGACCGAATCGCCGACGGCGGCGCGCTTCGAGCGCGACCTCGCCTCCGCCGCGCAGCCGCGGCGGACCGCGTTCGAGAGGAGGTCGAGCAGGACCTGCACGAGGAGATCCGAGTCGCGCCTTGACGGGCGGCAGCTGTGCTCGGCGAGCCGGCGCACGACGGAGGCGCTTCGCCTCGAGCTCCAGCGCGCGAGCATCTCGGCCTGGTCGAAGAGCGCGCTCACCGACACGGGACGCGGCGCGAGCCGCGGCGGGCGAGGCGAAGCTCAGCAGCGACGTGATGACGCTGGTGAGGCGATCGATCTCGGCGACGATGAAGGTCGCTCGCGCGGCGGGTGGCCGAGTCGGCGTCGCGAGGGAGGCCCTCGGCGAGCGCTCTGGGCCGACGAGCGGATCACCGCGAGCGCGTTCCGCGCCTCGTGGGCGATCGCCGCGGCGAGCTGGCCGAGGGCGGCGAGCTTCTCGGCCTGCGCGAGCCTCGCCCGCACCGCGGCGACCGCCTCCATCTGCGCTCGCGATCATCGCCGCGGCATGCGCGGTCGCGTCGCCGGCGCCTCGAGGACGAGGCCGAAGAGATACCGAGGACGGCGAAGGTGACCGCGTAGCCAGCCAGAGCGAAGCAGGGTCACGTCGGCGCCGTTCATCTCGAAGCGGATCCCGAGCCAGAGCGTGGACGCGGTGTCGAGGAGGCCGCCGAGCGCACCGACCGCGAGGCCCCACCAGCGCGTGGGCCGCTCGGCGGGGCGCGCCGCCTGGTCCGTGCGAAGCTCTCGACTCTTCTCGTCCATCGACCAGCGAAGGGTCGCAACTCGCGGGCCAGGTCCCCGACCTTCTCCGCAGGTCGACCACCGCTGGCGCCGCGAGCCCCGGGCGCGCCAGAACCCGTCCCGCGACAGCGATTCTGGGCTGCGCTCTCGCCGTCGATTGCAAGCCGGCCCTCCGGGTTGCGTCGCCGCTCACGTCGGTGGCGTCGCCGCGACGCTCCGCGCGGCGGAGAACCGCCTCCGCCCGCGTCGCGAGCGAGCCCGGAGGGGCTTCCCGCGCCGGCACGCGTCTTGATGGATGGCGTAGCGCAACCGGCGCATGCCGCGCCGCGGAAAGGAGAATCTCGATGGCTCTGGCTGATCCTCGCATTCGTCTCGCCGACTACACGGCGCTCTGCGCCTATGTGCTCTACTCGTACGGCGTCGGAGGCATGATCGCGGCGGCGACCGCGAACCCGGTCACCTGGGCGATCAGCGCCGACCTGGTGATCTCGCTCAGCCTGGTGCTCGCGCGTGGATGGTGCGCGATGCGCGCGACCGTGGCGTCTCGGTGCTGCCCTACGCTGCTGACCTTCGCCCTGGGAAGCTCGGACCACTTCTCTACTTGCTGCGCCGGCCCGGAGAGGCCCTCGGCGACGCCGTGCGCGCGCCCGCCGTCGCGAGCCGATCGATCGCCTGAGCGATTTTCGAGTGGTACGGAAGGCACCATGCTCCGCGAGATCTCCGATCTCCCGCCCTCCCTCCTCGCTCGTCGCGGTCGATGAGCGCACGCCTCGCGGACGGCTTGATCGCGGGCGACGACGGGCGCGCGCGCTGCTGGCTGGTGCAGCGGCGACGACGCCTATCGCCTACCACGACCAGGAGTGGGGGCGGCCGGTCGCGCGACGATCGGCGGCTGTTCGAGAAGATCTGCCTCGAAGGCTTCCAGGCCGGCCTGAGCTGGCTCACGATCCTCGCGCAAGCGCGACGCGTTTCGGCGCGGCCTTCGACGACTTCGACTTCGCTCGGATCGCGCGCTTTCGACGGACGCGCGCGTCGAGCGCCTGCTCGGCGACGCGGGGATCGTCCGCCATCGCGGCAAGATCGAGTCGGTGGTCGAACAACGCTCGCCGGGCCGCCGATCTCGTCGACGAGGCGGGCTCGCTCGCGAGCTACTTCTGGCGCTCGAGCCGGGACCGCGCGGCCGGCCGAAGCCGCTCGACGCGCGCGTCGCTGGCGGGCTCACCAGACCGCGGACGTCGGCTGGCGCTCAGCCGCGACCTCAAGACGGCGCGGCTGGACCTTCGTCGGCCCGACCACCTGCTACGCGTTCATGCAGGCGATGGGGCTCGTGAACGATCACCTCGAAGGCCGTCGCGCGCGCGCGGCGGTGCGAGCGCGAGCGCGCGCGGCGACCGGCCGGCGCTGGCCCGCGGCCTCGCCTCGTCGGGGGTCTCGCCCAGCTCCGCCGCGAAGAGCGCGTGCATCCGCTCGGTGAGCTCCTCGGCGGAGATGTCCGCGAAGCTCTCGGGCGGGATCTCCTCGCGCACGTCGGATGTGGATGCGATGTCGGCCCTGGAGGACGAAGCCGCGCTTCGGCAGCGCTCGCGACGTGCCCGCGCACGACGATCGGCAGGAGCGGCACCTGCATCGCGCTTCGCGAGGACGAAGGCCCCGGGCTTGAACGGCTTGAGACGGCCGTCGGCCGAGCGCGTGCCTTCCGGGAACATCATGATCGAGCTGCCGCCGGCGAGCGCTTCCTCGCTCGCGGTCATCATCTCGCGGATGCTCGCGCGATCGCCGCGCTTCAAGCGGATGTACCGGTTGAGCGACATGTTCCAGCCGATCAGCGGCACCGAGAAGATCTCGATCTTCGAGACCCACTTGAAGTGCACGAACAACCGGAAGAGGACCAGGATGTCGAGGAACGACTGGTGGTTCGCCACCATGACGTAGGTGACGCCGGGACGCACCCGCTCGCGCCCGTCGATGCGCACCGGCCAGGCCGGATTGAGCCAGGTGTAGAGCGAGGCCCAGAAGCAGGTGAAGCGGTGGAGGATCGCTCGCCGCGGGTCGAAGGGCGCGGTGCAGAGCCAGATCAAGACCGCGACCGGGAAGAGCGCGATCGAGCTCACGCCGAGGAAGATCCAGAAGAGCGTCGAGAGCAGGACCCGGAGCATCGCCGTTTCGTACCCGCCCGCTCGCGACGTCGCCAGGGGCTCCCGGGATCGCGCCCTGGTACGAAGGTGCCGCGCCCGCTGAAAAAGAGTCGCTCTTCCGGAGGTCCGTCCATGTTGATTTCGGCGACTCAGCTCCGCGCGGGAATGGTGATCCAGTACAACGGCGACTTGCACCGCGTGAGCAACGTTCTCCACGTCACACCCGGGAACTGGCGCGGCATGGTGCAGACCAAGATGCGCAACATGCGCACCGGGAACTCAGACCGAGAACCGCTTCCGCTCGGAAGACAAGGTCGAGCGGGTGACCCTCGAGCAGCACGAGATGGAGTACCTCTACTCGGACGGCACCGAGTACCACTTCATGAATACCGAGAACTACGAGCAGACGTCGCTCACCGCCGAGGACCTCGGCGGCGCCGCTGAGCTATCTCCTGCCGAACGTCAAGATCATGGTGGAGTTCTTCGAGAGCAAGGCGCTCGGCGTCGAGCTGCCGGAGACGATGGACTTCGCCGTCACCGGATACGGCCCCGGCATCAGGGGGTGCGACCGCGACAGAATCAGCTGAAGCCGGCCACGCTCGAGACCGGGCTGGTCGTGCAGGTGCCCCCGTTCATCAATCCGGGAGACCTCGTGCGCGTCGACACGTCGAGCGGCGGTACGTCTCGCGCGCCAAGGGCGACTGAACCGCGCGACGGTTCAACACCGTCGCGACGAACCTGAGCCTCGGCACGGAGGGAGACGGAGGGGCGGGCCCGAACAGGCTCGCCCCTCCGTGCTGGTCGGATCGCCCGCTCGCTCGAGCGCTCGGCGGACCGGAGCCACCGCCGGAAGAGCGGACCCGTTCCGGTCGGCGATGTCGATGCTGACCTTCTACGTCAATCGCGCGGGGGGCGAAGCTCCCGAAGCGGCGGCGCGGCATCCTCGAGGCGGCGAAGGACGAAGCTCCGCGACCTGTACGGAAGGACACCGCGGCGTCCGGAGGCTGACGACGCCGTCCAACGTCAGCCTCCGGAGATCCGCGCGCCGCCTCGTCCGTCCGCGTGGTAGGGTCGTCCGGCCGCCGCCGCCTTCCCGCCCTCGCGGTCGGCGCAACGGCGCGGAGGGCTTCTCCGTCTAGAAGCACGACGCGTGAAAGCGACTGCAGAGATCGTCCCGGGAGCGACTCCGTCGCCCTGCCTCCGAAGCCGGCTCCTCGACGAGCTGGGGATCACCGCCTCCGAGATCGCGCGCCGCGGGCCGAGTCTGCCCCGAGGCCGAGGACCTCGAGGTGGCCGAGATCGGAGGCGACGGGCGGCGGCACATGCTCGTACCGGCAGCGGCCCGGGCATGCGGCGACGCCTCCGGGAGGCCGCCGCACGAGCGGGCGTCGAGCTCAGATCGTCTCGGCGTTTCGCGGCGTGGAGCGGCAGGCGGAGATCATCCGGCGGAAGCTCGCCGCGGGTCAGCCCCTCGGAGACATCCTGAGCGTGTCGGCGCCACCGGGGTTCAGCGAGCATCACACCGGCTGCGCGATCGACGTCAGCACGCCCGGGTCGCCCGCGCTCGACGTCGCCTTCTGATCGAACTCCGGCCTTCGCGTGGCTCGCTGGCAACGCCGAGCGCTTCGGCTTCACGCTCTCGTTCCCGCCAGGGAACTCCGTACGGCTACCAGTACGAGCCCTGGCACTGGTGCTACGCCGCCGGCTCGCCGGCGTCCCGGGCGCCACTCCGTCGAAGGCGCTGCTCACCGATCGCCGGATCCTCCTGGTCGTCACGTGGCTGATCGAGTTCTCGCTGTTCCTGTGCGTCTTCACCGTCAGCCGGTGGCTCGCCGAAGCGGGCGCCGACCTCCTCGAGATGGGCGTCGTCGGCGGTCTGTTCTCGCTGGCGAGCGGCGCCGCGAGCATCGTCGGAGAGGGCGCGTCGCGGATCGCGTCGGCCACCATCGCGTGATGCTGAGCGGCCTCGCGGTCGCGCTCGTGGGCGAGGCCGCGCTGCTGGGGAGCGCGCGGGGCAGCGCCCGTACTTCCTCCGGTTACTTCCTCGTCGGCGGTGCGATCGGGAGCGTCTACCCGCCGATCGTGGCGGAGCTCACCCGGGGCGGAGATCCCGTCGCTCGTCGCTCCGGCGTCGGACGCACGATCATCCTCTTCTGCGTCGCGTGGAATTTGGGCTTGATCGCCAGCCAGCTGGCCGGCGGCGCGCTCTTCGACAACGGGCCCACTTCCCCGCTCCTCGCCGCGGCGCTCGCGACGCTCGTCGCCGCAGCGGCGACGGCCTACCTGGCGATGCGCCCACCGCGACGCGAGGCGGCGGTGGCGCAAACGCCCGCGGACCACGAGCACCGGGCGCTGTCTGCGTCCTTCGTGCGCCTCGCGTGGCTCGCCAATCTCGCCGGCACCTTCGCCATGAGCATGATCTTCCATCTCTTCCCCAAGCTCATGGTCGCGATGGACGTCGATCCGGGCTCCACGGACTGCTGCTGGCGTTCTCGCGAGGCGTGATCATCCTCACCTACGGCGTCCTGTACCGCTCGGCCTTCTGGCACCACAGCTTCACGACGATGGCGGCGTCGCAGCTCGTGGCGGTCGCCGGCCTGGTGGTCATCGCGCTGGCCCCGTCGCCCGCGTGGTGGGCGGTCGGCCTCGCGCCTCGCCCAGCTCGTCGGCGTCAACTACTTCTCGAGCCTCTACTACACCACGACCGGCTCGAACGACGAGAACCGGGGCGCCGCGAGCGGCATGCACGAGGCGACCCTGGCGTTCGGCATCGCCTTCGGCTCCATCCTCGGCGGCTGGACCGGCCTCTACTGGGGCGACCGCTCCCGTACCTGCTCGCGGCCGCGGCGATCCTGGTGATGCTCGGCGTGCAGGCGGTCTGGTACAGGTCGAAGGTGCGGGCGCGAGCTCGGCCCGCTCGGCGAAGACGAAGGGAGAAACCGGTACAATGACGACGACCGAGGGGCGATGATCTCGGCACGCGAGGCACTCGAGCGGCTGCGCGAGGGGAACCGGCGGTTCGTCGCGACCGTGAGCGGCTCCGGTGAAGTCGTCCGACCGGCGCGGCGCGCGGGCTGGTGACGGTGCAGGAGCCATTCGCGATCGTCCTCGGCTGCTCCGATTCGCGCGTTCCCGCCGAGATCGTCTTCGATCAGGGGCTCGGGGATCTGTTCGTGATCCGCGTCGCCGGCAACATCGTCGCACCCTCGCAGGTCGGGAGCGTCGAGTTCGCCGCCGAGCGCTTCGGCACCCGGCTCGTCGTCGTGCTCGGCCACTCCCAGTGCGGCGCGGTGTTGGCGACTCTCGACGGATCATGGCAGGCCGACCGAGAACCAGTCGCGCAATCTGCGGGCGATCGTCGACCGCGTGCGCCGCGTCCGTCGAGGGGCTGCTCGAGACCGAGCTCCGGCACGACCACGATGCCCTGGTGGCGCGAGCGGTCGGGCGAACATCCGCGCGTCCGCCGATCATCTGCGACACGGCTCCGAGGTGCTCGAGCACCTGATCCAGAAGGACGGTCTGCTCGTCGTCGGTGCGGAGTACTGCATCGCGACCGGCGTCGTCGAGTTCTTCGACGGGCTTCCCTAGCGGATCGATTCAGAATCATCCGGGGACGCGATCGTGCCGCGCCCGAGCGGCATGGTATGGCGATCCCATGCGGCTCGTCCTCGACTGGCTCGGCGTCTCGACCTTCCGCCTCGTGGTCGGCGAAACGACGATCTTCCTCGACGCCTACATCGACCGCGTCCCCGCGGCGCCACCGGTCGGCATCACCACCGCCGACGTCCGCGAGGCGGACTACGTCCTCGGTCGGGCACTCCCACTTCGACCACCTCTGGGGCGCCGAGCGCATCGCCCGGCAGACGCGGTGCGGTCGTGATCGGGTCGCACGAGAGCGTCCGGCTTCTGCACGACGAGGATGGCATCCCCGAGGAGCAGCTCATCGCCGTCGCCGGCGGCGAAGCCGGTCGATCTGGCGCCGGGCGTCCGCGTGCGCGTCTTTCCGAGCCTGCACTCCTGCATCTGGGCGAAGATGGGAGGCGCTTCGGACGAGGCGTGCCTCGGCGACCTCAGGCGTCGCGTACCGGAGCGCGCGCGGCGTGTCGCATGAGCATGGAGCTGCTGCACGGCAGCGCCCTCGGCGCCGAGGTCGCCGCGCATCTGAAGGAAAGCGACCGTCACCCCCGCGGCGAGGGCGGCTCCTTCGCCTACCTGATCAGAGACTCCGGCGGGGTCGATCTTCTGGAAGGACAGCTCGGGCCACTGGAGCGGTCTGCTGCGCGATCTCGCTCCCGACGTGGCGATTCTCGCCGCGGTCGGTCGCGGCAATGCCGACGGAGAGCCGGTCCAGGGCACGCTCGCCGAGTTCGTCGCCGCCGAGGTCGAGCTGCTGCGGCCGAGCGTCGTGCTCTGCCACCACGACGACCTGGATGCCGCCACTCACGAGACCGATCCGAGGTCGGTCCGATCCGCGCGGAGCTCGAAGCGCCGCACGCCGTCCGCGAAGCTCGTCGAGATGGGTTACCTCGAAGGGCGCGTTTTCGGAGGCTGAGCGCGCTATCTTGACAGCACTCCGTCCGGGGCGCGGCTGGCCCCGGCATGACGGGTGGCAGGGACCGCCGCACCGCGGCGCGGTTCGTTCTGCTCAAGGCGGCGCCTTCCGTTCTGCTCACCTCCTCCCCATCTCCTCCTCGCTCTACTGCCGGCCGCGACCGCGGACGCCGCGACGATGGAGTCGCCGCGGTGCCGCGCCGCTTCGCTACCGCGCGACCGCCGCTCACCTCGAGGAATACGTGCGCTGTCGGCTCGAGGAATCGGACGACGTGCAAGCTTGCCAGAACACCGCGTTCACCGAGCTCGCCGACCTCCTCGCCTCGCTGGATGCACGCCGCGGCTGCACCCTGTCGCCCGATCACCTGGCGCTGTCCGGGGAGGTCTATGCCACCGTGAGCATCCAGCTCCCTCATCTCCTCGGCTTCCCGGACGTCGGCTCGCGCTGCGCCGTCGCGCGCTGGAGCCGCGGCGACGAAGTACGGCCGCCTCGCGCTCCGAGCCGAGGCGCGGAACGCGCGCCACGCCAACGCGGCGGCTCTGCAGCGGCGCCTCGCGACGCTTGCGACCCAGCTGAGCATCGCCCTCTCGCGTGCGGCGTCGGAGGGCGATTGCGTGGGCGGTGCCGGCCCGGACGCACCGTCGGTCGCCGACGAGGTCGCGCGGCTCGTCGAAGGCGTCTGCCCGATCTGTGGCAATGGCCGCCGCGGCCCGGGGAGGAATGCGACGGCGGCGAGCGCGCTCGAGTGCCCGGGTCTCTGCACGTCCGAATGCATCTGCGGGCCGCCGGTCTGTGGCGACGGCCAGGTGACCGGAGACGAGGAATGCGACGGCGCCGTCGACGACGTCTGCCCCGGCCTCTGTCAGTCCGATTGCCGCTGTCCCGAGTCGTTCTGCGGAAACGACGTCGCCGAAGGCGGGCGAGGAGTGCGACGGCACTGACGCCGCGGCGTGCGACACTCCGTTCGCCTTCTCCCAGTGCGGCGCCCCGGGAGAGCTCGACGCCTGCGAGTGCAGCTCGGTTCTGGTCAGCCGGACGCCTGCCTCATGCCGATGAGCTGCCCCGCCGGGCAATCCTGCGTGACCCTCGGCCTCCTGCTTCCCCTCGCCGATCGTCGTCCACGCCTGCGTCCCGCCCGAGCCGCCGGCGTGCAGCGGAGCCGATCAGTGCACGCGTGCGGGCGCGACCTGCGAGGACAGGGGGCTGCTGTGGGACGATCGGGACGGTGTGCACGGGCGACGAGACGTGCTGTGCCGACGACGGTCTCCAGTGCGGGAGCTCGCACGGCGGCATCGGCACATGCTGCCGGGAGTCCCTGATGCCCTGCCTCCGCGACGCGGACTGCTGCAACTTCACCTGTACGACGGACGCGTCGGGCGGCGCTTCTGCGCGTTCTTCTGAGGAGACGGTGATGCCGGACGACCGCGCGGCAAACCGCCGGGGCTGGCGGGTCACTTTCGCGGGATGGCGCGGAACAACGCTCTGGTCGAACCACCCGCCTCTACACCGCGTGCGCCGCGCTCTCCGAGCTGGCACAAGGCCGAGCGGACGAGCTTCTTTCCGTCGATCCACCTGACTCCTGAATCATATCTTTGACGGTCGACAGGTACTCACACCGACGGCGCTCGGGGCAGGCGGTCGTGGTCAGGCGCTCTACGCCGACCCGAGCCGTTCGTGCGCTTCGCGGACCTCCGCGCGGCGCAGGCGAAGGCGGACCGGCAGCTCCTGGCCTTCTGCGCCGGGCTCCGCCGCGGCGCTCGACGCGGACGGTCGTCCTCGATCGCGGCGAGGGCGTCACGCTTCGAAGAGCCCACGCACGCCGTTCGCGCACCTCTTCGTGCACCAGATCATCACCGCGGCAGGTCCACGCGATGCTTCCGGCACGTGGTCGGCGCCGCAGCTCGACGAGTTCTTCCTCGACCAGGACCTGCCGCTCCGCGCTGCGGAGCTCGCGTCGCTCGGCCTGGAGATTTGATCGAGCCGCCGTCCGTTCGGCGCTCGCATCGAAGGGCCCGATCCCAGGAAGCTCAGGAGGTCATGCGACGAGCTGGATGGCGTGCTCGGGCACGAGACGACGCAGAGACCACATGCCTGGCAGGCGCTCGCCTTCGGCGTGTAGGCGGTGCGCTTCCGGTGGAAGATCAGCTTGACGCGAGCGAGCACAGGCAGCACCCGGTAGTCCTCGTCGTCGATGCGCCGGACCTCGAACGCCACGCCGTACGGGCACATCGACGACAGTCGCTCTTGCCTTCGCAGCGGAGTGCGGTCGATCGTCGGCGCGTACGCCGCCCGGTCGAAGCGCGGCACTCCTCCCGGGCCGGTCGGGGTGAGCCGCCGCGCGCTTCGCCTTCTCCGCCCTGGTGAGAGCCACGACAGGATCAGCTAGCCGCGCGCCCGGCGGATGAGAAAGTCCCGCGTCCGCGCGACCGAGCTCACGCCCAGCGCCGTCGCCGGGGAAGATCGCCGCGAGGAAGTCCGTCACCCCGCCTCGGCGAGGCGATCGAGCCGCCGCCGACCGCCTTCTCGTCGCGACGATCGCGACGTCGGCCGGCCCCTCCGCGCCCTCGCGATCGAGCATCGCGCGGTAGGACGGAAGGAAGCCGTAGACCTGAAAGGTCTGCGCGGCACGCTCGCGCGCCGCCCTCGGGTCGTCGCAGATCGAGATCGGGAGGCCGCAGACGACGCGCGGAGCCGGATTGGTCCGCCTTCGCGGCCGCGTCGTTGATGCCGGGGACGAGGTACTCGCTTCAAGGTCTTCGGCCCGGTCATCCAGGTGATGGTGCCCTGCGTCTGCGCTCCCGCGAGCGCGACGCATCTTGGGCGCGAGCGCGGCGAGGAGGATCGGCGGGGCTTCGCGCCGGTCACCGTGACCTGCGCCTGGACGCGGTACTCGGTGCCCTGGTGGCTCACCTGTCCGTCGCGGAGAGCGGATTCAGGCACCGCGACGTACTCCTTCATGTGCGTGTACGACTTCGCCCAGGAGAGCCCGAGCATCGGCCTCGATCACGATCTGGTGGGACAGGCCGATGCCCAGGGCGAAGCGCAGCCCCCGCAGGCGGCGCTCGTCGAGAGCGCCTGCTGCGCCATCGCAGACGGGATGGCGCGGAGTAGGTCGGCACGACCGCGGTCCCGAGCTCGATCCGCGGTCGACGCGCGGCCGGCGAGCGCGCACGCGGTCATCGCGTCGATGCCGAAGATGTTCGCGAACCACGCCGACGCGAAGCCGTCGCGCTCGGCCGACTTCACCTGCTCGATCAGGTCGTCGACGGTGGCGGGCTGCCGGCGATCTCTCCGATGCCGATTCCGATTCGCATGAGTGAGGCTCCTCTCTCTTCGAGTGGTCAGGGCAGGAGTGCGACGATCCGCGTCGGCGCCCCCGAGCCGCCGCCGATCTTCATCGGCAGAGCGATCAGGGTCGCACCGATCGGCGGGAGGCGTTCCAGGTGAGCGACGTTCTCGAGCCCCGGCTTTCCCGCGCCGTTCACGACCTGGTGGACGATGAAGTCGCGCGACGGGCCGTGATCGATGCTCGGCGTGTCGACGCCGATCGCGGCGACGTCGCGCTCTCGCACGAGCCATTCCGCGGCTTCTTTCGAGAAGCCGGGAAGTGCAGATTCGCGACGTCGCCCGGGCGGTCGGTCCCGAGGTAGCGCTTGCGGTCCGGCCAGCGCGAGCCCCAGCCGCTCCGCATCAGCACGATCGCGCCCGCGGGGATGCGGCCGTGCTCGGCTTCCCATGCGACGAGGTCGCGCGACGGCGAGGCGGTAGTCGGAGTCTCGTGCGGCCTTGGCGGTCACGTCGACGACGACGGCAGGGCCGATCAGGGAGGTGAGCGGTACCTGATCTGCGGTCGCGCCGTTGCTCGTTGAAATGGATGGGTGCATCCATGTGCGTGCCGCCGTGCTCGGGCCCACGAAAGCGGTTCGCGGCGTAGAAGTAGCCGCCGTCGGTCCTCCCGTGCTTCTCCTGCTCGAGCTCGAAGCCCTTCTCCGTGGGCCAGTAGATCGTCGAGGAGTCGAAGGTGTAGGTGAGGTCGACGACCTTTCTGGGATCGATCGCGGCCGCCTCGGCGGCCGCGGCGGTCGCGGGGTCGTGCGCCGAGCAGCGCGATCGCGGCGAGCGTCCCGATCGACGCGCTCGCGACGAGAGCGGTCGCGAGGCGGCGCTGCGACGCCGCGCTGTGGCGCCGCAGGCTCAGAACTCCTCCGCTTTCCGCCAGGGATAGAAGGGCGGCATGTCCGAGCTGGGCTTCATCGTGAAGCGGGGCGGCCGTTTCTCGAGGAACGAGCGCACGCCCTCGTACGCGTCGGGCGACTTTCCCATCCAGAAGATGCACTTCGAGTCGACGCGGTGCGCTTCCATGGGGCTCGACGCGCCCAGCATCGTCCAGAGGAGCTTCCGGGTGAGCGCGATCGACACGGCGGACGTGTTCTCGGCGATCTCGCGCGCGATCTCTCGCGCCGTCGCGACGACCTCGATCGGCTCGACGACTCGGCTCACGAGACCCGCGGCGTGCTGCCTCCTCCGCCTGGAAGATCCGCCCGGTGTAGGCCCACTCCGCCGCTTGCGCGATGCCGACGAGTCGCGGCAGGAACCAGCTGCTCGCCGCCTCCGGGACGATGCCGCGGCGCGCGAACACGAACCCGATCTTGCGCGCCCGCCGCGGCGATGCGGAGATCCATCGGCAGCGTCATGGTGATGCCGACGCCGACCGCCGCGCCGTTGATCGCTCCGATCACCGGCTTCTTCATCTCGTAGATGCGGAGCGCGACGAGACCGCCCTCGTCGCGATGCGTGTCGACGGTGCGGGTCGAGCCGCCGTCCCGGCGAAGGTTCCACCGCCGCTTCCGAGGTCGGCGCCCGCACAGAACGCCTTCCCGCCCCGGTGACGATCACACTCCGGACCTCGTCGTCCTCGTCGGCGCGGTCGAGCGCTGCGATGAGCTCGTGGCACATCCGCACCGTGAACGCGTTCATCCGCTCCGGACGGTTCCAGGGTGATCGTCGCGACGCGATCGCCGACCTCGTAGAGAATCTCCTGGAACTCCACCGGGCGCTCACTCCTCCGACCTTCGCGGCCGTTTCGAGACCGATGCCGACGGGTCGTGGGTCAGCTTGCTGCCGAGCGACTTTCGGATCGGCGGAGCGAGGCGGCGAGCTGACCCACGACCTGCCGTTGCCCGACCTTGGCCCAACCACCCGATCCGTGCAACGTTCGCCTCGAGCGGCGCAGCGCGGAGGAAGCCCATGGCGAGTTGGCGAGAGTTCGAGGTGGCCGCTCCGGAGCTCGCAGGCCAAGGGGCGGACGCTCATCTACCAGTTCGCGATCGGTCTGGGCTATCTCGCGACGGTTCGGCGCGACGGTGGCCCGCGGGTCCACCCCATCTGCCCGATCATCCACGAATCCGGCCTCTACGGATTGATCGGACCGTCTCCGAAGCAGCGCGACCTCCTGCGCGACGGGCGCTACGCGATCCACTCCTTCCCGTCGCCGGAGCGGGACGACGAGTTCTACTTGACCGGGCGGGCGCGGGCTCGAGACGGACGCGGGCCTCGTCGCGGCGGTGCGACGGGCGATCGACGACGGGCGCCACGTCGAGCGCAGACGAGGCGCTCTTCGAGTTCGACATCGAGCGGGTGCTCCTCGCCGAATACAAGCCGCGCGGTGCGCCCGACAACTGGCCGCCGCGCTACACGACAGTATGGTTCGACCGCAGCCCGAGCGCGCGATGACGCTCGGGCATGCGGTCACGCTTCAGGCGCGCGGTTACGCTTGCGGCGCCTGCACCAGGCCGGCGCCGACGTCGATCGACCTGGAAGCCGGCGGCGAGCGGCTCGATCGTTCCGCTCGCGACCATCCTCGCCAGGAGCATCCGCTGGTCGACGCCGCCCGTCTCGGCGAGGATCTTGTGCGCCCAGAGCGCGGTCACGCCGGCAACGTGAGGGGTCGCCATGCTGGTGCCACTCATCGAGCGGAGGCCGCCCCCGGGGAAGGCCGACACGACGTTGACTCCGGCGCCGCGACGTTCACCTGATCGTTCGAGAAGAACGCGACGTTCAACGCACGCTCGGGGTCCTGCCCGAGGGCCGCCACGGCGACGATGCCGCGGCTGGCGGCGGGCGGAGAGACGGCGCACCTCGAAGTTCCGGCCGGTCGCTCTCGTTCCCGGAGGCCGCGACGATCAGCGTGCCTTGACCGAAGACGCCCTGCACGCTGACGAAGTCCGCGAGGCTCGGAGAATAGATTCACGTTCGCGCGATAGGCTTCGAGGGCGATCGGAGGTCGCCGGAACCGCGTCGATGTGCTGGATCTCGATGAGCTCCTTCACGAACCCCGGGAAGTCGATCCCGAGCGACATCGGGACGACGTGGGCTCCCTCGTTCGCCGCCCACTGGATGGCCTGGGCGATGGTCGCGGAAGACCCGCCGCCCGCGCCCATAACCTTGCCGATGAGCGCGCGCGAGACGCCGCGCGCGACGCCGATCCGCTGGCCGCCGACGTCCCGGCCGAAGATCGTACCGGCGCAGTGCGTGCCGTGACCGTGCTGGTCGTCGTCGGCCTCGGTCGTGAGGATGCGGCGGCCAGGTTCACGCCCTGGAACGCGGGGTGGTTCGGGTCGATCCCGGTGTCGGGGACGGCGACCGTGATCCCGGCGCCGTCGAAGGGCGAGGTCGTCGCCCCGACCGCCGCACGCCCACGTCGAGAGCCGCGGCGGGCCGGGAACGGGCTCGGACTGGCGCGGCTGGATCAGCTTCATCGGCATCGGTCGAGCGATCGCCCTGGTATTCGGGTCGCGCCGAAGATCTGCGTGCTCAGCCTGCTCAGGTCCGCGTGGAGCGATCTCGAGATTCTCTGCGTCGTCGCGGCTGCGAGCGCCCGCGCCGAGGCGACTCGCCGAGGCTCGCCGACGGTGCGACGAGCGCGCTCTTGCAGACGAAGGACGACGTACGACTCTCGCGACATGAAGACACTCCGCCGGGTGGACGCTCGCGGCCACCCGATGCGACGCCGCAGCGAGGAGGGGACCCTGCAGCTGCCGTTCCCGGAGCCAGGGGCCGTCACCGCCGAGATGGCGCGGCTCGAGGCGGCCACGCAGCGCGGACGTGTCCAATGGTGCCAACAGATGGTGCCAACCGAGTGTCTACTCGATTCGACAGCCGACGAGTGCGCTCCAGCGTATCCCTTGGAGCTCTCAGGGCTGAGCGCGCGGACGTTCACCGGGATCGCGCTCTGCCGCGGGATCCCCGAGATCGGCTCGAAGTCGCGCTCGACAGCTCACCAGCCGGCCGGTCGTGCTGCCGGATCGTGCGCAGATCCGCCGTCGCAGCTCGGGCGCGCCGCCGCGCGCGTGCGCCATCGAGATCGCGCCGGCGCCGGACGTCGGCTCGACGCCGCGGCCACGGCGTAGATGAAGTCGTGATCGGAATCGATGCGGACGACGTCGCCGGACTCGGACGCCGAGCGCGTCAGATCGTCGGGATGCAGGAAGGCCGGATTGTACGGCATGACGCCGGCTGAGCCGCGGCAGATGGTCGCCGGTCGAGTTGTAGATCTCGCATCGACCGGCGGCTGATGAGCCGATGCGTGAAGCGCGAGTCGCCGCGGTAGCCGCCGCCGCGGCGAACGCCTCGGCGCGGATCGCGCGCAGCTGTGCGATCACCGCGGCCGGGGCGACGTCCATCCGCGCGCGCGCCGCTCAGGCGCGTCGGGCTGGACGCAGACCGGCTCGGCCGGGCTCGAAGACGCGGCCGCCGGGATGCCGCCGCACCTCGTCGAGCGGGACGCGCGAGCCGGCGAGGAGAAAGTCGAGGTACTCGTCGGCGGTCGGCTTCCGGTCGGTCGAGAGCATCGCGGCCGTCCTCGAGCCGGAGCGGCGTGCGACATGCGGTGCGCGAGGCCCCAGAAGAACTCCCACTCCTCGATGACGTCGAAGTCGGGCTGCGACGAGCGCCGGCGTGTACTGCGCGAACGGGACGTCGAGCTGCGCCTTCGGCGGTGCGCGACGTTCCCGGCTTCTCGAGCGAGAGCTTGCAGCCGAAGACGTAGTGCGCGAGCGCGGCCGTCGCCGTCATGCTTGACGTCGAGGACGACGACGCAGACTCGAGCGCCGCCAGCGCCGCGAGCACCTTGCGCTGATCGGGGAACGCGACCGCCGGGTTGCCGCCGACGCAGACGAGCGCGCTTGATCTGGCCCTGCGCCGGGCGTGAGGACCTCGTCGGCGAAGACGTTGATCGGCATCTCGATCCCGAAGCGGCCGAGCCCGCGGAAGCGCGAGCGCGGACCCGTGCCCCACAGATCGGCGCGGCGGCTCGCACCTCGGCGCGAAGCGCGCGCGGCGGCTTGAGCACGCCGGGGTTGCGCGACCCGGTCGCCGGCGCGGTTGAAGCGGCCGCAGAGGCTGTTCAGCGCGACGACGAGGTGCTGCGTGACGTCCGGGCGCGGCGCCATGTTGACGCCGGTGCAGGTCATCGCCGTGCCGCGGCGGCCGGCCGCGAAGAGCCGCGCCGCCGCGCATCCATCAGCGCGGCGGCGACACCGGTGCGCGCCGCGACGTAGTCCGGCGTGAAGTCGGCGACGGCCGCGCGGAGCGCGTCCACGCCCGTCGACGTGCGCGCGCGACGAACGTCGCGATCGCAGAGCTCCTCCTCGAGGATCACCCGCACCATGCCGGCGAGCAGCGTCGGATCCTCGCCGGGCTGCACCTGGAGGTGCAGGTCGGCGATGCGCGCGCGAGCTCGCGTGCGGCGCGGGTCGATCGCGATGATCTGCATGCCGCGGCGCGTGCGTCGCGCAGGTACTTGAAGGCGTTGGCGTAGGGCGGGCCGCCGTCGCGCGAGAACGCCGACACGCCCGGGTTGTTGCCGACGAACAGCATCGACGTCGGCGTCGGCGAAGCGCTGCACGCCGGCGTCCCACGCGCCGTGCCGCGCCCACGCCGTCTGCTGCGACGGCTGGTCGATGGTGTTCGGCGTGAAGTACCAGTGCGAGGCCAGCGCCTGGATCCACGCGAGGTGCCGGTCCGGCTCCTCCTGCCGGTGCTGAAAGAGGCCCGTGCGTGCCGGAGTGAGCCGATGGCGGTCGAGGCCGTGGCGAAAGCACGGATCGCCCCTCAAGCCGCTGCGACGATCTCGTCCGGCGCGGCTTCCGCCGCCGATCTCGCGGCGAAGCTCCTGTCGGGCGCTCGGCGGAGCGGTGCTCCGCGGAGGCGGAGCGGGTGCTCGTGCTGCTCGAGGAGCGCCCTTCCCCTTTCACGCAAAGGCCAGCGCGCGCTGAGACCGGGTTCGACCGGGTCTCCTCGCACGGCGACGGGACGACCGTCGTCGAGGTCGGCCTCGATCCCGCAGACAGCGCACGGCGGGGATCGGCAGAAGCTCTGCCGCGTCCCCGACCGCTGGCGCTGCGTCCGCCGATGGTGCCCTCCTACGACTGGATCGCCGGTCCGGTCTACCGAGTTTGATCGCGGACGGCTTCCACGGACAGGGGCCGGCTCGGTGACCGACATTTCCGGCGCTTCGGCTCGGCCCTCGACCCGTTCCTCCGCTTCGATCACTCCGCAGCAGCCGAGGCGGCGGAGCTTCTCGCGGGTCGGCGCGATCGAGCTCCGTGGGCCCCGCCGGGCTCGATCCGCCGTGAGCTGATGGAGCGCGGCTCCGTTGCTCGTCCTCGTAGTCCTCGAGAAAGCGCTCGCCCTCGGCGAGGAGCGAGGCATCGTCGGGGCCCGATTTTCGCCCGGATCGGTCGCGAGGTCGAAGACCGATGGCGGATGTTCAGGGAGGGAAGACCCACTTGTGGTCTCCCCGATGCACGACGATCGTCGCCGACGTCTTGTGGTGCCGCTGGCTGTAGGATCGCGCGGTCGCGATAGCGCGGCGCCCTCGGGTCGGAGATCAGCGGAAGGAGGCTCGGTCCCTGCACGTCGTCCGGAGCCGCAATCCCGGCGAGCGCGAGGATCGTGGGCGTGACGTCGACGAGTGAGACCGCTGCCGCCACCCTGAGGCCTTCGGGCGGCGCACCGGCTAGGCGGGATGAGCGGGACACGGAGCACCGGGTCGATCAGGTAGAAGCCGTGACCGACGGCGCCGTGCTCGCCGAAAGCCTCGCCGTGGTCGGCGGTCCGACGACGACGGTCTGATCCCGGAGACCCGCTCGGTGAGACCGCCGAGGAACCGGCCGGATCTCGTGGTCCGTGTAGAGCACGTCGCCCGCGTAGAGAAGCCGATCGCGCTCGACCTTGGTCATTTCCGGCGCTGGCGCGCGGCGCGAAGACCTGGAACTCCGCGGGTAGGCGCGTAGGGATCGTGTACCTGGTAGGTGTGGAGGGAAAGGAAGAAGCGCTCGCCCGGGTGGCGGTCGAGCCACTCGAGGGCAGCGCGCTCACGCCCTCGCGCACGTTTCCATCGCTCCCCGCCGGACTCATTTCCCTTGAATTCTCGGTAGAACCCGAAGCCGCGCGCGATCCCGATCTGCCGGGCGATCATGCCGTCCTCGGTCACCGCCGCGGTCTGATAGCCATGCGCGGAGAGCACTTCTGCGAGCGTCGTGATCCCGTCCGAGAGCCTGTCGGTTGGAGCCAGCACGTCGTGCACCCGGGATAGGTGCCGGTGAGCATGCTCATGTGCGAAGCGGTGGTCGAAGGATACGGCGGATCACGTTCGAAGAGGACGCCCTCGCCCGCGAGCTGATCGAGATTGGGTGTCGTAGCGAGGTCCGAGCCGTAGGCCCCGACGTGGTCGGCGCGCAGCGTCGTCGATGGAGATGAGGACGACGTTCGGGAGGCGCTCCTCCTTTTGCCGCCTGAGGATCCGCAGCGCCCCAGAGCGGCAGAGGCGATGGCTGACTCCGCAGAGCCCGGCTCGTCGGCGAGACGGGTCTTCAAGCAGAAGCGGCCTCCTCGCCGGCCAGCTCCGGGAGGTCGATGCGATAGTCGGAGCCGGCGCGCGCGCTCGGTCGCAGGTCGATCGTCTCGTCGAGGAGAGCTCGATCTCCGCGGGCGGTTCGAACGGCGAGGCTCGAACCTGACTGGTGGAGTTTCGCCGCCTCGATCGCGAGCGGATCGACGCCAGAGCCCCCTCGAGGAGCGAGCCCGGGCGATGAGCAGCGGCTCGGTGCCGAGCGTCTGGGCCTCGGGAGGGAGCGCGTACGCGTCCGCGGAAACCTCGAACTCTCCACCTGCGACGGATTCGGGAATGGGGAACGCGACGTCGCTCCTCGCTGCGAGCTCGGGAACGAAGAGGGGCGGAGCGGGCGCCATTCGCGCAATCCCTGGGGGCGATAGCTCCGAGGAAGAGTGCTGCCTTCCGCAGCGGCGCGCGACGGAATCCGATGGCGCTGGGCGAGCCCGGTCGAGGTCCTTCGGATCGGGCCCACGGGGCTCGCGAACAGGTAGTGCGAGGCAACCTAATGCAGGACGGTTCTCGGAACCGATCTCGCAAGCGATCGCGCTCCCCGGAGGCGCTTCGTCGTGTCTCGGGTGGCGCGATCACCCAGCAGTCCACCGGTGGTGGATCGAGGGCTCTCCGCTGCATCCCGACCACGCGAGGCGACCAGAGCGATCAGCGCGACCGCCGACCCTGAGCGAGCTCGATCCTCCGGGGAGCCGGTCCGACCGCGGCCCGGCCGCGGCCGCAGCGCCATGCGCTGGTGCGCCTACGCTGCACCGACCCATCTGTGATGTTCGGGTAGCGCAAGGTCGAGGCGCTGCCAAGAAAGCGCGCGCGCTCAGGCAAAAGCCGTGGACACGCCGCCACGCCGGAGCGCAGTGGTCAGTCTCCGATGAAGGCGAACCCGCCCGGCGGGCCGAGAGCGGAGCCCCTGCGACGGCGTGGCGGCCGGACGCGACCCGCCGCCAGAAGCGCGAGCGACCGCTCCGAGGATGTTGGGGCCGCCGGAGGTGGAGAGCGGGGGTGCGGAGGGTTTCGACGGCCGCTGACGGTGAAAGCGGGAGGTGGTCGACGACGAGCCCGGATCCCGAAAGGAGGCGTGACCACGACGCCAGGGTCGACTCACCGCACCCCTGGACGCGCTGGACTCTCCCTCGCGACGCCGAGCTCGCGTCCGCCGCGCGTGCCTTGATGTCGCGCGACCTGCGTGTGCTCACGGAGGGTAGGAGCGACCGTCGCAGCATTCGTCCGCTCACTGGAAGTGGGAGCGACCATCGCAGCGTTCGATCCCGCTCACGGAGGTAGGAGCTACCGTCGCGGCATTCCGTCCGCTCTTCCGAGGTGGGAGCTACCGTCGCAGCATTCGTCCCGCTCACCCGAGTGGGGAGCTACCCGTCTGGCGGCATTCGTCCCGCTCACGGAGGTGGGAGCTGCGTCGCAGCATTCGTCCCGCTCACGGAGGTAGGAGCGGCCATCGCAGCGGCATTCGTCCCGCTCACGGAGGTAGGAGCTACCGCAGCATTCGTCGCTTTCACGAATGGTCCGGCCGCGAGATCCGCCGGTCGCCTGCGGGGCGGTCCGCTGACGCCGCTGGTCCGCTGGCCGGTCCCGCAGAAGGGTCGTTTGGAGGCGGGCGCAGGCGGTGCGCCGGGCCGTCTCAGCCGGCCGACCGCGCTTCCCCCTCGTCCCGCTGCGACGCCTTCCCGGGAATCGACTCTTCCGCGGGGAGCCATCTCGTGGATGGACACCAACCGTTGCCCCGTCCGCGGGAGCTGCGAGGATCGTTCATCTCATGACGAGGGCGCCGTTCCGGGTCGCTTTTCCTCGCGCAGACCGTCGCCTCCGGCCCGACCGCGATGCCGAGCTGGCTTGAAGCTGCGCCCGCGGCTGCGAGAGTGAAGTTCCGCATCATGAGCCAGCTCGACCAGCAATTCTGCTGCCCCGGCGTTGCGGGCGTCGTGAGAGTCGCCGCCGCGAGCCGCCGGCGGGAAGGGAGGTAAGGGCGGGCGAGCCGTGAGAACGCGTTACAGAGCGTGCGCGACAGATGAGTCGCGTTGATGGGCGACGGGTGTGCGGCCGACCAGCCGATCGATCGGAGAATGACCGTACCTCTGAATCGGAAGGGGAAAACGGAGAATGGAGCACGATCTGAAGTTCGCGGTGGTGTTGCCGCTGACCGACTTCGCCGCCGCCAGAGCCGCAGCCGAGGCGGCCCGAGCGAGCTCGGCTTCCAGCGCAGGTCGCCCCCACCGGGGATCCACTTCTTCATGGCAGGCCTGGGGCGCGACCGCAGCGAACCGCGCTCGGAGTGCTTCACCTTGCTGAAGCGCGCTGGCACCGCTGACCCGACGGGTTCGGCTCACCCAGGTGGTCGCGGGCAGCTGCGGCTGCCGGCATCCCGCTCTGCTCGCGAAGATCGTGACCTCAGCTCGACGTCGCCATCCGGCGGCGGCCGCGCGTTGACCTGAAGGCTCGGCGCGGGATGGTTTCGCGAGGAGTACGAGGCATTCGGGATTCCCTGCGAAGCCGTCGATCCGGATCGCGCAGATGCGCGAGGCGCTCCAGATCGTCAAGACGCTGTTGGACCGGGGAGGCGGTACGACTTACGCGGGCACGCGCTACACGCTCCGCGAAGCGCCGCATGCACCGAAGCCGAAGCGGCGGCCGCGGAGTCATGATCAGGGGCGGCGGCGGAAGCTGCTTCGCGTCGCTGCCGCGGAGACTCCGGCATCACGTCAGCACATCCATTTCCGCCGTCAGAGCGGGGCGAAGGAGCAAGGTCGCGCTGGACGAGGCTCTCGCCCGCTGGCCTGAGCGAGTTTCGCCACAAGGTCGATACGCTGGCGCAGGCATGTCGCGGAGATCCGGGCGCGACTTCGGCGACATCGAGCTGATCGGGGGTATGGTCTTCGTCCTGATCAGGACGCAACCGAGAGGAAGCCGACACCTACGCCCGCATGACGGCGCAGATGATGGGACTCGACGACATCGAGCGCACGGTCGTCTCCGACGCACGTTGATCGGCACGCGCTGGAACCAGCTGGCGGCGGAGATCCGCCGGCGACGGCGCGACATCGGCGTGACCTACTACTTCTGCAACTTCACTCCCGCCCGGCGGGCTCGAGCTGTTCGGCCGCGAAGTGATCCCCGCCTCACGTGAATCCACGGGGAAAATCCCGGAGAAAGCGAGCAGCCTCAGGGTCGGGGTTGGATGTACCGGCCCGCCCGATAGGCTGGAAACGCATGAGAACGAATCGAAAAACGAAGGCGCGGCGGCGCGCGTGGTCGCTGCTGAGCATGCTCTGCGCTCGTCGGCGCGGGCCTGGGGACTGCGCCTCCGGCTGTGGTCCCGACGTCGTGGAGACGCGGACCGTGACGGTCGGAGAGGCAGATCGAGGCGCCGCCTGCGACGACGGACATCCTGATCACGGACTTGCGCGAGATCCCGGCCGTCTCGCCCGCCGAGGAGAAGGTTCTGGGACGGATCGTCAGCCGCGGCAACAAGCCGGTCTCCGAGCTCTCCGGTCCGGGTCGACGCGCTCGACGATCAGGGTCGAGTCCTCCACAGCAGCCATCGACACCGCCCCTCGACCAGACGATCGCCGCGCCGGCGGGGAGGCCACGTTGCCGAGGCGACGATCCCCCGGAATCCCGCGGTCACCTCCTATCACGCCGTCGCGATCGTCTCACTGAGGCCGCGGCGCCCGCACAGTCCGCTCCGCTCTCCATGCCCGCGACGCCCGGTTCGTCAGGTCGGTCTGCCGCTCGCGCTTCGCCGATCGAAGGTCGCTCGCGGCGAGAGCCGGCCGTGAACCGGTGACGCTCGCGCCTTTGCCACGCACCGGCGACCGCGGTACCCGGAGGAGAGGTCGCGTACGGATGCTCGTTACCCGAGGACCGCCTGCGCCGCGTCTCCGGCGGTCGCCTGCTCTTCGTGCCCGGCGACGACCAACACAAAATCGAGAAGTCGCTCGGGGTCAGGTCGGATTCGATCATCCTGGACCTCGAGGACGCGGTGGTCCCCCGCTCACAAGGCCGCCGCGCGCGAGCGCGTCCGCGACTCGCCCGCGCGCTCGACTTCCGCGGTGCCGAGCGTCTCGTCCGCATCAACCCGCTGGAGACCGGTCTCGCACTCGATGACTTGACGATCACGATGGCCGGCCATCCCGACGGCTACGTGATCCCGGAGCTCCGGAGCGAGGACGACGTGCAGCTTCATCGACCGCGCGCTTTCGAACCTCGAAGCGCTGGTCGGACGCGCCGAGGAGATTCGGTCAATCTCGTCCCGTCTCGCGACGGAAACCCCTGAGGCGATCCACTGAACATCCGCCGCGTCGCCCAGGCGACGCTCCGCACCGCAGGGGATGATGTGGGCGAGCGAGGACCTCTCGAATGCGCTCGGCGCCCGCCGCAGCCGGAACGAGGGACGGCTCGTTGCCCGACGTGTTCTCCTTCGCGCGCTCGGCCTGCCTGCTCGGCGGCGGCGGCGACCGGCGTCGATCCTCCGACAATGCCCTTCCTCGACTTCCGCGACGCAGCCGGCCTCGAGACGCGAGGCGCGCGAGAGCCGCGGACATCGGCTTCACCGGCAAGGCCGCGATCCATCCCGCGCAGGTGTCGATCATCAATCGGCTCTTCGTCCCGAGCGACGAGGAGATCGCCGAGGCGAATGCCCTCCCGCGGCGGCGGCCGAGGCCTTCGCCCGCGGGCAGGCGGCAGCTCGTCTACAAGGCGCCGCCAGTGGTCGATGCGCCGCATCAACCGCGCGCGCAAGATCGTCACGCGCGAGCGATCCGCCGCCGCGAGCAGCGGACACGGGTGACGCATGAATCGAACCATCTTTCACACCTGCCCGCTCCTGCGGAAGCGTCGCTGCAACCTCGAGATCGAGACGTGACCGCGAGGTGGTCTCGGTGCGGGGCGATCGCGAGGATCCGTTCAGCCGCAGCCATCTGCCCGAAGGGAGCCGAGATCGCCGTGCTCGATCTCGACTCCGGACCGGCTGCGGCGACCGCTCGTCCGCCGCGGGGAGAGCTGGAGCGAGGTCGGGTGGGAAGACGCCCTCGCCGAGATCGACAGCCATCTGCGCCCGATCCTGCGATACCCACTCGGGCACGAGCGCCATCGGTCATCTACCTGGGAATCCTCGGCGCGCCACGCGTCGCTCGGGCCTTCGTATGGCGCGTGCTCATCCGCGCGCTCCGCACCCGGCAACGTCTTCTCAGCGCCAGCACCGTCGACCAGATGCCCAAGCAGATCGCGCGCCGGGCTCATGTTCGGCACCGCGCTCAGCATCCCGGTCCCCGACCTCGACCGGACGGACCACCTGCTCATCCTCGGCGCCGAACCCGCTCGTCTCGAACGGGAGCCTCGCGACCTCTCCGGACGTGCGCCAGCGCCTGCGCGACATCCGCGAGCGCGGCGGCAAGGTGATCGTGATCGACCCACGCCGGACGCGCACCGCCGCAGGGCCAGACGAGCACCACTTCATCCGGCCGGGCACCGATGCGTTCCTCCTGCTCGGGATCGATCCACATCGCTCTTCGAGGAGCTGGCCTCGAGCGCCGCGGAGCCTCGACGACCACACGCGCGGGGTTCCACGGAGATCGAGGAGCTCTCGCGCTCGTTTCGCCGGAGCGCGGTCGCCGCGGCGTGTCGGAATCGAGGCCGAGGAGATCCGCCGGCTCACCCGCGAGCTGGCGACGCGCTCGCCGCGCGCGGCGGTCTACGGCGCGGATCGGCACCTGCACGCAGGAGTTCGGCACGCGCGGCGAGCTGGCTCGTCGACGTGCGTCCGAACGTCGCTCGACCGGCCATCTCGACCGCGCCGGGCGGCGCGATGTTCCCGCGCGGCCGCGGCCGGAGCGGCGAACACCCGCGGCGAGCCGGGCCGCGGGCGAGGGCGTCCGTTCGCGCCGCTGGAAGAGCCGCGTCCGCGGGCTGCCCGAGGTGCTACGGCGAGCTCCCGTCGGCTGCCTCGCGGAGGAGATCGAGACGCCGGGCGACGGGCCAGATCCGCGCGCTCGATCACGCGTCGCCGGCAATCCGGTCGCTGAGCACGCCGAACGGTGCGCGCCTCTCGACGCGCGCTCGCCGCGCTCGAGCTCATGGTGAGCGTCGACGTCTATCACTGAACAGAGACGACGCGCCATGCGCGACGTGATCCTGCCCGGGCTCGTCGCCGCTCGAGCAGTCGCACTTCCGACCTCGCCTTCACGTCAGCTCGCCGTCCGGAACGTCGCGACGCTACTCGCCGCCGGTCTTCGCGCCACGCTGCGGACCAGCTGCCCGAAGTGGCAGATCGCTCCATCCGCCTCGCCGGCGATCGTCGACCGGTCAGGGCACCGAACGCCGACCTCGACGCGCTCGACGACTTCGTCTTCGATCAGCAGCTCGAGCGCCCGCGGCGGCGCGACAGTCGCCGATCCACGGACGCGACGCCGACGGAGATCGCGCGGCTGGCGTCCGCGCGGCGCGGGCCAGAGCGCCTGCTCGACCTGCATGCTGCGCACCGGCCCGTACGGCGACGCTTTCGGCGCGAGCCCAGACGGCCTGACGCTCGCGGTGCTCGAGGTCGAACCCGCACGGGCGTCGATCTCGGGCGCGCTCGACGCCGCGGCTCCCCGAGGTGCTGCGGACGCCGTCCGGCAAGATCGAGCTCGGCGCCCGAGCCGCTCGTCGCGACGATCGCGCGCGCTGCGGGCGGCGGTCTCGACGAGGTCGCTCGGACGGGCCACTCGTGCTCTGTCGGGCGCCGCGATCTCGCGCTCGAACAACTCCTGGACAACAACGCCCCGGGGCTCGTAGAGGCGGGCTGACCGCGCCACGCTGTCAGCAATCCCCGTGGATCGACGCGGCGGCGCTCGGCAGCTTCGCGGATCGGGCGATCAGCGCGGGTGCGCCCGAGAGCCCGGGCAGAGTCGAGGCCTCCGATCAGAGCTGACCAACCGGACGCTTCGCGCCCGGGCGGGAGTTCGCCTACAGCCTCGCCGCACGGCTGGGGCCAACGCCGAGGTCTGGCGTCGCGCGCGCGGGGCAGGCGTGCGCGGAGCACGCCGGTGCCTGTCTCGAACACCTGACGCCGACGCTGAGGATGCGTTCGATCCGCTCGGGAAACGATCCTGAACGGGATCCCCGTGGACGCCGAACCGATCGGAGCGTGATCCCGCGAGCCTCCGGAACGAGAAATGCGTCGCTCTGTCGACGACGCCGTTCGCCTGGTCCGGCGAAGCCGAGCGGCCTCGCCCCCTCCCGGGCCGAGATCCCCGCGTGCACGGTCGATCTGCGTCGTGCGGGACGGCACATCCCCATCTCGATGAGCGGGCCTACTCGTTCCCGAACTTCGTCGACGCGCTCGCGTTCACGAGCCGCGCGTGGGGAGATCCGCCGAGCAGGGAGGCGCTCACCACCCGGCGGTCACGGACCAGGTGGGGTCGCGTGACCGTCAGCTGGTGGACCCTAAGACTCAAGAACCTCCACCGGAACGACTTCATCATGGGCCGCACAAGACGGACGCTCTCTGGCTTGACCGACCAGCGGCGCACCTGCAGCCCTCCCGGAGCGACCGCCGAGCTCCCCGCCGTCGGCGCGAGCTCCCGCTCCGGGCCCGGGTTCCGGCGCCCGGAGGTCTCCGGGAGCGCTCTGGATCGCATCGGGTCGTACTCGCGTCCAACGCGTCGGCACCTGGATGCAGAGCGTCGCCGCGGTCTGGCTCGCTGACGTCGCTCACGCCGTCGCCGATGATGATCGCGCTCATTGCAGAGTCGAAGCCGCGAGCCTGCCCTCGTCCCAGTCCTGCTCGCCCTGCCGGCAGGCGGCGATCGCCGACATGGTCGACCGGCGGAAGCTCCTCCTCGCGAGCCAGACGTGGATGCCAGCTCTGCTTCCGCGACGCTCGGCGTGCCTGACCTGGAAATGCGGCCGGGAGGACTCCCTGGCACGACTGCTCGGGCGCTCACGTTCTGCTCGCTCGGGGTGGGCGGCCGCCCTGACCGCCCTCCCGGCTCATGGCTGCGGGCGGATCACGCTCTCGAGCTGGTGCCCCGTCGCGAGGCTGCCCGCCGCCGTCTCGTCTCAGCTCGGCCGCCCTGCTGGAACCTCGCGCGGGCGGTCGGGCCCGCGATCAACGGCTTCGTCGTCTCGCTCTTTCGGTGCGGGGCCCGCGTTCCTCCTGAACGCCGCGTCGTTCCCTCGCCTGTCCTCGTCGCGCTGGCGCCCCGCTGGCGCCGCAGAGCCGGGATCGTCACGCTGTTGCCGCGCCGAGCGCGGTAACTTCGGTGCGATGCGCCGGGGCTGCGCTTCGTCCGTAACTCGCCCGCGCGCTGAAGCGCGTCCCACGCAGCGCCCGTGGGCCTCTTGCGTAGTCTTCTCGGCAAGACGCGCTGTGGGCGCTCTCCTCCCGGTCGTCGCGCGTCACGAGATGCACTCGGGCGCGAGCTGGCTACGGCGTCCCGCTCGGAAGCCTCGGGCTCGGCGCGCGGTCATCGGCGCGGTCGTGATGCCGCGGCTCCGGACGAGGCTTACACCTCGGACGCGGTCGTCGACGCGACGCACTCGCGTTCGCCGGTCGTTGCCGGAGCCGTCCGAGGCCACCATGCTCCCGGTCTTCGCCTTCGCGTGCGTCGTGCTCGTCGTCTGCGGCTTGTACTGAGACGGTCCGCGCTCGACGTTGAACATCGAGACGCGGTCATCCGTCGCACGCCGCCTGGGTGCAGGCGCGCCCGCGCTCGCCTTCCCACCTGCGCTCGTCCCTGCAGGGCGGGCTCGCGCTCGGAGAGGCGCCCTCTGGGGCTGGACCCGCGGACCGTGCTCGGCGCACCGCGCGCGCTCCAGATCGGCGGAGGCCTGCCATCGTCGCGGTCGCGGTGAGCCAGCTCATCCGGCTCCGGCCGACGTCGCACATCAACTTGGCAGACCGTCGGTCGCATGGCGCTCCGAAGGAAGTCGAAGTCGAGGCGGCCGAGCACGACGAGGACGCGTCCTCGTCACGATCGAGTAGCGATCGACCACGGCGCACGAGGAGAGGCTTTTCACTCGAGGCGATGGCGATCGTCCGCGGCACGCCGCCGCGCGGCGCCCGGCGTTAGGGGTGTCCACCGGGCGCTGAAGCGCCCGGCTCCACCTCGAGTCGCTTCCTGGTCTGAGTCGTGGCTCGACCGCACTTCGCAGGCGCCAGCACGGGCGGATGACGGTGAGCGACCGCAGCGTGACGAGCGGGCCCGCGCGTTCCACCACAGTCCGGAGCGGAGCCGCCGGATCGTGCGCCACCTGATCGCCACGCGGCTCCCGATCGGCCTGAGCGAGTCGAATTGGAGGAGATGACTCCGGGGCACTTAGCTACGGATTGAGTCGCGCAGTGAGGCCGAGCACTGGTGGAACGCGGGTCGGCAAAGTCGCGCGGGCTGCGCCACGGACGCCGACGCTTGTTCGCGATCCCGTGGATCACGAGGCGCTGGCCGGAGCCAGCATCGCGCGATACGCTTCGCGCGCGACCTGGCAGGCTGGAATCCGCGGCCCCGAGCCGAAAACAGCAGCGACTTCTCGTTGCCTGCGTGACCGGCGAACTCGGTTGCGGTCGCGGCCCGGAGCGCTCAGCGTGGCGGTGACGCCGGTGCCCCGAGCCATAGGCGATAGCTGCGATGAACAGTTACGGAAAGACGCCCCGCCTCGCGTCTGACCACGTCGCCATGAGCAATACGTA
>ERZ1370068.780-contig-10715_pt1 | contig 31950 bp, 54 predicted proteins | sample MGYA00561227_ERZ1370068 | MGnify/ENA primary metagenome ERZ1370068 (study PRJEB38410, sample SAMEA6850437) | metagenome | study: Metagenomic assessment of the ecological functions of the soil: analysis of the soil microbiota associated with the...
GTTGTACTTCGTTCAGTTACGTATTGCTGCGCCCGGTTCTGAAAACTGGACCTGGGATGAAAAGACGATCGATGTAGGCAACATGAAAATTGCCCTTGATGTATCCAAACCCACATTGATCCCATTTCTTCCGGCAAAGCCAAATGGTACTGGCTGTGATCATTGCTCCCGGCGGAGCCTTTCATGCACTGGCTGTGGGTCATGAAGGAGCCGATGTAGCAAAATGGTTAAATGAAAAAGGAGTCACTGCTTTTGTGTTGAAATATCGTTTATCACATGATGATCCGGCACATCCTGAAAATAATTTTGTGAAATTACTGACAACAAAAAATTTTAAAAAGCTTGATTCCATTAATGCTGCTGGTTGTACCGCTTGGCGATGCAGGATGGATTGACTGCCATGAAATATGTTCGGGAGCATGCGGCATCGTATAAGATCGATCCCAATAAAATTGGCTTTATGGGATTTTCAGCAGGAGGTACTGTAACGATGTCTGTTATTTATAATGCAACTGATAAAGACCGACCGAATTTTGTGGCTCCCATCTATGCATACGAAGGAGCCATCATCGGTTCTACTGTGCCAACAGTTAAGACACCCATATTCATCGCAGCAGCAACAGATGATGACCTGGGTCTCGCCAGTCATAGCGTGCATATTTATCAAAAATGGGTCGAAGCAAAACAACCGGCAGAGTTACACATGTATGAAAGAGGTAAACATGGATTTGGCATGCACAAACAAAATCTCCCGGTAGATAAATGGATAGAACGATTTGGAGACTGGCTGCAGATGCAGGGCCTCCTGGCAAAATAACTTCCTTACAAATTCCCTGGTTGCTTTGCTTCTGTTGTAGTTGAAAAACTTGCCTACTCAAGGAGTCCTTCGGACAGGCAAGCAGGTTGCAGGAATATGCGTTGAATTCTACGGATGTAAAGCAACTTGAGGAGTCTCTAAATAATTGCCTGCCGGAGTCCCCGTAAGTATAAATGCGTTTGTTATGCCTTGTTACCACGCAATGGTCAATGGGATCAGGTAGCTAAAATCTTGCGTTTTTCCTGTTTTGCCATGGTCGAATTCTAGAGCCACTGGGTAAGGACTTCTCCTTCTATCGACATGGCATCGATACTATCATGAAGTACCTTTTCTATTAGGCGGTTGATAGATCTCTTGATAGTAGTGGGTAGGGTTAGGGGTTACTTTGGTTATTTCTTTGAATCCCTTTTCATGATTCAACGGCTGTTGTTTCTCAAAGGGATAATCTTCAGGGGCCATTTGAAAAAGGAGCAATCTCAAAGAGCATCGGCTCATGCTGGGTAATCCTCATTAGAGGCTGATGTTCTGCAAATTGCCCCTCTGGTAAAAGGCTGAGTAATATCGCCAGCCATCATTGAGAAAAGTAAGTGAGGGAAGGTTATTTACCTGGTTGTTGCTTCTTGAAACGTACAGACCAAAAGGACAATAATCAGAGCAGGTGTTGTAGCGACCGTTCCCATAGGACCTCATTCTTAGCATTAGCAGGGTTTTTAATTTCAACTGGCTGACTCACCCACACTAATTCCGGGTAAGCATTGTGAAAAAAAAGAAGCGCCCGCAAGCTGTTCCTTGCCCGGGATGCACATTAGGCTGTTCCTTCCTCCAAGTCCAAACGCCTTGTAATGAATTTACTACCTGCTCAGGCTCTTGAGTAAAAAAATGAAAACATGGTCAAGTTCCATTGGTAGAATCTTTATTGCGTACAACTTGGCCGGGGTTATACTCAGGGTGGTAATTAATTTCCCGTCAGCCCGACCGGTGGTGATTGACAACATTTGTTGAGGATTAAAAGCCCCAAGGATTTTATGCTGCTTGTCTGCCGAACCACTGCCGGACTTAACATGTTGGTTGTTAATCAAGGCCATACTTTATTACCACGGCAGTTGTTATCGGCTGTTTTTCTATTCAATTTTCAAAACAAATTATCTACCTATACTCCTGAACCAAAACTACATAGGTGGCAAGCCAATGATCGCCTTCATAAGCTCCCGGAAGCAACATGTGGAAAGCGAGTATTTAAATGTTGTAACGCCAACTCCCGAACTGGTTTTGTATTTTCTTCGGGCAAGTTTAGCAGCTATCTCCATATAAAACACCATGCACGAGCGAAATTAAGTACCATCAAGATGAGCCATTTTACCATCGGTAGGATCACTAACTTCACCAACCTTAAATAATTCCGCAGGGTTTGTATATAGTTCAGGCATAAATTTTCTAAGCCAGGAATTAAATTCCTTTCAGTTAGAATTCTTCGCATCAGGTCGGCTTCTTCAAGGCATGGGCTAAGAAAATCATAGCCGCCGGGCGCTCATAAGCAGCAGGACAGTTGACATCATTTATATAGAACCGCATGGCAGATCTCTTAATGGAATTTTGCAAGGCGGTATCGTTAACACGTAATGGCATAATCCCCTATGCCAGGCACATACTGAATGCCGAATTATAGTGTTCAGGTTCGCGGAACGGGATACTGTAGTTTGTTAAGGAAACCGATCCATTCATTTGCAATGAAACGAGCCAGCGGATCCAGATTATGGCTGAGTTCTTTGCCCGGTAGGAGTGTTCCATGTAAGTAATTCATTTTTGCAATTGCAATATCCATCCCCAACCGTAAGGCCTTTCGAATGTTTTGTTATCGCCTTTGAACAAAGCTAATTCGGTTTTAATATTTTCCGCTGATAAATGTCTTTCAAGTTTGTGCAGGATACTGTCAGCTTCGGGCATTTGAGGGTATTGCTTTAGAAGAGCCACTAATAACCAATGCCCATGTACAGATGAATGCCAATCAAAACAACCACAAAATGCCAGGTGTAATTTTTGGGGCTGGATAAAGGTTAGTGTCGCTTATAACATACCAATTGGCTTGAAAGGAAACTCTTTATCTAAGCATTTGAGTGGTAAAGAAGCAAGGTGCGATGCACCCCGTTGGGTTAAAGTTATTTTTCCGTTTTCTTCCGCGTAATACTGTTGCTGTGCCCTTAATATAGTAAGAACGAAAAGATGAAAATGAAAGTAGTTGTCAAAAAATTTATTCATGTGACCGTTTAGCTGTTTCTATTTTTTGCTCGTTCGAGCGGGGTCTTTTGCCGCACCGGGTTTCATCAAGGTCAGCAAAGATTCCGCTCAGACAAATTTTAGCACTACTTGTAAGGCAGTCTAAAGACCGGCTTTTTATTTATGGTGAGGATCGACGTGCTTGCCCCTGCATGCACCCTATTGATACCGAAGACTTTTATTTAACATCTCTGCGCAGTAAGATTTTATTTAGAAATGAGCGTTCGCATTTTTGCCACTTCTCTTATTTCCACGTTTTCCATCAAAATTAAAAATAGGACAGCCTTGCATACCCCACGCTTTCACTTATCGTAGTGTCCGAGAACCAACTTAGATAGAATAGACTTTTGTAGATTCTCGTCGAGTCTCCTCTTCTTAGTTTTCAAATCGTTGTGTGTAATTTTTGTTCATAAGCATTTGTCTTGCTCCTGTAGTCTGTCAATATTTATGCCGCTTGCTCTTTCGTGAAATATTGTTAGGAGAAGGTCAAATGTGAATGGCAGGTAACCCAGATCATTGTCCGGTATTCCAGGATATACGGTGTGCAGAGAAACCTGGCGTGGAAAACCCGGCTATGAAGGAAGTTGAAGTGGAAGCACCAGCCATGGCAGGAAAAATATAAATTTGGTATAGCCAAACTTTATCAGATGAATAACAAGATTTACCTACTTGGTGGGCTGCTGCTGTTGTAAGAATAAAGAAACCGCTGGCTGGGGAGGCAGCAGCACAGGTGAGGAATCTATATGAAAGCAGTGCATCAAGGTAGCGATTCGATCCTGATAAAGCGATGGAATACGGCCAACAACTATGGCGATTGGGGAAGAAGTATCGGTGATTCCGGAGACAGTTGGCAAAGGCTTCACGAGCATATAGCCACCGTTCATTATATTAAAAGCTGACTATCCCGCTGCATTGGATACTTTCCAGATGGCACTGGATATTGACAATAAATTCAGCAATGATCTCCATTTCAAGAAAAGCAAAGCCGCTCATTATAATAATATTGGCAATATTTATAAATCATTGAAGAATTTTGAAACGGCACTGCAGCGCTACAAGACTGCTTATCATCTTGCCCGGGACGGCGAGTCAGAGGCTCTAAAAAGAAATGATAGCGTGATCGTGAAGGGGTTTGATACAGTATTGTGCAATGCTTCTATGAACCTGGGATATGTCTATGAAAAGCAGGTGAGATAAAGACAAGTAAAGATACATTTACCAATCTGATTGATTCTGCTTTTAAATATGAAAAACTGGCATTATCACTTTCAGCTACACTGGAAACACAGGAAAAATCTGAATATTATTTATAATAATCTTGGTAAGATTCACAGGCTGATTGGCAATACTGACAGTGCGATTTTATTTTTTAACAGGGCGATGGATTCCTCACAACTTGTTAAGGATATACGGGGAAGGGAGAATCTCATATTTTTTTTAGCAGAATTGTATGACACACTGAGGCTCTACGATTCGGCAATCGTAAATGGCCGCAAGGGTTACAGGATGCTGTCAACAGTTCCTATGTGAGAGGTACATTCATGGCTTATTCCGTATTAGCCCATGCATTTGATGCTATCGGCATTAAAGACAGCGCTTTGGTGCCTGCCATAAAAGTAAGGACAGAGCGTACCGGTTTCTTTTAACCAGCTAATAAAGGCGTACAACAGGTGCCGGATTTTCGGCCATTGAATATAGAAACCGGGAGATTGAAAAAGCAAAACGGGACAGAGGAGAAGGAGAGAAACTACCGCATGCGTAATATTATCATTATAATGGCTTTGTTTGTCAGTCGTCGCCGTTATACTGGGTCTTAAGATGAAGAAGCACGTCAGAACGTTACGCTGGAAAAAAAGTAGCGTCAGCATTCATTTTTACTGTTTTTGAATTTATCCCGCCAACTCACTCAACCAATCATTGAGCATTCGCTGGATAAACCGCAAAGTGATTTTTTTTTAGCAATCAAGTTTGGATTGTTATTTAATTGCGGGTTCAATTGCCTATTTTATATTTAACCCTGCACACAAATGTCTCGATATTGGATAAAATCAAAATTCTCGGTAGAAAAGGAGTAGAAATAAAACCAGATCTATACGTCGCAAATGACATTCGACGATTTTGTTCTGCTGCTCATTCGAGCAGGTCTTTTGCCGATTTTTTCAAAGGTTTCATCAAGGTCAGCAAAACACCCCGCTCAGACAAGAAATTTTTAGCACTACTTGTAAAGGCCAGTCTAAGACTGGCTTTTTATTTGCTGCTGGGGATCGACGTGCTGCCCTGCGTGCTCCTATTGTGCGAAACCTTTGTTTATGCGCAAGTGAGATTTTATTTAAAAATGAGAGCGTTCACATTTTGCCACTTCTCTTATTTCCACGTTTCCATCAAAATTAAAATAGGACGGCCTTTTGAAATTTCAATTGCCTGCTGCAGGTTATCAGCCTTGATGTTGATGTAACCGCCTATGATCTCCTTGCTTTCTGTGTAAGGGTCCATCAACAACCTGTTTAGCATTTCCTTTTACAACGGCTGCACTATCTCTTGTTAAGCGTTCACCTCCGCCATATATTCCTTTTTTTGAGACTCTTCAGTCCAGTTTTTTCCAATTCATCATCGCTTGTTGCAATTGGGCTTTGTAAAATCGAGGACCTGCTCTAAATAAGAATAAGTAGTCTTTCATAATTTAAATTGTTGATTATTGAATTAATAAATTTTTGTGGAGTCGCCAAAAAACTGGTCCCGGAGCTTACTTATCTTTGGTAAATATTCATATTCATTTTTGCCGTTCCTGCTTTCTGCGTTCATTTATTTAGCCAAAGGTAAACTGACCAAATGACTGTGATACCAAATACGATCAGAACGGGAATATAGAAGTCGCGAAAAAAAAGTTGTGGAAATGGCTCGACTAAAATGTATGCCGTAGCAATGCACAGCTTCAGTGGGATAATTCTACGTTTGACCAGCTTGTTTTGATTTTTGAAAAAATTCATGTTTGTTTTTATTTTAGCTTGTCAAGGATAATTTCCGGCAATCAGTTACAATTTAGCATTGTACTCAAGCATGATGCATAGCTCCCTGGCTGCCGGCCGGGCACAAAACCGGTGTTGCGTGGCTATTTCTTTTAAATAAGTGAGCTGTAAAAATTATGATGCCTAATGCAAAAGATAAATAGGTATTTAAATATGATGGAACGGCAATAACTAAACCGATGATCCCAATAAGTGAAAGTTTTCCCGTTGCCCTGTTATCGTTCCAGAATTCAGCCGTCAGTAACCCCTTCCTGTTTGCATACCAATAAAGGCTTGCGAAAGACAAGTTCATTAAGAAGTAATTTATGAAAAGCAATGATACTGCAAATGCGTCATTGTGATGATTTCCTGCAAAAGCAGTTGTGAAGGGCACAACTGAAAGCAGCAGAATAAAAAACATGTTCAGCAAATGTATCGCTTTGTAAGTTTTTGGAGATTTAGAAAAAGAACATGATGATCGATCCAAATACCTGCAATTAAAAGAAAGGAACCGATGTAACTGATAAAGGAGGGGAAGCAGCGATGCAACCTGTTGTTGTGTGCTCAGGCCATTGGAATGTTCTGTTTCAGGTACCCGCAGTTCTCAAAAACTAAAATGGTAAGAATAATGGCTATAATAGCATCAATAAAAGTCTCAAGTCGCCTTTTGTCATAATTGTAATTTGGTGAGTGGCATGCACTGGAATTTAACACTTAAAGAATATGCAAGTTCGTTTCATGTCATAAGTGCTCAATTCTGTAGATCTCTGGAGCCAAACGGGGTTTAACGAAATCAAATTTTAGCGTCATGCAAAACCAACAGCGGCAAATGTGGTATGCGAGGCCATTTCTCTTGTATAATGCTTTTGAATAAGATGACCTGAATCCCGGGCAATCATCGCTATCAACCCGGTATCTTAGTTTCTTCGGTCAAGATAAAAGTTAATCCCACCAATCACGCTACTGCTGAAGACTGTAACGCGTTCACTTTCAATCTCAGGATTGAAAAAGAGAAGAGAAAGTCACGCTCCGTTCTTTTCCGAATCGGAAGGCCTGGTATTTTTCGGCCTGACGCTTAACACTCTTATTTTGGGTTCAATAATTAGCAAGGCGATTTCACTTAAGAATGTTGACAGCGTCCTCATTTTCCAATAAATCAAGATCAGTGGCCAAAACAATTCTGTTCTTTCCTTTATTTAGAAAATTTTCAAACCGCGCCACTTCCGGAATAACAAGCACCGGCACCTTGGTGTTCGACTATCACCTTCACTGTATTGCTCCCGATTAATATTTTTTCAAACCACTTGCTCCTTTCGTGCCCATTACAATAAGGTCGGGCCGCTGAACTGCTGATTATTTTTTAGAGCGTGAGTGATAAGGATTCCCGTGTGCAAGAAGACGATTCGCACTTCAAATCGAACCGAAGGATTTTTACAAATCTGACTCATATGGATTTCAACTTATTCTTTGTCTCTTCCTCACCTTCACCTTTCTGAAGTATATTCACTATCATGAGACGAGCAGAGGCTCTCTTAGAAAGCTCTGCTGCAAATGAAAGAGCGTTATTCGATGCATCAGAGAAATCAACGAGAGCAAAAATTGTTTCCTTATTAATGTATTAAAATTCGCGAATCAAAGGATTGGCATGAATTTGCCAGCCTATCATACTAACACTTAAATATACACTACTTTCCTTTTTAATTCTGCTCATGTATAAATAACCTGGCTTTACAAAAAGAGAGCGGAGGAAAATATCCGGAACATTACTATATATTGAAAATGAACTGATTATTTTAAATAAAAATATTTTCTTTAAAATGCTTGCAAAAGTAAGAACATCGGTATAGGTTTGACCTTCAGAAAACCACATGTATCCTGCGGAAAACTACGATGAGCATCTGTACCATTTTCTCCTTTAAAGTTCCCGGGTCGCGGTAACTACTCATTTTGAAAGAAATTAATCGAATTTTTAAAAAGCTTGAATACGGATTTTTACAGATCCGACTTTAGATTTAAACCCTGTGAAAATAATTCTATATGGATATTTACAGACATAAAGACACACTTTTAAAATGGATCTGCTCGTGCCAAACGGCTCAGCAACTTGATGTGTTTACAAGGCTGGTTACAGAATTTGACGTAACGCGGTGTTACGATAAAATAGAACCTTATGAAATAGAACTTGTAAAAAAGACCTTTACGATGCGATCAGTTGACCAGCGTGTAATTCTTGCTGGTAAAAGAGAGCCAATGCGATTGACAAGTCATTGCCTGATCATTCCATATGAACAAGCTATTTGTCTTTCATAACAAAATTACCCCTCACTAGGTAGTAGGCTTTGTCACTGTGAGCTCACAGAATGACATGTTAGCAATTTCATGCTGTCATCAGGAATTTGTCAGGATCACCTCACACTTGGTATCATTAATCTCCTCCACCAGTATTTAACGGTTGTAACGACCGGGGTGGACTCTAACAAGCCTCTTTCTTCACAAGAATATTTATTTTCTTATTGAATCACTGTTGTGAGATGTGATTTCAGACTTACGTATATTCATGCCTCAGCGACAAGCTTCCCTTTCTGCTTAAGAATTAAAAAGACGAACTATGAAAGTTTTAATTCTGGGTTCAACTGGTGGCACAGGTCAACAGTTGGTTTTGCAGTCTCTCGGGCATAACTATGAAGTAACCGCACTTGCACGTGATCCATCAAAACTGAAACAACCATCCAATGCTGACTGTCATCAAGGGAAATGTGTTAGATAAAAATCTCTTAACGCAGATCATAGCCGGCAAAGATGCGGTGATAAGTGCCCTTGGGGTTGGCAGATCTTTAAAGTCCCGAGACCTGATGGCAAGCGCAGTTAACTTATTAATTCCAGCGATGATCGAAAAACAAGTTTCCCGCCTCATTCTTCTCTCTGCTTTTGGTGTGGGAGGACATTGTGCCCAGGCCAGTTTTATTCAAAAACTTGTATTTCGATTACCCTTACGAAACATGTATGCTGACAAGGCAAAAGCAGATGAACAGGTTCGAAATATGCAAGCTTGACTGGACATTAGTATATCCTGTTTTACTTACCGATAAACCAGGTACAGGGACACATATAAGGTCGGGGAAAAATTGCCTATGAAGGGAATGTCTAAAATTTCCCAGGCTGATGTTGCTGATTTTATGGTTCGGCAACTTTCTGATAATTATTATAAAGAAGATCTCCGATAATCATGGATTAATCATTTCGGAGCTGCCGAAGTGCGCGACAACTCCGCCAATGACGATTACAGGAATTAAAACCCAACAAATTTCCTCCCAAAATAAAAAACCATGAGGGTGCATGATGGTTATTCAGCCATGACGTCATACATTTAGTCGTCAAACGTGCCATAATGAAAAAACGGTTAGGGAGAAAAGGGGTCTGCTGTCTTTTGGTAAGCCTGTTCATTTGCTTTGTTGGTTACAGCCAGTCATTGATTACCATCCAGGGAAACATTAAAGATGAAAGATCAAGCCCGGTCAGCTATGCTTCTGTTTATTTATTGAACAGCAATTTTTTTGCTGTAAGCGATACATCGGGAAGTTTTATGATCAAAAATATTCCTGAAGGAAATTACACCATTGTTGTTTCTGCTGTTGGATATGCAACGATCAATGAAACCATTCAAATAACAAAACAGGGACAAACATCTTTCGATCTTCAGTTAACGGATGCTTCAAAGCAACTGGATGAAGTGATCGTAACTGCAGAAAAAAAAGAAGAAAATGTACAAGCCATTCCTTCAAGTATTTCGGCATTGAACGCAAAGAGTATAAACGATTACAGGTTATGGAACAGTAAAGATCTCACCGCAATTGTACCTAATTTATATTCGGCCAATCCCGGTGATGGAAGAAATGTTACATCCATCAGGGGTATTACGTCTTCCTCTTATGATCCGGCTGTAACGACTTATATCGACGGCGTCAACCAATTTACTTTGGATACTTATATACCACAACTTTTCGATGTGGAGCGTATTGAAGTACTCCGGGGTCCGCAGGGAACTTTGTATGGACGAAATGCTATGGGCGGTGTCATTAATATTATTACGAAACAGCCCACTAATAAGCACAAGCGGTTTTCTCGAGATCAGCGCAGGCAATTATGGCGAACAACGCTATACAGGCAGCGATCCGGACGCCGGTCGTAAAAGACAAACTGTTTTTGGAGCTTCTTTTTGTATGAAGCGACTTGATGGTTATTATACGAATGAATATGATGATTCCAAATTTGACAAACAGCATAGCATTGGCGGGAACTATTATTTAAAATACCTGGTCAATGATCGCTGGTCGGTCACACTCAATGTAAAACATCTTGCAAACAGGAATTACGGTTCCTTTACATTGGCGCCGGACAAAGACGCGGCTTTTGCAGATCCATTTAAGGTCAATCAAAATGCAGTGGCCAAATTAGTAGATAACACGTTCAACACTTCTTTGACTGCAAATTATACCGGTCATCATTTTAATTTCAGTACACAAACTTCTTATCAGTCAAATTACAGGTATTATGCCACGCCGATTGATGGCGATTTTTCACCCGCCGATGCAATAACGATCATTAATAATTACGGAAATAAATGGAATAATATAAAAGTTGTGACCGAGGAGCTTCGGTTTACTTCTCCGGCATCATCTGCTTCAGCGCCTGAAATGGACAGCTGGCAGTTACTTGTTTTATCAAAGCGTTCCAAATAAGCAGGCTACTCATTTTGGTAAAGATGCAGCATTGGTTGGATCACCCGATTCCAATTATGCCGTCATCAATACTGCTAAGGCAAGGTCGTCAGGAGTCTGCATTGTATGCGCAGTCTGAGTATGCAATTACCAAAAAGATCAATATCATATTTGGTGTTCGCTACGATTATCAGCATTCAAAAGAAGAAGTGCTTGGAGAATATCAACCAGATGCATCACCTGTTCCTGTTTTTGAAACACAGCCTGATACATCGGCTAACGTTTCTTACAGCGCATTTTCTCCCTAAGCTAAGTGTTTCGTATCATCCTGTGATCGGGTACAAATTTGTTTGCCACGTATAGTCGCGGTTACCGGACAGGCGGATTAACACAAATTAGGTGCCGATCCTTCACAACCTCCATTGTACGCGTACAAGCCTCGAGTACAGTAATAATTTCGAGTTGGGAATAAAAAATACTTTTCTTGAAAACAGGGCAAGAGCCAACATTTCATTTTTTTATACAACCATTACTGATGCACAGGTACCCACGCTGGTGTTGCCCGCCGCTATCACCGTTACCAAAACGCAGGCAGCTTAACCAGTAAGGGCCTGGATGCTGAGTTGGCCGCAACAGTTTTAAAGGGATTGGAGGCGACATATAATTTTGGCTATACCGATGCCAAATACACAAAGCTGAAACTGTCACAGAATGGCTCATGAAACCGATCTTTCCGGCAATCGCCAGATCTTTACACCGGATATAACATCATTGCTTGCTTTGCAATACAGTATTTCATTGATCCGATCAAACAAACTTCAGCTGATCATCCGCGGCGAATGGACCTATTTGGGGAAACAGTATTTTGATCTTGCAAACAGCATCACTCAATCTCCTTACAATTTATTGAACACAAGATTGGGTTTAAAAATAAAACATGCAGAATTGTATTTCTGGGAAAGAAACATGGCGAATATAAAATATATCGCTTACGGCTATGATTTCGGAGCAGTACACCTGGGCAATCCAAGGACTTTTGGTTTTACCTTTAGAGCATCGATGTAGCGTATCGATAAAAAATATACTTTAAATTGAAAATAAAAATACCAATCCCTAAATCAACAAACATGAAACATGTCCTCCCGCTATTGCTTGTCATAGGTGTTATTTTCTCGTCCTGCTCACACGAACGCCCGGGTAAACCAAAAATTCTTGTGTTTAGTAAAACAGCAGGTTTTCATCATGAATCGATCGCTGATGGAAATGCTGCTATTCAAAAGCTGGGGAGTCAAGAACAATTTTGATGTTGATACAACCACCAATGCCGATCTATTTAATGATGATAGTCTGAAACAATATTCGGCGGTTGTGTTTTTAAGCACGACAGGCGATGTGCTGGACAATTTACAGGAAAACGCATTTGAACGATACATACAATCAGGCGGCGGATACATGGGCATTCATGCAGCGGCAGATTGCGAATATGACTGGGGCTGGTATGGCCGGTTGGCGGGAGCTTATTTTTAAGCCATCCGGGCATTCAATGATACATTTCCAAACATCCAGACCGGTGTATTGGATGTTGTCGACCAGGGAAATATTTCTACCAAACACTTTGCCGAAAGAATGGAAAAAGACAGACGAGTTTTTATAGTTTCAAAAAGATGAACAAGGATGTTCATGTGCTGATAAAAGTTGATGAGAAAACTTATCATGGTGGTGTAAATGGTGCCGATCATCCTATGGCATGGTATCATGATTATGATGGAGGCAGGGCTTTTTATACCAATATGGGTCATACCAAAGAATCTTTTTCTGATGAACTTTATTTGAAACATATTTTAGGCGGTATTCAATATGCAATTGGTGATAATAAAGAACTTGATTATTCAAAGGCAAAAACACAAATGCCACCCGACGATAACCGTTTTACAAAAACTCAATTGGTACAGGGAGTATTTTATGAACCAACAGAAATGACCATTCTTCCAAATCTTGATGTGCTCATTATACAAAGACGCGGCGAGATCATGCTGTATAAAAACGCAACGAAACAAGTAAAACAAGTTGGATTTTTCAATGTTTATTATAAAGCGCTGCATACTCCTGATGTAAATGCCGAAGAGAGGAATGTTGGGACTTTCAAAGGATCCTGATTTTGCGAAGAATAATTACATCTATATCTATTATAGCCCCGCCGATACGTGCCGTCAATCGCTTATCACGATTTACTTTTAAAAATGATACCGTTGATAAGGCAACGGAGAAAGTGGTACTGGAAGTAAAGTCGCAGCGGGAAATATGTTGTCACACCGGCGGTTCTATTGCCTTTGGTCCTGACAAACTTTTATATTTTTCAGCAGGCGATAATTCAACTCCGTTTGATGAGAAAGGTGCCAAATATGTGAATAGCGGATTTGCTCCGTTAAATGATCTGCCTGGTCATCAGCAGTTTGATGCAAGAAGGTCAGCGGGTAATACAAATGACCTGCGTGGAAAGATCATGCGTATCAAAATAAATGAAGATGGAAGTTATAGCATACCGGAAGGAAATCTTTTCCCGCAGGGAACTGCAAAAACAAGACCCGAGATCTATGTAATGGGTGATCGTAATCCTTATCGCATTTCTGTTGACCAGAAAAATAGTTATCTGTATTGGGGCGAAGTAGGACCAGATGCACAGGATGATAGTCTTGCAACAAGAGGACCCCGCGGCTATGATGAAGTGAACCAGGCACGCAAAGCCGGTTTCTTTGGATGGCCCTTATTTGTCGGGAACAATTATCCTTATCATGAGTTTGATTATGCAACGGGCAAAAGCTGGTCCCGCTTTCGATCCTAACAAACCGATCAATGATTCAAGAAACAATACGGGTTTGAGAGGAATTGCCTCCCGCACAACCTGCATTCATCTGGTATCCATATGCCGCATCACCTGATTTTCCACAAGTGGGTACCGGTGGCAGAAATGCAATGGCGGGCCCGGTGTATTATACCGATATGTTTCCAAAAGAAACAAGATTGCCTGATTACTACAATGGCAAACTTGTTTATTTACGAATGGATACGCGGATGGATAAAGGTAGTGACACTTCAACCCAATGGTGATTTTGATAAAATGGAACCCTTCTTCAGTACCGTCAAATTAAATTCACTGATCGATATGGAAGTGGGACCAGATGGAAAATTATACCTGCTTGAATATGGTACCGGTTGGTTTACTAAAAACCCTGATGCAGGTTTATCACGCATAGACTATAATGGCGGGAATCGTCCACCGATGATCAGTGGTATTCATGTCGATAAAACATCGGGCGTACTTCCCTTTGCAGTGAAAGCAACTGTTGATGCAAAAGACCTGGAAAAAGATAAGGTCTACTTATACGTGGAATTTTGGAAATGGTAAAACGCAGGAGACAACAACACCTGAAGTCTCTTATACGTACGATACGCCCGGTGACTATAATATTTCTGTTGAAGCAAAAGATGATAAAGGCGCTGCTGCTAAAAGCAGTTTCGTGAATGTATATGCAGGCAATGAAGCACCGACTGTGAATATAGCTCTCAGCGGAAGTAATAAATCATTTTATCTGCCCGGCACACCTGTTAAATATGATGTGTCAGTGACCGATAAAAATGATACGGCAAAGTTTGATCCTGCCAATCTTTATGTTTCTGTTGACTATGTTGCGGATTTTGACAAGGCAGGAGAGGTTGGTCACCAGCAGGGACAGGCAAATATCAGTGGCCGGATCTTAACACAGACCATGGATTGCAAAAGCTGCCATAAGGAAACAGAAAAATCAATTGGTCCGTCATTTATGCAAGTGTCGGAGAAATACATGAATGATCCGAAGGCGACTACTTACCTGGGCGAAAAAATAATGAAAGGAGGAAGTGGGGTATGGGGTGATGTAGCGATGGCCGCTCATCCGAATATTTCGCAAACAGACCTCCAGCAGATCGTGACCTGGGTATTATCTCTTGCTAACAAAACAACAGCGAAGAAATCATTGCCGGCATCGGGTTCGATCGTTCCTCCTGCGCCCGCATCAGGAAAAGGTGGAGGCTCCATCGCAGCATTGTTTAGTCAGAAACCCGCTGGCGTAATGGTGTTGTCAGCCAGCTATACAGATAAAGGCAGTAATAATACAAAAGCATTAACGGGCAGCTCTTCTGTTGCCTTGCGAAGCAATAACTGGTCATCTGCCGGGAACGAAAGAATGAACAAGTTCACTACGTTTAAATACAATGGAACTAACATTTTAATTTTTCCTCCTGATGAAGGTTGGTTTGCGATCGATAGTATTGATCTTACAGGTGTAAGATCGCTCAATCTCATAGCTGGATGGCAAACTCCACCTACAAAGGGGTTCAGTTTTGAAATAAGACTTGACAAGCCTGATGGATCAGTTTTAGGCCAGGGAAAATTACCTCCGCCTGCAAAAGGTCAGCAGTATGGTATTGTGAATATGCAGGTGAAAGGTGTTCCAGACAATAACTTCCATTCACTTTATTTCATTTATAAAGGAAGTGAACCTATTTCAGGTGGAGTTGTATCGGTACAGTTCAATGCGAAGTGATAGAGCAAGAGGATGTCTCAAAACGTTATTGCCACTAAGACGCTGAGGGCACGATGGAAATGAAAACTTGAGAATAAAACTTTGCGTCTTTGAGCCGTTAGGACTGTCTGTTAAGTAGTCCTTGAGACGGCTTCTTCATCAGGATATTGTACACAAGGTAGCCGACAGTACATGACGGCTACTTTTCGATCGTACACTATTTTTATTCCGGCTTTACCATAAATCTTTAACGAATGCAGGTCATATTAGGCGTCATCTTTCATTTCATCGGGGGTTTTGCTTCCGGTAGTTTTTATGTTCCGTTCAAAAAAGTAAAAGGATGGAGCTGGGAAAGTTACTGGATCATTGGCGGTCTATTTTCCTGGCTGATCATTCCGCCGATCGCTGCGTGGCTGACCATTCCAAATTTTTCAACGATCATTTCGCAAACATCTTCATCCACTTTTGGTGGACCTATTTCTGGGGAGTGCTGTGGGGCATCGGTGGATTAATGTATGGTTTGGGTATGCGGTATCTTGGAATGTCTTTAGGTAACTCAGTGTTACTTGGATTTACTTCTGCGTTCGGCGCATTGGTTCCTGCTATCTATTACAATTTTCATCCGACCGAAGGCAAGACAACTTTTCAATGATCTGCTTACTACCTCATGGGGACGAATTGTTCTTATCGGCGTTGTGCTTTGTCTGATCGGAATTTATATCTGTGGCAGGGCAGGTGTTTTAAAAGAACGCGAATTACCTGAAGAAAAAAAGAAAGAAAGTGTAAAAGAATTCAGTCTTGTAAAAGGATTGATCGTGTGCATTATCTCAGGCATCCTCAGCGCCTGTTTTAATTATGGTATTGAAGCTGGTTCATCCATGTCTGAAACAGCCAATCAATTATGGAAAGCGGCGCATCCAACACAAACGATCAATTTTTTATACCGAAACAATGTAACTTATATAGTGTTATTGTGGGGCGGCCTCACTAACCAATCTTGTGTGGTGCATGATCCTGAATACCCGCAACAAAACATTCCATGATTATACAAATCGCTAAGGTGAACCTGGCAAACAATTATTTTTTGCGGCATTGGCAGGTACCACCTGGTTCTTACAATTCTTTTTTATGGGATGGGAGAAAGTAAGCTTCGGCAATGGTGCAAGCTCATGGATATTACATATGGCCTTTATCATACTTGTTGCAAACCTCTGGGGCTTTGCACTCAAAGAATGGAAAGGAGTTTCACAAAAAACGAAAGACCACGATCATTATAGGGGTTGTGATAATTATATTATCTGTAATGCTTGGTTGGTTATGGGAATGCGATAAAATAGTGAATGAGTGAATAGTGAGTCGGTGATAAATGAATAGGGGATGCCGACCGTAATGAGTCGGCATAGATAGTGTTCGTGATTATTTTATTTTTAATACAAGAGATATGTGTGCGACAGTAAATAAACAATTTCAAAACTCCCTTCAGGGGTTGGGGGCACCATGTTTCCTACCTCTGGGATGAATCAAAAGCTGCTTCCATGAAGGATGATGAGGTTGCCTTGCTGATCTATCGTTCCAATTTATTGGGAGCCGATCTGCGCCTGACGAATTATGGCGGAGGAAACACTTCATGCAAAACAATAGCGAAAGATCCTTTGACGGGGAAAGAAGTGGAGGTGATGTGGGTAAAAGGAAGCGGAGGAGATTTGGGAACGCTTAAAAATCAGGGCTTGCAGCTTTGTACATGGATCGCTTGTTGAATTTAAAAAAGTATATCGCGGAATCGAGCATGAAGATGAAATGGTGGGATTATTCAATCATTGTATTTATGATCTCGAATTCAAAAGCCCCATCGATCGATACACCATTGCATGCGTTTCTTCCTTTCAAACATATTGATCATTTACATCCCGATGCAGCCATTGCCATTGCCGCAGCAAAAGATGGAAAGAAAATAACACAGGAACTTTTAATGGAACCATCGGCTGGGTGGATTGGCAACGGCCAGGTTTTGATCTTGGTTTAAAACTAAAAGAATGCCTGGATAAAAACCCCGGGTATTCGCGGTATCATGCTTGGTTCACATGGATTGTTTACCTGGGGTGATACAGCTTATGAAAGTTATGTCAACACACTTGAAGTCGTTGAACGTTGTGCCGAATATATGCCCTCAATCCCTAAAGGGGAGAAAAAAAGAGCGACTTTCGGTGGTCAGAAAATACAATCATTGAATGAAAGAAGAGAGGCTAAAGAAAGCAGCAGCATTAATGCCAATATTAAGGGGCTTTTGTTCCAATAGTGATGCTTCAGTAACCCCCTTTAGGGGCTGGGGGCATCAGGGGCTGTCGGTCATTTCACAGACGACGACAGAGTTCTTGAATTCATCAATTCAAATGATCTTTCCAGGCTGGCACCGATGGGAACCAGTTGCCCCGATCATTTTCTTCGAACAAAAATTTCCCCGCTTGTTTTGGATCTCGCTGCGGATGAAGATGTAAATGACATTGCATCAGTAAAAGGAAAACTTGCTCCTCAATTCGAGGCCTATAGAAAAATGTATGCTGACTATTACAACAGCTGCAAACATCCGGACAGCCCGGCTATGCGTGATGCAAATCCTGTTGTTTTATTATATCCGGGCGTTGGCATGTTCACTTTTGCAAAAGACAAACAGACAGCGAGGGTGGCTGCAGAGTTTTACATCAATGCCATCAATGTAATGAAAGGTGCAGAAGCGATCAGTGAATACACATCGTTGCCAAAACAGGAAGCATTTAATATTGAATACTGGTTGCTTGAAGAAGCAAAGCTTCAACGAATGCCAAAACCAAAAGCATTAAGTGGAAGAATTGCACTGATCACCGGGAGTGCCGGAGGGATCGGCAAAGCCATTGCAAAAAAATTCGCAGAAGAAGGTGCTTGTATCATGATCAATGATATCAATGAAGAAAGAATGAAGGGCGCCGTGGAAGAATTTCAAAAACAGTTTGGGAAAGATATTGTGGCTTCTGCAATGCTGGATGTGACAAAAGAAGAAACAATTGAAAAGACATTTGAAGAGATCACTCCTGGCTTTTGGTGGAGTTGACATCATTGTAAACAATGCCGGGATCAGTATTTCCAAATCGATCACTGATCATTCAATTGAGGATTGGGACAAACTATATGATATCCTCGTAAAAGGGCAATTTCTTGTTTCAAAGATGGGAGTTGAGATCATGCGCAAACAAAACATTGGTGGCGATATTATAAATATTGTGTCAAAGAATTCCGTGGTTGCAGGCCCCAACAACGCGGGTTATGGTTCCGCAAAAGCAGCGCAGGCACATCTTTCACGTTTGCTGGCGGCGGAATTGGGTGCCGATAGAATTCGTGTGAACATCGTCAACCCTGATGCTGTGATTGCTGATTCAAATATTTGGGCAGGCGGTTGGGCAGAAGGAAGAGCCAAGGGCTTATGGTATTACCGTTGAAGAATTACCTGCTTATTATGCAAAGCGTACATTATTAAATGAAACGATCCTGCCAGAGGATATTGCCAATGCGTGTTTTGTGTTTGTTGGAGGATTGCTAAACAAATCAACGGGTAATACAATTAATGTAGATGGGGGAGTAGCAGCGGCGTTTTTGAGATAAGTCAGAACCAGGATTTGGGGGATTGAAATGGATTAGATGGATAAGTATTAGAGCCGCACTTTTAATCTCTATTCAACGTTTCTTGCGTCGCACACTTCAGGTTTCTGTTCTTTAACTCAGCATAAATGCAACTTTAGTAATATTGGACTTTCGGAAATGATGGTCAAAGAACTATACCTGATGTGGAAGTTAAAAAGTTTATTAAAGATATAAGCACTCGCTCCCTCTCCTTGGGAGAGGGAGAAGGAGGAGTGAGGCCATGCATCGAATCGCTTTTAAAATGAAATTATTTAAAGGGAAAGAAGACGAATATAAAAAGCGTCATGATGCAATTTGGGCTGAACTGAAAGAACTTATTGAAACAAACAGGTATTTCTGATTATTCAATTTTCTTGGATGCAGAAACAAATGTTTTGTTTGGAGTTTTGAAAATTGAGGACCCAATGAAATTAGATGAACTTCCACATCACCCAATAATGAAAAGTGGTGGAGTTATATGAAGGACATTATGGAAACAAAATGAGGACAATTCACCGGTAAGTGTAAGAATGAGCGAGGTCTTTTATTTGTCATAGAACTAAAATTCTTCGATTTTTTTATGTTACATATGTGGCCTGAATAAAGCAAATATTTCATGAACAAAAAACTAATTGTTGGTATAGCATTCTGCATTGCATGTGTGAACATTTTTGGGCAAAAAAATAACACGCTGGTTTTTCCCGATAGCCTTGTTAAGCCAAGAATGCGTGTAATTATTGATAATGATTTTGGCGGTGACCCCGATGGTTTGTTTGAACTGGTGCATCACCTGTTATCACCTTCTGTTGAGATCCGTGCTATCATCGGCTCACATTTAAGACCGGGAGATGGTTTTGATCGTTCGAAAGAAACTGCCACGCATGCAAAGCAGAAAATAGAAGAGGTTTTAGGCATCATGAATATGAGCAACAAATATCCTGTTTACCAGGGTTCAAATGATCCATTGGAAAATGATAGTATACCACAACAGTCGGAGGCAGCAAAGGCCATCATAAAAGAAGCAATGCGTGATGATACAAAGCTGCCTTTATATGTAGTGTGTGGAGCAGGTCTTACTGACCTGGCAAGCGCTTATCTTTTAGAACCTAAAATAGCCAGCCGCCTGACATTGATATGGATCGGCGGCCCTGAGTATACTGATTTAGCGCCACCTCCGCCCGGCTACACGAGCCTTGAATATAATTTGGGCATAGACATAAAAGCGGGACAGGTTATTTTCAACAAGTCTGCCATACCTGTCTGGCAGGTGCCAAGAAGTAGTTACAGGCAGGTGATGATGCCTTATTCTTCTTTATTACTTAAGGTAAAAACGCAGGGAAAAATTGGTGAATATCTTACAGCCGCACTTGAACGCGTTATGAAAATGGGAGTGAAATATAATTTCAACCTCGGAGAGATTTATATTGTTGGTGATAGCCCATTGGTATTGCTGACCGCCTTGCAGTCTTCATTTGAAGCCGGATCCTTCTTCAAGTAAATATGTACTGCGGCCATCTCCTCTCATCAATAGCCAGGGGTTGTATGAAGTAAATAACTCGGGAAGAAATATAAGAGTCTATACACAACTGGATGTGCATTTACTATTGGATGATTTTTATTCAAAACTGGTTTTGTTCAATCAAAAATGAATGAGTAATGAATAATGAGTTGGTTATTATTATTTACTCATCACAGTACGCTGAGTCACTCCCCACTACTCATAAAGAAATACCACATGAAAAAATAAATACCTTACTTACCGGAATGATCATCACCACAAAATGATTTTCGGATAAAACGATTGCCATGCAAGTTTCAAAAGAACAGATCCAGGAATACAATCAGCATTTGTTGAAGGAACATCAGCGGAAATTTGAGTTCATTTCGTCGGGATTGAAAAATGTGGAAGACGTTTTGAAAAAACTGGTCAAATTCCAGGTGGCTATTCCAAGCTGGGCATTGGGTTCAGGAGGAACAAGGTTTGGACGTTTTAGCATTGGAGGTGAGCCCCGCAACCTTGAAGAAAAAATTGAAGACATCGGTTTACTACATGCCCTGAACAGATCAAGTGGCGCTATTTCACTGCATATTCCCTGGGATATTCCTTCCAGTGCTTCAAACATAAAATCTCTTGCTGCACAAAACGATCTGCGCTTCGACGCCATGAACTCAAATACATTCCAGGATCAGCCGGACCAGGGACTGAGTTACAAGTTTGGCTCGATGCAACATGTTGATAAGGCAGTGCGTAAACAAGCAATTGATCATAACATCGAAGTAATAAAAATATGGGATCGAATTAGGCTCATCTTCATTGACTGTTTGGTTGAGCGATGGTTCTAATTTTCCCGGGCAATTGAATTTCAGGAAAGCGTTTCAAAATACACTGGAAAGTTTAAAAGAGGTATATGCTGCTCTTCCCGGTGATTGGAAAATGTTTGTTGAATACAAGGCTTTCGAACCAAACTTTTATTCAATGACGGTGGGGGATTGGGGGCAGTCATTGCTTTATGCAAATAAGTTAGGCGACAAGGCTTTCACATTGGTTGACCTTGGACATCACCTACCCAACACAAATATTGAACAGATCGTTTCATTGTTGCTGATGGAAAAAAACTCGGAGGATTTCATTTCAATGATTCGAAATACGGAGACGACGACCTCACAGTGGGAAGTATCAGGCCATACCAGTTGTTTTTAATTTTTAATGAGCTTGATGGAAGGGATGGATGCGAGAGGGATGGATCATGCGGCTGATCTTGCCTGGATGATCGATGCATCTCACAATATAAAGGACCCGCTTGAAGACTTGCTGCAATCAGTTGAAGCGATCATGATCGCTTATGCCGCAGGCTTTGCTTGTTGACAGGGAAAAATTGTCAGAAGTACAAAACAGCAACGATGTTGTTGCCGCGCAGGAAATTTTGCAAACTGCTTTTCGTACGGATGTAAGACCGTTGGTTGCTGAAGCGAGGTTGAGAAATAAAGGAGCAATTGATCCATTGTCTGTTTACAGAAATGAGAAGATAAGAGAGCATTTGATCAAAGAGAGAGGGGCTAAGACTGTTGCGACGGGACTGTGAGGTGGTTGCCGGTTGCCGGTTACTAGTGGCGCAGTTAGCAGTTGGCAATTGTGCAGTCGGCGAACATCATTACGTGATGTAACTCATCACTGATAACTCATTATCACCAATGAAGCTTCCTGCTATATTGATATTTGATGTAGGAAAAACCAACAAGAAAGTTTTGTTGTTTGATGAGCAATACAAATTGTTACAGGAAGAAAGTATTCAGCTTGAAGAAATAAACTGATGAAGATGGATTTCCATGTGAAGACGTTGAATGCGCTGACAAAATGGGTGAAGCAAAAGTTTTCTGAGATCTTATCGAGAAAAGATATTGATGTAAAGGCCGTAAATTTCTCTGCTTATGGAGCGAGCTTTGTTCACCTGGATAAAGAATTGAACATGGTCACTCCGTTATACAACTATCTGAAACCCTACCCGGAAAATTTGAAAAAGCGGTTTTATGATACTTATGGTGGAGAAGACCTGATCGCAAGAGAAACTGCTTCCCTGTCCTTGGATCATTAAATTCAGGGATGCAATTGTATCGCCTGAAATACGAGAAACCGGAAGCTTTATAAAAATATTAAATATTCTTTGCATCTGCCTCAGTATCTGAACTTCATAATTTCTAAAACTCCTTCCACAGATATATCAAGTGTGGGTTGTCATACAAACCTGTGGAGCTTTACCAAGAATGGGTATCATGATTGGGTGTATAAAGAAGGGCTCGATAAAAAATTTGCCCCGCTGTACAGCGGAGATAAAATTGTTGGCAGCATTGATGATAAAATACAAATCGGGATCGGTCTGCACGATTCATCTGCCGCATTGATACCTTATCTTACTTCCTTTCATGAACCATTTGTTTTGATCTCTACAGGCACGTGGTGCATAAGCCTGAACCCATTTAATCATACGGAGCTAACCGGTGAGGAATTAAAACAGGATTGCTTATGTTATCTCTCGTATGATGGTAAACCGGTAAAAGCTTCGAGGTTGTTTGCAGGTTATGAGCACGAACAACAGGTAAAAAGATTGGCTGAGCATTTCCAAAAGCTATCGACTACTATCAAACTGTTGAATGTAATGCTGCATTGCTCAATGAAATGCAGGCTGGAAATAAATTTTCCGGGCGACCCTTTTCTGAATTGGACCTGGTTGAATTTACCAGTTACGAAGAGGCATACCATCATTTGATGTGGAATATTGTTCAGCAACAAACCATGTCAACAAACCTTGTGATCGCAGGAATGGCGGTCAAGAAAATTTTTGTTGACGGCGGTTTTGGAAAGAATCCAGATCTATATGAGTTTACTCGCAAAAGCCTTTCCGGGAATAGAAGTGTATGCAGCGGCAGTGCCACAAGCATCGGCGTTGGGTGCGGCTCTCGTTATTCATCATCACTGGAATAAAAACTCGTTACCGGCTGACATGATCGAATTAAAACGTTTTGCAAATACGGAATTGAATTATTCAAATTAATAAAACACTGATGAAAAGGATCGCTTTGCCAATTGTAACATTCTTCATTTCTCCAATTTATCATTGCGCAGGTACAGGTATCTAACCTATTGTGTGAAAATCTTTCAAATCCAATTGGACTGGATGTCGCCCAACCCCGATTCAGCTGGCAGCTTGTAAGCGATAAACGGAATGTAACGCAAATGGCCTATGAGATCAAGGTTACATCAGGAAAATCAACGGCCTGGAGTAGTGGAAAGATAAATTCTGATTCATCAGTTCATGTTGTGTATAAAGGTTCACCATTACAGCCGGGAACAAAATATTCCTGGCAGGTGAGAGTTTGGGACAATGAGGGTAAAGCATCTGCATGGAGCCAGCCTGCATTTTGGCAAATGGCATTGTTGAATCTGGCGGGACTGGAAAGCCAAATGGATCGAACAGGGTTTTGCAGAAGATACGCTCAATCGTCCTACTCCATTATTCAGGAGAGAATTCAAAGCAGGTAAAAAATTCAATCAGCCACAGCTTACATCACTGCGCATGGGATGTATGAAGGTTATATAAACGGAAAACGTATTGGTGATTTTTATTTAACTCCCGGCTGGACGAGTTACAATAAGCGTTTGCAATATCAAACATATGATGTAACTGGTCTGCTGTCGCAAGGCAGCAATGTAATTGCAATGGCGCTGGGCAGTGGATGGTACAGAAGTCATTTGGCATGGGAGGACAATAAGAATGTTTATGGAAAGAATGCTGCTTTATTATTTCAACTTGATATTAGCATATACCGATGGAAGTAAGGAGTCAATTGTTTCAGACGATTCATGGAAGTCAACAACGGGCAGTATTACTTATGCTGAAATATATAATGGCGAGATCATTGATGCCGCGTAAACAAAGAACAGGATGGCGACAATCGGGTTATGATGCTTCGGGCTGGAGTGGTGTATCAACAAAAGATTACGATAAGTCGATGCTTGTTGCCACACAAAATGAACCGGTAAAAAAACATGAAACATTTACACCTGTAAAAATAATCACAACACCGGCAGGAGAGAAGGTGATCGATTTTGGACAGAACCTTGTCGGGTGGGTAATGATAAAGGCGAAGGGGAATGCAGGTGATACCATCACTATCTCGCATGCAGAAGTGTTGGATAAATATGGAAATTTTTATACCGAGAATTTAAGAGCAGCCAAAGCACAGGCAAAATATATTTTACGTGGTGAAGGAGAGGAAGAATTTGAACCGCATTTTACTTTTTTGGATTCCGGTATATAAAACTTGAAGGTTACCCGGGAGAAATAAAGCCTGAAAATTTTACCGCTGTTGCTTTGTATTCCGATATGCAACCGACCGGAAGTTTTAGTTGTTCGAATGCGCTCATCAATCAATTGCAACATAATATTCAATGGGGGCAAAAAGGAAATTTCCTGGATGTGCCCACTGATTGTCCGCAACGTGATGAACGACTTGGCTGGACGGGTGACGCGCAGGTTTTTTCAAGGACTGCTTCCTTCAATATGAACGTAAATAATTTTTTGCAAAATGGTTGAAAGATGTTGCTGCCGATCAATTGGAAAATGGAAGTGTTCCTTTTGTTATTCCCAATGTGCTTGGTCCAAATGCTGCTGGTTCTACAGGCTGGGCAGATGTCTGTACTATTATTCCATGGAATATGTACCTGGCTTATGCTGATAAGAAGATCCTGGAGCAGCAATATCCCAGTATGAAAAAATGGGTTGAGTTTATGAAAAGCAAAAGCAACAATGATCTTTGGAACACAGGTTTTCATTTTGGTGATTGGCTGTTTCTATCGTCCGTTTGATGATAACGATGGCCGCTCAGCAGTAACAGATAAATATTTGATCGCTCAATGTTTTTACGCTCACTCAACACAATTGCTTATCAACGCGGCAAGAGTTTTAGGAAAAGACGACGATGTAGCAACCTACAGCGCATTGCTTCAAAGATCAAAGAGGCTTTTCTGAAAGAATATGCAACGGCCAATGGAAGATTGGTTTCAAATACGCAAACGGCTTATGTGCTGGCATTGAATTTTGATATGCTTCCTGAGTCGCAAAGACCAGAAGCTGCGCAACGCCTGGCGGATAATGTAAAGAGTTATGGTGATCATCTTACCACCGGGTTTTTGGGGACGCCTTATTTATGTCATGTGCTTACACGTTTTGGATATGATAGTGTTGCGTATAAATTATTACTGCAGGAGACATATCCTTCATGGTTATATCCTGTGAAAATGGGAGCCACTACTATCTGGGAAAGATGGGATGGAATAAAACCCGACAGTACTTTTGAAACGCCTTCTATGAATTCTTTTAATCATTATTCTTATGGTGCTATTGGCGATTGGATGTACAGAGTAGTTGCAGGGAATTGATACTTATACAGATGAACCGGGATACAAGCATATCAGGATCATGCCGCATGTTGGAGGAAATCTGACTTACGCAAATGCGGACTTAAAAACTTATTACGGGACTGTGAGTTCTCACTGGAAGATTGACAATGGGATACTTCAACTGGATATAGAAATTCCGGTGAACACAAAAGCCACTATATACATTCCTACAAACACAACTGAATCGATTACAGAAGGTAGTATTTCCTTAAGCTCTGTAAAAGATATAAGGTTTGTGGGGAAAGAAGGAAATTATATTGTTGTTGAAGTGGGGTCGGGGAAGTATCATTTTAGTTCAGCAGTTGATTAATTTACAGTTGATTTCAGTTGGCAAATACATTCATCAAATTATGCGATCGATTTTGCAATTACTGCTGCTGTTAGAGTATTATAACAGCTACCCGTTCATGCGCAAGTTATACCAATTAACCCATCTCCGTCGCTGAATATTGGCGATCCACCACCCGCCGTTGCGTGTGCGTGCATGGTTAAAGGGCCCGCCAGTTCAAACATTCGAAAAAGGTAAAGGTGTATGTAGTAGTTCACGGGCAGCATGGTGTAGACCTTGTTTGGCAGCAATGACTCATCTCCGTTCTAGCGGGCGAATACAAGGAGATAGAGTTACAGTTATTGGTGTGGACGCTATGAAGGGAAAATGACTTCCCGTTGAAAAGAAGTAAAAACTCTTGTCGACAGCATGGGGCAACGATGGGATTATTTTCATGTGGCTGCAGAAGACGGCAATTTTATGGAGGCTGACTGGCTCGGCGCTGCAGACGAGAAGAGACAAGATATCCCCAGGTCTTTTGTGGTGAATGCCGAGGGCAAGCTAACATGGATCGGGTATCCCAAAACAACAGTGAACTTTTGCCCAAAATAGTGAGCAATGCCTGGGATATAAAGGGGGCGCTAGTCAGACGAAATTCAGACAGGTACCTGGCAGCGCTTGATGACTCATTAAGATTTGAATTGATGAAGTATGACGCTGATTCTTTGCGCCAGTGAGTTTTGACCAACCGGACTCAACTCTTCTAATGATCGATGAAATAGTCAGCAAAGAACCGAGACTAAAATACGCGCCTCACATCGCTTTTAAAACACGCCTGCCCTGCTCCAAACGAATCCGTATAAAGCCTACGAATATGGTAAAGCAGCGTTAATGACATCTACCTATGATGAGCCTCCGTATGACCTTATTATTATTGCCATTGGGATGTATTCAGATAAAATAAGTCTTCCGGCTGAGATTTACCAGTTAGGTGCTGAAGCTTACCAAATGGAAATTGATCATATTCCCTATCCGGAAATAGTTGACACATTCAAGTATTATAACAAAATGGCAGAATGGTATTGGCGTGCCAGGCAATAATTCAAAAAGCTATAGAAGCCGGAACGGCCATTGAAGCACTGGCGGCACGCAAAGACGCTAAGTGACGCAAAGCCGCAAGAATATTTTGCGCTATTGTATTTTTCTTTGTAACAGTCAGCATCAATAATTATTTTCATTTGTGTTAGCCCGGGGTCTTTTTGCTGAGTTTAATACTGTTTGCAAATCATTAAGCAAAAAATTTGGTGGACCTAAAGGCGCAAAATTTCGCTATGCCGCAAAGAACAATTTTGCACCATTGTGTATTTTCTTTGCTTGAGCTCCCACATTTCAAAAGAAGTTGGATATGCTATATTGATTAAAAACGAATAGCAACAGGCTGCATCAATAAATTATTTTCGTACTTATCAGAGACTATTCTTATCCGCAAGCTCAAGCTGACATAAGGATGACTGGTAAACATATAGTATCCTTTGGCTTCAGAGTCAAAATTACCCAGGTTAAACTCGTAATTGTAGCCTCCTTGTGGTTTTAAACCAAGCGTAGGTGTGAAGTGTCTGAAGGTTTCCGAGGCCGCCACTTAATACACCCCGCAAGTAAAAGAGCCGTCCACAACGTCTTTTAAGACCATAGGCTGTTCGGTGTGTAATTGAAACCTTTTAGGCCCGCTTAGTAATACAATATTGAAACCAGCAGATGCGAATGGCTTTTATGATGCGTTCCTCATCATCATTTTCAAGATGTGATAATTATAATTACTGGCATAGATGAACTGAGATCTGCTGTCGCCGTACTTGAACAGGCTCATTATTTTCATCGGTTGTGGAGAAGGAGAAATTTGTAGGGGGGAATAAACTGTAGTTCCCATGGTAAGAAGAGCTGCTTTCCATCCCGGTCCCGGCAGGCAATCTTAAAACCCTATAGGCTTCCTTGCCATCTCAAAGCGTGAGCTGGGATCCCAATTCATAAGGTACGGCCTTCCTTTTCAAAGAAACTGGCGGCTTTCTTATACTGTGCCGAAGGCAGTACGATAAAGAATACTGCAATAATAGCAGGTATACATTTTTCTCAATGAGTGTTTTTGATTGTCATTGTTTAGGTGTCAAGAGAATATATTTAAATGAACTATTATACGCAGCATCGATAAAGTTTAGCATGCTCCCATTTTCCCTAAGGGATTTTTTCTGTTTATATATCTTGAAAACAGTGATGACAGACCGTTTTCTTCTTTTGCAGCCAGCGAAAAGAAACCGCCTGTTTCGTTATCACTAGCTGTTTATTTCATTAAGCCCTTGTACTGTATAGCCATCAGGTATTTTCAAAATTGATGGTCCATCTATATGTTTTAGGATAACGAACATCAATATCATATCTCCTGGTTCGCTCTTCTTTGTGTATCTGCAATTGTGAGCCAATAAGCCCGGGAAGATTGATCATGATTTTTACCTGCTTTTCTTACAAAACTTGTCAATTCAAACCACTTCTTTATCGACAATGAATCGTGCTTAGAGCTTTAACATCTGATTATATCAAAATGAATATTGCTGACCGTTTCACCAAATTCAGATTCAAGAGTAGCTTTGACAAAATCAGGTTTTTGCTTTTTGAATTCATCCTGTAGTGCTCTCACATAACTGTGCAAATTGTCAGGTCCCTCGATTTCATATTATCCGTAGGTGAATTGCCGTTATAATTCTTGTAGTCATCAAACATATAAGCGGTGAATTTGAGCGTCGACGATCGAATTGGTTTTTTGCAAACTGCTGTATGTAGATGTCGGATAACCATCGTTTTCAGATCCGTTGAAAGCTCGGATTTAATAAGAACATCTGAAACATTATCGGCAACAGTTGTACCAGGCCAAATATAAAAATGGTTTTATTTCCTGGCCGCCATTTTTTAGCTGGTTCATAAATTATGTAGCTTCATTGTCCAGTAACGTTTCCAACAGTTCACCAGGATTGGAATAATCTGTCAAATTGAAATATAATTTATCGCCCACCCTGATCGCATATCGTATTTCTTCATCAAACAAAACATCTTTTAATTTGCCGATGCTATTGCTAATAGAAATGATAAGTTCTGATTTTATATGCGCTGATACAATAGAGAACCGAATATAAGCGAGAACACTTTATCACTCCAGTAGTTATCACGGAAAAGCACTTTGTACCAGTAAATAGTAAACGTTTTTCGGTATATTGTTTTTCTGTCCAACCTTTAGCGCCAAGTTTTACCAATTCACCCCAGCATTGGTTAATGAAACCCTGTACAGTTTGATAGCCTGAATAATGAGGTCGCTCACTTTTGCGTAGTCTTCCCAGGCTTTGCGGGCCAATTGCTCTTTAGTGAATTCACTTTTCAATTCACCTTTTCGCCGATCAATGCACCTTTTACATCGTCGCGGTTTGAATAGATCACCCGCAAAGAATTTTACAAACGAGTATTCGATAAATGGACTTATAAAATGTGTATCCTTTTCGGTATCCCTGTCCCTGTCAATAAAAATGTAACGGTAGAATTCTTTATCCGGTGCAGTTCTTTAACGAATTTAGGAGCTCCATTTTGCCGAAAGATATTTAAAGAAGGATTTATCATCGGAACAATAACAATTTCATTGTAAAGAACAGGATATTTTTGCTTTCATACTTCATTACACCGGTGAGAATTCAATATACCCGGAAGACGAAACATCAGCTTGCTCCTTGTGTTCATTACATGCTCAATATATCCCCAGGCTCAAACAGCCCGGAGTATCAGCTTTTATATCCAGTATCTGTGGGATCTTGCTACTTTATCAAAAACTTTTGAAAAATTCGGGAACATTATGAGTGCTTTCAACACCCACGGCATTTTGATATCTACGTTTGACTATGCTGCCATCGGACTTGATAATGCGGGCTATGAATCCGTCTTCTTTTGTGCCATAGCGAAAGTAGATCTGAAAAAGCATTCACAGAGTTGTTATCATTTAATTTGATCTTGAGGCGATCTTTTTCTATGAACCAAAGGCTGCGCTCTTTGCGCGTAATAAAACCTCCCCAGCTCGTTCTGTCAGTGGATGCTGCGTGAATAGCCAATAATTACAACAGATTCCTTATCCCATTTAGGAGGCGTAGAATTTGATTGGAATGCTGTTGCAGGCTCATTGAACGTGACCGGGCGTTTCAGCACCAATATTGTCAAGAAAATCTTCATCAATAAAATTCTGACCGCTTGCATGGAACATCTGATCCCGAAACATAAAACTGCCAGGATTATAATGAAATGAGTGATCTTTATATATATTGCTTCATCGGTTGAATCTATTTTGTAGTTATACTGAAAGAAGTAGCTGCTGAATTCTTTGATAAGAATCAAGAAATTTTTTCCAGTCCGGGAAAATTATTTTGGGTATCACACTCGTTTTGAGAACGAGATGTTTTTTTCGGATGATTTTATTGCCCTGCACAACATATTCACCGGTGAATTCATGGTCTTTGTTCTTTTAACTCCAGTTTCTCAGGTATATCGGCAAATTTGCTTCCCACCCAGGAACGGTAAGGGAAAATTCATCTTCAAAACTCAGCACATAATCAAAATCATAGCCCGCGACTCTTTTTTCATCCGGCATATACCTGTCTAATGTCTTGGGAAAAAAATCAAGACGGCACATACCTATTTCCACCGATTGTTTGAACAGCGTTGTTTAGATCAATATCGCCTGAAATAGTAACCGGTATTTCACGATTATCGAGATCGCTTGTTTGATACCTGAGGCTTCTATATTGTCATTATCAAATTCAAAGAAAACTGTTGAAATTTTCCCGGCTGTTGATAGGAAGTTCGTGATACGCCTGGTGAAAATCTTTTCTCTCATTTCCTGTTAAGGTTACCTGCACTTTCACTTAGCAGATCACCTTTTAATGTAAAATCCGCCTTGGTAAAGAGATCTTGTGATCATCACCCGTAGTAAGTGGTACCTTTTTGATATCAAACTTTTCTCCATTAGCTACCATCGCTTCTTTACCCTGAATGCGATAGGCATTTTCCCCAAAAGGAGCATATTTCTCGGTAGCATCCGAAATATTCTTTGCCCTGGTAATAAAGTGTAGTGATCACGCGATTATTGACGCAAAGAGCGGGTAGCGATTGGGAATACGGAATAGATCTTGTACCTATCCATGTAAAATGCGCATCATAGCCGGGGTTTCAGCATTTCCGTCAGCGGGTTGGCCATTCCTTTACAATCGCCATATTTATTCGCTAATACAGTTTGCGCAGATGTAGGAATATAACCGGAATATCCATCTTCATAAGCAATGTAGCGGACCTTGTCCCTGTACATAATAATAGATTCTTTGATCTTGTCTAAGTCGGTGGTCTTGCCCGCAGTTATTTTGTCACCTCTGCTTTAATTTTTCCTTATCATTACCAGCCATATTGTACAGGCGGTTTATTCCATTTTGTATACATCCCTTTGTTTTGTCAAATCCCTGGCATATCACTCTTACGCAAAGATTTTATCTGGATGATAATATGCGGATCAGTGTACGCTCTTCGATCTGCTTGAATTCAGATTTAAAAGCCGGAGAAGATTTTTCATGATAAAAACATAGTGAAGTATGAGCCGCCTTTACTCGTCTAGCAATACGTAAC